>Ga0208357_1000412_pt1 | contig 35045 bp, 34 predicted proteins | sample NGESurdeep092012_6_FD_184487 | JGI IMG/M metagenome (GOLD analysis project Ga0208357, IMG submission 184487) | Arctic peat soil microbial communities from Barrow, Alaska - NGEE Surface sample F52-2 deep-092012 (SPAdes) | ecosystem: Environmental > Terrestrial > Soil > Wetlands > Peat ...
AAACGTCGACCGTCTGCCGGCCGCGGGCGCAGTCATCGTGGTCGCCCCCCTGCCGATTGTCGGTGGCACCGGTTCGCCGGCCCGCGCGTACGCACTTGTCGAAAAGCACTAAGGAGGCCAGACGTGAACGTCGCAGAACTCGTCGGCCGCACTCTCGCACAGCTCGGCGTCGGGCACGCTTTCGGCGTCGTGGGCAGCGGAAATTTGACCGTCACGAATGCCCTGCGCAGCAACGGTGTGCCGTTCACGGCTGCCCGGCACGAGGGCGGGGCCGCCAGCATGGCGGATGCCTTCTCCCGGATGTCGAAGACGCTCGCCGTACTCTCGACCCACCAGGGTTGCGGCCTCACCAATGCCATGACTGGTATCGGCGAAGCTGCAAAGAGCCGCACCCCGATGCTCGTCCTCGCGGCAGAGAGCGCGGGGGCGGCGGTGCAATCGAATTTCCGGGTGGACCAGGATGCCCTGGCGATCAGCGTCGGCGCGGTTGCCGAGCGCGTCTACTCTGCAGACAGCGCCATGGCGGACACCGTTCGTGCCTATCGAACCGCGGTCAATGAACGCCGCGTCGTCGTGCTCAGTCTGCCCATCGACGTGCAAGAACACCAGGTCCCCGCTACGACGCTGGATTCAGCGACGGCACCGGCGAGATCACTGGCGATCCGCCCGAATCACGAGGCGGTCCTCGCACTGGCCGACCGCATCCGGACCGCCAAGCGTCCCGTTTTCGTCGCAGGGCGCGGCGGACGCGCCGCCCGGTCCGAGCTGCTGGCACTGGCCGAGCACGCAGGGGCGCTGGTCGCGACATCCGCGGTGGCCAACGGTTTGTTCGAGGGCGAAGCGTTCGCGTTGGGAATCTCCGGCGGTTTCTCATCGCCGACATCCGCGGAACTCATCACGGACGCCGACCTAATCGTCGGCTGGGGCTGCGCCCTGAACATGTGGACCATGCGCCACGGCCGACTAATCGGCGAGCGCACCGTGGTCGCCCAGGTCGACGTCGAAGAGTCGGCACTCGGCGCCAACCGGCCGATCGACCTCGGAGTGGTCGGCGACGTGTCCGAGACCGCACGCGCGGTGCTGGCCGAGTTGCGCAGTCGGGGCAGCGCCGCCGGCGGGTATCGGACGGATGCCGTTGCGCAGCGAATCGCTTCGGGCGCGCGTTGGCGGGACGTTCAGACCGACGACCTTTCCACCGGTGAAACCATCGACCCGCGAGTATTGAGTGCCCGGCTCGACGAGCTGCTGCCGGCGCAACGGATCGTCTCCATAGACTCCGGCAATTTCATGGGCTACCCGAGCTCGTATCTGGGCGTTCCTGACGAATTCGGGTTCTGCTTCACCCAGGCGTTCCAATCGATTGGGCTAGGCCTCGGCACCGCGATCGGCGCCGCACTCGCTCGGCCCGACCGACTTCCGGTACTCGGCGCAGGGGACGGCGGCTTCCTGATGAGCATCTCCGAGTTGGAGACGGCGGTGCGGCTTCGTCTCCCGCTGGTCGCCATCATCTACAACGACAACGCCTATGGTGCTGAAGTACATCATTTCACCTCGGGCGACGACGACCTGAGCACCGTGCAGTTCCCCGACACCGATATCGCAGCCATAGCGCGCGGATACGGTGCCACCGGCGTCACGGTGCGCGCCGTCGACGACCTGTCTGCGGTCTCCGACTGGCTGGCTGGCCCTCGCGATGCCCCTCTGGTGATCGACGCCAAGATCGCTGACGACGGCGGCTCCTGGTGGCTGGCCGAGGCGTTCGGGCACTGATGAAGCTCGCTACTCTACGAATGGATTCCGTCAACGTCGCGGTCACGGTATCTGACGATTATGCCGTCGAGATCGTCGGAGTGTCCAACGTCGGGGCACTTCTCGCGAAGGAGGGCTGGATGGCGCTGGCCGCTGCTGCGTCCGGCTCTCGGCATCCGCTTAGTTCAATCGACCCGTCGCGCTGGGCGCCGGTCATCCCTGCACCGGGCAAGATCCTCTGCGCGGGGCTCAACTACCGCAACCACATCCTGGAGATGGGTCGAGAACTCCCCCAATACCCCACCTTCTTCGCCAAGTACCCTGAGGCGTTGATCGGTGCCTACGATGACATCGAGCTGGCGGCGGTTTCGGATGCGGTGGACTGGGAAGGCGAATTGGCGGTCGTGATCGGCAAACCGGCTCGCCATCTCGACGCGGATGCCGCCGCCGACGTGATCGCCGGTTACGCCGTCTTCAACGATGTCACGATGCGCGACTACCAATACCGCACCCTGCAGTGGCTGCAGGGTAAGACCTTTGAGCACACCTCCCCTTTCGGCCCTTACCTGGTCACTCCGGACGAGTGGAAGCCGGGGCCGACCCTTGTCACGCAAGTCGATGACGAAACCGTGCAGGAAGCATCCACTGGCGACCTCGTTTTCGACCCCGCCGCGCTGATCGCCTATCTTTCCGAGATCCTGACGTTGAACCCCGGTGACGTCATCGCCACCGGAACGCCCGGCGGCGTCGGCCACGCCCACAAGCCGCCCCGGTATCTCAGGGACGGCACCGTAGTCCAGACCTCCATCAGCGGCCTCGGTGCGCAGCGAAACATGGCCAAACTGGCCAAGTAACCGCTCAGGGCGCCGCGGCCAACGCTGGCCGCGGCGCCTCGCCACTCAGAGATGAGACTTGCCTGCGTTCGATCAGCTCAAGGCAGCATCTTCCGGCAACTGCAACAACTCTGCCCTGGCGTCAACCATAACGGGTCAGACCAATCGGACCCTCAGCAGCATCGATCCCCTTGTCAGTGAGTCAAAGGCCGAGGGTGCCCCCGCGGTTTGTGCGATGTGCAATCACCCCGGCCGATGCAATTATTGATCGAGCCAATCGTTTGCGGCAACTGCAGTAGGCGTCATGGTAGAAAATGTCGGCGGCGCGCGTCTCCGCTGCCAGGTCCCGTTCACTCGCCTCAAGCGCCTTCGCAAGTCGGTCGCGTTCTGCGTCTCGGTCACGGATCGCTTCCAAATACCCGGCTGCATACGCGCGCAATTCGGTCGGACTGAGATCTCCAATGTCGAATCGTTCGCCGTTCATCGCTCGACGCCAACCACATCTCGGTATAGGGCACCGCCAGCGCGCGAGCCCGAATCACGCGTCGCCGGTGCGAGATCCACCCGGATGAACAGCCAGCCCCGGCTCCTGCCGGCGCTGACAGCGCAAAGCCCCGCTGCACGGGCGTCCCAGACCAAGCGCGGCAGGGTTCCGCGGAAGTCCAGCTGTTCGATTCCTACGAGCAGGAGTCTGAGACGGGCGCTCGATACGGCCGGCGATCACGGGATCACGGGATCATGCAGGATTTCAAATCGCTGTGGAACCCCGAGCCACCCCTGCGGTACGGGCGAAACGCAATGCGATACCCCGCCCACAATTTCTGGGCTCTGCCTATTGGGCCACCGACGGCTCGACTTACCTTGTACATGATTCGTCGCCTATTGCTTGGAGCATAAGCCCGTCGAGCGCCACATGCTGAAACCGATCGCCAACCGATAACGTCGTAATTACGTGTCGGCGGTTGCCACGAAAAGCAGGCGGCACGGATGGCAACCCCTTCAACCGATTTCATTGCGATGCTCACAAGCCCGAGGGTCAGCGTGCACTCCCTTACGGTTACTGGCCTCCGCAGGAAGCCCGGGCACGAAAGGGACCGACCTGAGCCCGATGATGAGCGGGCGTCATACACACGAGATCGATCGCGATGTCCGCACGCCTCGAAACGCGAGTGTTACGAGGCGTCTCGCCAGCCCAACCCGGGTGGCGACCCAAGGTATGGAATCCTGCGACCCATTGATTCTCGCAACTGTGTCTTAGAAGTCGCTGCGCGGGTGGGGTAGTTATCGTTAGTTGCGACACGCAGAGAACCAGATGAGATGAGACCGTCCCACTGATGCGGGCCGACTTTTGAAAGTGACGACCTGCCGTACGCGAAGGTGTTGGAATTCCACAACATTTCATCACGGTGACGACATTCAGATTGTGCTTGGGAGGTCAGAGCCCCGATCACACGCATGACGCTTCATACGGACGAGAGTAAAGGAATCGATCATGACATCAGCGACAGCGGCGGAGCGCGTGAGCGACCCCGAGGTGCTCACCGGATACCTCGAACGGCCGTCGTTTGAGTCGGGAGATCGCCTTGCGCTGCATCTTTCCAGTGCTCAGACGGTACGGACGCGTCTGGTGCGATTACGGCATGGCGACACGAATCCGGCGGGCCCCGGCCTGTTGGCCGATAACATCGGTGACGTCATTGAGAATCCCGCGCCCGGACTGCAGGCGATCAGGTCCGGCTCGTACGCATTGCTTGAGGTCCCCGATAAGGCGAAAGAACTTCCGCTGCGGTTCACGCTCTCGCTCTGGGTACAGCCCACCCGATTCGATCCGGCCGGATCGACCATTTTTCAGCTCAGCGGCACAGTTGGAGCACCTGCGCTCAGCCTTGGCCTGGATGGTTCCGGCACCCCGCGGCTGCGCAGCGGGACGGTCGATCTGCCCACGCCGCGGCATTGGCTTCACCCGCTTTTGTTGCGCTCGTGGTGTGTTGTGGCGCTCGCCATTGATGCAGCATCAGGTGAGTGTGCGGTGCATGTGACTCGGCCAGTCAGGGCATCCGCTGCAGCGATCAGCGAATCGCGTCTGTTAAGCGCGCCGCCCGCAGTTCTACCACGCTCGCTCGACAGCATCGCGCTCGCAGCGGATGTGGGCGGTATCCGGGCATCCTCTTGTTTCGACGGCAAACTTGAGGCCCCCACTTTGCACCACGGATGCCTGGATCACACCGCGGTCGAATGGATCGCCGCCGATGGCCCGGCCGCCCCACCTGACCTGTCAGCCATCGTCTCGACACCGCTTTCCGTGTCCGCGCCCCTCGCACGGTGGGATTTCAGCCAGCAACAGCAATCCGCCACCATTTGCCTGGCCGACGGCCACCCAAGCGGAACCCTCATTAATTCACCGGCCCGCGCCGTGACCGGCCACAACTGGAACGACCAGACCCATCTCTGGTCGGACGCACCAGAGTTCTATGCTGCTGTGCACTTTCACAGCGATGACCTTGACGATGCCGCTTGGCCGGTGAGCGCGGAGTTGCACCTGCCGCAGTCTTTGAAATCCGGTGTTTATGCGGTGTATCTGTGGACGGAGACCCACCACGACTGGCTGAGTTTTGTCGTGACCGAGCGGCATTCGAACCCCGCCCGGGTTACCGTGCTACTGCCGACGTTCACCTATCTCGCGTACGCGAACGAGGTGCCGTTCGTTCCCCATCATCCGGTGCACACCGATCCCCGCGATGCTTACACCACCGCGCAGGATCTACGATCGCTCTATAACTATCATTCTGATGGCAGCGGTGTGATGTACGCCAGTTGGTTCCGCCCGCTGATGAACATGCGGCCGGACTATCGCTATTGGCTCACCGGATATCCGCACGGGATCGGCGCCGATCTGTACATCCTGGCCTGGCTTGAGCATGAGGAGATCGACTACACGGTCGTCACTGACCACGATGTGCACGGGCATCCGGAACTATTGAACGATGAGTGTACGGTATTGATCACCGGCAGCCATCCTGAATACTGGAGCCGCACCATGATGGAGGCGCTCACTTCCTGGCGCAGCACGGGTGGGCGATTCATCTACTTTGGCGGCAATGGCATGGATGCCGTGGTCTCCCCTTTGCCCGACCGGCCACACGTTCTCGAACTGCGCCGACGCGGTTCCGGCACCGGATTATGGGAAGCAGCACCCGGCGAGGTCGGCCTTTCGGCGACAGGGGAGCGCGGTGGCCAGTGGCGCTATCACGCCATGAGCCTGGCCACGCAGGCGGGCCTGGTTTACACAAGTATGGGTTTCGGTGACGCCGCCAGCTACCAGCGTCTTCCTGGTGCGGATGACCCACGTGCATCTTTTATCTTCGAGGGCGTCGAGGAGAGGGTTATTGGCAATTACGGGCTGTGGATGGGAGGCGCGGCAGGTTACGAGTGTGATCGCGCCGACACCCTTAACGGCACCCCCCAGCACGCACTCGTGCTTGCCCGCAGTCTTCCGTTCTCCGACAATTACGCCCCGCAAGACAACAGCGGCGAGAACAAAGGTGAGTTGGTCTTCTACGAAACGGATGCGGGTGGCGCGGTCTTCTCGGTCGGCTCCATCACCTGGGCCGGTTCCCTCTCGCACAACGACTACGACAACGACGTTGCTCGCATTTCTACCAGTGTTGTGCATCGCTTTCTCGATCCGGCACCCTTCACCATCCCTGCTGCTGAACGCGAGCATGGGCGCCTCGACGCTGATCACCTCCCCTAAGGGGCCGGCGTCGAAGGTTGCGCTTCCTTGCGCGAGCCCTTGACAGCCGCTCTGCGCTCAGAAAGCGCTTGCAGCGTCCACTCACGAACTATTCCTCAAATGAATTTACGGTGCATCACACCAGGGATCCTGGGGTGACGGTGTCGAGCCACGTGCTAACGACGTCGGAACCCTCGCGCGGTTCGCTGCCTACCATGATGGCGATGGCGATCCCTAACGCTGAGCTGGACGGGTTGTGTCCGCCGGTGCCGTCTGCGCGCAGATCCATCACCAAGGTGGGGCAGCAGAACAAGGCGCAACGGATGATCCGACGCCAGCGGACATCCAGCCGGCCAGCGGCGGCGAGTGCATGCAACAACGGGGCCCACAGCAGCTCTGTTTTCGACTGCCAGAAGGCGGCGCGCAACTCGGTCATGGCCCAGTTGTGTGTGATCTCGATCACCCCGTCGGCAAAACGCGCGGAAATCTCGTAGCGATCTGGTACCTCCGCCGGTTCATAGAGCCAAGCTGGATGAGCAAAAATATTGTGGAAAGTGGCTTTGACCTCAGCCAGCAAAGCTGGAATATGCGGCCCGGCAAATGCGGGATCAAAGAGAACCTGTCGGTAGCTGCCGTCTGGTGTGCGCTCGTACCAGACATTTGCATTGTGGGCGTCGCCGTGCGCAGTCACAGCAGCACCGGCAAGGCGAGCAGGATCGAGGACGTCATTGGCATCACAGAACAACTCGCCCAGACTCTTCTCATAAAGCACACCATTGATCCGCCAGCGGGCGTCGCGGATGTCTTCCCACGACACAACGGCTCCGGCCAGATCGAACGACTTGCCCGCATAGAACGTGGCGACTCGCCCATGAAAGCCGTCGACGGGTGCACCACCGCGCATCCTCAAGGCAAAGAGTTGGTGAATGGGCTCGGCGGCGGATTCTGCCGCAGTAGCATCCGTCAAGCTTGCCAACATGCGCTCAAGATTGTGCTGGTCGGCCGCGCGTTGGCTGGTTACCACCGCGTCCGCTTGCCAGATGCTCTGACCCAACTCGATCGACCGGCAGACATCGGCAAGTCGAGTGTCACTCCGGAGGTCGTACAGCAGAATCTGGCGGCCGGGCTCGCCACAGGCGAAGACGGGAACGTCAACGATGAAGCCGTGCTCACGCAAGAGCTGGGCGTTGTAGTACTCCTCAATCGTGGATTCCTCGCCCTCCTCCTGGTGGTATTTGAAGAAGTAGTGGCGACCGTCGATCAGCTCGGTTGTGCCATTTAGTGAATTCAAACTGTATTGATCGTCGTTGATCGTGACACTTTGCGCTGCGGTTCCAACGACCTCACCGATCAGCTGAACAAGGAGGGCGTGCGCCAACGCGTCATCCCCATGTTGCAATGCGTGGCGGGCCTGAGTCGCCAGCGGCGCCTTTTTCGGCATAATCGGATGTTCCCTCCACCGGTGTTCGGTCACGATGTACTCAATCATGTTTGCGCACCATCGCCACAAGCCGGGACCCGGATGCTATTTCGTCCGGGATACCGGACAGTATTCAAATATCGACCGATACGCTCCACTTTGACTCATGTTTGAATCGGGTAACTCCGCGAGAGCACAGCAACCACAAGGAAGAGGCTGTTTTATCGTTACTCCCATCTTCACGAGTCTTGTGCGGCAGCGTCCGGTTTCAGGGACTGGATTCTGCTCGTGACTGATCGCGCGCGCAGCGTGCTGATCACCGGAGGAACCAGTGGGATTGGTCTTGCCTGTGCGCAGCACCTAAGTGCGTCTGGGATTGCGGTATGGGTTACAGGCACGTCGCAACATGCGGTGGATGCCGCGCTTGCCGCCGGGGTCGCCCGTGGAGGTACCGTCTGCGATGTCACCGACCTCGCCGCCATGATCGAGACGTTCGACAAGGCCAGCAGCGTCATCGGCGAATTTGACGGTGTCTTCGCCAACGCAGGTATTGACGGCGAAGGGAAACCAGCTGAAGAGATCTCGGCAAGTAGTTTTCGGCACGTGCTCGACGTCAATGTCGTCGGTGTACTCATCACAGCTCAGGCAGCGCACTCGTATTTGCGCAGGCCGGGGCAATTGGTGATCAACGCATCCGTAAACGCATTGCGCCCTGAACGCAATTTTGCCGACTACAACGCCAGCAAGGCGGCCACAAAATCGATTGCGGACACCCTGGCCTTGGAATGGGCGAACGAAGGCATCAGTGTTGTCGCGATTGCTCCCGGCTATATTCCGTCACGGATGACCCAGACGTACTTGGAAGACCCGGCAGCGCGCGACGAGTTGCTCGCAAGCATTCCGATTGGCCGCTTTGGCGAACCGGCTGAGGTCGCCCGGCTGGTGTCGTTCCTACTCGACCCCGCGTCGGCTTATCTCAATGGTGCAACCGTTTCTATTGACGGCGGTCGGCATCTGTGAGGCCGCGATCGTAACCCGTTCACGGGCTCGAGTCGATGATCAAGACGATGCATAACCCGACGACGACCAACATATGGAAAGGACAAGACTGGTGGCAACGAAACCCCTCCTCGAACGCGGAGCCTGGTCAAGAATGAATGTCCAGGCACGTGCAGATTTGACTACCCGCGGTGTGCAGAACATTTTTGATCCTGTACTGCGTGAAAGCATTGTGGCGATCTTTGAGGATGTACGCGAAAACGGTGATGCTGCCGTCATTCGCGCGCTGGCAAAGTTTGACAAGTGCGAGATCGAACCGGGTCGGCTCAAGGTCAGCGAGGAAGAGTTTGCTCGGGCTCGCGAGCAAATTTCCCCCGAACTTCTGGTCGCCATCCGCGACAGCATCGACCATATTCGCCGCTTCAACCAAAAGCTGATGGAGCATGGTGATTGGAGCTTCGAGTCCGAGCCGGGGCTCACCATTGGTGAAAAGGCGACGCCGATTGCCAGCGTCGGCCTTTTCGTGCCTAGCGGCAAAGGTTCATACCCGTCTGTTCTCGCGCAGCTGGGCACACCCGCAGTTGTCGCAGGAGTCAAGCGCATTGTCGTTGTCGTTCCTCCTGTGCCGGGCTCGGGCGGAGAAGTCGACCCAGCCTGTCTGGTCGTCGCAGACGAGCTTGGCCTGCACGATGTCTACCGGGTTAACGGCCCGGCCGGCATCGCGGCGATGACGTTTGGAACGGAGACCATCCCCAAGGTCGACAAAGTGTGCGGCCCCGGTTCGCCGCCTGTCGCGGCATCCCAGGTTGAAATGCAACGCTACGGCACAACGGGCGTTATGTTGCTTGGCCCAAGCGAGAGTTTGATTCTCTCCGACGATTCGGCGGACGTGCGCCTGCTTGCAGCCGACCTGCTCAACGAGGCCGAACATGGCCCGGACTCCTCAAGCGTTCTTGTCACAGACTCGCAAGAACTCATCGATCGGGTGCAGGGTGAGCTGGCGGCGCAGCTGCTTGATCTCCCTGAACCGCGACAGGGTTACGCGCGCAAAGCCCTCGGCGAAAATGGCGGAGCGGTGCTTGCTCGCGACCTGGTGGAAGCTGCCGAGGTTGCAAACACCTACGCGCCGGAGCACATGCAAATCGTGGCCCGCAACGATGAGGCTGTTCTGGCAACCATCGAGAATGCCGGCGAGATCCTGCTTGGCCAATACACGACAATCTCCATGGGCAACTATGCGCTTGGATGCCCGGCCGCACTTCCCACGAGCGGCTACGCCAAAGTTGGGAGCGGCATTACAGCCGATGCCTTCCGCAAGCGCACAGCGGTTGCGCGTGCAAACAGAGGCGCGCTGGAGCGACTGAGCAAGACGGTCATTGCGTATACAGACCATGAGGGGTTCCCCGCTCACCAAGCGGCGGTCACCAAGCGTCTGTCGGTGAGCTGAGCATCGAGTCGCGAGGGAGATACCGTGAAAGTATCGGAGATTCGGGATCTGTTTCGCCTTCGGCCCCCGCCGGTGGCCCGGCGGAACCGGCAATTAGCGCGTAGCTTCGCCGTCGCGGATCTTGAACGCATTGCCAGCAGGCGCCTGCCGCGCTCTGTTGCCGGCTATCTCAACGGAGGGGCCGACAGAGAACAGACGCTTGTCGCGAATACGGATGCGTTTCGAAGCTGGGCGTTCACCCCTCGCGTGCTCGTAGATGTCGACACGGTCGATCTACAGGCGGACTATCTCGGTCGCAGCTGGTCGTCGCCGCTTGGCCTCGCCCCAACCGGATACACCAAAATGTTCACGCCTGCGGGTGAGAGCGCGGTTGCCGAAGCTGCGCTGGCGCGTGGCATCCCATACGCGGTTTCGACGATGGCGACGACCGCTGTTCCCGACCTCATTCGTGAGGCCAATGGCAGTGAGGCACCCCCCTGGTTTCAACTGTATGCACTACGTGATCATGCGGTTACATATCGCCTGCTTGATCGTATGCAGGATGCCGGTGTTGATGTGCTCGAACTCGCAGTTGACGTCCCCGTCTCCGGCAATCGTCTGCGCGATCGGCACACCGGTTTCACTGTTCCGCCGCAGTTGACGCTGGGCAGCATGGTCGACATCGGGCTGCGCCCGTCGTACTGGCTGGGTATGGTGCGCAATCCGGCGTTGACCTTCGCCAACTTTGCCGGCATAGGCGGCGGAATTGACGCCGGTTCTATTGAAGAAATCAGTAGCCAGTTCTCGCCGTCGTTCACATGGGACGATCTGGTCGAACTGCGCACGCGCTGGCATGGCAACATCTTGATCAAGGGATTGCTGAATGCGCAGCAGTCGCGCCGTTCTGTAGATCTTGGTGTAGATGGTATCCACCTTTCCAATCACGGAGGTAGGCAACTTGACAGCGCCGCATCCCCGTTGGCTGTACTGCAGGATGTGCGAGCAGAGTTGGGTGAAGACACCCCGATCATTGTCGACTCGGGAGTGCGCACCGGAGTCGATATTGCCCTTGCCCTCGCTCTCGGTGCGAACGCGGCCTTCATCGGGCGCCCGTACCTATGGGGCTTGGTCGTGGCGGAGGAAGCCGGGGTGTTACATGTGATCGACATCCTCAACGCCGAGCTGGCAAGAACCATGCGCTTGCTCGGCGTGCGATCGGTCGCCGAGTTGCGCCGGTGCGGTCCCGATCTTGTTCAGCCTGTCCTTCGGGAGATCGGAGGTCGCACCTGATCGTGAGTCGGTCTGCACGCGCGTCCCAGCGAGAATGCAACACCACAGAGAATAATCCGAACCTGCAATTATTTCCCAAGGAAGGCAATCACCATGAGCCACAAGACCGCGCTTCGCAAGCGCCTCACATTTGCGGCAGCTGTCGTCGTTGCCGGAGCACTGGCAATGACCGGATGTTCCGGGACCTCAAGCTCCAACAACTCCTCACCCATCAAGATGGGCATCGAACCCTGGATCGGCTATGGACAATGGTATGTCGCTCAGGATCAGGGCTTCTTGAAGAAGAACGGCGTCGATACAGCAATCACCAGCTTCAACGACGACGCCACTCTTGATGCGGCACTGGCTTCGGGCAAGCTCGACGTGGCGAACGTAGCAAGCCACACCGCGCTCAAGCTGATCCAGCACGGTTTCAACATCACCATCGTGTTGCTGCTCGACGCGTCTGAAACAGCCGACGCGATTCTAGGCGGCCCTGGCGTCACATCCGTCGCCGATCTCAAGGGCAAAAAGATTGCCTACGAAGAAGGCACGACAAGCGATCTGCTGCTCAACTACGCTCTGGCCCACAACGGCATGTCGATCAATGACATTGTTAAGGTGCCCATGGGGGCAAGTGACGCCGGGGCCGCTCTGATCGGTGGCAAAGTTCCTGCTGCCGTAACCTACGAGCCCTACATTTCGGACGCCAAGGCTAAAGACCCCAACATCAACGTGATATATACGGCGTCCAAGAAGGAGGGCCTCATCTCTGATGTGCTCGTTGTGAACAATAACGTGCTCAAAAAGCGTCCCGGCGACATTCAGAAGCTCGTCGATTCCTGGGGCGATGCACTGAACTACTACAACGCCAACACCGGAAAGGCGCAGGGGATCATCGCCAAAGCCGTCGGATCGCAACCCTCTGAGCTGACAACGGCATTCAAAGGTGTCAAGTTCTTCAGCCTGACCGACAACGCAACCGAGTTGGGTGGCAGCTACAAGACCTCGATCATGCCGGAAGTCGAAAAGGCTGCGATTGCAGCCAAGCTGCTCACAGGCGACGTTGATTTGAACAAGGCCATCGACACACAGTTCGTCACCAAGAAATAGCGAGCCATGACACAACAAACTCTGGGCAAGTCTGCCGAGGGCGTGCGGCGCAAGTCGTCCACCTCGGCAGTGGCCAAGCGGGCGAAACGGCGTCTTGGTCAACGTATCTCCAGGCGTTACTACCTGACCATTGCCGTCCTGGTCTTTGCCGGTCTCATCGTGGTGTGGTGGGCTAGCACCACTTTCGGGTTGGTCAGTTCGCTCTTCCTGCCCACGCCGCAGGACGTCGTCAAAGCGGTTGGGCAGCAGTCCAGCAACGGTGAGCTCTGGAGTGATATGGGCGCCAGCGTCTACCGCATTGGCGTCGGGTATTTGATAGCAACGGTGATGTCGATTCCGCTTGGCACCCTGATGGGCTCAAGCGCTCGGTGGGAGGCAGCCATCGAGCCGCTGATGGACTTCATCCGCTATATGCCGGTTGTCGCCTTTGTGCCGCTGACGATTTTGTGGGTCGGTACGGACGATTCGCAAAAGTTCTTGATCATCTGGATGGGCACTTTTTTCCAGCAAGTTCTGCTTGTCTCCGACGCCGTGCGGCAAGTGCCAAACCCCCTGATCAATCTCGGTGAAACATTGGGCCTGAGCCGGGGGCAGATTCTTATTCGGATCGTTTTGCCCTCGTCGATGCCTCGAGTGTGGGATGCCTTGCGTATCAGTCTTGGCTGGGCCTGGACCTGGCTGGTTGTGGCGGAGCTGGTCGCGGCCACTTCCGGTATGGGGTATCGGATCACGGTTGCGCAACGCTACTTTGCCACCGACGTCATCATCGGTTATGTGTTGATCCTTGGAGTGCTTGGCCTGCTCTTCGACCAGGTCATGCGTGCCTTAGGCCGCAGATTTTTCAGCTATCAAAAGGGGCGGACGTCGTGACCGAGAGACAAACGCGGGTACATATCAGCGGCCTAACTAAGGAATTCGGTGAAGTGACTGCCCTGAACCAGATCGATCTGAGTCTGGACGAGAACGAGTTCGTTTCCGTTGTCGGTCGCTCGGGTTGTGGCAAGTCCACCCTCCTTTCCATTATCGCGGGTCTGGAGTACCCAACGGAAGGTACGGTTCTGGTCGACGGTGAAGAAGTAATAGGTCCTGGTCGTGATCGTGGCGTCGTGTTCCAGTCAGCCACCTTGCTACCCTGGTTGACGGCGTTGGGCAATGTGGAGTTCGCGTTGCGTGACGAGCCGATGACCAAGGTCGCACGTCGTGACATTGCCCGCGAATACCTCAACTTGGTCAGTTTGACTGGGTTTGAGGATGCGCATCCCGCGCAACTCTCGGGCGGTATGCAACAGCGTGTCGCCTTGGCTAGATCTCTGTCATACAACCCGTCGATCTTGCTGATGGATGAGCCCTTCGGCGCATTGGACGCATTAACAAGACGTGAAATGCAAGAGTTGCTCACTCAGGTGTGGGAAAAACACAAACTCACAGTCATGCTCGTCACCCACGACATTGAAGAGGCCGTTTTCACCTCGGATCGCGTAATTGTGATGACAAGGAGGCCCGGCCATATCATGGCAGACGTGCCGATCGAGCTGGAGCGCCCTCGGCATCCGTCGATGATCGTGAGTCAGAAGTTTCGCGAATATTACGGCGAGCTGCTTGGCATGATTCATAACGATGTGCCTGCGGCGTAGTCGCCACCGCATTCGCTGATCCTTGCGGGAACGTAGGTGTCAGGGCTGGTCGGTCTTGTTTTCTCACACGTGTTGTGTGCGCATGCGCCGCTCAGGAGCCGGTATATGTCTTGAGCACTTGGTGCAGAGCATCCGGCAGACCCGGCTCACCGAGGCTGATCCGTACTCCTTCGCCGGAGAAGCAACGCACCGCAATTCTGGCCTGGGAACAGGCTCGCGCGAATGCATCTGAGCGGTCGGCCAGCGGCAGCCAGATGAAGTTGGCTTGTGACTCAATCACGGTGAGTCCTGCCGCCGTGATCATCGCGGCCACGGCATGTCGCTGGGTGATGACAGCTTCAATGGCGTGGTGGCGGGACTCCTGGTCGCCCAATGCGGCGATAGCCGCGGCGATGGCCGGGCGGCTCACGGGGAACGGTGGCTGTATTGCCCTCACGTTCTCGGCCAGTGCCGCAGCACTCAGCATGTACCCCACTCGGAAGCCGGCAAGACCATACGACTTAGAGAAGGTATGTAGCGTGACAACGTTGGAGTAACGCTCCAGTAGCTCTGATGAGCGGATAGGGTCGGCGCGCTGGGGCGCAAAGTCCCCATAAGCCTCGTCGATGACCACGACAACGTGCGAGGGAACCATATTCAGAAAACGCACGACTTCCGTGTGAGTCGCTGCCGCCCCTGTTGGGTTATTCGGGGAACAGATGATGATTGCAGAGGTGTGGTCTGAAACGGCTGCGGCCATGTGGTCGAGATTATGGTGACCGTCGTGGGTGTTCGCAATCGGACGGGCGACGCCGCCTGCCGCGGCAATCGTGATGGGGTACGCCTCATAACTGCGCCAGGAGTATATGATTTCGTCGCCGGGGTAGGTGTAGGCCAGCAGAATATAGGTGAGCAGCGAGAGGGAGCCATCGCCGACAGCGATCTGCTGCGCGGTCACAGCCGTGTGTTCAGCCAGCGCGTCAATGAGGTCGTCGGCGTGTAGGGTCGGGTATCTGTTGCCCTGCGATATCGCCTCGGTCACCGCTGTGATAACGAGGTCACTTGGCCCCCACGGCGATTCGTTCGACGAGGATCTATAGAGCGGCGGCTGCTCTAATGTGAACGCGCGCGTGTATGGATCAAGCGATTCGATGACTTCCCGCGCGCGAGGTCGATCGGGTGACGAAGTTCCGAGATGCGTCCTCGAGGTGTCCATGCTCTGATCTTGTCCTCACGGCGTGCAGCACAGTAGCCTTCCCGATCGATTCGCGTCTGGGATTACAGATTGTGGTGTTGGTCGCGTCCTTCTGAGGAGTGGAGTTTCCCGGCACGGCCCTTACCTGCTCGCGGCTGGCTGCGTAACCCCGGAATTCGATGCCGGCATAGTTGTCAAGCTGCGATTACGGCGGGTTGACCGCTCGTTCGGAGCGTCGAAATCGGGACGCCGCTTCGATGAGCACTTCTTCTCGCCCGGCACACACCCCGTCCGGGCGCGGCCAGTGGGTGATCACGTCGGTGAAGCCGAGCTCGGTGGCTCGGCCGACGGCATCCGCGAAGCTGTCGACGCTTTCGAGCGAGAACTGAGGCGACGCATCCAGGCTGAGGTAACGGTCCAGGCTCTGCTGTGCACGGCCGGCGCTCGCGAGCGTCTCGTCGAGCCGTGCCGACAGTTCGGCGACGCCCTGCCACTGGGCATCGAGCGAGTCGGTTTGCCGGCCGAGAGTCACCCCGCCGTCGCCGAGCTCGTAGACGAGTTGCAGCCCTCTCGGTCCGTCGGCGGCGATGATGAACGGCATCCGTGGTCGCTGGGCGGGTTCGCCGACCATGCGGGCCTTGTGCGCGGTCAACCACTCATGCGCCTGGCCGGCCAAGCCCTGCAGCGCCCCGCCACGCAGGTAGTGCCTCCCGAAGAAACGACCTGATACCGCCGTTGCCCGCGGCAACCCGCGACCGCCGCTCCCGGTTGCTGGGGAGTGGCCCCCAGTAAAATAAAGGGTTTCAGAGACACAAAAAAGTGCCCCTGGAGGGACTCGAACCCCCAACCCTTTCCTTAGGACGGAACTGCTCTTCCATTGAGCTACAGAGGCTGATGAGCATGAGTTTATCGGATTGCGTGGTCTCGATTCGCCGCTCGCCCTTCGACTCCACTCAGAGAACGAAAGCTCGCGGGCGACTCGACCAGCTGCAGTCGATGCTGTGCACTTCTAACGAGATTGAGTCACGTTGCGACGCCAATAATCTCGACCATATGCTCGATGAGCTCGAAGTCCCGGATATTCCGCGTCATCAGTGGCACGTTAAGCGCATACGCCTGTGCTGCGATGAAGATGTCGGCGCGTCTGGCGTGTGCCGATCTTGAACTGGCGACCTGTGACGCCAGCTTGCCGTACGCCTCAGCAGCATACTCGTCAAAAGGTATCCACTCGATCGAGGAACGGTACCTGTTTACCCGTTCCGTGCGGGATAGTCGATCCACGGGCGTCTTTGCGTGTTCGATGCCGAAATGAAGTTCAGCCAGCGTCAACATGCTGGCGCCAAAATCATCATCAGGCCACGCCTGCGGCGGAGTAATCAGAACGTTGGTGTCAAGCAGGATCATTCCCGCTCGTCCCACGGATCCCTGAGCGGGCTGAGATCACGAAGATGCTCATTGTCTTCAAGCCATCCGGTGCGATCCGCGCCCAACCCCGCAGTGAGAGCGGCCATCTCTTCCCCGGAGAGCCAACGCTTCTTGGCCGGCTGCTCCGCCCGTATGACAACTCCGGTCGGCTTCCCGTTCTTGTAAACGTCGAAACGCGCCCCTGCCTCGGCGCGGCTGATAATCGCGCTGGGGTTCTGCTTCAGTTCACGGATTCCAATACGCTCGTTGCTCACGCAACCATTATATGGCCAATGTAGAACGCGTGCTACATAACGGATGCTTAGGTCAAGCAGCCGCACGTCGACCAGTGCTCCGAGATTCCCTAGCTTCGAGAAAAATGCCGGCAAACGGTAGCAGGCTGGTAAGCGACGGAGGCGGATGCGTGCGCTGCGCATCAGACGCCAGAAAGGAGCATCCGGATGCCTCGCATCACCGGAGTATCGCCCGCCCAAGCACGAGCGGGCGCCAAAATCGTGTTCTACTTCACCAGGCGCAGCCTGGCTAAGCTCACCGGCAGAGATTCCGCGCGGGTGACCGAGCCGCTCGAGCTGTACGCGCGCATCCCAAAGCTCTTCAAGGGCTACACCAAGCTCGAACAGGCAACCGCCAAATTGCACGCTCTGGACAAGCGCTCCCACGCACTTGCGGAGCTCAAGGCCGCAACGATGACGCACTGCGAATACTGCATCGACCTGGGTTCGGCGATTTCACATCAGTGGGGTCTCACGGATGCTGAGCTGCTCGCGCTGCCCGAATACCAGTCGAGCGCGCTGTTCTCCGATCGAGACAGGGCCGTGCTCGATTACGCCGTCGCAATGAGCCGCACCCCGGTCGATGTTTCCGATGCTCTGTTCGACAGGCTCAAAACGCACTTCGACGAAGTGCAGCTCGTGGAACTGACGCACCACATCGCGCTGGAGAACATGCGCGGGCGGTTCAACCTCGCACTCGGCGTTGGGTCGGCCGGCCTCAGCGACGGGATGGTGTGTGCGGTCCCGACAGTGCACCCGGCGCAATGAACGGATTGCGTGGTCTCGATACGCCCGCTCGCTGCGCTCGCGGGCTACTCGACCAGCGGGAGCTCGCGGGCTACTCGACCAGCGGACGCCGGGACTACGCCGCGGGCTCCAAATAGTCGTGCCACTGCGGGAGGGCACGCTCAGCGCCACGCACCGCCCACCCGGGCTCGCGCGGCATCCGCGGGGCGAAACCGAGTGACCAGCCCATCTCGGCCGGCGTGCGATCACTCTTCACATTGTTGCAACGCAGGCAACAGGCCACGAGGTTCTCCCACGAGTCCGCGCCGCCTCGCGACCTCGGCAGCACGTGATCGATCGTTTCGGCCGCCTTGCCGCAATACGCACACTGGTGAGCATCGCGACGCAGCACCCCACGCCGACTCACGGGCACCAGCCGCCCACGCGGAATGCGCACGTACCGCGTCAACAGGATGACGGCCGGTCTGTCGTAAATGCGCGAAACTCCCCACACCGGATGCTCGGCATCAACCTCAATGATGACCGCCTTGTGATTCATCACCAGGGCGAGCGCCCGTTTGAAAGTGACGATGGCCAGCGGTTCGTAACCCGCATTCAGGACCAGAGTGCGCATACTTTTCCTCTCGAACGACTGGATGGCTTCCAGTACTTCGCGGTTCGGACACACGCACACGGGCTCCCGGTCTTCGCACAAAACGCACGATCGCCAAGAATTCCGCGGCCAACAAAAAAGGCGCCGTCCTCATGGCGGCGCCGAGATGCAGACTCCACACAATGGTGAAGGCTGCGCTGAGAGCGATGCTGCAGATGGTCGCGCTCTGCACTGTGCTGCAAAGTGCTGTGCTGCATTGCGCAGGGCTCGAGAGCGCACGCATCCATGGCACGGATGTGTGACGACTCGATCATGCGGACCTCCCGGGATCGCTCGCGGTGTCAGGCCATTAGAGTAACGCATTATCGGCGCACCACAATATCGTGGCGCGCCGATGTGACCCTGTCGTTCGGTTGGCGTTCACCAACCCGGGCAGCGGCAACCATCATTGTGCCGGCCGCGGTGGCAACTGTGTGCGCTAGATTCCGAGCCGGACGATGTAGAAGTCACTCGTCCAGATCGGACGGATCGAGATGCTGCGGCCGGTGTCGGGGGCATCCATGATGTTCCCGTTTCCGGCATAGAACCCGTCGTGGCCACTCATGATCACGACGTCACCAGGTACGGCATCCGCAATCGAGATGCGCGTTCCGCGAGCCGCCTGACCACTGACCGAGTGCGGCAGTGAAATGCCGAACTGTGCATACACGAACATGACGTAGCCGGAGCAGTCGAACCCTGCCGGCGAAGCCCCGCCGTAGACGTACGGCGTTCCGATGTACTGCTGCGCCACCGAGAACACCTGGCTCAGGCTGAAGTTCGGGTATGGCGGGTGCGCGAGGAAGTCTGACACCGACGGCCCAGAGTAGGACGCCGCGTAGGTGGCCATGCTTGCGGCAGCCGCTGCACGCGCCGCTTCGGCAGCCGCTGCTGCCTTGGCTGCTGCCAAAGCAGCTTCACTGGTCGCCGTTACGGCATCGCGGGCGACGACGAGGTGCGTCGTAGTCGACGCCACGGACATCGATTGCGGCTGCGCCTTCTTCATCCCGTCGATGACGGAACTGCTGAACTTAGCCTGGTCGGTGCCGCTCGGGCTGAATGCATACGCGGGCAGAGCGAAGGTGGCGATCATGCCTGCTGCAATCGACATGACAACGATGTTCGCGACGCCGCCCTTGAACTTCTTCTTGCTCCGCGCTTTGCCGCGCGTCGCCGTCGCGCGCGTCGAACCGGCTGTCGCCCGCGTCGAAACGGATGCTGCGGGTTTGGCCGCCTTCAGCGCGCTCGACGTGCGGGCGACGCCTTTCGTCGGAGCGGTCGCAACGCTGTGACTGCCGTGCTGTGCACGGGCCGCTCCACGCGGACGCAGGCCGGTGGACGCACCCGACGACACCGTGCTCGAAAACACTGTGGCCGAAGCGTCACTGATCCCGCTATTCGAGTCTTCGTGGTTCTCGGGAGAACCGGGTGTACCTAATGGTGCCAAGGTCAAGACCTCCGACGCTCCGTCAACACTAGGTAGTTGCCCCGTCACTTGGTGCGAATATCGCGTTCGGCTTCTCGAATCAAGAGACGGGATTAAGGGAGCGTCTTGACTCGGGTCCTTCGACCGGCTTCTGGCCTGCGGACTGTTCGAGACTACGGGAAGCGAGCGGATTTGTCACTTCCTCGCCCAGCATTTCTCACAAACCGGTAACGATTATTCGGAAGTGACGAAGATGTGACTTGCGACTTCGTGCGGCAGCTCCAGCCCGTCGGCGTAACCGTCGATCTGCACGAGAACATACGAGCCGGCCGCAGAGAAAGTCCCGGTCGAACCCGGTATCACGCCCGCCTGCCGCAGCTGACCGAGCAATTCCGGATCGAACTGCACCGGCTCGCCGAGTCGCCGAACGTCCGCGGAAACCGGCCCAGGCGCATCCGCCACGAGTTCGACAAGATTCTTGACCCCGGCGAGAAAGACGGTCGACAACGACTCTCCGGCATCGTCGAGGCTCGGAATCGGCGTTCCGTACGGCGATTCGGTGGGGTTTCCCAGGATGTCGAGGATCTTCCGCTCGACGTGCTCGCTCATCACGTGTTCCCAACGGCACGCCTCGTCGTGCACATACTCCCACTCGAGCCCGATCACATCGCTGAGCAGCCGCTCAGCCAGCCGATGCTTACGCATCACGTGCACGGCACGGCGGCGGCCCTCTGCCGTCAGCTGAAGGTGGCGGTCATCGGAGACGACCACGAGGCCGTCGCGCTCCATCCGCCCGATCGTCTGTGACACCGTGGGCCCCGAATGGCCGATCCGCTCCGAGATGCGCGCACGCAACGGGACGATGCGCTCCTCTTCCAGATCGAGAATCGTCCGCAAATACATTTCGGTGGTGTCAACGAGATCGGTCATCGCTGCCCCCTTTTGGTCAACCCAGCACGCATGTAAGCCCAGCCTAACGGCCAGGACTGACACAACTAGAATCGAGCCATGCCAGACATCGCGATCCCCGAAGAGCTTCTGCCCGCCGACGGTCGATTCGGTTGCGGACCCTCTCGGATTCGCGCAGAACAGCTCGCTGCACTCGCGGCGGCCGGCGCCACGCTGCTCGGAACGTCCCATCGTCAAGCTCCGGTCAAGTCGCTGGTCGGACGCGTTCGTGAGGGCCTCGGCGCGCTGTTCCGCATTCCAGACGGCTACGAGGTCGTGCTGGGCAACGGCGGATCGACCGCCTTCTGGGATGCCGCCGCCTTCTCGCTGATCGAGCGCCGGAGTCAGAATCTGACGTTCGGCGAGTTCAGCCAGAAGTTCGCCAAAGCGGCGAGCGCACCATGGCTCGAAGCGCCGGATGTGATCAACGCCCCGGTCGGCTCCCGCAGTCAGGCCGCCGCGACGGCCGGCATCGACGTGTACGCCTGGCCGCACAACGAAACGTCCACAGGAGTCATGGCACCGGTCCAACGCGTGCACGGCGACGCAGGCGCACTGACCGTCATCGACGCCACCAGTGCGGCGGGAGGCATCGACTTCGACGCAACCCAAGCGGATGTCTACTACTTCGCCCCTCAGAAAAACCTCGCGTCAGACGGCGGGCTGTGGCTCGCCCTGTTCTCACCGGCGGCGATCGAACGGGTCGAGCGAATCGCAGCATCCGATCGTTACATTCCCGAATTCCTCAGCCTGAACAACGCGATCACCAATTCACGACTCAACCAGACACTGAACACTCCAGCCCTGTCCACGCTCGTGTTGCTGGAGAGTCAGGTGCACTGGATCAACGACAACGGCGGCCTGGGCTGGGCATCCGCTCGAACCGCGGAGTCCTCCACCGCCCTGTACGACTGGGCGGAATCCGTGCCGTACGCCACACCCTTCGTCGCGGATCCTGCCGACCGGTCACAGGTCGTCGTGACGATCGATTTCGACGGCATCGACGCATCCGCGATCTCAAGCACACTCCGAGACAACGGCATCGTTGACACGGAGCCATACCGCAAACTCGGACGCAACCAGCTGCGGATCGGCACCTTCACCGCTGTCGACCCGTCCGACGTGCGCGCCCTGATCGCCTCGATCGAGTACACAGTCGAGCACATCGGCTGACGCGCGACGGTCGACGGAGGGGTTCGGCGGAGGGTTCGAAAGGCACACGGATGAGGCTCTGGTTGCGCGACAGCGAACGCAAGCCCGACCCTGCCCCGGTGCAGACCGACGACCGCAAGGCCATTTTGGTCGGCCTCGTGCTCTGGGTGGTCGCCCTGGTGTTGCTCTTAGTCTTCGTCGGCCCCGTGTTCACCGGCAGCTCCAGCTGGCTGACCTGGACCGCCATCATCGGATGCGCCCTCGGAGTTCTCGGGCTCGTCATCCTCCAGTTCAAGCGTCGCTAACTCGACACCGGTGATGTCGGCGGCCTCGAACTCTTCGCCATCGCCGTCGTCCTCGTCGTCCTCGTCGTCGTCGATGGCCTCATGCAGGGAGTCGATATCGACCCCGTCCAGATCGCCTTCGTCGATGTCGTCAACATCATCGTCGTCAACATCATCGTCGTCGTCGAGGTCGTCTTCGTCGTCGAGGTCGTCGGCGCCGTCGTCCAGCTCGGTGGCCTCGGCGACCTCTCCAGCACGCGCCGCCTCCTGCGTTGCCTGGTATTCGGCCAGGCGCTCTGACCACGGCACCCAGTCCGGCGCCAGCAGTGCTGTGTCACCGGGCATCAACTCTGTTTCCAGCACCGATGGCGCAGCTTCGTCGCCAGTGCGCGCCATCGAGACGGTCCAATACCAGCCGGGATAGCCGGACATCGTGCACTCGAATAACAGCGAGAGCACGTGATGACCCTCGACGATGTGGCCGGCGGGTGCGCCGATCGTCGACGACGGAGTGATCTCCAACAGCGCCTCGCGCGCGAGCTCAACGGATGCCAACAGCACGTCGTCGGCAACAGCCGGCACGGCGAGCACGGCCGGCTCAGCGGGCTCATCAGTGGTCGGCGCTTCGACAAGCTCAGCAACCGGCTCGTCGGTGGTCGACGCTTCGACAAGCTCAGCAACCGGCTCGTCGGTCGTCGGCGCTTCGGCAAGCTCAGCAACCGGTGCGTCGACGGTCGGCGGAGACTCAGGAATCGCGAAGGGGTTGAGTTCAGGCATCCAGATCGTCCGCAACCTTGCGCAACACGGCTGCGATCTTGCGGCCGTGGGCGCTGTCGGGATACTTGCCGCGCTTGAGGTTGGTGCCGATCCCGTCAAGCAGTTTGACGAGGTCTTCGAGGATCACGGCCATGTCGTCAGCAGACTTGCGGGTCATCTTCGACAGGCTCGGCGGAGCATCCAGCACACGCACCGACAACGCCTGAGCGCCGCGCTTGCCGTCGGCTATTCCGAACTCGAGGCGGGTGCCCGCCTTTACCACTGTGCCGGCAGGCAAAGCAGAGGCGTGCAAGAACACCTCCTGGCCGTCATCAGAACTGATGAAGCCAAAACCTTTGTCGTCGTCGTAGAACTTGACCTTGCCGGAAGGCATGGGAACCTCTTTCAGTGGGGGATCTCGTGATCAACCTCAATTATCCTTGATTTCGTGACCATCGAGACCCCACCGCCCGTTTCCCGTGCCCAGCGCACACTTGCGTTCGTTATCGGCGGGCTCGTGGTGATCTCTCTTCTCGCAATCCTCGCGATCATCATCGGTACTTGGCTGGGGGCCGGGGGTGCTCAGGGCTCCGGCCAGGGAATCTGGCCGACGGTCTTTTTCATCCCGCTGATCGCCCTGCCGATGGCATTCGTCCTGATCATCATCTTGCTCGCCGTGAGCATGATCGCGCGCAGCAAGCAGAACCGCGAATCCAAACAGTGACGGCCTCGACGGCGTGGCCGCAACGGGACGCCGGCCGGCAATGATCGGGGCGCTGGCCCTTGCACTTCAGCTCGGGCGATTGACGGACGACGAGTTGCGCGCAGTGCTGACGGCGCGCTCGTTCCATCCTGCGCGGATCAACGACCTGTTCGATCTGGCCGAGGCCCTGCTGACGGCGGAGTCGATCCAGTCAGCGCTGTCGCGGCTGGACCGGCCGACGTTGGCGCTCGCTGCCGCCGCGGCCACCGACCCGCGAGCGGATGCCGCGCCCCCGCTCGCTGAGCTCACCGCTCGCCTCGCACGCTGGGGCGCGCCGGCCGCAACATTCGCCCCACCGGATGCGGTCCAGGCACGCATCGAACACCTGGCCCGCCTGCAACTGATCAGCACTGCTGACGGGAACGTCAGTGTCTACACGGCCGTGCGCGAGCGTCTCGCCGCATGGCCCTCGGAGGGGCTGCCGTCCGGCCGTGACCTCGCCGCGACGCCGCCGCCAACCGCGCGCACGCCCACAGCGCACACCTCCACCGCGCACACCTCCACTGCGACCGCACAAACCCGGGATGCCGATCAGCAACTGACCGACCGAGTCGCGGCCGAACACGCGTTCGCTGCCGTCGGTGCCACCGCCGCGCTGCTGACCGAGCTGTCTCAGGAACCCGCCCGACGCCTGCAGAAGGGGGGGATCGCGCATCCGGACACGCGTCGCCTCGCAACCGCGACCGGCCTGCACGACGACACTGTCACGACCCTGCTGTGGTGCGCGGACAAGACGGGCCTGACCGCGATTGACGGCGCATCCGTCTTGGCCACGCACTCGGCGACCGGCTGGTTCGGGCTCGACACCAGGCAGCGTTGGGCGTCGCTGGCCGGCGGCTGGCGTGACGCAATGTCCGACGACGTGCGCAATGTGCTGACGGCTCGGCCCCACGAAGACTGGGCCGACGGCCTCCTAAAATTCGCGCACTGGTTGTATCCCGCGAATCCGAAACGGCTGGCGCGACGCCTCGACACGTTCGGCAGTGCGGCGGCGCTCCTCGGTATCACCGTGGGGACCACGCCGACCCGCGCCGGAATCCTGCTGCTCGAAGAGGGCGCGGATGCCGCGACCGCCGTGATCGCCGAGCACCTGCCCGCCGAGATCGATCGGGTCTACCTGCAACCTGACCTGACGATCATCGCGCCCGGCCCTCTCCTGCCCGCGATCGACACCCGGCTGCGTGCGTTCGCGGATCTCGAAGGCCGCGCGCTCGCATCCACATTCCGAGTGTCGGCCGCGAGCATCACCCGAGCCATCTCCGCGGGAGAGGACGCTGAAGGGCTGCGAGCATTCCTCCAGGAGATCTCGCTCACCGGCATCCCTCAACCGCTGGATTACCTGCTGACCGAGACGGCGGCGCGTTACGGCCTCGTTCGGGTCGCGGATGCCGGCGGCTCACGAGCGCGCAGCCGCGTTCACTCCACGGACTCCGGGCTCCTCGAGCGAATAGAAATCGACCAGACGCTCGCCTCGCTCGCGCTCACCCGCACCTCGGATAATCAACTCGAGAGTAGATTCGAGCGCGATGTGGTGTTCTGGGCGCTGTCGGACGCACGTTATCCGGTCGCAGCTGAGAATGCGGACGGGCAGATCGCCGCTCCGCGACGCCGCACGATCGCTCCGCGGACTCCGCAACGCAGCGTGGACCCGCTGGGTGCTTTGCTCGCACGGCTGCGCGCATCCGGCTCCCCGGACGAGGAAAGCACGTTGCAGGCCTGGCTCGCTCGGCAGTTGGATGCGGCCGTGCGTTCACGGTCCACACTGATCATCACTGTCGCCGCACCGGGCGGAGGCGAACGCGAGTACACGCTCGAACCCACCGGTCTCGGCGGCGGGCGGGTGCGCGGGCGCGATCGCACCACGGATGTCGAACGCACGCTTCCGCTGTCGAGCATTCGAGGCATCCGCACGCCGTAGACTGGATGGTTATGTCTGATGGCCCCCTCATCGTCCAAAGCGACCGCACCGTGCTCCTCGAAGTTGCACACCCGTTGGCCGACGACGCCCGACACGATCTGAGCGTCTTCGCCGAACTCGAGCGGGCCCCCGAGCACATCCACACGTACCGCATCACACGGCTCGGCCTGTGGAACGCGCGTGCCGCCGGACATCAGGCATCCGACATGCTCGCAACGCTTGAGACGTACTCGAAGTTCCCCGTGCCGCAGACCGTCTCCATCGACATCATCGAAACTGTCGCACGGTACGGCCGGTTGACGATCGAGCGCGACGACGAGGGCGCACTGCTGCTCCGTAGCGATGACCTCGCTATTCTTACCGAGGTCGCGGGCGCCAAACGAATCTCCCCTTTGCTGACCGGCCGGGTCGACGAGACGACGTTCACGGTTGAAGCCTGGGCACGCGGGCAGCTCAAGCAAGAACTGGTGAAGCTGGGCTGGCCGGCCGAGGACCTGGCCGGCTACACACCCGGCACCCCGCATCCGATCGGGTTGGTCGAAGACAATTGGCACCTGCGCGACTATCAGCACAAGGCCATTGACAGTTTCTTCGGCGGCGGCTCTGGTGTCGTCGTTCTGCCGTGCGGCGCAGGCAAGACGCTGGTCGGTGCCGGGGCGATGGCTACGGCACAGACCACGACGCTCGTGCTGGTGACCAATACGGTCTCCGCCCGCCAGTGGCGCACCGAACTGCTCAAACGCACCACGCTGACGGCCGAGGAGATCGGCGAGTACTCCGGTCAGGTCAAGGAAGTGAAACCGGTCACGATCGCGACGTATCAGATCCTCACCGCGAAGCGCAAAGGGCAATACGCCCACCTGGCACTGCTCGACGCCATGGACTGGGGCCTCGTGATCTACGACGAGGTGCACCTGCTGCCCGCCCCGGTGTTCAAACTCACTGCAGAACTGCAAGCGCGTCGCCGCCTCGGGCTGACGGCGACGCTCGTTCGCGAGGACGGCCGGGAAGGCGACGTGTTCAGCCTGATCGGACCCAAGCGTTTCGACGCACCATGGAAGGAGATCGAAGCACAGGGCTTCATCTCGCCCGCTGCCTGCTACGAGGTGCGCATCGATCTGCCGCAGTCCGATCGGCTGTCCTATGCTGCAGCGGCGGACGACGAACGCTACCGCCTCGCCGCGACCGCACCGGCGAAACTGGATGTCGTACGCCAGTTGGTCACGCGCCACGCCGGCGAGCGCATCCTTGTCATCGGGCAGTACCTCGACCAGATCGACGAACTTGCAACAGCGCTGAATGCACCGTCGTTGACCGGGGCGACCCCCGTGGATGAACGCGAGCGCTTGTACCAGGAGTTCCGCGAGGGGCGCACGCTCGTGCTCGTCGTCTCGAAGGTCGCCAACTTCTCCGTCGATTTGCCGGAGGCGACCGTCGCCATCCAGGTTTCCGGATCGTTCGGATCACGACAGGAGGAGGCGCAGCGGCTCGGGCGACTGCTTCGACCCAAAGAGTCGGGGCTGTCAGCGAACTTCTACACACTCGTCGCGCGCGACACCGTCGACCAGGACTTCGCCCAGAACCGTCAACGATTCTTGGCAGAACAGGGCTACAGCTACACGATCCTGGATGCCCACGCCCTCGCTGCCGCGTAACGTGCGCGCCCCGCATCCCCTTCACATTCTTCGGTGAGGTGCGGACTTATGTCGCCATCCCTTGGGACGAAGCGACATAAGTCCGCACCTCAGCGGAGGGGGAGGGGGAGCGGAGGGGGTGGGCTCACGCGCGCAGGTAGCGCAGCAGCAGCGTGTCACCGGAGGCGAGCACGTGTGCCAGCCGCAACCGCGCGGGAACCTCTGGCACGTAGCCCCTGATGATGCCCAGCTCCGCCGCACCCTCCAGGAGCGGGCTCACTGTGAGACACAGTTCATCGACGGCGTCATCCGCGAGCATCGAACCGAACAAATGCGGACCGCCCTCCGAGTGCACCTGGGTGAGGCCGCGGTCGGCGAACGAGCGCAGCATCCAGGCGGTGTCGACATCGTCGTCACCGCAGACCAGCACGTCAGCGACCTCGGCGAGCGCGGTTCGACGATCAACCGGTGAGCCTGAACCGGTCACCACGATCGGTCGCACGGGGGCGTTGACGAAGATCCTGTCGTGCGGCTCGAGATTCAGCGACGCAGAGACGAGCGCGAACACCGGCTGTGGCGCCAACCCGGACGCCACTCGTCGCGCCTCGGCCGCGGCCCCAACGCGCATCGGCCCGTAACCCTCCGTGCGCACCGTTCCTGCGCCGACCACGACGACGTCGCACAGCGTGCGGAGCAGATCGAAGACGCGATGGTCCGCAGCATCCGACAGCCCGGCGGAGCGGCCTTGATGGGTGGCCGCACCGTCGACGCTCGTGACGAAATTGACGCGCGCCCAGTTCGCCGCATTCGCGGGAGGCGCATACCACGCGGCGATGTCGTCATCCGTCGCCTCCGCGGATGCCGGCAGCGGCCAGATCCGCGTGATCGTCGCGTCACTCATCGCTCTCCACCGTCTCGCTCTCCACCGTCTCGCTCTCCACAGTATTGATCTCCACAGTATTGATCTCCCCCGTGTTGTGTTTGAGGTACGCAGGTGCTCGGAAGCCGAGAATCGCCTCCGTCATGCGCACGGCTGCGACGGATTCCGCGACGTTGTGCATGCGCACGATCCGTGCGCCCTGCAGGATGGCGAACACCGCAGCTGCGAGCGACCCTTCCAGCCTGTCACCGCGTGCCGCGTTCAGCGTTTCACCGATGAAGTCCTTGTTCGACACCGCGGCGAGCGTCGGCAGCCCGAGAGCAGCGATTTCGGAAAGCCTGCGCGTGAGTTCCAGTGACTGCAGCGTGTTCTTGTTGAGGTCATGGCCCGGGTCGATCACAATGCGCGACTCCGGCACACCAAGACTTACCGCGTATTCGACTCGTTCGCGTAGGAACGCCGCAATCTCGCCGGCGACATCGTCGTAGTGCGGGTGCGGGTAAAACGTTCGAGGCTGTGCCAGGCTGTGCGTGATCACGAGGGTGGCGTCACTGTCGGCGACGACGTGCACGATCTCGGGATCCTGCAGCCCCGTGGTGTCGTTGACGACATTGGCCCCGGCCTGAATGCAACGCTTCGCCACGTCCGCGCGGAACGTGTCGACAGAGATCACGACGTCTGAGCGGTCGCGCACCGCCGCGACGACCGGGAGTACCCGATCCAATTCCTCGCTCGCCGGCAGTTCGGGGCCGGGCGCGAACGGTGCTCCTCCGATGTCGATCCAATCCGCACCGGCGGCGGCAGCGTCCAGACAGGCCCGCACCGCAGCATCCAGCGCGAAGGTGGCACCGCGATCGTAGAACGAGTCCGGGGTGCGATTGACGACGGCCATCACCGCGACCTGGGCGCTGAAGTCGAAGGTGCGCTCACCGATCGTACGCACCGGTGAGCGCAACGGCGGCAGATAGACGGCAGGGGCAGGTGGCGGTGCGAACGACATATCACCCATCGTGCCGGAAAAGCCTGTTCAGCGCCTCACACCTTTGAGCCTCACACCCCAGCGCATCACACCTCTGCGATCGGGATGCTGGCGTCGGCCAGCCGTGCGGCGTCGACGCTGCGCGCGGACCGGACGAGCGATTGGATGTCTTCGCTCACGTCCCACACGTTGACGTTCATCCCCGCGACAACGCGGCCGTCGGCAGCCTGCCAGAATGCGATGAATTCGCGGGTTGCAGGATCGCCGCGATAGACGACCGTCGCGTCAGCGGTGAGCGTCGGGTAACCGGCGTACTCCATTCCGAGATCGTACTGATCCGTGTAGAAGTACGGGATGTCGTCGAATGCGACGTCCTGACCGAGCATGCTCTTCGCAACAACCTTGCCTGCGTTGATCGCATTGGCCCAGTGCTCGTTGCGCATGTGCACCTTGACAACGGGGTGGAACGCGTTCGCCACGTCACCCGCGGCAAAGACGTCGGACGCACTGGTCCGCAGCCGCTCGTCGGTCTCGACGCCGCGGTTGATGGTGATCCCAGCGGCCCGGGCAAGGTCGACGTTGGGTATGGCGCCGGCCCCGACCACGACGAGATCCGCGGGGAGCGTCTCTCCCTCAATCACGACGCCGGTGACGTGACCGTCCTTCGCCTCGAATTCCTTGAGGCTTGCCGGCAGCCGGAACTCCACACCGTGTTCGCGATGCATCTTCTCAAAAATAGCGCCGAGTTCCTCGCCGAGCGCAACGCTCAGCGCCACGTTCTCCATGCCGATGACCGTGACGTTGTTGCCGTAGCCGCGCGCTGCAGCGGCGATCTCCAGGCCGATCCAGCCGGAGCCGACGATGACGAGATTCTTACCGCCTGTGCTCAGGGCATCGCGCAACGCTTCGCTCTCTTCGACCGTGCGCAGGTAGTAGATCCCGCTCGCCTCATAGTTCGGCACGTGCAGCCGACGCGACGATGCGCCCGTTGCGAGCAGCAGCTTGTCATAGTGCAGTCGATCGCCTGAATCGAGCACAACCTCGTGTGCTGCTAGATCGAGCGCGGTCGCGGGACTGTTCAGCAGCAGCTCCACCTTGTTGTCGGTGTACCACTCGTCCGGGTGAACGAAGATGGTCTCGCGGCCCGCGTCGCCCTTGAAGTACTCCTTCGACAGCGGTGGCCGAAGATATGGATGGTGCGACTCGGCCGCCACGATGCGCAGCCTTCCATCGAAGCCCTCGGCGCGAAGCGTCTCGGCGGCCGTTGCTGCCGTCAGACCTCCTCCGACGATAACGAATTCTTGCCCGCTCATGCTGTACTCCCTTGTCTGGTAACTGTGCGAAAGAAAACTGTGCTGCTGAAAATCGATGGATGGTCTTCAGCGGCGCCCGCCGCAGAAGAATTGCTCGCGCAGGTCTGCTCTGTCCTTCAGCGCACCGGTGAACGCAGAGGTGAGGGTCAGCGCTCCGCGCGCCTGGATGCCGCGAATCGTCATGCAGGTGTGTTCGGCCTCCATCACCACGCCGACTCCGACCGGTTCGAGTTCCGACTCGACCCAGTTCGCCACCTGACGCGTGAGCCGTTCCTGCACCTGCAGGTCATGGCTGAAGAAGTCGACGACCCGCGCAAGTTTGGAAAGTCCGATCAACCGGTCGCCGGGAATGTACCCGACGTGCGCGATTCCCTGGAACGGCAGAAGGTGGTGTTCGCACAGCGAGTGGAACGGGATGTCTCGCACAAGCACGAGCTCGTCGTACCCCTCCGTGTTCGGAAACGTCGTCGGCGAGAAGTCGTTCTGGGTCAATTGTTCGATGAATGCGTCTGTGACGCGCCGCGGGGTCTCTGCCAGATGCTCGGATCGAGGATCACGCCCAAGTGCCTTCAACAGCTCGGTTACCGCGGCCTGTGCTCGCACCCGGTCAACAGCCCGAGTGCCGTCGATGACCGGCCTGAGGCGGCTGGGTGCTGTGACGGCGCGCTCCGCGCCGACGGTGTGCATTCGCAGATCCGTGGCATTGATGGTCATCGAGACCCTCCCGTGGCTGATACCCAGTCTCTCATCGAAGCATTCCCCTTCCGCAGGCGGCCGTGCCATTTCCAAAACTCACTAACTCGACTTTAGAAGCTTCAGCATTCTTTTGTCAAGATTCATTGTTTTAGAGTTATCCTGAAAACATGCAGTCCTCCACTCCAGATCGGCTCTCGGCCATCGCCGCCGTCAGCGACCCCGTGCGGCGGGCACTGTTCGTGCTTCTCGGCACACGTGAGCAGCCCATCACCCGGGACGACGCAGCCGCCGCCCTGGGGCTCGCCAGGAGCACCGCCGCGTTCCACCTCGACCGACTCGTCGAAGAAGGCCTGCTCACCGTGGAATTCAAGCGGCTGAGCGGGCGCACGGGCCCAGGCGCTGGGCGCCCGAGCAAGCTCTACCGTCGCGCGGCCGACGAGATCTCCGTATCGATCCCCGAACGGCACTATGAACTCGCCGGCGAGCTGCTCGCGTCCGCGATCGATGAGGCTGATCGCACCGGCAGCCCTGTTCGCGAGAGCCTGGCCAGCGTCGCCGAGCAAACCGGCCGCAAACTCGGTGCTGCCGCCGACTCGCTGCAGGGCGCCCTGCACCAATGCGGCTACGAGCCGTACAGCGATGACAACGGCGGGATGCTATTGGCCAACTGCCCGTTCCACCGACTTTCGGCCAGCCACGCCGATGTCATCTGTCACGCGAACCTCGATCTGCTTCGCGGCATGGCGGACGGCGTCGGCGATGGTGCGCACGAGATCGTGTTCGCACCCGGCGAGGGGCCGTGCTGTGTGCGTATTGCGTCGCGCAGCATCCGATCGGATGCCGACGACCGAACGGATGCCAGCGACCGAACGGATGCTACGAGCTGACGCGCTCCTCACCCGGCTTCAGCCCGCAGCGCCAGCACGGCTCGGAGTGGCTTTCCAGGACGGCGCCGCACTCTGGGCACAAGAGCGAAAGCCAGCAGGCCGGATCGCCACCGAGTTCGGCATCCGTTTCACTACTCCACCGCTCGTGCGGCGATCGGTCAGAATGCTCGTCGACGCTCATCAGTCCTCCTTGTGCCAGCGTAACTCCAATCCACCAGTGACTCACAGGATAGATTCAGCCGACGCGCAGATACTAGGTGGATGAACGCCGGACCACGTATCTTGATCGTCGACGACGAGCCCAACATCCGCGACCTCCTGACCACCAGTCTCCGCTTCGCCGGCTTCGCCGTGCGCGCTGTCGGCAACGGTGCTCAGGCGATCTCCGCGGTCCTCGAAGAGGAGCCCGACCTGATCATTCTGGACGTCATGCTGCCCGACATGAACGGATTCGGCGTGACCAAGCGTCTGCGCGGCGCCGGTTACACCGCACCCATCTTGTTCCTCACCGCGAAGGACGACACCGAAGACAAGATCATGGGACTCACGGTGGGCGGAGACGACTACGTCACCAAACCGTTCAGCCTCGACGAGATCGTCGCGCGCATCAAGGCCATCCTGCGCCGCACGATGCAGGCCGACGACGATGCAGTGATCCGGGCTGGCGAGCTGACCATGGACCAGGACACGCACGAGGTCTTCGTCGGCGACACCGGCGTTGAGTTGAGTCCCACCGAGTTCAAGCTGCTGCGCTATCTGATGCTCAATCCGAACCGCGTGCTGAGCAAGGCACAGATCCTCGACCACGTCTGGGAGTACGACTTCAACGGCGACGCCGGCATCGTGGAGAGCTACATCTCCTACCTGCGCCGCAAGGTGGACGCGCACTCGAGCGAGCCGCTCATCCAGACTAAGCGCGGGTTCGGCTACATGTTGAAGGCGGCCAAGGTTTAGGCCCAGCTTCCGGCTTTAGGCTCGAGTCCTATGCAGCACTCAGTCCTGGACAAATGGAACGCGATCTCGCTGCGGACCAAGATCACCGGAGTCACGGTGCTCGTCCTGACGTTCGGGCTGCTCATTTCTGGGCTCGGCACACTGGCCATGCTCAAACCGGTGCTGCAGCAACAGCTCGACAACCAGCTGATCGCGGCGTCGCAGAACCCCAACCCGTACATGCCGGGCAACGGCTCGACAGATGGCAAGGTCAGCGGCACCGCTGGCAGCGTCAGCTATTTCGTCGCCCTGTATGACGGCAACGGCAATCTGATCGATCACAACTGGCGCAGCAAGCCGACCGGAAACCTTCCAAGTGTTCCGAAGACGTTGACGTTACAAAACGGCGTGGATTGCGCAGCCGAAGGCGTCACGACACGCGAAAGCGTCGACAGGCATTCCGAATTCCGCAGCCTGTGCACGGTCGTGAGTTTCACCAACTCGAATCCAACACCGGCCGGAACCGCGATCGTTGCGGCATCCACCGGTCAAAATGACGCGATCATCGCCAGCTATCTCTCGATTTCGTTGGGGATCGGCATCCTCGTCGTTGTATTCGGTGCCGTGCTGACCGGGATGCTGGTCGGCAACACCTTCGCGCCGCTGCGCCAGGTCGAGCTGACCGCGGCGGCCATCGCGGACGGCGACTTCAGCCAGCGCCTCGGCGGCGCGACGCCGAACACCGAGGTCGGTCGCCTGAATCGCTCTCTCAACACCATGCTCAACCGCATCGACCGCGCGTTCAAGGATCGCGCGCGCACGATCGAGCAGATGCGCCGCTTCGTGGGCGATGCCAGCCACGAGTTGCGCACCCCGCTCGTTTCCGTTCGCGGCTACGCCGAGCTGTACCGGATGGGCGCCCTCCAAAAGCCCGAAGACGTCGCCCAGGCGATGGAGCGCATCGAAAAGGAAGCGATCCGGATGGGCGGGCTGGTCGAGAACCTGCTCCAGTTGGCCCGTCTCGACGAGACACGACCGCTCGAACTGATGCCGGTTGACCTGCTCCCCCTTGCGAAGGATGCTGCGCTCGACGCGACCGCAGCACATCCGGGGCGGGCTGTGACGGTGACGACATCGCTGCCGCCAGTCTCCGTACCGGCGCCTGCGTCATCCGCGCGACCGGAGTCGGGCGATGCTTTGGTGCATCCGCCGACGGCCGGGGCTAACAGCACGGGTCCGATCTCGTTCGCGGGCGCCACGCTGGCCCGACTTCGCGGGCGTCGGCCACGTCGTGCCGAGCCCGGCACGGACACCGTGCCGCTGGCGCTGCACGAGATCCCAGAACCGGTCACGGTTCAGGCGATCGTTTTTGCTGAGGAGAACAAACTCCGCCAGGTGCTGAACAATCTGATCGGCAACGCGGTGCGCTACACACCGGACGATTCACCGATCGAGATCGGTGTCGTGGTCGATCGCGACACGCGACGCGCGCGCCTCGACGTGATCGACCACGGAGACGGCATCCCGGAACAGATTCGCGAGAAGATCTTCCAGCGGTTCTGGCGAGCCGACACGTCCCGTACGCGCGAAACCGGCGGCAGCGGCCTCGGACTGGCCATCGTCTCATCGATCGTCGCCGCGCACAACGGCACTGTGGACGTCGTCGAGACGCCGGGCGGCGGCGCCACGTTCCAGGTCTGGCTTCCGCTGGCCGGCTCGCCCAGTGCACCTCAAACCGGTGCGGTGCAGAATGGTGCGGCGCGGAATGGCGAGGCCCAGACTGCCGGATCTCAGGGCGGCGTGGCACAGAACCTGCCGTCGGCTTCCTGACACAACGGGCCGCGCGTCCTCCACTCAACATCAGCGCTGTCTCTTCCTCAACAGGAACCACCATCTGTCGCATCCCACGGATCGACTCGGCGGCCTCTCACGCAGCATGCTCCGCCGCTAGCCCGAAGTTACGACTGTGTTGACGTGCGAAATCCCCGTGTTTACGGGGATTTCGTGGGTTTTCGGGGGTGTGTTTCTGGCTACTTCAGTCCGTTCGGGAT
>Ga0208357_1000413_pt1 | contig 35038 bp, 27 predicted proteins | sample NGESurdeep092012_6_FD_184487 | JGI IMG/M metagenome (GOLD analysis project Ga0208357, IMG submission 184487) | Arctic peat soil microbial communities from Barrow, Alaska - NGEE Surface sample F52-2 deep-092012 (SPAdes) | ecosystem: Environmental > Terrestrial > Soil > Wetlands > Peat ...
CCAGGGCAAGCCCTGGTTCGTCGCTCCACTTGCATGTGTTAAGCACGCCGCCAGCGTTCGTCCTGAGCCAGGATCAAACTCTCCGTGAAGAACTTCACGAAAAGCTGTCATAGGTAATAGGGACCCATACACCGTGGTCCCATCTATGACGGGGTACTTCTCTACTTGACTCTTTGCCGTCACCGGGTACACCGAAGTGCTCCCGTGACGGGTCGAACCTGGACGCACACCTCGATCGATTCTCGATCGAAGGTGCGCATGCTGTTGAGTTTTCAAAGACCGTCGTAGCCTCTTTGAGAGGACTTCTCATCCGAGGAGACCGTTCGACCCACGTCCGAAGACGCTTGCAGGCCGACCGTGCAGTATAGCGCTCTCCTCTGGACCTTGTTGTGAGCGTAGCCCACCGTCTCGGTCGCAGAGCCGAGCTGCTGTGCCCGGGCACTATAGGGGATCGTGCGGATGAGCGCCACGACGCCGCCTCGTGCGTACGCGGACGCGTCGCGTGGGGCATCCCGAATCGAAGCACCCACACACCCCCTCCGAAGGGATCTCCGCGACTGCTCAGCGAGCGCGTAGCTTGCGAAAGCGGCGCTTGCCTACTCGCAATACGACCCCATCAAGGCGCTCGGCGGGGATGTCGTGCTCACCCGCAGCCACAGGCTGCTCGTCGAGCGAGACCGCGCCCTGGTCGATCATCCTGCGGGCCTCCGAGCGCGACAGGCCGAAGGCATCGGCGATCAGTGCGGGCAGGTGCACGCCCCCGTTCTCGACCCCATTCGGTGCTGCGTCTTCGCGTTCCGCCCCCCCCTTGGCTCCCTTCCCAACGTCGAGCATCCCGACGTCGAACACGTACTCCTCGATCTGCTCTGGGGCGCCACGCTGCACGAACACGCGATCAAACGCCCGCTCGGCCTCGAGCGCCTCCTCGGGCGAGTGCAGCCAGCCGACCAGCTCTCGCGCAAGGGCGCGCTTGGCCTCGCGCGGGGGCTGCTCCGCGTCGAGCTCTCTGCCTAGGAGTAGCCGGAAGTACTCGCCCATCGCCTCGTCGGGGATGCTCAGCGTCTTGCCGTACATCTCCTCAGGAGGGTCGGTGATGCCGATGTGGTTGCCCAGCGACTTGGACATCTTGCGCGTGCCGTCTGTGCCCACGAGGATCGGCATCGTCATGATGGCCTGCTCAGGCTGCTCGTAGGCACGCTGCACGTCGCGGCCGAGCAGCAGGTTGAACTTCTGGTCGGTGCCACCCAGCTCCACGTCCGCTTGGATTGCCACCGAGTCATATCCCTGCAGGAGCGGATAGAGCAGCTCGAGCATCGAGATCGGCTCAGAGGCCGACCAGCGCTTGGCGAAGTCCTCGCGCTCGAGGATCTGAGCGACGGTGGTGGTGCGCACAAGCGCGAGCAGATCCACCATCGACATGTCCAGCCACTCGCCGTTGCACCGTACTTCCAAGCGCTCGGGCGAAGCGTCGAGGATCTTCAACGCCTGGTCCTGGAAGGTGGCCGCATTGGCCTCGATCTCGGCCTCGGTGAGCATCGGGCGCAGGGTCGAACGGCCCGAGGGGTCCCCCACGCGGGCGGTGTAGTCGCCGATGATCAGCACCACCAGGTGGCCAGCGTTCTGAAACTCGCGCAGCTTGCGCAATACCACCGCGTGGCCGAGGTGGATGTCAGGTGCTGTGGGGTCAATCCCGAGCTTTACGCGTAGCGGACGCCCTTGTGTGGCGGCGCTGATGAGCTTCTCGGCAAGCCGTCCCAGGGGTAGGCAGTCGACCGCATTGGCGCCCAGGTCCACCGCTCCGCCAACCTCGCCGGAGGGGTCCTCGACCACATCGGCGTCTGCCTGCGCAAGGACCGGTGCAGCAGCGTCCTCGGACGGGACCTCGCGGGCATTCGGCATGGGGCCCAATGCTAGACTCTCGCGTCCCGGTGGAGCTAGCCGCATTGCCTGCCGGCGGCCGGCCGCGCTTGAAGAGGCTTCGTTTCTTGCTGATCCTCTTCGCCGTCCTGCTGCTTGGCCTCATCTCTTTCGTGTTCGGCATGTTCGTTGCCGTGGCGTCCGACCTGCCTTCGCTCACAAGGTTCTCGCAGCTGAAGGAAGCGCAGAGCTCGGTGCTGCTCGACGATCTCGGCCATCCGATCGGGGTGCTCAGCGAACAGAACCGCGTGATCGTCACGCCGGGAGAGATCCCCCCGATCGTCAAGGAGGCGGTGATCTCGATCGAGGACAAGCGCTTCAAGACCAACAGCGGGATCGACATTCGCGGGATCGCACGCGCGTTCGTCCAGGACGTCCAGCACAAAGGCAACCTGCAGGGAGCCTCGACGATCGAGCAGCAGTTCATCAAGAACGCGCTGCAGGCCCAGTCGCACCGCACGATCCTCGAGAAGCTGCGCGAGGCGGCGCTCGCCTACCAGCTCTCGCACAAGTGGTCGAAGGAAAAGATCATCACCGCCTACCTCAACACGATCTACTTCGGTAACGGTGCCTACGGGATCGAGTCCGCCGCGCAGACCTACTTCGGCTCACAGCCCAAGCACGCCGGGTGCGGAACCCCCGGACACAACCTGTGCGTGCAGGAGCTGGAGCCGGCCGAAGCGGCGTTGCTCGCCGGGATCATTCAATCGCCGACCGAGTACAACCCCGCCGACAGCCCGCTGGAAGCCAAAACGCGACGCGACCTCGTCCTCACCCAGATGTTGCAGCAGGGCTACATAAACAGGGTGGTGTACGAAGAAAGCGTCAACCAGGCGCTGCCCACGGCAAGTGAGATCCAGACGCCCCAGCAGCCGCTGGTGGAAGGGGCCGACGTCGGTTACTTCACCAGCTGGGTGCAGCAACAGGTGATCGAACGCTACGGCGCCCCACGTGTGCTCAACGGAGGACTGCGCATCAAGACGACGCTCGACCTCGGCTTGCAGCGCGCCGCCGAACAGGCCGTCAGTGGCTACCTTCCCGGCCCTGAAGGTCCCACGGCGGCGCTCGTCGCGATCGAAAACTCGACGGGCGAGGTGCGTGCGATGGTGGGGGGTCGCGACTACGACAAGACCCCGTTCAACCTCGCCACCGAGGGCGAGCGCCAGCCAGGCTCCTCCTTCAAGGCGTTCGACCTCGCGGCGGCACTGGAGGACGGCATCTCCCCCGAATCGGAGTGGCCCTCACGTGAGAAGACGTTCGTCGTCCATGGCCCGCACGGCACGGAAAAGTTCGTGGTGCACAACGACGAAGGTGCATACACGGGCGAGAACAGCTTGACCAATGCCACCGCCTACTCGGACAACTCGATCTACGCGGAAGTGGGACTGAAGGTGGGCACCACCCATATCGCCGCTCTGGCGCACCGGATGGGAATCACGACACCCCTCTCCACCAACCCGGCGATGACGATCGGTGGATTGAAGGTCGGGGTGACCCCGCTCGACATGGCCCACGCCTATGAGACGATCGCCCACGGTGGCGATCGCGTGAGCGGCTCGCTCGTCTCCGACTTCCAACCCGTCGGCATCCAGGAAGTGAGCGCGGGCAAGCACGTGCTCTCAGACGGCCGGCACAACGATCGCAATGCTGTGATCGCCAAGCGGGTGCTCCCGTCCGACGTGGCGAGCACCGAGACATCGGTGCTGGAGACGGTGCTGCAGTACGGCACCGCAAAGGCTGCTGCGCTGGGTCAGTTCGCCGCCGGTAAGACCGGTACCACCTCCAACTACGGCGACGCATGGTTCGTCGGATGGGACAGCAAGTACACCGTCGCCGTATGGGTGGGATACCCCAACAGTCTTGTGCCGATGACAACCGACTTCGATGGATCGCCGGTCCTCGGCGGGACCTTCCCGGCGCTCATCTGGCACGACTTCATGCTGTCGGCGATCCAGGTCGAAAAGGATCGCGCGAGCGAAGCCGCGGCGGCCAGGAGCGCAAAGGGTGGCTCGACCCGATCCGCCGGCTCGACCGGGTCGGGATCGCAGGAAGAAGCACCGGTGAGCACCGGCGAAACGACCGCCACTCCGCCACCCGCGGCCAACAGCCCAGCCAGCGGCACAGGCGAATCGACCAAAGCTGGGGAATCGATCAAAGGATCGTCGCCTGCGGGCACACCCGCGACAGGGGGCGGCGAACCCAAGAGCGAATCGCCGAAGTCCGAAGCGGCGCCCGCCCCGGCTACGCCGGCCCCAGCTACACCGCCGCCCTCGACCCCGACACCGTCGACGGAAGCCGCCCCCGTCTCCAAATCCGGCGGCACTGGCACCACAGGCGGAGTCAGCCCAGGCAATTGAGGATCGCCCAACGGGGGCCCAGCACACCATTGCCGTCCTGGGCCTATGGCCGTCTTCGTAACCGACCAACGGGCTTGTCCCACTATCAGGACTCTGCTGTATCATGCCTACCCTTGGGTTAACCACCGAAGAGCCGAGCCATGAAGCTGGAGCGCTCCCACACGAGAATATTGCTTGCACTGCTTTTGCTGGTGTTGTCAAGCGTCTGCGATAGCGCTTGCGGAGGCACGAATAAGGGCACCAGCTCATCCGCTAGCTCCGACAATGGGTCAACAACGTCAGTCCCAACCTCCCCAAGTAACACCGCCTCGCCGAATAACAGCAAGATATTGACCCTTGGCCACGCAGCCGGCGAACCAGATAAGCGAGACATCACGATGCTCGTTCAGCACTATTACGCCGCGGCCAGCGCCGATGATGGCGCAGCGGCGTGCTCCCTGCTGACTTCAGCTATGGCAAGCTCTGTACCTGAAGACTACGGCCAATCGCCCGCGCCTGCGGACCTGCGTGGCAAGACCTGTGCCGAAGTCATGTCGAAGCTGTTCAGGCACCCATATCATCTGTCTACGGCCGACCTTGCCACCACCAGGGTGATTGGGGTACGCGTCAACGGCAACCACGGATTTGCGCTACTCAAATCGAAAATGCTGCGTCTAGGGGAAATGGTCGTCGAACGCGAAGGCGACTTATGGAAGGTCGGTGTGCTGATCGGTAGCGTCAACTGACCGGAGGCCACGGCCGTGAGACGTACGGGTTGCCCGCGGCGCAGAATCGCCAGCGCAGCTCAACCGCCTTGGTGATGCCGATGCGCGTGCCCGCGACCACGGCCGACTGCCCGACAAGCTGGCCCTGTGTGCCTCCTCCGTCGCCCGCCGCGACCTGCCCGTCGCCGCCATCTTCCCCGATCACGTCGTCCCTGTCACCCTCCTCGCCGGCGCGGATCGCAATGGGGCCGTCAAGCAGACTTGTCCCATTCTCCGACAACTCCACCCCAAGCGCCTGCGTGAGCTTGCCCGGTCCGGAGCAGAGATCTCGATCGCGCAGATGTCTGCCTTCGCGACCACGTCGCAAGCGCATCTCCTCGATGCCGCTGAGCGGCTCGAGCGCCCGGATCAGCACCGCCGCACCGACCCCTGCGGGCTCGCAGACCGCGTTGAGTAGAGCGTGAATCCCGTAGGAGCGATACACGTACGCAAGCCCGGGCTCCCCAAAGAGCGTGCGCGTGCGCGCCGTGACGCCCACGAAAGCGTGACAGGCGGGCTCGCTCTCGTGGTAGGCCTCGGTCTCGACGATCACACCGGAGACGCCACGATGCTCGACTACGCATCCGATCAGATCGCGTGCGACCTCGAGCACCGGCCGCGCGTAGAAGTCAGCCGGAAGGCTCATCTGCCAGCACAGTGCGTGCCAGCTCCAGCTGCTCGCGGATGCGCGGCAGAGCCGTCCCCCCCATCGACACCTTCGATTCGAGCCAGGAATCGCGCGCGAGCACCTTGTAGTACTCGTCGCTTGCGCCTTCGGGGGTGTCGAGCAGCTCGCTCTGGGCTGCCAGCTCCTCGCGACTGAGCTCCGAGAGGCGCTTGCCGCCGTCCACGGCGGTGCGGACCAGGCCCGCAACCACGCCGTGGGCCTCGCGGAACGGGAGTCCGCGGCGCACGAGCAGGTCGGCGACGTCGGTGGCGGCGATCAGCTCGTCGGAGGCGGCCTCGCCGAGGCGCTCGCGATTGAACACGACGCCCGAGACCATGCCGGAAGCGGCGGCGAGCGCCAGCTCGAGCGTGTCGCAGCTGTCGAACAGGTGCTCCTTATCCTCTTGGAGGTCCTTGTTATAGGTGAGCGGCAGCGCGTGCATCACCCCATACAGGCCGCTCAGGTGGGAGACGACACGCGGGGCCTTCGCGCGCAGCAGCTCGGCGGCGTCGGGGTTCTTCTTCTGGGGCATGATCGAGGAGCCGGCGCTCCACGCGTCGGGCAGCTCGCAGAAGCCGAACTCGCTGCTCGACCACAGCACGAGCTCCGCCCCTAGCCGCGAAAGGTGGGTCGCGCACGTGGCGGCGGCGGCAAGGTAGTCCAGCGCGAAGTCCCGGTTGGACACGGCATCGATCGAGTTGGGGACGGGCTCCTCGAAGCCCAGCTCGCGCGCGACCATGTCCCGGTCGGTGTCGAAGTTCACGCCGGCAAGCGCCCCCGCCCCGAGCGGCAGCCGCGAGCACTGGCGCTCGGCGAAGGCGAAGCGTTCGCGGTCGCGCGTGAGCATCCAGAAGTAGGCGAGCAGGTGGTGGCTGAGGTAGACGGGCTGCGCGCGTTGCAGGTGGGTATAGCCGGGCAGCGGCCAGTCGATGTGCTGCTCGGCGCGCTCGAGCAGCGCGGCCATCAGCCGTGTCGTGGCCTCCTGCGCGACACGAGCCTGCGCGCGTGTATACATAACGAGGTCGGTGACCACCTGGTCGTTGCGCGAGCGGGCCGTGTGCAGCTTGCCGCCGACCGCTCCCACGAGCTCGGTCAGGTGACGCTCGATCGCCATGTGGATGTCTTCGTCGCCCTCCACGAACACGAAGCTCCCCGCCTGGAGCTCGTGAGCGACCTCCTCCAGCCCACCCAGCAACGCGTCGCGATCGGCAACGGAGATGATTTCGCGCGCGGCGAGCATCTTCGCGTGCGCCCGCGACTGAGCGATGTCTTGCGGCCACAGACGCCGGTCGAAGCCGACGGACGTGTTCATCCGCACGAAGTCGGGGTGCTGGGGCTCATGAAAGCGCGACACTAGCTCCGCAGTCTATGCGGCCAAGGGGCGCTTCTCGCGCGCCCCCATGCGTGCGTCCCCGCGCGCGTACACGCGTGGGACAGACGTTTTGGAGACACGCTCCACGCCCGGCCGAAACGCGGGCTTTGCTGCTCAGGCCACAGGCGCGGCGAGATCGTCAAGCTCCAGCACCTCGAGCATGACGCGTAGGTCGTTGTCGCCGATCTCGCCGCCGCGGCGCTCGGCCTCGAGCACCCACTCGAACAGGACGACGAAGGCGAGCGGCGTGTCGAGATCGTCGGCGAGGGCGTCGCGGAAGGCGTCCATGTAGTGGCGCATGTCGGGTGGGCTTGGCTGGTCGGAGGTGAGCGTGCCGACCACTTCGCGGATGCGGCCCGCGTTGCGCGAACCGGTGACGAGCCCTGTGGAGGGGTCGCCGAGGGGCAGCGAGTAGTGGGTGCCGAGCAGATAGAGCGCGACGGCGGGGTGACCGAAGCGCTCGAGCGCGTCGCTGAGCAGAACCGGCTCGCTTCGGGATACACGCTCCCAGTCGACGCCGTCGCGACCGGCGCCGAAGCAGACGTTGACCCAACGGTCGACGTCGGCGCGGGGCACCTCGAGCAGGCTCATCTCGGTGTCGTGCTCGCTCAGCTCGGGGTCGTGCTCGGTGCCGTCGGAGGCGCTCGTCGGTTCGCGACCTTCGGAGAGCTCGTAGAGCATGTCCGCGCTGCTGGGCGAGTCGAACAGGAACTTGGTGCCGAACCCTTCGCGCTGGAGGAAACGCTCGAGGAAGCTGAAGAGCACGAGCGGACGCGTGGACTCCACGTCGACCCCGCCTTCGGTTGAGATCGGCGCCGTGCGCACCTCGACCCTGATGGCGTCTCCAGCGGTGACCGGCACGAGTTGGCCGCTCAGCGAATCGTACAGGCGTATCTCACGCACGGCGTAAGACTACACCTCGTGCACGCCGCGATCGGTGCGATTTCTGTCCAGGACGACTGGCTCGGATTAGTCCAAATAGTCATTTTCTCAGCGCGACGTGCCTCCGGCCCTCCAGCGACTGCGCCGGGGCTTCCAGCGGCGGGTCATGCGCCCGTGCACGCCGTCGCAGGGCGCTTCCTCGCAGCGTAGATCCCAGGTTTCGCGGCGCGGGACGCTGTAGCGCGGACTTCCGTCGGGCGCGTCGCGCGAGGGTGTCCATTGCCACTCGTGGTGTGGGTGTCTGCGCATGACGATCTAACCCACCGTTCCCGTCGTCGCCATGCCCGTCGTGCTCGTCGTGCTCGTGCCCATGGTGCAACCCATTGCGAGCATCCCAAATCCCTTCCCGAGGGGGTTGTCAAAAGAGACCGACGCCGGGGCGCTCGTCGTGTTCAGGCCAGAGACGTCCCGAACGCCGGTTGGCCTGGAGGGGCCGCGTGCTTCCTATCACGCTCGGGCGGTCAATCGCAAGCAAAACAACGTAACTGTTTCTTACTTGAGGGCACAGCCTCCGGGTTCCGGGAGGGACCATCGGGCGACAGTTAAAACCTTGTCCCGAAAGACCCTTCATGTTTCTCACTTTTGGCGTTGCGGGAGGCGTAGCATTCGGTATGCTCGGTTTGACTTCTTCGCTCGCTGATGACAACCAACCTTTTTGACTATTTCGAGGAAGTAGCTGGACAGCGAGGTCACGCTCCTTGGGCTGCGCGTGCGCCCAGGCGGCCGAACGCGAGCTTCGACATCAAGCTCGTGCCGCGCGCTCCAGACTGGCGGCGCGACCCCCAGTCGCTCACGAGGCTTGAGCGCATCGAGGCGGAGCCATGGGTGGACACGCTCACCCGCCGCGACGACGGTGTGGAGTTGCGTCTCGACGACGCGTGGATCGAGACGACGGGCGCGGCGCTCGAGGCTGGTGGAGGCGATGAAGCCGAGCTGGTGGACCTAGCTCGCGGCGAGCGCTACGCCGTGCAGTTCTGGGATGCGAACGCGACCAAGGCGCTGCACGTGGGGCACCTGCGCAATCTCGCCCTGGGCAACTCGCTGGCGGCCGCACTCGAACAGGCGGGCGGACAGGTGGAGCGGCGCAGCATCATCTCCGACGCCGGGCGCAGCATGGGTGAGGCGATGGCGGGCATCATTCGCAGCGGACATCACACGCAGTCGTGGCCGGACGGGGACCAGAAGAGCGATCACTTCGTGGGGCTGTGCTACGCCGACTACGTGGCCGCCGGCGCCGTCGTCGGGGAGGGAGTGGACGAGCGCGAGGACTCGCTGACGCGCGAGCTGCGCATGCAGAATGACGCAGCGGACGAGCTGCTCAAACGCGTCATGCAGGGTGAGGGCGAGGCGCTGGAGCTGTGGTTCAAGACGCGCGCATGGGTGATCTCCGGCCAGCGCAAGACGCTTGCTCGTCTCGGCGTGTCCTTTGACCGGGTGTTCTTTGAGTCGGACTTCCTCGAGGACGGCTTCGAGCTGACCGAGCGGGGACTGCGCGAGGGAACGCTCAAGCGGCGCGAGGACGGCGTCGTGATCTACGCCACGGGCGTGGAGGATCTGGAGGAGATGCCGCTGCTGCGCGCCGACGGGCAGACCACGCAGCACATGCGCGCCGTGTCCTACTGGATGGGGGTGCCGGGCCTTGAGGGTGTGACCACGCTTCAGATCTGCGGCACCGAGTGGGTGTCGCACGCGACCTGCATCCGCCAGCTGATGACCGCGCTGACCCCTGCGCAGAACGGCGCGACGCATCGCGGCATCCACCCCACGCACGACATCTTCCACGGGATGGTCGCTCAGCAGAAGCGCGCGGTGAGCTCGAGCGATGAGGGCGGCCTGTTGATCGATGACCTGATCGAGTGGATCGAGGCGCAGCTCGACTCCGACCCGCGGATGCGCGAGGTGCGTCGCGCGCACCCCGCCCCGGAACGGATACCGGCGCAGGTGGCGCTCGGCTACTTCCTGCCCTATCCGGTGACCCCGCGAGTGGACTTCGACACGGACAAGCTGTTGGTCGAGCGCGAGAGCCTTGGCTGGGATCTGGTGCGAGCGCGGGCGCACCGGGGCGAGCTGAACACCTCACGCGGTCAGCGGCCCGCCGAAGATCCCGACTACCGCTCAGCGGTGGTGCAGTCGGAGATCTACCGCCGCCACCTGCGCCTGGCGATCGAGCGCTACGACGTGACGCCGCTGGCGCTCTACCTGCGCCATCTTGCGCGCTGGTACATGGAGCGCGAGCGCTCCAGCCACGTGGAACGTGTGATCCACACGCTGCTCGACCGCAGCGCGCGTGGGCTGGGGCTGGAGGCGGGACGATGAGCACGCTGCTCGTCGACAACTACGACTCCTACACCTACAACGTGTTTCACATGCTCGCCGCCGCGTGCGGCGAGGAGCCGATCGTGATCCACAACGACATGGTCTCCTGGAAGGCGCTGTCGCGCTGGGACTTCGACGCGATCGTGCTCTCCCCCGGCCCGGGCCACCCCGCGCGCTGGCACGACTTCGGCGTGTGCGCGGACATCTTGCGCTTCAGCGAGGTGCCGGTGCTCGGCGTGTGCCTCGGCCACCAGGGCCTCGGGCACGTGCTCAAAGCGAACGTGACGTACGCACCGACGGTGATGCACGGGCGCCTCTCTCCCGTGAGGCACACCGAGAGCGGCCTGTTCGAGGGCATCCCGCAGGACTTCAATGTCGTGCGCTACCACTCACTCGCGGTCAGTGGCTCGCTTGGCGAGGAGGGTCGTGAGATCGCGTGGACGGCGGACGGGGTGGTGATGGGCATCGAACACGCGACGCGCCCGCTGTGGGGAGTGCAGTTCCATCCGGAGTCGATCTGCACCGAATACGGGCACAGGCTGTTCGAGAACTTCTACGGGCTCGCGCGGGAGCGCCGAAAGCCGCCCAGCGGGCGCAAGCTGAACCGTCCGAGCGTGCCGCCCAGACGCTGTCGCAAGCACAACGCGGGCGATTCGCAGGTGAGGCTGTTGACGCGCACGATCGAGGGCGAGCCGTCCACCGAGCTGCTCTTCGAACGCCTCTTTGGGGAGTGCGAGCATGCGTTCTGGCTGGATAGCGCGAGCACCGCGACGCAGCTGGGCCAGTGCTCCTATCTCGGCTCCTCGATGGGGCCGAGCCGGCTGGTGCTCGAATACGACGTGGAGCAAGGCGTCGTCACGCGATACGACGCCGATGGGATGGGTAAGGAGGATGGGTCTATCTTCCAGGTGCTCGATCGCGAGCTGCACATTCGTGCGATCGAGTCGCCGTCTGAGCCGGCGCGTGGTCTCGTCGGGGGCTTCGTGGGCTATCTCGGCTACGAGTGCAAGGGCGACTGTGGTGCGACGAACGCGCATCGCTCGGATGTGCCCGACGCGGTGCAGATGCTCGCCAACCGCGTGATCGCCGTGGACCACGTCAAGCGCGTGACGCACGTGCTGGCGCTCGCCACAGGCGAGGAGCCCGAGGCCGAGCGGTGGCTGGAGCAGGCGGAGCGAGCGGTGCGGGCGGCGCTCGCGGCCCCCGGGGAGCAAGCGCCGGGCAGAGCGCCCACTACCCCCCAGGCCGCGCTGGAGACGATCCGTACGACCCAGAATCCCCCAAACGATCCAGTCATCTTCCGCCCAGGGCGTGGGCGCGAGCAGTACCTCGCCGATATCGCCCGTTGCCAGAGCGCGCTGGGCGCCGGCGAGTCCTACGAGGTGTGCCTCACCGACCAGATCCACACAGATGCCGAACCCGACCCGTGGACGCTGTACCGCGGCCTGCGACGCAGCAACCCAGCGCCGTTTGCCGCCTATCTGAAGCTTGGCGAGCTGGCGATCGTGAGCAGCTCGCCCGAGCGCTTCCTGTCGGTCGATCGCGATCGCCGTGTGCAGGCGCGCCCGATCAAGGGCACGGCACCACGGTCGGCCGACCGGGAGCAGGACGAGGCGACGCGCAGGGAGCTGCAGGAGGATGAAAAGACGTTCGCCGAGCACCTGATGATCGTGGACCTGTTGCGCAACGACCTGGGACGCGTGTGCGAAGTGGACACGGTGCGGGTGCCCGAGCTGATGGTGATCGAGGGCTATACGACCGTGCATCAGATGATCTCCAACATCGTCGGCACGCTCGAGCCTGGCCGCTCGTCGATCGATTGCGTGCGTGCGTGCTTCCCGGGCGGTTCGATGACGGGCGCGCCGAAGCTGCGCACGATGGAGATCATCGATGACATCGAGCGCGAGGCGCGCGGTGTGTACTCGGGCGCGATCGGCTACTTCGGCGCGGACGGCGTCGTCGACTTGAGCATCGTGATCCGCACGATCGTGCTGCGCGCCGGCGCGACCACGATCGGCGCGGGCGGGGCGATCGTGATGCAATCGGACCCTGCCGAGGAGTTCGAGGAGATCTTGCTGAAGGCGCGTGCGCCGATGGCGGCGATCGCGCGAGCGGTGACAGGCAGCGACTCGCCCGATGCGTGGACGGTCGAATTGGAGCCGCGGCTCGCGGGAACGACCTCGTGAGCGAACTGAGCCCGACCGAACCCGATGCCGAGGAGGGCTGGGGAGTGACCTGGGACATACGCGAGGCCACCCACGACGACGTGTCGGCGGTGGTGGCGAGCGTGAGCAGCCTGCTCGAGGAGCTCGGCGGCAAAGCGGGCGCCACCGACGCGCACGAGCAGACGGCGCACGCGCTGATCGATGACGGCAGCGCCGGCGTGCTGCTCGTGGCGGAAAACCTCAAAGAAATCGTGGGCGTGCTCGGCGTGAGCTGGCAGATATCGATTCGCATCCCCGGGCGCTACGGGCTGATCCAGGAGCTGTGGGTGCACCCCGCCTTCCGCGGCATGACGATCGGCGGCGACCTGATCGTGGCCCTGTTCGAGATCGCCCGCAAGCAGGGCGTGGCGCGTCTGGAGGTGGGCTTGCCGAGCGAGCGCTTCCCACACCTGAACGCCACCGAGGCCTTTTATGTCAATAACGGTTTCACCACTATCGGAACACGCATGCGGAGGCTACTTTGAACAACGTTATCCCCCTGCCTGTCACACGATCGCCCGAGCTGTTGATGGTGGAGCAGCTCACGGGTAGCACGAGCGGCGACGGCGCGCCGTTCATCCTCGACCGTCACGGACGCAAGATGGAGGGCCGCGACGACGAGCGGCGCACGGCGGAGCTGCGCGAGGGCCTGACGCGCCACGAGGGCGTGCGCTCCGCCATGGCGGACGCCTCCCGCGAGGACGTCGAGCGGATCCTCGCCGCCCTGCACGAGCCCGACTACCTGGACGCGCTCAGAAAGGTGAGCTGGGACGAGCCGCGGATGATGCCCGAGTGGGCGCCCCCCGGCCTGCCCGCGGACAGCCCCGTGTGGGCGGGGGTGGTGGAGACCGCCTTTGAGGGTGTGCGCACGGCGATCAGCGCCGCCGAGCGGATCGTACAGGGCGCACAGTTCACCTACGCCCTGTGCCGCCCGCCCGGCCATCACGCGGGCCCGGCGTGGCTCGGCGGCTACTGCTACCTGAACACGGCGGCGGCGGCAGCCTACACGCTGTGCGAGGGCGGCGTGAAGCCGGTGGCGATCCTCGACGTCGACTTCCACTTCCCCACGGGAACCTCGGCGATCGTGGCACCGCTGGAGCACGTGAGCCTGTCCTCGCTGCACGCTTCCACGATCGCGGAGGTGCCGTGGCGCCGGATCGAGCCGGGAGCGCGGGAGACCTTTGTCGAGTTCACGAGCACGCCGGACCGGGACATGTACATAGACACACTGCGCGACATCATCGAGGACCTGGCGGAAACCTCGGCCGCGCTGGTGCTGTCGCTCGGCTATGACATTGTCGCCAGCGACCCGCACGGCTCATGGGATTTCTCGCAGCTGATCTTTATGGAAATGGGCGAACTGCTGGCCTGGAGCGGGCTGCCGATCTGCGTCGTGCAGGAGGGCGGATACTCGCTTGACTCGCTCGCGAACTGCAGCGAGGCGTTCGCGGCAGGCCTGTTGATGGAGGAGGACGAGTGAGCACCCACGAGCCGGGCACACCCACGGGGCGTACGGCGGGCGGCCCAGAGTCGGGCAGCAACGGGCTGGAGCCCTTCCGAACCCGCCTGGATTTCATCGACGTCGAGATCGCCCGCCTGTTCGGCGAACGCTTTGAGGTGTGCCGGCGCGTGGCCGCCCACAAGCGCGAGCACGACATCCCGATGATGCAACCGCAGCGCGTGATCGAGGTGCGCGAACGCTACCTGGCGCGCGGCGCCGAGGTGAAGCTGCCGGCAGACTTCAGCGCGGCCCTGTTCGAGCTCGTGATCAGCGCGACGTGCAAGATGGAGGACGAATTGATCGCCGCGCCCTCCGCTGTCGCGGGAGACGGCGTCGAGAAATGACACTCACGCCGCCTCCCGCATCGATCCTAACCCGATGCACCAGCCGGGGCTCGAACCCGGATCTGCGGATTTTAAGTCCGCCCCTTTCACCGCTTAAGGTACTGGTGCCCGTTGCCCATCCCATTGAAGCTCCTATGGGTCCCGCGCAAGGCGGCAGAGTACCATATCTCGCGACTTGTCGCACCTTCCGATCACAAGCAAAACACATGAGAATCGTCGCATGAAGGCTACGCAAACGCTCCTGCTGCGGTCCCTGCACAACTCCGCCCTTCCTCCCGGTCCGCGCATGCCAAGCACGCTGCAGGCCGTGGCGTGGGCGCGGCGGCCGCTGCCGTTCCTCGAGCGGTGTCAGAAACATTTTGGGGACATCTTCACCATTCGCGTAAAGCACGCCGGGACATGGGTGATAGTGGCCGATCCCGACGACGTGAAGAAGGTGTTTACAGCCGACCACGCCGTGCTGGGGGTGGGCCTCGCCAACTCAATCCTGGGACCGTTGCTCGGCCCGCGCTCGGTGATGTTGTTGGAGGAGCCCGAGCACGTCAAGCGCCGCAAGCTGATGCTGCCGCCCTTCCACGGGGAGCGGATGAAGGGGTATAGCGAGATGATGGCCGACGTCACCCGCCGTGCGCTCGCCACATGGCCAATCGAAGAACCGTTTGCGCTATGGCCGCAGATGCAGGAGATAACGCTCGAGGCGATCATGCGCGTGACGTTCGGCCCAGTAGAAACCGACAGCCTGCACCGCCTGCGCCACCACCTGCGCAAGCTCACGAACTGGATGAACGACCCACGCCGGCTCAACCTGCTCGCGGCGGCCGGCCCGAGCCGCTTTGCGGGGAACAGCGACTATCGCGAGATGATGGGGCCTGTGGAGGACGCGGTGCTCGAACAGGTGCGCCTGCGCCAGCGCGACCCTGAGTACACGGACGGCATGGACATCGCCTCGATGCTAGCGGAAGCTCGTTACGAGGACGGCTCACCCATGACCGAGCAGGACTTGCGCGACGAACTGGTGACGCTGCTTACCGATGGGCCGACTTCGAGCCTGCTCTCGTGGGCGTTCGAGCGGATCTTGCGTCATCCCGAGGAGTACGCGCGCTTGCGCGCGGAGGTGCACGCCACGAACGGGGCGGACCCCGCCAACGAGGACGGGACGCGCGGCAACGGGAACGAAGCCTCGTATCTCGACGCGGTCGTCAAGGAGACCCTGCGGCTATGCCCCGCGGCACCGATCGTCGTGCGCAAGCTGCTCGAGCCGATGGAGATGGGCGGGTACACGATCCCCGCCGGCGCGACCGTGGCACCCTGCGTGCACTTGGTGCACCGGCGCGAGGACGTCTACCCCGAGCCGCTGCGCTACAGGCCCGAGCGCTTCCTCGAGCGGCCGGCCGGGACATACACGTGGATTCCGTTTGGCGGCGGGGTGCGCCGCTGCCTGGCCGCTCCCTATGCGCAGTTGCTGATGAAGCAGGTGATCGGGACTGTCGTGAGCCAGGTCGACCTACGACCCGTCGAGCCACGCTCCGAGCGAGCCAAGAAGAGCGCGATTGCGTTTGTGCCACATCGGCACGCTTGGGTGATCGCGACCGCCCGTGGGGACGTGAGGCCGGAACGGATCTCCGGTCTGACTACAGCGGTGCCCGCCCGCTGACATCGCTCGTTCATTGCGGCCTCGGCCGACAGCGGATCACCAGTGGCAATCTCAGCCTGGCCCAGATGACTTCTGCGGCCAAGCGCAACGGACTCAAGAATGCCAGTCAAAGTAAAAGTTGGGGCACAGACGTCCGTGCCCCAACCTCATGAGCGTCTATCTACTGATTATTGCATCACTCTATACTACTTCTGCTGCCAGGCTCGTCGTCACCGGAACTAATTCTCCGGCAGCATTCGACGCGTGAAGGAACGATAAGCCCACAACTAACCCAGATTTTTCTTTGGTTAGAGAGCATGCTACTTCTTCAGCAGCTGTGATTGATTCCATGAATTCGACGTCGATTAAGCCGTCTTCGGTCGTGGAGAGTAATGTTTTACCACTAGTAGTTTCACATGTGTCCGTCACAGGAATACCTATCACCGTGCATTTGACTTCCCAGCCTGGTGCGCCACCCGTACCTGCAGTGATTCCATCTTCTGATGTCGACAGGAGCTGGGTCGTCCACGGCAGATGTAGAGGTTTGAACACGATACTACCGGCTGCACAGGTGCTTTTGTCGTCGACTAGTTTCACGCATTCCCATGTAGTTTGCCTGCCAGCCCCATTTGACAGCAGCACACCGGTTGCTTTTGCGACTTCACATAAAAAGTCCGGCGTGCCCGGAGCCTTCATGTCTTCAATTAAGAGCAGATTGCCAGCTTCCATTTCTAGAGTAGTTTTTACTTCTGTTCCTAATGCGATCGTAGCGCCGCTGACTAACCACTGAGGCACTTCCGCCCCAAAAGAAGCCGACGCGGCCACGGCACCGAACGCGAACACCGCGAACAGCGCCAGGCCCAATATATGTATCTTTTTCATGCTCACATACCTTTCCCTCGTCCGAGGTACGGTTGACCTCTTCCGAGTCTCGATAACGGTCGTCGAAAGCACTCGCCCAAGATCGGAGAGCGCCGAGAAACCGACCCTTGTGCCCTTCGACCCGCAATCCAAATTTCTGAATATCAGGCTGGACGCACTCTTGCACACGCCCGCACCATCGTCAAGAGGAAAGTTAGCCAATGTTTCAAGCGTTTCCGGTCCCCGTCCTTTCCGGCACGGCTGTCTCCCGCCACCGGCTACGGCAGTTTCAGGTCGAGCGGGCTCGCGATCTTCCACACGCTTCCTTCGCGCACGACGGGGAGGTAGCGTTCCGGCACGGTCTTGAAGGTGAGCATGGCTAGCCCGTGAGAGCCGCTGGCTCGCACACCGGTCACCTTCAGCGAGGCCTCCTCGGCATCGATCTTCGTGTGGTCCTCTCTGAGAAGAATCGTCAACGCACGCGCGCAACTGCGCACTCGGCGCATCGGTGAGGCGGGTCCGGGCGTCCATGGCAGGGGAACCGAGTCGGCAAGACTCGTGACTTTGTCGATGCCCGTATACAGCAGGCGACAGGCCGAACGGCCGTCGCGCGCCGCGGCGGCCGTCATGTAGCGGGTGACCACCAACGCGACCGCACCTTCATCCGCGGCGTCGGCCTTCTGTCCGTACCCAACGATCACGCGGTCGTCTTCGTCGTCGTAGCCATCGCCATCACCGTCGGTGTCGCCTCTGATGTAACCATGCAGTCGCGAGCCTTCCAATGACTCCGCAGCGGCAGATCGAGTGTCCCTTCCCGTCTGCGCACAGGCACTCGCGAAAGCACCGGAAAGCACGAGCACAAGCGCTACAAGCCCAGATTTCAACAAATGTTTCCGACTCCAAGACAGGATTCGAGGATGACTCGGATGGTAGCAAGATGTAGAATTACTCGGAACATGGCAGTTCTTAAACCAACCATCCGGAGAGATCACTATGCTACACGCGCGCCTCACGGCCCTCGTCCTTGCCACGACCACGCTTGCGATTTCCAGTTGTGGGGAACAAGCCAAAACCACCTCTGACGCAGGTACTCCTACAAGCTCTGTCGCCAGTGCCCCGGCAAGCAGCTCTTCCTCGGGAGCAAACGAAGCAGCAAACGCCCCGATCAGTCCAAAGGGAGGGCGCCTGACGCACCAAGAACTCGTCGCCAAGGCCGAAGCAATCTGCTCTCGCGTCAACAAAAAGCGAGCGACCATCGCGGTCACGTCACTGCAAGACTATGGCAACGTGCTGCCCCTGGCGGCCGACGAGCAGACTGCAGCCGAAGAACTCGGCCGGCTCAACCCGCCGATCTCAATGACGAGCGACTGGCGGACCATCGTCTCAGACATGCAGGCTGTCGGTTATGACACGAGGAAGCTCGGAGAAGCCTCTCGAGCAAACAACCTCGCTTCAGCGCGCAGCGAGATCACCAGCGGCAATGTCAGCCTTACGCAGATGATTTCCGTGGCTAAGCGCAACGGATTCAAGAATTGCGCGACAACATCGTGAGATATGTTCTGCAGATTACTGAGATCCAAATATGCGACTGAAGACGGCTTGTCAGAACAATGAAACCCGCGAGTAGGCTCGGGTCACTGGTCGCAGCTGCCGCATTGAGCGCGGCTTCGGCGGGGTGTAGCACGGTGAGTAAAACCGACCGGCACGCTCCACCTGAGAGCCCGCGCACTCCATCGACCGCGACTGGACCCACGGAGCATCACGATCCGGGGAATAGTCGCGTGCTCGATTTCGGCCACCCCGCGAACCCTTCTGACAAAAGATCGGTGACAACGTTGGTAACGCACTACTACCTTGCCGCTGCCTCAGAGAACGGGACAGCTGCCTGTTCCTCAATCCGCTCAACTGTCGCCAAATCGGTCCCAGAAGACTATGGACAGGCCCCCGGGCCTACATATATGCGCGGCAAGACGTGCCCAGCCGTCATGCACAGCTTGTTCGCATACTTACACCATCTGCTCGTCACAGAGGACGCCGACCTCGAGGTCACAAAGGTGCGCCTCAAGCCAAGCGGGGGTTACGCCGTGTTGAACTTCGGGGATGGACTGCCTGAACGCGAGGTCAACATCGTTCGTGAAGGCCACACATGGAAGCTATCTTCACTGCTTGACAGCGAACTCTTCTAGAAGATTTGGCGCAAGCAAGCCGACAACTGCTGCCAGCAAAGGGGATAGCAAGATCAATATCCCACGCTATACCGACTCTGGCTAGCCCTGCGATGAAACGACTAACGCAGGGCCAACCAAAGTTCAGTATTCAGATGTCGTCTCACAAGCGCAAGACAACTTCTACTCGCAAACTACCTGGCGGTCACAGCCCAGCTACCGGCTACGTTGATCAAGCCGGCGCCTTCCGAAAGCGTTTCGACGCCGAAGCCCATCTTGTCGGCGCCGGATCCGATCCCGATGCAGGCCGCCTGGCTCCCTAGAGAGCAGACGGCTGGAAGTATGTTATTGCCCAATATATTCTTCAGTGCCCCTTCTTCTCCTGAGGCATAGACACAAAGACTTCCGGCGTCAGCCTTTGGATCGGATGCAGAGCCCGGGCATTCAGGCTGCGTCCTTTCTTCTTCTTTTTCTATACCCACAGTCGCGTTATAGAAAGGTTCCTTACCTGTCGTCCTGATAAAGTGGGCGACGGGCGCTGTCCCGAGTGGAATATTGAAGCTGACGCCCGTCCCATCGCGTTCTTCGGCCCCGGATACGCTCCTCACCAAGCTCCACTCACCGGTCTCGGTCTTTCCGGAAGGAAGAGTTTCCGTGAAGCCACTTTCACCCTTTTCCCCGGGGTGCCCTTGCGGGCCTTGAGGCCCCTGCGGGCCGGTGGGTCCAGCTTCCCCTTTTTCTCCGACCGGGCCGACGTCGCCTTTTGCACCCGCAGCTCCAGTTTCACCTTTGCTCCCCGCCAGGCCGGCCGGCCCCGGCGTCCCGGCTTGCCCCTTCGATCCGGTTTTCCCCTCGAGCGCCTTGATGACCTTGGGACTGATTTGCTTGGTCGAGGTAATAATGTATTTACTAGCCGCATATGCCCCACCACTCATCGTGAGCACAAGCGCCAGTGTCAGGGCCACATTTGCATACGTAAAGCGCTTGGATATCTTCGAGAACATCGGTTTTGTTCCTCCCTGTTACTGTTTCGGGTGCAAGGACCTTCGTTCCTGTATGAGATTATCGCCGAGTCACCTTACGAACCTTCTTCGGTGGCTTCTTCTTTGGGCACCCCGTGGCAGCGATCGACGTGCTTTGGTGAATCACAATCCCATTCTGCGCAGTGAACGCAGTCGGCATCTTTAGCTTGACCTTACAGAGATTGCTGGTGGCAGCGAGAGCAGAGTCAGGACCCTCCGGCAATGTAAGCTGAAAACTCGTAACCGGTTGGTCTGGGACTGTCCGGAATGTGCTGCTGGTGATCCCTTTACTGATGAATGTTTCACCGTGAAGATCGATCGTCACGCCATATCCTTGGAGGACAATCACCAGTTCTGGGAACTTGGCGCCCCCATGACTCACAAAATAAGCAGGGCCGGTCAGAGGCACAGGTAGAATCGGCGTAATGGCCGTGGCATTGCCCACATGAGAACTCACTGAGCACATAGCAGGATTTGCTTCAAAGGTCGTATCCGTACAGGCCTTCTGCAACGTGGACAGCCGCGAGGGCAGTTGCTTCGGCAGATCCACCTTCACGGAGCGGATATTTGCTTGAGAGCCCTGAGGTGCTTTGGGATATGTCAGCTTCACACTAAGGCTCGCACCTGCTTTACGCGACGTCTTGCCTGACGTCGAAGCCTTGAAAGTGGGTTTGAAAAGCAGGTTTTGACAATCCGCTGCTTGAAACGGGTTATCAACCGTGACAGGCACCTCGTCTCCCGGGTTGGCAGGGTCCGCGCCTCCTCCGCTTATGGTGAGCTGAAAGCCCATGCGTTCGCAGCTCGTCGGATTCAAGGTGAAGTCGGCGCGGTCGACAAAGACTCGAATATCGCGGACGTGAATTACGATGCCGTCGATGATATGCGGGATTGGATCCGATGCTTTCGCGTCAACGGTGACAACTGCTGTGACAGGGTTTATCTCGAGCGCCTCACGAACGACGACGGTGCCCAGGTCGAACGGACCGACCTTCGCAGAGGTGATCGCCACTATCGAAAACGGCGCCCCGTTGTATGGCCCTGCCATGTAGACCTTGCCTGGAGCCCAGACGAGCACCGAGCCGACGCCGGCGCCGACCAGCGTGTGGCCAATCTGACTTGCCGCCGGACATGAGGGTTGCAATTCCTCCTGGGTTCCCGTCTTGCCCTTGGCTGCTTCGATGGCGGCATCCGAGCAGAACGGAACACCCGAGAGATTCGCGCTCAGCCCTGGAGGCAACTGAGACGAGAACCGCGTGATCTCCTGTTCGCCATCGTTGCGTGCTATGCGTAGATCGAGTGGGCTGTACGAACCGGCGTTGTTGTCTGCCGTTCCTGCCGACACGCTGGGTTTGAAGGGCGGTATACCCCCAGAAGGGCATGGGCTGCCTTCTTCGATGCCCTGACTGATCGTAAACGGTGGAGCCAGCTTGCTCAGGATATCTTCCGGCTGTGCCCACGGCGTGAAGGCGGCCGACACCTGATAGGCCCCGCATGCTGCTGGGGTCACCAATGGCGCCGTCGGCCCCTGGATGAATTTGAATACGAACGAGCTGAACGGGACCGGCGGTAGCCCCGCCACCGATGGCAAGCCATCGGCGAATGGCACGCCTTCGAAAGTGGTGACAAGCCTACCTGTCGTTTCGTTCGCAGCGACTTCGCCGGCGAGCTTGGCGATCACACCACGTTCCGGGAAGCGAATGACAACGTACAATGCGATCAATGAACCTTGCGGATGCGCAGGGGTATGGAACGGATTGGCGTACGGCTGCGCGATGAAAACAGTGCCTGTGCCCTTTTCCTTCAGGGACGGCGTTTCGACTGAAACTGAGCCTATCGTGGAATCGCTGGGGCATCCTTTGCCGGCTGAGACTTCCAGTCCTTCTTCTTCGTACTGAGACTGCGCGCAAGCTCCCAGCCCAGCCGCCTCCGATGGGTTGACCGTCATTCCTTCGGGCAGCGTTACAACGGCCTTTCTCAACGTTGACGATGCCAGTCCATAGGCATTGTCATATGTTTGTGTCACATTGAGATTCACGTTGAGGCCGCTCGCAACATCGGTACGATTGCTGGTTGAAACAGCTTCAAACGTGGCCGGAAAGCTCAGACGATCGCATCCGGTGATCGTTTCTATCGGCATTCCGGCCTGCGTTTCAGCTCCCTCCCAAGATGTAGCCGTAAACTTGGCCACCAACGTTTCACCGCACGACGTCGGATTGGTGAAGTACGGAGCCGGTGCCGAGTCCGACGATCCACCGAACACACCTATCCCTACGCCGACCTGCCCTTCGGAGCCAGGCTCCATTCGCCAGGTATTGTGCGCCGGATCGGCGGGAACGCCCCATACAGTCAGGGAAACCGCGTCGAGCACGATGCCCGTCTGATTGGTGTTGTGAAAACTCACCCGCAACCCGTAATCGCCGGGCCGAACCGCCACGTTCCCCTGTATGTCGAAATTCCCGAGCACACTGAACCCGAACTTGGCCACTTCTCCGGGATTCGGGGTTAGATTATAGACAGGAAGTGTGTACATCTGCGGCTTTTTTTCCCCCAATTGGAGCAGGGTGAGCGTCGTGACCCCGATCTGGGTGCCGATTGGGCATTCGCTTCTGGCAAACTGGACAGGCGGGCACGCTGGCGTATCGACGAGATCCCCGGCGAAGCCGGGCGGCTCTTCCGTGACCAAATCATTCGGCTCTCCGGCAAGCGAACCCTTGACGTTAACAGTATTGAAGCCGATGGAGGTTGTGATATCGGGATGCGCTCCCGCTTGCGTACTCGACAGTGTCGTAGTCGCACTACCAGGCGAGATACCAAAGGATGCCGGGGATGAACTGATTGTCGTTGGAGTGGTAACGGACGTATCTGGCGCTCCACCGCCCGTGACGCGCGCGACGTTCGAGACCACGTGTTCGCCACCGACCATGACGTCGACCGGCAACGTGACGACCAACGTGCCATCAGGGGCGACCCGCCCTGTGAAAGTACACGCAAGCCCTTCGCATTTGAAGGCACCTGACTGTTCGGCCGGATAATTGGCTAGATGGTCTTCACCAGACACGCCGCCGGCGGCCGGCACGAGACCCGCAGGTAGTTCGTCACTTATCGTTACGGCTGTCCCGTCGCTCGACGCGCCTCCCGTATTCGTGACGACGATCCTGTAAAGATCTTCGCCACTGGCCTTTTCCGGCGTGAAATTCGTCGGCGCCGACACCGCCGTTATCGTCCAGTGCGGTTCGGAGATAGCCAGAGCCGAGCTAGTCTCCAGACTCGCCGCAATGACAAGCACAGATGCAAACGTCAGTCCGCACGTGAGTACACCGCACAGCCTCCTACTGATCCACCTACATCCTCCCGTCCTACCTGCGGCAAAGCCACTCATGTGCCAGTTCAATCCACTCATCGCTTCCTCCCACTGGTCCGCCTCGTCTTCGCGCCCCGCTTCGCCTTCTTGGCCTGTTTGCCGTAGCGCTTGCGCGCTGCCACTTCGCAACTGTGGCGCTTACTCGCGCGCTTCTTCTTACACGCCTTCAAAGCACGCGCAAGCTGCGATGTCTTCGTCAGGGACTTGGTTTTCGCTTCCGCCTTAGGTGCCCCGTTCCCAGGACCTGAGAATGTGGACGATGCAGGCGTAACTTCAACAGGTGCTAGCGGCGGACTCTCGCAGGCGGCACCTTCACATGAACCACTGCCATTAGGACCGGGAAATCCGCCACCTATACGAGCGTCATAGAGGTCACCTGCCTCATCTGTGTCTTGTGCCGTAAGGCGAGAATGCGTTCCAAAGAAGACGTTGGAGCCGTCCGCGCTCGTGCCCAGGAAATAAGAGGGAGCGGAACCTTCGCCTGAGCTGATCAGATGGACGCAGCCCTCAGATAGATCGCAGGCTCCCGCGCCTTGTTCCTCCCACTCATACACATCCTGAGTGTGGTTATTTGCGCTTTTCACAAGCGGATCGGCGGAATCGAAGAATACATAAGCTCCATCATCCGACATGGCTCGCACTGGTTCTGCCGCCGGCGGTCCAGATTTGTTATCTGCTGCATCGTGACCAAAAAAGGCATCGGACACCGGACTCGCTCCGCTCGGATCGCACGAGACGCAGACTGGGTTTTCCGCGAAGCCTGATTTACCTTCAGACAGAGGTAGTTGCGAGTTATAGCGATATAGCTCATCGCAGTGCCCAAACTTCGCTGTGTTCTGGCTATCCAGTACAGGGCATGTTCCAGCAACACCTTCGGCCGTGCTGTACCCCGTCTGCGCCGTTGTAGTCATATAGAGAAGATAATGACCACTCGGAGTCGTATACCAACTTGCGTTCGTGTCCAGTGCCACCTCCGCCGGAATTTCAATAGAGGGACTGAGCCACCAAGCATTTGGAGTGTTTTGGGGGTAGTCACGCATATCTACCGTACCAACATAGGCAGTGGTCCCATTTGTCGTATCGTAACGATAGAGATTGACAGGACCGGGGGATTCATTCTGTGTCCTGGGAGATAGATTGGGCGCGCCAGATGTCAAAGCGCCGAACGCTGTGAAGTACACCTCTTTGCCGTCTGCGGAGATTGCAGGAACCGTGTACACATGAGATCCGGAACTCCCTGCCTGTGATGCCAAGCTACCAGGAGCGCCAGCGGAAAGACGCGATAGCTCACAATGTTCTTGACCACCTTCTTCTATCATTTCGCACTCATATAGCTCCGGATCATGCGCGCCGGCACCAGACTCATGACCTCGATCGTTTCTCGTCAGTTCTGTTTCACTAACGAAGAACACCTTGGATCCACTTTCATTCGCGCCGACGTAGACAGATGGCATGGTTGGCCCCTGAGGTGACCATCCGGCTTCCGGTGTCGACAACTCGACCGTCTTCCCTTTTGAGCGAATATACAGCTGTGGTGCGTTTTCCCCGGTCACACGGTTCCAACAGCCATTGGCTACTTCCGGTTTTTCGGCGTAAGGATCAGGTGAAGTCATGATTATCTTTGATCCGTCGGCAGAGACCGCGTTATGACGCGATCCGGGTAGGCTGCTCTGCCCAAGCCAAGCGCCACAGCGAAAGGGGGAACCGCTAGGATCAATACTTGCAAGTGCGCAATTTTCAGCTCCAACAGTGCATTCGCCGTCCGCTGCCCCTTCTTTCCATTCGTACAATGCGTGACTTCCTTCGGCCTGACCGCTCGCTAGTAGAGGAGGATCGACTGTTTGCACAACCACATTCGAGAGATCCCGCGACGCACCCACCGCCCCCTCTACCGATTCATTTTCGGGCCTGGGAGTTGAAAGAATGGTGTCGTAAGGGCCGCCGGGCGGTCCGAACAAGCTCTCTTCGTGGACTCCCGCTTGACTCGACTCGGCGCCCACGCGATCCAATATCTCGATATGTGACAGGTTGGCCGGATCGAATACGCCGGGACTCAGGCTCTGAACTCCCAGCGACGGTGAAGCCACCGGCAGCGTCTGCCAACCAGTTTCGTCACGTCGAAATACATACGCGTTGTGACCAGAAGCCGCGAATGAACCGAATGCTGCAGTTGTTTCCAACAAAAATTCTTCACCAGATTCCGACGGATTTCCGAAATCGCGATTTTCGAACTCGTTTGGTTCGTGTTCGGGTTGCGCAAACATGTCTTCGGCGCTACCCTTGTTCGAAGGCGTGAGTAGCTCATATGAACGTTTATCTGGCAGATTTTCAGCACTTTGTGCCAACGCCGTGAACGTCGCGTCTTCGCTGTAACCGAATTCATCTGTACCTTCGATATGACTCTCGGCTACGACTCTATAGTGGTACGTCACACCCGGCGCCAATCCATCGATTTGCTGTGCGACACTCGCATCGGCATCACCCGTCGGACCGCCCGAGCCTATACTTGCACCCTGTGGAGCCGCCGGAGTCAGCGTTGGCGCATCGGTGCCGTAAGCAGGGGTCGTGCCATATTCAAAATAATACGTGGTCGGCGCCCCTAAGGGATTGATACGTGCACGCATTTCAGCCGACTCGGAAGATATATTTACGACGGTCGCCGAATCTACGTGTGGGGTTGCCGGCGATGTGAATGCCGACGATTCTGTCTCTGCGGTGCCTCCAAACTTTCCGAGTGTATTTGCAACTAGTCGAAAACGATAAGATTCTCCTGACACGAGAGACGCGATAGAAGCACGGACTTTGTGGAAATTTTCAGTAGCGGGGATTTCACTCGGACTCTTCACCTGTTCCCATTTATCGTTCGTTTCATATTCTCCACACGGCGCTACTTTAGCGCCATTGAACCCACCCATTTCAAAATTGCCTTGGGTCACATATTCGAACTCACAAGATCCGACGGTCCCACCTTCTGGATTGAGTGAGCCATTCAATACAGCGCTGGTCCTTATGCGTTCACTTGCTTCATCGATCTCTACGGCCGGCGGGCGACCAGATCCGAAGACATCGACAGCATCGCGCTTGGGGTCGACGAAGTAGAGATCCCCACTCGAGTCGAAGGTCATTTCGCCGGCACTCTCCAAAGGCTCCCCAGCGGCTTCAGTGATCTGAGAGATGAACTTGCCCGTTGAATCGAACTCATCGATAGCCGCCAGGTCGTTTGTCATGACTGACACGAGCACATCCCCTGTGATCGGGTCCACCGCCACTCCACGTAGCCCTTCCGGTCCGACACCCCAACCCATATCGTCCTGACCCAGACCGGGATTTTCTTCTCCCGTGAAAGCACGCATAAATGCGCCCTCAGGGTCGAACTCCAATACCGCACCTCTCGGCTTCTCCGGTTGTCCCACGCTGTTGTAACGAGCGTCGACCACGTAAATATCGCCTGAAGTATCGATAGCGACGGAGCCAGGCGCCTTTGTCGTTTCTGGCCCAAATGGTTCTTCCAGGCCTCCGGTAGTGGGGTCGGCCGGACTGCCTGTGATCTCATCACCTAGAATATAAGAGGCCGTGTCTGTAAACGGCACCGGTACCATTTCACCTTTGCCATTTACTGTGAACTTCTCGACTCCCCACGGCATACCGTCTCCAAACGGTTCTGACGGATTGGTTTCGGCGTGATCGACATACATCGTACATGTTGCGAGTTCGCATCTAGATGCGTCGGTGGAGTTGGCAGAATTATCTACCGCAACGTGTGCAGGCTTACCGAAAGAGTGGGTGCTTCTGGCCAATAGAGTACCCGTTGCGTCAAATGCTTCCACATGTGGATCACGATTTTCCGCTGTTCCTTCGCCAGTGACAAGGAACTGTTCGTCGGTTTCCATAATTGCGAGGCTGTCTGGACTGGTAGCACTGGAGATAAGAGTCGGGGGCTCAAATTTCAAGGCAAGCGACTGGATGAATGATCCTGCCCCTTCAAACTCGTTGAATATACCGTTTTGTTCAGCTACCCAGACATCGTCGTGACCGTCAACAGCCACTCCTCCCAATTCACCAAATACACCAGATGGGGTGCCAGTAATCTGATGTAGGAAGCGTCTTCCAGATGCCATCGCCGGCGATGATCCAATCAGCGCGAATACAATAACCAGGGCCGTGGCTGCCCCTACCCTCTTGCTTGTGCACTCAGAATGCCACAATTTGGCAGAACTCTCATTAACCCCATACGATCCCCACACCGTAGATTCCCCTCACTCGAAGACCAGTCTTATCTGGCTGGGCAAGCAACAGGTTTGGGGCACGGGCGGCCCGTGCCCCAAACCGCTATACAAACCTATCAACCTCTATATTTCTACCGCTACGATACTTCTGGTGCCAGGCTCGTCGTTACCGGAACTAATTCTCCAGCAGCGTTGAGCGCGTGAAGGAACAATAAGCCGAATACTAACCCAGATTTTTCTTTGTTTAGAGAGCATACTGCTTCTTCAGCCGCCGTCTCTGTTTCCATGAATTCAACGTCGATTAAACCGTCTTCGGTCGTGGAGAGTAATGTTTTACCACCAGCAGTTTCGCAAATGTCTGTCACAGGGATGCCAAGCACCGTGCATTTGACTTCCCAGCCTGGTAGGCCACCCGTGCCTGCTGTAATTCCGTCTTCGGATGTCGACAAGAGTTGGGTCGTCCACGGCAAATGTACGGGTTTAACACTGATTTCCGTACAAACTTTCTTGTCGTCGACTGGTTTTATACATTCACCCGTAGTTTGCTTGTCGGCGCCATTCGACAGTAGCACACCAGTTGCTTTTGTGACTTCACATAAGATGTCTGGCGCGCCTGGAGCTTTCATGTCTTCCACTAAGAGCAGGTTGCCAGCTTCCATTTCCAGCGTAGTTTTTACTTCAGTTCCTAACGCAATAGTTGCGCCGCTGACTAACCACTGGGGCACTTCCGCTCCAAATGAAGCCGACGCGGCCACCGCGCCGAACGCGAACACCGCGAACACCGCGAACACCGCCAGACCTAGTACGTGTATCTTTTTCATGCTGATATACCTTTCCCTCGTCCGAGGCATGGTTGGCCTCTTCCGAGGCTTGATATGGTCGGCAAGAGCACTCGTCCTAGGTCAGAGAGCGCCAAGAACCGACCCTTATGTTCTGCTGTTGCCTTAGTCCGAACCGCACACCAGACGCAAAGCCTCCCCAATGGTTCAGGATCATTCTCGCTCCTGGCGCGCTGAAAGTCCAGACGTGTTTCCGACTACCGGTGGCCTCGACTCTGTGGGATCTCTATGCGGCGCCACTGGCGCCGCCTCTCGCAGTATGCGCATCCCCTGTTCTGGCCTCCGTCTGCTGCTTGGGTTCTTATTTAGGGGCCCAGTAGAGAAGCTCGAGCGCCGACTTCGCCTAGCGCTCGGGTTCCCGGGCCCTTCCTACAGCCCGCGATCCAAGTTCTGGATATCGGGTTGGAAGCACTCTTGCATATGCTCCCTTATACGTCAAGGGGAAAGTTAGCGAATGTTTCTCAGTCGTTCGACCCCGCCCATTCCGACCGAGGGGAAAGAACATGGCCGATCACATCCCTCGACCATCGATACGGCCTCGAGAGAACCGATCTACGAAGCAAGGGCCCTTCAGCCCTGAATGCCCTTTCTGCCCGACATTCCCGTGGCTTGCACAAATTCTGCGTGAGACATCTATCCCGACCCGCTGCGCTACAGGCCCGAGCGCTTCCTAGAGCGCCAGTCTGGACCTACACGTGGATCCCGTTTGGCGGAGGCGTACGGCGTTGTCTGGCGGCTCCCTATGCGCAAATGCTCATGAAGCAGGTGATCGGGACCGTGGTCAGCGAGATCGACCTATGGCCCGTCGATCCGCACTCCGAGCGAGCTGAGAAGAGCGCGATCGCGTTCGTGCCTCACCAGCACGCGAGGGTCATCGCCGCCCGGCGCGCGCACCGGCCCAGCCCGCTGGGCCGCTTGGCGATTGTGCCGGTTGTCTCGCGAGCAGTGCCCCACCGCCAGGCGCACTGCGTGTCGGTCATCTCAGCCGAGTTCTTCCCGTGAAGCCTCGATCCACATCTCTGCTCCAAACCGGGGCTCGTCAAAGACCTTTGCGCGCAATACGGTCAGCTGGAAGAAACGCGATTCTATGTGCTCGAAATCATCGGGCCCGCTAAGCCACTCTTTCATGCTGGGAAACCGCTGGCCATACGCGGTCAGCGCATCGAGCGCATCTGTAGTTGCCACTTCCTTGACATCTACAAGCAACTGAAGACCGCGCTTCATTCCCTCGAATGCCTGCGTAGAGTCGTAGATCGCAACCGCCACTGTCGGATTCAAATGCCATGCTCGTGCGTGGCGTGACGCTGGCGGGGTGAGAACGAACAGCTCCCTCGAATTCTTGGCCGCGTAGTACATGGAAGCGATCCACGACCCCGCCGAGTCCGCAACCGCTACCGCACACAAGTTGACCTCCGAGAGGATTGCCGAGACACTCTCCTCGATGGCCTCAGCATCGAGCGCTTGATACTGGGCTCGCGGTCTCGTGCACTCGTCGCCTCTCATCCGTGAACAGAGCGTCGATCGACGTACATGTCCCGAGGGCACTCGGAGTCTCCGCGCTCGCTCGGTGCCACACGAGCTCGAAGAAGTCCTCGTAACGTTTGACCTCCGCGTTGGCGGCCACGAACGTGCCGGACGCTTGCGAGCCATTGTGAGGCCGCTGACTGGAGAGGTACGCATAGCGGCCGCCATACAAGTCGAGATCCAGATGCGCGTCGTATATGTCTTCGTCTTCGCCCAAGGCGCGAAAATCCGCGGTGCTTATCATGCGCCACTCGAAGCGCGCGACGTTCTCGTGAAACGCCAGCAGCCTCTGAGTTCCGAGATCGCTCCAGGCGGTGGTGAAATCCTGGTATACGAAAACGCGCTGGACTTGCCTTATCTCTTCCGCCTCCACGGCCTCGTATATGCGCACAAAGAAATCGATGCTGTGACGTGAGCTGAAGAAGAACTCGTTATTGTCGAGATGGTGCACGAACTTACAGATATCGGAGTCAATTCCGGTCAGACTCGCAAGCAACGGGCGCGTTGTGTGACCTCGTGGAGTGACATCGAGAGATTGCCGTCCCGCGGCGGCCTCCATTTCCTGCGCGAGCGCTCGCGCTTGCCCGATAAAGAAGCGCCTGAACAGAAACCCGTCTTCAAACGCGCTGAAGGCGCGCTGAGCCACGCGCATGACATCCACCTGTGCGTCGAGATCATCTATCAGATCGTCCTTACCCTCTTTTACGCGTGCGCTGCGACGAGCGTGAAGGCTCCCGAGCAAGAGGCCCGCGACGAGGCCGAAGCCGATCGCGTGGATCGCGTGCTCAGTCGGCGGGTGCAGGGGGCGAGCGTAGCTGACAAGCCATCCTCCAGCGGCGAACAGCCCGACTCCCACGGCTACGAGGATGCTCGCCACGACCTGTGCACTAGAGCGAGTGTGTAAGTAGTCATCCACGGGAGCTCTTCCTATGTAGGCTTTGATCTGTCGCGGACAGACTTCGCGAGAGTCCTACACTCGCTCTCACGGACGAAGGCCCACCCGCGATACGCGGATCCAGCGGGCTCAGGCCACTCCGAGCAGAGACGCAGTCGCCTCTCATAGCCCTGTCTGATCTCCTTCCATGGCCTGCCATAACTCCAGGTCATCCTTCGCGGCGAGAGGCGTGCGCAGTTCGCGATCAGCCATCGAATCTTCGATTCTCTGCTGTCCCACCACGAGGAGCTCACGAGAGGCCTATCACTTTCGACTCCGCTTCCTGCTCTGGCTCGACGAGCGCGCTCTGGAAGATCTGCAGCGCCGCGCCCCAGTCGCCGCGATGAACCACGTTGCGCCCCACGCAAAGCCCGCGCGCGCCGCTGCGCAGAGCCGACTTCATGTCCGAGCCCCACGAGACGAGGTTGCGCAGGTCTCCGCCCGCGACCAGTATTGGAACAGGGGCACAGAGCGAGACCGTGTGCTCCAGGCAGCTGATATCGCCGCAGAACTGCACCTTGACGGCGTCGGCTCCCAGCTCGATGGCGACGCACGCCGCATGCGTATGGGGGCAGTAGTCGGCCTCGTCTTTACCCGTATGGCGGTGCGTGGGCAAGGCGCCGGTCTCGCTTCGCGCGTAGGAAGTAACGATCAGCGGGAGCCCCAGCGCGTGCGCCCGCTCGGCGACGGTCCCAAGGCGCTCGAGCATGCTCGACTCGGCGAGGGCGCCGAGATGGAACTGAACGGCCAGCGCGTCCGCGCCAATGCGCAGAGCGCCCTCCACACTGGAGACGAGGACCTTGTCGAGCGGTGCACCCGCGGTGGTGCTTGCTGATAGCAACGCGATCCGCGAAAGGGCCGAGGGAATGCGCAGACGCTCAAGCGTGGCCGGGAAGCCGAGCACGCCTGTGGCGCCACAGGCGTAGGCGGCGGCGCAGATCTCGCCGAGCGTCTCGCGACGCGGCCCGGTCCCGTAGATCAATGCCGCGTCGAGGGTCAGGATTCCGCAGCGAGCTTGCGGGCCAGCGAACATACGAGCCAAACGCACTCCCACGCCCGCCGCGGGCGCCATATGAGGGCCGCCGACGACCTTCATCTCGCGCTGCTCACCGCACTGGTCGCATATGTGGAGCTATCCCGATGGGCGACCCAGTGCCCGCGCCTGGGACTCTCCGTATCGAAAGGCGCCCGTTCGCTCGAGCCTCACGGCAGCGGGAGACCGAGCAGCGAATCGATCTTCCACGCCCCATGTTCGCGTTGTAGCGCGATCATGCTGGCCGGAATAGCCTTTGAGCCAAGCAGCGCCTGTGCTCGCCCACCGTTTACCCGCACGGCGACCACCTTGACCGGGTCCGCCAACTGACTGTGAATGTGAGCGAACACCTTTGCCGTCACCACCGGACAGGTGTTGCCGCGCGCGTACGCCGGGCCGGGGGCCTGACCGTAGTCTTCGGGGATCACGTGGACGAACGTGGAGGTGATGAGCGAGCAGGCCCGGGCGCCGTTACTCGCGGCCGCCGCCGCGAAGTAGTGTTCGACGACCGCTGTAATCGCATGCCCTTCGGCGAGTCCCGGAGGATGACCCGAGGCCAGGACGGCGCTGTCATCGCTGTCGTAATAGCCCTTGGCGGCGTTGTCCGCATAGTCGTTGTCTTTGTCCTGGTCGCTGTCGAGCTTGATGCCTGGATTACCGTTGACCTCGGTTGGGGTGTCGTCGTCATCCCCGTCGCCCTTCAGACCGTGCAGTGCGGGCGTGGCATCAGACGTGACTAGCGAAGATGGGCGCGAGCTCGACTGGGTCCCTTTGGCGCCACCGCAGCCGGCTAGGCAGGCGCCAAACAGCATCAGCACCAGGCAGCGCTTACCCCAAGATGCGGCGAATCCGCTCATGGCAGTTCGCTGTCCACGAACGCACCGATTCTCCAAGCGCCCCATTCGCGCTCCATCGGCATCCAACGTTCGGGAATGCTCCTGAAGCCCAGCAGCGCTAACCCTTCAGAGCCGCTGAAGCGCAGACTCGTCACCTGAACAGTGGGAGCCTCTTCGACAAGTCGTTGATGGTCGAGCTGAAACAAGACCGACGCGACCTGGGTGCAGCTCTTGCCGCTGAAGACGTTCGAGCCAGGCGCGGGGGCGTAAACGGGGGGAATAGCCCTCGCGATGCGCGAACCCGTGGTGAAGCTCGTGTAGATCAGCGAGCAGGCCGCGCCGGCGTTGCCCATAGCGGCAGCGGCGAAGTAGCGCTTGGCAAGCGCTGTCGCCGCTCGCACTTCGTTTGCGCTCGCGGCGTGGCCGTAGTAGCGGATGCTGTTCTCATCGGGATCCGGGCGCGGTTCGCCGCGATCGTCGACATCGTCGTCGCCTTCGAAGTAGCTCCCCGCCGCCGAGGCCCGGGAGCCAGACGCGGTTCTTGCGCCGCCACACGCGGTGACGCTGAAGACAAGCAGCCCGATCGCCGGCAACGCACACAACCATTTCAACTTCACCGGCGCGCGCTCATCAGGCGAATACTCAAGCATGTGGCAAATGCTACCGTGCGCGGCCGCCTGCATTACCCCGTGTCTCCTACTCTGCACCATATGGACGCTGGTGCTGGCGTCAGGACCCATCTATCTGCCGCTTTCTCCCGTGTTAGCGTCCGTCAATGTTTCTCACTCGCACACACGCGCGCCCTGATCGCGATACGATTCGGGTGGGCAGGACTTCAACCAACCATGGGGAGGAATCGCAATGAAAGGCACACGTATCGCAGCGCTTGCGCTCACGGCAACCACGCTGGCGGCGTCGGGATGCGGAGGCAGCACGAAATCGTCCTCCTCAACGCAATCCGCCGCGGTCACCACGCCGGCCACCCAGGCGACCTCAAGCACGCAATCCAGCTCAACCGTCGCCGCCGGTCCCCTCACCAAGGCAGAACTGATAACAAAGGCCGATGCCATCTGCTACGCGGTCAACGCAAAGCGTGCATCGAATGTGCTCAGCTCCTCGCAGCAGATCACACTGGCAGTGCAACAGCTCTCGGCCGCTGAGCAGAACGCCGCCTCGGAACTGACGAAGCTAAAGCCACCGACATCGATGGCAAGCGACTGGCAAACGATCCTCCTAAACGCCCAAACAGCAGCAGAGGCCACAGCCAAGCTCGCCATCTACGCCCATACCAATCCGCATCGTCTGCTGGGCTATCCGGAGTACACGATCCTGCGCAAAGCTCAGCAACAGATGAACGCGATTGCCGCCCGCGACGGCTTCAAGGACTGCTCGCGGTCCTGACGGGTCAGCTACTGGCTCAAGGCCCGCACGCGGCACGACGGACATTACGCGTAGCGCCAGCAACAGAAGCTTCATTGGGCCGGGTGGCGACTTCGCCTACCCTGCCCATGGCGTCAACTTCCTCTAGAGTCGCGACCTCAGGAGACAGCCAATACTTCAGCGGCCACTACAAGTAACCCTTCACCAGCCACGTGGCCAGTTTTTTCTTTAGTAAAAGAACAGACCGCCTGTTCGTTTCCCATTTCCTGTTCCGCTAAAGAAAATATTGCCGCAGTTACGGTCTAGCGAGAGCGGCATGCCAGCTGAGGCTCCGAGTCCCACCTGACCACATCGCTACTGCCAACATCAGTCCCCTAAGAGGCCGCCGTCGCCTTGCCCGCGACCGTCAGCGATACTTCCCCTTGTAGATGTGCCGTTTTTTCTTTGGTAAAGATACAAGTTAGCTCTTCACGTTCTTTTTCTATTTCCGTTAAGGAGAAGATTGCTAACAATTCAGTGCTAGTCGCCATATTTTCCAGAAGGCCGCTCACTAACCCTATGCATTCGTCCGTCAATTCACCGAGGAGCGTTTTACAAACGACCTCATAACTAGGCATACCTGTTTCAGCTTCAGTGATGCGTAGTAAGAAAACTACGCCTTCACCTAAGGCGACATCGGCTAACCATGGTAGATGCACAGGCCATATTTTTACTCCTACTTTTTCGCACACGCCTGACCCTTTCACATTCAAGAGGTAAGTTGGGTCTGTCCGATGAACGGTGGATCTGGCTTGGTCTGAGCGAAGGGATGGACCATGACGGAGATAGTCGGTCTGACCGATCAGGAGGAGATGATCGGGT
>Ga0208357_1000414_pt1 | contig 35021 bp, 24 predicted proteins | sample NGESurdeep092012_6_FD_184487 | JGI IMG/M metagenome (GOLD analysis project Ga0208357, IMG submission 184487) | Arctic peat soil microbial communities from Barrow, Alaska - NGEE Surface sample F52-2 deep-092012 (SPAdes) | ecosystem: Environmental > Terrestrial > Soil > Wetlands > Peat ...
GGACTCCACGCCAGCCCGTCGCAGGTATGTCGTTCGACTTCGGACTTCGGACTTCGGCCTTCGGCCTACGCTCAGAGCCTGCCCCGGACTCGATCCGAGGACGAACGGGGCTAAGTAAATGCCATTCGTGTGAGGGAAAAAGGGTGTCAGCGAGAGGGGCCAGGGAGAATTCCCTCAAACGGCCATCGAAAACGCGGGTGGCAACAGGCGTCGGGGGCTGCGGTATATCGCCGACTTGGCATGCTTGATTTCGTACATGGCCTTGTCGGCGCGATCAAGCAGGTCGTCGAGGGCCGGCACTGCGCATGGCGTGGCCAGGATGACACCCGCACTGAGCGAGATTTCGCGGCTCTGCGCACCGGAGCAGTGCAACGCTTCACTCAGGCGTGCAATGCGGTGGCGGATAACCGCGCCATTTCCGTGGAAGGCGCGCGTCAGCACCACGAATTCATCACCGCCCAGCCGCGCCAGGACATCGGTGGAACGAAAGGCTGCACGCAGCAGTGCAGCCGTTTCGACCAGCAGCGCGTCGCCCGCTTCGTGACCAGCCTCATCATTGAGCGCCTTGAGTCCGTCGACGTCGACATAGATCAGCGTAAGCGGATGCTGGTCAGCCTGCGCCCGGCGAAGTTCCGACTCGGCCACGCGCAGGAATCCACGTCGGTTGAGCAGGCCGGTGAGCATGTCCGTGGTCGCTTCTTCAAGCAGCGCGCGAACCTGCGTGCGGGCATGCTCAAGCTCGGCGCGCAGGCATTCGTTTTCCACGGCCAGATGGGCGGTTCGACACGGTAGTTGGATTGTCGGCATGCGCTTGACCTTGCTCATTGAGTCGATGGATGACCTGGCCCCTTCCGTTCTCCAGACGGCAACGGTGGGCGAAAGTCCGTTCTCAAATCTCCGCTTGCAACCATCGAGCCAACCGGAACGTTGTGTCGTAACATGATGTTTTAATAGAGATTACATCCGGTGATGTTTGCTCACTCCGGCCGGGTCCGGGCCGGCATGGCGCCCCCGGGGCGCCGGAGAATTGACTAGTGTCAAACGGACCGCCGCGCCGGCGACGTCCGGACAAAGGCAACCGCTCGCGCGAGGAAGTGGATCCGGTGAGTGGCGAGGGACGGCGCTGGGAAAGGCTGCGGCTAGTGCACCGGCATCAGGTCAGCGGTGAACAGTCGCCAATGTCCGTCGCCGCCCTCGACGCACAGATAGCTGGGCCTGGCCGTGGCCGCGAAGTGCTTTTGCGCCAGGGTCCGCGCGAACGCCAGCGCTTCGTCCCGCGATGCAAACTGCCGCTCGCCGTCGCCGGGTATGGGTATTGTCCAGCCTTTGGTGCCTTCAGCGCTGTATGGGATTTCAATCATGTCCATGGTGCCGCTCCGAGCCGTTTGGTGGCTGCAAGATATCGGGACGCAGGTGAAGAAGCGGTGGGGTAGTGCCAGCAAAAGGAACGGTTCAATGTTCGAACCGGCCGGGCTCGCACTGAACACGGCCAGGATCAGCTATCGAGCTGGAGAAGTAGAGCAGACCCCGCGATCCATCACCTTATCAAGGGGCGGCCTCTCGAGTTTTCGCCGGCTGCGGCGTGCGATAGCGTTCAAACCAGGCAAGTATCGCGGCCGTCTTTGCGGCCGATTGCGACGGGCGCTCGGCGAGCCCATGGTGATTCGCGCCGGGGACCTTCACCAGGGTCGTCGGGATGCCGCGCAGTTGCAGCGCGGTATAGAACTGTTCGGCCTCGCTGTCGGGCGTGCGGAAATCGTCCGATCCCACCACCAGCAGGGTGGGTGTCTTGACGTTTCCTGCCAGCGACAGCGGTGAACGGGCCCAGTAGCCTGCCGGGTCCTCCCACGGAAACTTTCCGAACCAGTAACGGTGGTAGTAGGGCGTGACATCCGAAGTCAGCACGAAGCTGGCCCAGTCGATCACCGGCTTCTGCGATGCGGCGGCGCGGAAGCGATCGGTCTTGCCGACGATCCACGCGGTCAGCGCGCCACCGCCGGACCCGCCGGTGACAAACAGATTGTCGGGATCGATAAAGCCCTTGGCGATGGTCGCGTCGACCGCGCTCATCAAGTCATCGTAATCGTGGCCCGGGTAAGCCTTGTCGATCTTGTTCGCGAACGACTCGCCGTAGCCGGTGGAGCCGCGCGGGTTGATGTAGAGCACCACGTAGCCGGCGGCGGCGTACAACTGGTCGTCGCTGGAAAACGTGGGGCCGTACGCGGCGAAAGGACCGCCGTGGATCTCCAGAATCAGCGGATATTTGCGCGTGGCGTCGAAATCCGGCGGCGTGACCAGCCATGCGTCGATTTGCAACTTGTCAAAGGCGGTCACCTCGAATTGCTGCACCTTGCCCAGCGTCTTCGCGGCCAGGTTTTCGTTGAGACGGGTCAGCTGGCGCGCGGTGCCGCCGCGCGTGACCCACACGTCCGCGGGACGCAGCGCCGTGCCGCTGGTGTAGGCCACCGTGCCGTCGCGCGCCACGCTGAAACTGCCCCCGCTGTAAGGGCGATCGAAGTCGCTTGCGCTGAGGTTGTCGGCAACGGTGCGCAGCGAACCATCCAGGCCCACACGCGCGACGCGCACGCTGCCGTGTTCGCCGTAGTCGACATAGATCGCGTGGCCATCGGAAGACCAGACCGGATCGCCGACGCTGCGATCAAGGCCCGCGGTGAGCAGGCGCGACGCGCTGCCATCGCGGTTCATCACCGACAGGCGACTATTCTGATAGCCCAGCGATTTGTCCTCGAAACCGACATAGGCAATCGATTTGCCATCGGGCGACACTGTGGGCTGCTGGTTTGGACCCTTGCGATCGGTCAGCGTACGCACGGTGAGATCGTCGATCGAGACCGCATGCACCTCGTCGTCGAGCAGGTTGCGCTGCCAGTCCTTGCCGAAGTTCGCGCTGAAGATTACCGAATGCCCGTCGGCCGACCACGACAGCCTGCCGCCGGCATTGCGTGCGCCGAAGGTCAATTGGGTTGGCGCGCCGCCATCGGAAGGTACCCAGAAAATCTGTTCGTAGCCGGGCTTCTTGTAACCTCCTTCATCCGTGCGATATACCACCGAATCGATCACCTGCAGGGGCTCGGCCCACTTCGCCCCGGCAGGTTTGGCGGGGGCCTTGCCGAGTGTGGCGGTGGTGTCCGGAACGAACATGGCGTACGCAATCCGCTTGCCATCAGGCGACCACGCCAGCGCATGTGGCGTGGCCGGCAGGCTGGTGATGCGAGCGCTGGCGCCGCTGCGCATCCAGCGTACATACAGCTGCGCTCCGGCCTTGTCATCGCTGCTGGAGACATACGCGAGTTTGCTGCCGTCCGGCGACCAGCGCGGCGCGCCGTGCGAACCGGGGCCGACGATCAGCGGCATTTGCTGTCCGCTGGCGACATCGATCGACCAGATCGACGAGCGGATGCGATCGGTCATGATGTCATTGCTGCGCCGAACGTACGCGATGGTCCTGGCGTCGGGCGAGATTTGCGGATCGCTGGCAGCTTCCAGATTGAAGAGATCGGCGCCGGTCAGCACGTGGGTTGGGCCTGCTGCGGGCGCGGCCATACCCGGTGCAACCAGGACGGGCGCTACCAGCAGGGCCGCGAGCAGGGCGGCGATCGGTCGAAATGACATGGACGGTTACCTCAGCAGTGTGGGTGTGATCCATCCGGAGCATGAGATGGAGTGGGTGCGCGGTGCAACCTTGCCAACGGCGCGGATGCAGTGCTGCGGCTCATCGACGCCACGTTGAAACACGAGGGTGCAAACCTGCGCCGCCTTCATTCCTGCAGGATGTCCCGAATCCTTCGCATCAGCGCATCCAGCGAAAATGGTTTGGTGAGTACGTGCATGTCCGGTTCCAGATATCCATTGCCTAACACGGAATTCTCCGCATAGCCGGTCATGAACAGGATCTTGAGCTCGGCACGTGTAGTGCGCGCGACGTCGGCCATCTGGCGACCGTTCATGCTGCCGGGCAGGCCGACGTCGGTGATCAGCAGATCGATGGTCCCCGTGGATTGCAGTATGTGCAGGCCTGCCTTGCCGTCGCCGGCTTGCAGCAAGGTGTAGCCGGCATCGGTGAGGATTTCGCAGACCAGCTCGCGGATGGAGGGTTCGTCTTCGACGACCAGGATCGTCTTGCGCTGCAGGGCTGCCTGCGGCGGGTGCGCGCGTGAGGTGGCTTCCGCCTCGACCGGCGCCTGGTCGCAGCGCGGCAGGTAGATGGACACGGTGGTGCCGGCGCCTTGCTCGGAATAGATTCGCGCCTGGCCACCGGATTGGCGCACGAAACCGTAGATCATCGACAGGCCCAGACCAGTACCCTGGCCGATCGGCTTGGTGGTGAAGAACGGGTCGAACGCGCGAGCGATCACGTCGGCGCTCATGCCGCTGCCGGTGTCCGTGACGCTCAGCGAGACGTACTGGCCCGGTTCCAGTTCACAGGCCGCGGCAGCCTGCTCATCCAGCGAGCGGTTGGCGGTTTCGATGGTCAGGCGACCGCCGTCCGGCATCGCGTCGCGCGCGTTGATGCAGAGATTGAGCAGGGCGTTTTCCAACTGCGGCGGATCGACCAGGGTTGGCCAGAGTCCGCCGGCACCGACGACTTCTAGGTGCACGGAGGTGCCAATGGTGCGGCGGATCAGATCCTCCATCCCGGCGACCAGTCGATTGATGTCGGTCGCGCGGGGATCCAGCGTTTGTTGCCGCGAAAAGGCCAGCAGGCGCTGGGTCAGCGAAGCGGCCCTGCGCACCGCCGTTTCGCCGAGCGCCAGGTAATGCGGAATGTCCTCGAGCTTGCCCTGGTCCAGTTTGATCCCGGCGACTTCCAGCGCGCCCATGACGCCGCCGAGCAAGTTGTTGAAGTCGTGCGCGAGCCCGCCGGTGAGTTGGCCCACGGCTTCCATTTTTTGCGACTGGCGCAAGGCGGCTTCGGTGCGCGCCAGCGACTTGGCGGCGTCCTTCTCGGCGGTGATGTCGCGCGCGCTGCAGTAGATCTTGTCGTCTTCGGGAATGGCCACCCACGACAGCCAGCGATAGCTGCCGTTTGCGTGGCGGTAGCGGTTTTCGAAACGCAGTGCCGGTTCGCCAAGCTCGATGGCGCGCGCAAATGCGAGCCGGTTACGCGCCAGGTCATCGGGATGCAGGAAGTCAAAGAACGGTGTGCTGGCAATGGTTTCCTCGGGCCAGCCCAGTGTGCGCTGCCAGGCGGGATTGGACAGCTCGAAGATGCCATCGGCATTGAGTACGCCCATGATGTCGGGGCTCAGTTGCCAGGTGCGTGCACGGCCGTGCATGCGTTCCGCCACCTGCGCTTCCAGATCACTGTTGAGTGCGCGCAGTCGCGCCTCGCTGTTTCGCAACGCTTTCTCGGCCAGGGTGCGCTCGGTGACGTCGATCCCTTCCACGAAAATGCCGGTGACTTCGCCGGCGGCGTTCTTGATCGGCTGGTAGACGAAATCGAGGTAGCGCTGGCTCACCGGCGCACCCAGCGCGGGCTGCATGGCAAACGGCGTGGCGTTCGCCACGTAGGGCTCGCCGCTGGCGTAGACCGTGTCGAGCAACCCGACGAATCCCTGTTCGGCTGCATCGGGCAGGGCCTCGGCCACCGAACGGCCCACCACGTTGCGCCCGCCGACAAGACGCGCATAGCTGGGATTGGCCAGTTCGATGATGTGCTCAGGCCCGCGCAGCATGGTCATGAAGGAGGGAGCCTGCTCGAACAGTTCCGCGAAGCGCCGGCGTTCCTCGACCGCGTGCCTCGACACCAGCACCTGCTCGGTGGTTTCGCTGCACACCACCAGCACGCCGCCTACGCCTCCGGATGCGGTCCCGTCGTCGATCGGCCCGTAACTGTAGGTCCAGTAGGTGTCTTCGTCGCGACCATTGCGGCGCAGGACCAGATGCTGGTTCTCGTGCCAGGTGGCGCTGCCGCCGGACATCACCTGTTTGATTTGCGCGCCAACCACGTCATCCCACACTTCGGGCCACACCTGTCGCGCAGGCAAACCGAGCGAGGACGGATGGCGCTCGGTGGTGAGTGTCTGCCGGTAGGCGTCGTTGTAGAACCAGAAACCAGCCTTGCCCCAGAACAGGCACATCTGGTGGCGCGAGTTGAGCATCAGGCGAATGGCCGTGCGCAGGGCCTGCGGCCATGCTTCCGGCTTGCCCAGAGGGTGCTGCGACCAGGCATGCGCGCGCACCAGCGCTCCCATGGACCCGCCACCTGACAGAAAAGAGACCTCCACCATGGAATCCTGTCCCGCCTTCGATCTGCCAAATGGAGTGCAGATCGTGCCGTGTTCCAGTCGGGCTGGCAAATCGCGCATCCATCCGCACGGCAGGCTGGTCCTGCCGCGGATGCGCTTGGCGTGGGGTTGTCGCGATCAGTGAGGCGGAGCTTCGGTTCCGAGCCATCCGGCGGTAACGCCCGATCGACCCGTGCCACCGAAACGCGCGGATGCTTCCGACACGATGCGGACTACTGAATGGACGTGGTCGCGTGCATGCAGTCCATCACCTCATCGGAATACGCGGAACTCTCTGCAGACTTCGAATAATACTTTGCCGTGGTGGTTGGGCCGGTGGCGACGACATCGACCAACGCGACCAGGGCGCCGTTCGCCCCATCCTCGAGCTGGATGCTGGTTCCGCCAAACAGGGGAACAACCTGCATGTGCAAGGGCTTGTTCGACCATGCGCTGGAAACGCAGTCGGCAACGTCGCTGACGCTCACGGTTCCCACGTAGTAACCGGTTGCCCTCGTATCGCGCAAACTCTGGGCCTGCGTGCATGCGCTCAACAGCGCGGCGACGCCGATGCAAACCAGATGTCGTCTCATGCTCTTCGCGCCCTTCGCAGTCGTGTACGGCAAGTTGGGTGTCGAGTATAGGCGTTTGCGCCACTCACCCGAAAAGACGCAGGGCACCGCGAAAGCATCGACGTGCTTCGACTGCGTTGCGTGGGACCTGCGCCTGCGGCCGAGCAGATCACCCTTCGCCCATGCCCTCGGCGGGCTGCGCTGCATGGCCCGCGCGAACCTTCTCCTCGATCTGCTGGCCGATTTTCGCATCCACGCTCTTCCAGTAACCGAAGGCGCGCTCCAGTACCGGGCTGCGCACGCCGCCGAGCAGGCTGCCGGCAACCTGTTCGACGAACTGGGCGCGCTGGGCGTCGTTCCATACTTCGCGAACCAGCGTGCCGGCCTGGCCGAAGTCGTCGTCTTCCGCGTGCAGCGTGTAGGCGCTGCGCACCATCTCGCCATCGGCTTCCCAGCCATTTTCCACCGGACCGGTGTCATCGGACCACGGGCGGCCGCCGCTGTTCGGTGCATGCACCGGCGCGTTGCCGCTGTGGTGGTAGGCCATCTGGCCGTCGAACATGTAGGTGTTCACCGGCACCCTGGGCTGGTTGACGGGCAGCTGGTGGAAGTTGGTGCCGATGCGGTTGCGCTGCGCGTCGGCGTAGGCGAACGCGCGGCCCAGCAGCATCTTGTCCGGCGACAGGCCGATGCCGGGCACGGTGTTGCCCGGCGAGAACGCGGCCTGCTCGATCTGCGCGAAGAAGTTTTCGGGGTTCCGGTTCAAGGTCATCGTACCGACCTTGATCAGTGGATAGTCCTTGTGCGACCAGGTCTTGGTGAGGTCGAACGGATTGAAGCGGTAGTTCTTCGCTTCGGCGTAGGGCATCACCTGCATCGACAGATCCTATACCGGATGCTCGCCACGCTTGATCGCGTTGAACAGGTCGGCGCGGTGGAAGTCCGCATCCTGGCCGGCCATCGCGGCGGCGTCGGCATTGTTGAAGAACGCCATGCCCTGGCGGGTGTGGAAGTGATACTTCACCCAGAACTTCTCGCCAGCGGCGTTGATCCACATGTAGGTATGCGAACCGTAGCCGTTCATGTGGCGCCAGGTGCGCGGCAGGCCGCGCTCGCCCATCACGTAGGTGACCTGGTGCGCGGTTTCCGGATTGCTGGTCCAGAAGTCCCATTGCATGTGGTTGTCACGCAGGCCGGAGTCGGGCAGGCGCTTCTGGCTGCGGATGAAATGTGGAAACTTGATCGGGTCGCGCACGAAGAACACCGGCGTGTTGTTGCCGACCAGGTCGTAGTTGCCTTCGTCGGTATAGAACTTCAGCGAAAAGCCACGCACGTCGCGCCAAGTGTCGGGGCTGCCCGATTCGCCGGCGACGGTGGAGAAGCGCGCCAGCATGTCGGTCGACGCGCCCTTCTGGAACAGCGCGGCCTTGGTATAGGCGGAGACGTCCCCGGAAATTTGGAGCACGCCGAACGCGCCGGCGCCCTTGGCGTGCGGCTGGCGCTCGGGCACCTTCTCGCGGTTGAAGTGCGCCATCTGTTCGAGGAAGTGCACGTCGTGCAGAAGCATCGGGCCATCGGCCCCGATGGTCAGCGAGTTGCGGTCACTGATGGCGGGGGCACCGGAGCCGGTGGTCGAGCCGCCCTTGGGCTGGTTGTCGGAGTGGGACATGGCGTGCTTCCTTTATCGGTGGCTGGCGGGGGACGCAGTACGTCAGTCGAGTCTGCCCGCAACCTCTCAGGCAAGCCAGTCGGTTTTTTCAATCGGGCCGATAGGCAAGGCCTTGGCGCCAATCGCCATCAACCACTAATTGCGCTTACGCAGTGCTTCCACCAGTAACGAAAACGCGGGCGACGGCTGCCGCCGGCTCGGGTAGTAGAGGTGGTAGCCGGGGAAGGGCGGGCACCAGTCGGCGAGCACGCGTTGCAGTTTGCCGCTGGCAATGCCAGCCTTGACGATGTCTTCCGGCACGCAGGCGAGGCCGAAGCCGTCGAGCGCCGCGGCGATGACGTGACGGCTGTTGTTGAAGGTCAGTCGCCCCTCCACGCGCACGTTCAAAGGATGGCCGTTTTTCTCGAACTCCCACGCGTACAGGCCGCCGTGGGTGAGGAAGCGGATGTTGATGCAGTCGTGGCCGGTGAGGTCGCGTGGGGTTTTCACTTTCGGATGCGCGGCCAGGTAGGCCGGCGCACCGACCACGGCCATGCGCAGCAGCGGCCCGATGGGCATGGCGATCATGTCGTTGGCCACCTGTTCGCCGAGGCGGATGCCGGCGTCGAAGCGGTCGGCCACGATGTCGGTGAGGGTGGAGTCGCTGATCACCTCGACGCGGATGTCCGGGTACTTCGGCAGCAGCTTGCGCAGCGCGGGCCACAGGATCGTGCTGGCGGCGTGTTCGCCAGTAGTGATGCGCAGCGTGCCGCTGGGTTTGTCGCGCAAATCGCTGAGGTTGGCCAGCGCCGTATCGATGTCCTCGAAGTTCGGCGTCAGCTCGCGGGCCAGTCGTTCGCCCGCTTCGGTGGGCGCCACGTTGCGCGTGGTGCGGGTGAGCAGGCGCAGACCGAGTCGCGCTTCCAGTCCGCGGATGGTATGGCTGAGCGCCGATTGCGACACGCCCAGTTGCGCGGCGGCACGGGTGAAGCTGCGCTCGCGTGCCACGGCAAGGAAGGCGAGCAGGTCGTTGTAGTTCTCGCGCGCCATGGCCGGGCTTCCATTGATGAATGCAGATCATAAGAGCATTCGAATTATCCCGTCTAATCAAACAAGCGTCGACGGCACACACTGCACGCATTCCGATTCCGGGGATCTGCCAGACGGCAGGCCCGCAACAGAATCCGCCGCGCAGACCCGGGGGTCGCACCCGGATCGCGATGTCAACACACCTGCTTTTGGAGGAACACCATGCAAATCCGATTGCTTGGCAACAGCGGTCTCGAAGTCTCGGCCATCGGCTTTGGCTGCATGGGCATGACCTCCGCGTACGGGCGGCCGGGTGACCGGAAGGACATGATCGCGCTTACGCGGGCTGCCGTGGAGCGTGGCGTGACGTTCTTCGATACGGCCGAAGTCTATGGCCCATTTGCCAACGAGGAACTGGTGGGCGAGGCACTGGCGCCGGTGCGCGACCGGGTCGTGATCGCGACCAAGTTCGGTTTCGACATCGACCTGCAAACCGGCGAACGGCGCGGTGGCGTCAACAGCCGCCCCGAGCATATCAAGGCGGTTGCCGAGGCGTCTCTGAAGCGGCTCAGGACCGACCGCATCGATCTGTTCTACCAGCACCGCGTCGATCCTGATGTACCGATGGAAGATGTGGCCGGCGCGGTCAGGGACCTGATCGCGGAAGGCAAGGTCAGGCACTTCGGTTTGTCCGAAGCCGGGGTCGGCAGCATCCGCCGCGCCCACGCGGTGCAGCCTGTGGCAGCTGTCCAGAGCGAGTACTCGCTGTGGTGGCGAGGGCCCGAGGACGAGATCCTGCCGACGCTGGAAGAGCTGGGCATCGGCTTTGTGCCATTCAGCCCGCTGGGCGCCGGCTTCCTCACCGGCAAGATCGATGAAAACACCAAATTCGAGAGCACGGACTTCCGTACCGCGGTTCCCCGCTTTTCGCCGGACGCGCTGAAGGCGAATATGGCGCTGGTCGATCTGGTGCGTGACCTGGCCACTCGCAAGGGTGCGACACCCGCCCGGATTGCCATCGCCTGGCTGCTCGCGCAGAAACCATGGATCGTGCCCATTCCCGGCACCACGAAACTGCATCGGCTCGACGAGAACCTGGGTGCGCTCGCCGTCGACCTCACCGCTGGTGACCTGCACGAGATCGACGAAGCCGCATCGCGAATCGCGCTGCAGGGAGACCGTCTGCCCGAGGGCATGCTGAAAATGACCGGACTGTAATTTTTGGATTATCGGAGCCAATGAAATGAAAAGCCGCACCTTGGGAAACAGCCAGCTCGAAGTCTCCGCGCTTGGCTTTGGTTGCATGGGGCTGAACTTCGCCTATGGCGCCGCGATGGAGAAACGCGACGCGATCGCCTTGCTGCGGCAGGCGGTCGAGGCCGGTGTGACCTTCTTCGACACGGCCGAAACGTACGGCCCGTTCACCAACGAGGAGTTGGTGGGCGAGGCGCTGGCGCCGGTACGCGGCCAGGTGGTGATCGCCACCAAGTTCGGCTTCAGGGATGGTGATTCGAAGAGCGGCATGGATAGTCGGCCGGAGCGTATCCGTGCCGTCGCCGAAGGCTCGCTCAAGCGCTTGAAGACCGACCGCATCGACCTGTTCTATCAGCACCGCGTCGATCCAGCCGTGCCGATGGAAGATGTGGCCGGCACGGTCCGGGAGCTGATCGCCGAAGGTAAGGTCAAGCATTTCGGACTGTCAGAAGCGGGTGTGCAGTCGATCCGTCGGGCGCATGCGGTGCAGCCAGTCGCGGCGCTGCAAAGCGAGTACTCGCTGTGGTGGCGTGAGCCCGAGCAGGAAGTGCTGCCGACCTGCGCGGAACTGGGTATCGGCTTCGTGCCGTTCAGCCCGCTTGGCCGGGGCTTCCTCACCGGAAAGATCGATGCGACCACCTCGTTCGCCAAGGACGACTTCCGCAACACCGTGCCGCGTTTCTCGGCAGAGGCGCGCCAGGCGAACCAGGTGCTGGTTGATCTGCTGGGCCGCATTGCGGTCGGCAAGCAGGCTACACCGGCGCAGATCGCGCTGGCCTGGCTGCTCGCGCAAAAGCCATGGATCGTGCCGATTCCGGGTACGACCAAGCTGCATCGGCTGAAGGAGAACATCGGTGCTGCGGACATCGCGCTGGATGCCGACGACCTGCGGCAGATCGCCGAGTCGCTGGCACAGATCCAGGTGCAAGGCGATCGGTACCCGGCGCACCTGGCGGCACGCGCTGGCAAGTGAAGGGCACCGTGATTGCTCGCCCTACGGAGCTTCCGGTTTTTGCAGGAGCGCACCCTGTGCGCGAGCTCTTCGTCACGTCATCGAAAAGCATCGCGCACAGCGTGCTCCTACAGGTCGGAGCAGGGAGTGATCGTCACAACGGCGTCTCGAAAGGCTCCGCCTATTGCTTCAATCATTCACAGGAGCACGACCATGGAAATCATCCGCAACGGCTCGCAGCCCTCCGTCACCGGCCCAGCCGAATTCTTCACCGGAAAGGTGCGCATCGACTCGCCATTCAAGGGCGTCGGTGGCGCGAACGTGTCCGGCGCCAGCGTGACCTTCGAGCCGGGCGCGCGCAGCGCCTGGCATACCCACCCGCTGGGGCAGGTGCTGATCGTCACCGCGGGCAAGGGCTGGACCCAGTGCGAGGGCGGCCCGATCGTGGAGATCAACGCCGGCGACATCATCTGCTGTCCCTCGAACCACCGGCACTGGCACGGCGCCACGCCGACCACGGCGATGAGCCACATCGCCATTCAGGAAGCGGAGGATGGCAAGGTGGTCGAATGGATGGAGAAGGTGACCGATGAGGAATATCGTGTAGGGCCGACACCCTGATCCCCTTCAATCCCCCAGCCAAGGACAACCCCATGAGTACCAAAGCCTACGGCGCACACGCCGCCGACAAACCGCTGCAACCCCTGGACATCGAGCGCCGCGCGCCCGGCCCGCAGGACGTGCAGATCGAAATCGCCTATTGCGGCGTGTGCCATTCCGACCTGCATACCGTGCGATCGGAATGGGGCGGTACATTATTTCCTTGTGTACCCGGTCACGAGATTGTCGGCCACGTCAGCGCCGTGGGTGGCGAGGTGACCGGCTTCAAGGTCGGCGACACCGTGGGCGTGGGCTGCCTGGTCGGCAGCTGCCAGCATTGCGCGGCCTGCGACGAGGGGCTGGAGCAGTATTGCGAGAACGGCTTCGTGGGCACCTACAACGGCCCGACCCCGGACGCGCCAGGGCACACGCTGGGTGGCTATTCGCAGCGCATCGTGGTGGATGAAAAATTCGTGCTGAAGATCCGCCATCCCGAGGAGCAACTGGCGGCGGTGGCGCCGCTGCTGTGCGCGGGTATCACCACGTACTCGCCGCTGCGGCACTGGAAAGTCGGCCCGGGCAAGAAGGTCGGTGTGGTCGGCATCGGTGGCCTGGGCCACATGGGGGTGAAGATCGCCCATGCGATGGGCGCGCATGTGGTCGCGTTCACCAGTTCGGAGAACAAGCGCCAGGCCGCACTGGACCTGGGCGCGGATGAAGTGGTGGTATCGCGCAACCCTGACGAGATGAAGGCGCACGCCAACAGCTTCGACTTCATCCTCAACACCGTTGCCGCCAGCCATTCGCTGGATGCCTATACGGGACTGCTCAAGCGTGACGGCACGCTGGTGCTGGTCGGTGTGCCGGAGCATCCGCATCCGTCGCCGAGCATCGCCAACCTGATCTTCAAACGGCGGTCGATTGCCGGTTCGCTGATCGGCGGCATCGCCGAAACCCAGGAGATGCTGGATTTCTGCGCGGACAAGGGCATTGTCTCCGACATCGAGATGATCCCGGTGCAGAAGATCGACGAAGCCTACGACCGCATGGTCAAGGGCGACGTGAAGTACCGCTTCGTCATCGACAGCAGCTCACTGGCTGGCTGATTCCGCCCGTAACCCTTGCTTGACGCAGCCGCCATGAAATACTTTTTCTGCAAATTGATTCCTCCCCGCGCCACCTTCGCCCAGGACATGACCCAAGCGGGCGGGCCCTGATGGGTCAGCATGTGGCGTACTGGCAAGACCTGATGCACAGCCAAAAGGCACTCGCGTTCGGGCCCGTGGCAGATCCTCAAGGCGGCTACGGCATTGGGATCATTGCCGCCAGCAGTGACGCCGAGATGGAGACACTTCGCAAGAACGATCCAACAATCAAGGCGAATGAGGGCTGTCGGTTCGAGGTCCTGCCCATGCCGCGGTTGATGAGCCCCTTGGTCACCCAGTGATGCTGGCGCTGGCTAAGCATTCCGTCTCCCGCTACGCGGGCGGCGACGGTCTTCTCAGCGCGTACGCAGCAACGCAGACAGCCGATCAGGCGTGCCCTGGATGCGCTCCAGATGGGGGTAGCGCAAGCCTCCCGAGTAGACGATCGAAGCCGTCTTCTTTTGAATGCCCGCTTTGAAATCGATGGTCAGCGGCCGCGTTGCCGATGCGTTCACTGCTGACAGGATGGCTTGCGTGGAAAACGGCTGGCCATTGATCCGGAGGACACGCGCTCCCGGCGAAAGGCCGGCGCGAAAGGCGGGCTCGTTCCATCGCACCGATGCGACCCGGCCGCCTTCGTCGATCTGCAGCCCGATCGAGTCATCCAGATTGCTGATCTCCGCCTCGCGTTCGTCCTGGCGGAAGGTGGTGCTGGGCAGGTTGCTGTACGTGAGCTTCCAGCCGGCACGCGCCAGACCCGCGAGTGCGTCAGGCGTGGCATGGGTGTCCAGATGACGATGGAGGAAGGCTGGCCAGTCGTACGCGGCAACCGCATTCAGCGCCGCGCAGACATCGTCGAACGTATAGGTTCTGGTGCTTTGGGTGATGCCATCGGTCTTGAAGAACTGTCGAGCGAATTCATCCAGGCCATGCCGGCCGCCGCTCAGTTCACGCAGTCGCGCGTCAACGTCGAGCCATAGCAGCACGCCTTCGGCGTAGTAATCCTCGCGGCGCTGCCAGTCGCGCCAGGACACTGGATTTCCGGCCATGTAGGTCGCGTCGTTGGTGCTGTCCTGCAGCGTCTTCCACGCACGGCCACTGCGATTGGCCACGAAGTCGGCGTCCATGGCCAGTTTGTCCAGGGTCTGCTGCCGGTCACGCAGGCCCGACCGCGCAGCCAGCACGCGTCCCCAGAACTCGGTCTGTCCCTCGTACACCCACAACAGCGAACCATCGGCCGGCTGGTTGAAGGTCGGCGACCAAAGCCTGGCCGGTTGTCGCCAGCGCCCGTTCCATGCGTGGACCAACTCGTGCGCGATCAGGTCGCGATTGTTGAGCTGCTGAGCCGTGTCGCGAAAATAGGCGGCGGGCAGGTTGTTCTCGCCTTCCTCCAGGTGCTCGATACCGCCACTGTGGGGGAGCACGTCGCTGAGCGACACGATGGCGTCGTAGTGGCGATAAGGCCCCGGTCCGAAGACTTTCACTGTCTGCGCAACCAATGTCTTCATCCGATTCAATTCATCGGGCGCGACGACGAGGTCGCCCGGCGCGTCGGCCACCAGGTCGAGATTCACCGGCTTTGCCGCGTCCGTGGTGAGCGGAATCTGACGCCAGTACCGTGCCGCATAGACTGGCCCATCGACCAGGCGTTCGAGCGTCACTGGTGCAAACCTGAGCGCACCGTCGTCGCCCTGCTGGAACGCCAACGAGGTGAAGGCGTGCAGCCGCTGTGGCAGGATCAGCGCCGCCGCCACCGGGATGTCGCGTACATACCAGCCCGCGGGATACAGCAGCATCCGGTGCCAGGGCACCACGACCATGTCCGGTCGCAACAAGCTGGCGCGCGCCGGCGCGAGAAACTGGAAATCCAGCGTGATCGTTCGAGCCCCCGCCGGTACGCCAAGATGGAAGGCATGCATGTCGACCGGGTCGCGCCGCCATTCCATGCGCTGCCCATCGATGTGCACCACCAGACCTGCAAGTTCGATCGCCGACGCCGTCGGCGCATGGCTGCCGGTTTCCCATTCCGGGTAGAGCAGCACCATGTCGCCGGGTTGCTGCGCCGGGATCGTCTCGTGGACGGAGAACACCTGGTGATCGGTATCGGTGGCGTTGATCGCCAATTCGATGCTGCCGCGGAACGGCCTGTCCGAAGGTCGCGGCAACGCGGGTGGTGCGGGAAAGGCAATCGGTCCCACGCCGACTTGCGCGACAGCCGGGCGCATCGCGAAGCTTGCTGTTGTCCCGAGAAAGCCAAGGCACACCAGTTTGGCGATCACGCCGACCGTCATCGTCCGGCGGTGCTGGTTGTTGCCGGTTACCGCGGAGATGGTCTTCATGCGGGTGATGCCAACGGCAGTCGGGACGGGAGCCGAATGCTATTTGGCCTGCTCAGTCGAGCGGCCATGGGACGGAGCCGGCGAGGCGATCGGCGCCGGCTGCCTCCACGGGATCGGGCTCGATGTCATGTTTGCGTGCGGTTCTTTCGCCGCCCCGCCACCATGGCGTCACTGGCCGCGGTTGCACCGGCTCGACAGCCTCGCCTAGCTGCGGCAACAGCAGATGTGTCCGCTGCGGATCGGCCAGCGAGAGCAGGGTTTCCACCGGCTCGTCCCAGGCGTGCGTGGACAGCGCAAACGTGCCCCAGTGCACCGGCATCAGCACGCCGCCGCCGAGCATCTCATGCGCCAGCAGTGCATTGGCTGGACCCAGGTGAATATCGCCCCACGAAGGATGGAACGCACCGACTTCCAGCATCACCAGGTCGAACGGGCCAAGTCGGTCGCGGATGTTTTCGTACTCATTGGTGAGCCCGGTGTCGCCGCTGAAGAAAACGCTGTGTCGTTCGCCCTGCATCACGAGGGACGACCACAAAGTGAGGTTGCGATCCTTCAGGCCTCGCCCGGAAAAATGCTGCGATGGTGCGGCCGTGATGTCCAAGCCGGTGCCGGGCACGCGATGGGTCTGCCACCAGGCCAGCTCGGTAATGCGCGAGGGCGCAATGCCCCAGGCTTCCAGATGGGCACCGACGCCGAGCGAGGTGACGAAGGGGACATCCGATTTCGCCAGCGCGCGGATGGTGGGGTAGTCCAGGTGATCGTAGTGGTCGTGCGAGATCACCACCGCATCGATGGCCGGCAGGTCGCGCAGGCTGACCGGCACCGGCTGGAAACGTTTCGGGCCGAGCAGGGTAAAAGGCGAGGCGCGCTGGCCCCACACCGGATCGGTCAGCACGCGCCAACCGTCGATCTCCAGCAGCACGGTGGAGTGGCCCAGCCAGGTGGCACGTAGTCCGCTGGCCGGCGGTTTCAGCCACGCGCTGCGCGGATCGTCGGCGGGCAGTGGCGCAGGTGGGGTGCGATCCGCATCACCGCAGACGAAGTCGCGCAGGGTGGGCTTCGGTGCGGACGCATCGCGCAAACCGGGCAATACCGGATGGATATTGCGCAGCCGCTCGCCGTCCCACTGCGGCAAGTCGTGCAGACGTTCGAGACGTTCACCCTGGGCGGGTTTGCCGAAAGATCGCATGGGGTGGTTCCTGTGGCTGGTGCAGCGCACACGACAAATGCGCACTGCGTCGGCACAAATCAAGGGCGCGTTCACCCGCGCCAGTTCGCATGTGCCTCCCAGAACACCACGGCACGCCGATACGCCGCGCGGTCCAGCGGCACGCCCGAGCCGCCCTCGGCCACGCCCAGCGCATTGCGCAGCATGGTGATCGGTACCATCGGAATCTCTTCCGGCTCGGCGGTGTAAAGGCAACCGACCACACCCCAGTCGGCGTCGATCGGCGAACCTTCCTTCGCCAGCTGCTCACGGCTGTAGAGGATCGGCAGCAGGTAGTTGGCGACGGGTGGATCGATACCTTCGAACCAGCGCACCATCACCGGCAGCTCATCGGTGCTGCGCGCCTCGTAGGCTGAGCGAAGCTGGCGGCGGTTGGTGTCGGTGATGGGCGTGGCGGTGCAGCGCGTACTGGTCCAGTTGCGGTGCGCGTGCAGCTTGCAGAACGGCGCATAGCCGTCCAGCACTTTCAATGGCACCTCGGTGTTGAGGCGCTGCTCGAATTCGTCGGCGCTGCAGTCCTGGATCGCGCTGCGCCGGCCGTCGCGCGGGAACAGGCGGGTACGGGCGAAGGGGGTAAGGATGATCGACATGGTGGAATCTGCAGGTGAATATCGAGGTTCGCGCTGCGTGACAATCACTGTCCGTCCATCCATTGCACCCGTGTGACACAAGCAAGCTGCCTTCGCGCAGGATGAATTCGCCCCGGAGCGCTTCATGAACGTCGAGACTATCCGTCTGCGCGACGAACTGAAAGCTTCAGGGTGCTGACCTGATGTCGCTGATCGGACGAGGTCAGCCGGGCAGCAGGCTGGCAAGGCGGTCGTGCAGTACGGCGCGGCGCCAACCCTCGAGAAATTCGGGCCATTCGGCGGTCACGACGTATTCCTCCAGCACCTTGCGCGGGCAAAGCAAGCCGGCGGGCAGATCCAGTTCCGTGGCAAGGGAATCGATCCGTTGTTTCATGGCGACGAGTGCCTGCTTGGCCTGAGCTTGCGGGTGGCCGGGGATGCCCTCGGTGGCGTCGATCTCGTCGGCGTCCACGGCGGGCGCAAGTACCTCGAACAGCTCGTGGCGCTGCGCCGAGCGCAACGCGCGCTGGCCGCGGGCGCGCTGCTCCAACTCGGCCAGGGTGGCGGGTGGTTGATGCGCCAGGCTGAGCGCCAGGGTGTCGTCGAGCAACCAGGGGCGCGGTACATCGAGCTGGCGTGCGCTGCGGTCGCGCCAAAGCAGCAGCCGGCGCAGCAGGGCCTGTCTGGAGGGTGCCCAGTCGGCGGCTGCGCGCATGATTCGCTGTGGCTGCGGGTCGCCCTCGCGATGGGCGCGCTGCTTCAGGCGTTCACAATCTTCGGCGTGCCACTCGTTGCGTCCGCGCTCTTGCAGGCGCTCGCTGAGTTGCTCGTGGATGGTTTTCAGGTAGACCACGTCCAGGGCGGCGTAGCTGCACTGCGAAGGGGTAAGCGGCCGGCGCATCCAGTCGGAGCGGGTCTCCCCCTTGTCCAGCTCCACCCGCGTCAGGTCAGCGACCAGGGCGCGATAGCTGATGCCCAGGCCCATGCCGACGAAGGCCGCCGCGATCTGGGTATCGAACAATACGCGCGGGCCATCGGGTAGCAGCGGCGCCAGCGTCTCCAGATCCTCGCTGGCGCTGTGCATCACGGTGACGGCCGGACCGGATCCGAGCAACGGCTGCAAAGCCCCGCCGATATCAAAGGCCAGCGGGTCGATCAGCGCGTGACGGCCGTTCCAGCCGAGCTGGAGGAGGGCCAGCTGCGGATAAAACGTATTGCGGCGCATGAATTCGGTGTCCAGTCCAACCACCGCGTCGGCCGGGAGTGGCGCCAGCCAGGCCTGCAGGGTTTCAGCCCGGTCGATCCATTCGGCAGCAGCGGTTTCGGGCAATGACATCGGGCGTCCTTCAAGTTGGCCGGCACGGATTGCCCTGCCGGCAGTTTGTGCCTATGGTGAGCTAGGAGCGTGGGCCGCAGAAATCGTCCGGGCTGCAAAGTCGCCTGCTTGGTTCACTATCCGCCGATTCTTGGCCCATAGAACGACTATGGGCTGGCGAACCGTCGAAAAACTGCCCTGGCGCAGACAACTTTTCGCCTCGAACGTTTCTGCGGCCCACGCTCCAAGGCACGATAACAGGCCGCACCAAGGACGCCCATCCATGCCAAGCAATACAAGCCTGCGCCGTCAGCGCTTTCTCGGTGGGGCGCTGGGCGTGATCGTGCTGGGGTTGGCGCTGACCTACCATTTCTTCCCGCATATGTTCCATGTCGAGCCTGGCCAGGCGCCGCAACGTTCGATGGCGCTGGGCGGCGTGTCGCCGAACGGCAGCCTGCCGCCGCAGCGGGTGGCGGCGATCAACGAGATCAATGCCGGACCTCCGTTGACCTTGGCGCCGACCGCGGTGATCGTGGCGCGCAGCCGCAAAAACGCCGAGTTGCCCGAGCAGAAGTTGGCCGAGACCCCGGCGGTCAAGGCCTTGCTGGAACGTGCCGTGAAGGCGCTGCACGCGGGTCAGCTGGCGGGTGACCCAAGCAGCGCGGCCGCGCTTTTCTCGCAGGCACTGAAAGAAAAGCCGGACAGCCGCCGCGCCGTGCAAGGCTTGTACGACGTGCGCGCGCGACTGGTGGCCGAGATCGACCAGGACATCGCGGTGGGCGATGTCGACGCGGCGGAAGATCTGCTGGGCGCGTTGCGCACACTGCCCAACGCGGATCAGGAAGTTGCCCAACTGGAAGCCAACCTGAAAACACTGGCCACCGTGCGTCCGATGCTGGCCGAGGCTGCCGTGCTGTTGCAGCGGGGCAAGGCCGACCAACCCAAGGGAGACAGCGCGCTCGGTTTGTACCGGAAGGTGCAGCAGCTCGACCCGCAGAACGCGGTGGCGGAGCAGGGTATCTTCCAGGTCCAGCGCGCGGTGCTGGATGGAGCCCTGGCTGCGGTCGCGCAGAACGATTTTGCCAGTGCCGAGCAACAACTCGCGCGAGCCCAGGCGATTCGACCGGGATCGCAGCAGATGCACGACGTGCAGCAGCGCATCGAGAACCTGCGCAAACAGCGAGCCAACAGCGTCCTGGCGCAGGCTCACCTGGCACTCGATGCCGGCAATCTGGAACTGGCCACGAAGCTGGCTAGCCAGGCGCGTGCGGTCGACGCCGACCTGCCCGCACTGGCGGATATGGACGAACGGCTGGTCAATGCGCGTCTGTATGCCAACTACAAGCCCGGTCAGGTCTTCGCCGATCGCTATGTTGACTTGCCCGGCAAGTCCCCCTCGATGGTGGTGATCCCCACCGGCAGCTTCCTGATGGGTGCGGCGGCGAGCAACAAGAATGGTGCCGACGCCCAGTTGCCACAGCACAAGGTGACCCTGAGCACGGGTTTCGCCATGGCGCGCGCCGAGGTCACGGTGGGGGAATTTCGTGAGTTCGTGCGTGCCAGCGGTTATGTGCCCGACTCGGTCAAGCTCGGTGGCGCCAGCGTCTACGATGAGCGTAGCGGCGCCCTGCGCGAAGATCCGGAAGCCGACTGGCAGGACGATTATTCCGGTCACAAGGCCGCAGACGACCTGCCGGTGGTGAATGTTTCCTGGAATGACGCGACTGCCTACGCGGCATGGCTGAATCAGCGTACCGGCAAGCGCTATCGGCTGCCCAGCGAAGCCGAGTTCGAGTACGCGCTGCGTGCCGGCACCACGACGCCTTACTGGTGGGGTAATGGCACCCCGGATCGCCAGGTGGAGAACCTGACCGGTTCCGGCGACCGGTCGCGCAGCGGTCGCCGCTGGAGCAACGCGTTCCGTGGCTACCGCGACGGCTACTGGGGCCCGGCGCCGGTGATGAGCTTTGCAGCCAACCCGTTCGGCCTGTATGACATCGACGGCAACGTCTCCGAATGGGTGGCCGACTGCTGGCACGATAACTATATCCGCGCTCCCGACGACGGCAGTGCCTGGATCAACCCCGGCTGCAGCGCCCATGTGTTGCGCGGCGGCTCCTGGGGCAGCTCACCGGCCCAGGTGATCTCCGCCTATCGCCAGGGCGTCGCCGGCGACGTGCGCAGCGGGCGCGTGGGTTTCCGCGTGGTGCGGGAGTTGTAGCCGGAGATGAAAGAGTTCGCCTGTGGCGGGCGTGAGAGAATCGTGCAGCACCTGGGAACAGGACTCCGTGAGCGAATCCACCAGAAGCCCGTCACGTGCTGTGAGCTTGCCGCATGCCAGCCCGAACGGGCAATTTGCCCGGTGACATCGACGGGCTTATCGCCCGGAAAGCCTCGAGTCGGCCCAGGGGGCGACCAGCTGCAAACGCAGACCCCATGGCGTAGTGAGGTTTACCGCCGTGTGGCCCGATGCCAATGTGAACTGCTTTCCGACGGCGCTCACTCCTCTTTGTCGGAGTGAGCGCGCCGTGGCCACCGGGTCGTCGGACATCAGTTGAACAGGAGTGCCGGGGTAGGCAGGCCTGCGGCCGGTGGGAGCTGTTGCAAGTTCGACCACGGAACCTTCGGCACAAACCAACAACCTGGCGTCGGGCGCTTAGCTTCTCGATCGCGGACCGATCGGCTCGCAACCGAGCACATCCGCAAAGAATTTCACGGCTTGGGTCATATCCGGTACTTCGATGCTGACGTAGCCGGTGTCCTGGAATCCTGCCGCGCGACTATCCGGCGAGGCCATGCTGGATAGTGCTGCCCATACCATCATTACCAGTGAGATCAGGGATGCTCTTTTCATGATGTGCCACGCGCCGACTGCTTGTGTTCGGCGCTGAACTGGGTACTGACGGGAATCGGGAAAAGAGCCGTTTGACGATCAAAGCGTTTCCGCAGGAGAACGGTCCACGATTGAATCGCGTCAATCACTGCGACCAGCCATCGTTCTCGGGCAAGAACTGACAGTTCGCGCGGGTCGGGTTTGTTGATGGCCTGAACAACCCGATGTCGTCAGGTACACCGGTCGAAAGTGCCCAGCCGACATTGTCGGGCCAGATCCGGTCATCAACCTTGACAAGGAGCGGGCTCGATGAAACGTCATGCCATGGTCCGATTGCAGCGCAATCGCACAGAGCAGAGCAACACCGCGGACACGAAGATCCGCATGGTTCGACAGGAGCGAGCCACCCGCGCCGGCCTCGGAGCCGAGGACGGTTACGACTGGCTATTCCGTATCGGGCGATACCAGGCTGACTCGATACTCCAACTGACTGGTCACTGATACCACTCGTCGTACCTTCCTGGCCGGCTCTTGCCGACTGATGGCGCGCGCTGGCGCGGGGGCGTCGCGTCCGCGCGCGGTTTTTGTGCCGAGTGGGCAGATCAACGCTGGCGCTGCTTCACCTGGGAGCAGCGGCCCCCTGGATATCGACCCGGGGTGGTCTCACCAGATCGATGTAGGGAAACCGTCGGCAAGCGATTCGCCACGATTAACGCGAGGGGCGCGTCCGTTTGTGCCAAACCCTTGAGAATGTTGCGATGCATTGTCGTGCGTCACGTTTTTAATATATAGCATTAAAATAATGATATAAATTAATGTATTAGTAGATATATTTCATGTTGATTGCGCATATTGCTGTGCAAGTTGACACCGGTGACAATGACTCGCAAGCTGATACCTGTTCCGCTGCGGGGAGGCACGGTGAGCGCGGTAATCGACCATCTGGATAGGCCATGAGTGTCCCGACGATGCCGTTTCTGGCGGCTGACGTGGGCGGGACGCACGCCCGCGTCGCGTTGATGCAGGCGTCGCAAGAGAAGGGGCGCGGCGTCGAGGTGCTTGTCTATCGCAGGTTTGTTTGCACGGACTTCCCGGGGCTGGCGGAGCTGCTGCAAGCGTTCGTCGTCAACGACGTACACACGCCAGTGCGGCACTGCGTGCTCGCCTGTGCGGGTCAGGTGATGGGTGACGAGGTTCTGAACGACAACCTGGCGTGGCCGATCCGGCTGGCGTCGCTGCGCCAGACTCTTGCGCTGGAGGACGTTGCCGTCCTCAACGATTTCGAGGCGCTGGGGTACGCGCTGGACAGCCAGCTTGCCAGCAGCGGCCGCCTCCTGCGTGGACCGGACGTCCATGCCGAGGGTCCGACGTTGGTGATTGGACCGGGAACCGGCCTTGGTGCGGCGGTGCGCTTGCCCGACCATGCAGGCGGTCATGTGCTGACGACGGAAGCTGGCCAGATGGATTTTGCGCCGAATTCGATTCGCGAGCGCGAGATCCTCGCTCATCTGGCGCCGAATGGCGGTTACGTGGCGTATGAACGCGTCGTCTCGGGCCCAGGCCTGCTGACCCTGTACACGACCTTGTGCAAAATGCGCGAGGAAATACCAAGGCTTGCGACGCCTGAAGCCGTCACCGCCGCGGCAGCGGCGTGCAGCGACGTGCAGGCGGTGGAGGCCGTGGAGATTTTTTGCGCGTCGCTGGGAAGTTTTGTCGGCAGCCTTGCCATGGCCTTCATGACCGTCGGCGGCGTGTATCTGGCCGGAGGGTTCCTGAATTCCATGTTCGCGCTGCTTCAGCGCAGCGCTTTCGAAGAGCGATTCCTGCACGGGCGCAGCGCGCGCACGTTCCTGTCGCAGGTTCCGGTGTGGGTGACAGAGCACGGTCGCCAAGGGGTGCTGGGGGCGGCCCAGTGGTATCTCAGGCGCGGCGTGCCTGCAGCAGGGACACCTTGTCATGCCGTGGCAGCTGGTGCGACCCCATGAGCCGCATCAGGACATCGGCACCGAAAAGTTTCCTGCGGTCCGGGGAAGCGTTGTACGGGTCTGCAAGGGTGCGTGCCCAAAGTGCGCAGGCAGGGATTCTCGGCGCGGGGCGAGCGCATGGCGCGTTCAAACCGCGACGTCTGCATGTCGGAAAAAGTCTCGCAGCTTTTGCTGTCATGTGGTTGGCGGGCACGGGCATCGCAACGGCAGCACCAGCCGCATCCGCCTGGGCGCTGGTGCCGCAGCCTGCCCAGGCGCGCCCTGCGGGATTGCATGCGATCAGGATTGCGGACGGCGCGGCGGTCGCGCTACATGGCGCGGACCGCCAGCAAGTGCAGTCGATCGTGGATCGATTCATGCGCTTGCTGGCTGACACGCGTGGCTTGCGCTTGCACACGGCGACTGCAGCCGATGCCCGTACGGCGATCACGTTCGAGGTGGATCCGCGCGCAGATGTCGTGGGCGATGCCGGCTACCGTATCGCGATAGGCGATCAGGAGATCCGGGTCTCCGCGCGCACGCCGCGCGGTGCGTTCTATGCAAGCGTCACGCTGTGGCAGTTGCTGACGCCGCCTGGCTGGAGCCGCGGCACCGCGGCCGAGGTTGCCGCGGGCGTCATCGACGATCATCCGCGTTTCGCATGGCGCGCGCTGCTGCTCGATTCCGGACGGCACTACCAGAGCGTGGCCGAGATCAAGCGATTGATCGACTGGATGTCGCTCGACAAGCTCAACGTGCTGCTCTGGCACCTGACCGAAGACCAGGGCTGGCGACTGGAAATCCCCAAGTACCCGGCGCTCGTGAAAACCGGTGCATGCCGCAAGGCGGTGGGCCTGGACGTGGAATTGACCGGCGCTGCCGAGAAGCCCTATTGCGGCTACTACACCGAAGCCGAGGTACGCGACATCGTGCGTTATGCCGCCGCGCGCTTCGTCACCGTGGTGCCGGGGATCGATCTTCCCGGACACTCGCAGGCGGCGGTGGCCGCGTATCCATGGCTTGGCGTCACCGGCCAGCGCCCGCCCGTGTGGACAGACTGGGGTGTCAGTCCATGGCTGCTGAAACCCGACGGGAAAACCTTGCAGTTCGTCGACGATGTGCTCGACGAGGTGATGCGGCTGTTCCCTTCGCGCTACATCTCGATCGGCGGTGACGAAGCGGACAAGCAACAGTGGAACGCGTCGCCTGAAGTGCATGCGCAGATGCGCAAGCTGGGCCTCGCGAACATGGACCAGCTGCAGGGCTGGTTCACCAACCGGGTCGCCGACCATCTCGTCAAGCACGGGCGCACGCCGGTCGGCTGGGATGACGAACTGGTCGCGGGCGCGACACTGCCGCCAGCGGAAGTGGTGATGTCGTGGCACGGAACGGATGGCGAGCGCGTGGCGCTCGCAGCGATCAGGCAAGGCCACGACGTGATCATGACGCCGCAGGAGTCGCTGTACTTCGACCACTACCAATCCGACCGGCCCGACGAATGGCCGGGACAACCCCCCATGGCGACGCTGCGGCAGGTCTATGCCACGGCCGTCATCCCACATGGCGCGACCGCGGCCGAAGCCAGGCGTGTCATCGGCGTGCAGGCCGGTCTCTGGACCGAGCTGATACCGACCTTCGCGCGTGCCCAGCATGCGTTGTACCCGCGTATCGCCGCGTTGTCGGAACTCGGGTGGTCGCCAGCGAGTACCCGCAACTGGAACGGTTTCCTGCAGCGCCTGCCCGCTGTGCTCGCGCGCTACCGCGCACTCGGCATCGGCTATGCCGATACGGCGTTTGCACCGGCCTTCGCCGTGACGACGGATGTCAGCGGCGCGCTGCGCGTCGCGCTTTCCAACCAGGTGAACTTCGGCACGATCCGGTACACCACGGACGCCTCCAAGCCGACGTCGACTTCCACGGCATATGCCCGTCCGCTGGAGTTTTCTGCGCAGGGCAGGGCGACGCTGCGTGCCGCGACATTCGCACCCGATGGCTTCGAACTCGCCGCACCGCGCACGCGGATGCTGGATGCCGCGACGTTGCTCAGCCGCGCCGGCAACGAGCTTGCATCGTGCTCGGACCAACCGGGAATGCGCCTGGGCGGCAAGCTGCCGGCGCAGGGTTCAAGGCCGGTTTACACGGTGAATGTCGGCAACATGTGCTGGCGGTGGCCGCAGGCGCCGCTCGAAGGCATCCGGCATGTCGCCTTGACTGTGGAGCGCGTGACATGGCGTTTCGGCGACGAGGCCAAGGATGCGGTCGTGCGCCCCACGGCCAGCGCGGTCGGCGAGTTCGAGGTCCATGCCGATTCCTGCACGGGTCCCTTGCTCGCCACCTTGCCGTTGGCACCCGCGGCGCGAGTGGATGGTCAAACGAGCCTCAGCGCAGATATTTCACCGTCGAAGGGTAGTGGCGTCCGCAGCCTGTGCATCTATGCGACCGGCGATCCACGCGACGGCCAATGGGCGCTGGCCCGAATGGCACTTTCGAAATAGGCAGTCCGCGGAATGCGCATCGCGCAGAGGGAAACACTGAAGGAAGCGGTCATGACACGCAGGGCCATGGCTGGATGCATCGGGAAACGGCAGTGCGACGATCCGCCACGCAGCGGGCGTCATCTGGATACGTACGTTGAAACACAACCGAGCACCTGAGATTCGACAGACATCAATCAAGAGGTAAAGCCCATGTCTACCGTACATCGCAAGCACCCTTTGTCATTTGCCATATCGATGTCGCTGTTCGCCGCCGTAGCGACATCAGCCATGGCATCGCCGCGCCCGGGAGCGCAGACGGACAACCCGGACGCGCAGGCCACCACACCGCAAGACGCGCAGTCCGCACCATCGCCTGATGCCAGGAAGGCGAAGCCCGGGACCGACGGCACAGCGACAGCCAAGGGAGCCAAGGATGCCAAGGGAGCCAAGGGAGCCAAGGATGCGGTCACGTTGTCCGCAGTCACCGTCGTCGGTGTGCGTGCGTCGCAGATGCGTGCGATCGAGCTGAAGCGCTCGGCTCCGAACATCCAGGACAGCATCACGGCGGAAAGCATCGGCGAGTTGCCCGACGTGACCATCACCGACGCACTGCAGCGCGTCACCGGCGTGCAGATCAACCGCGACGCGGGCGTGGGCACCACGGTGGACGTGCGCGGCCTGCCCGAAGTGGGCACCATGCTGAACGGGGAGGCATTCATCACGGCGGACCAGATCGACTCGCAACAGCCCGACTTCACCATGCTGCCCGCCACGCTGTTCCATGGCGTGGACGTCATCAAGTCGCCCACCGCCAGCACGACCGACGGTGGCATCAGCGGTGCGCTCGACCTGCATACATATCGACCGTGGGACCTGCCCAGCGGCTTCACCTACAGCTACTCGGCCAACGGGGAACGCGGGCGGAGCAGCAGCAAATGGGGGCCCGAAGCCAATGGCCTCATTTCATACAACGACGACGGCCACTGGGGTTTGCTGGTTTCAGCCGACTATTCCGACACTACGCGGTCCAACTCGAACGAGGGCCTCGACCAGTACGGTGTGGTGCTGAACGGCGAGAACGCGGCCAGCGCGGGCGGCTACAACGGCTTCCTGACGCCGTGGAACGGCGCGCCGATTCCTTCGCAGATCGTGCAGAACGCCGACGGCAGCGTCGACGTCAACGGCGACGGGAAATCCAACGGCGTGTTCATGGGCAGCCAGAACATCGGCCTGTACGACATCACCACCCAGCGCAAGCGCAAGTCCGGCAATGCCTCGTTCCAGATGGACCTGGGCGGCGGATTCACCTTCACCAGCGATTACTTCTACGCGCAGCAGAAGCAGTTCGACCGCAACGTCGGCATCCAGATCAACTCCACCAACTGGCAGGGCGCGACTTACGTGCCCCTGCAGTCGCGCAATACCGGAAGTCCCGTTGCCGGTTCGTACGGCACACCCGAAGACGGCTGGGACGGCATGCAGTTGTACACGACTCAGGTCTACGAGAAGTGGCCGGGCGACGTGGAATCGTTCTCGCAGATCACCAGGAAGGAGTCCACCGCGAAAAACTTCAATGCCCAGCTGGATTTCGACAACGGCGGTCCTTTCACGGCAAGCGTGCGCGGCATCCACGACACCGCGCACCAGTCGAACCAGGAGACCGACGTCAACATTTCCAATTCCGATGGCGGGCTGTGGGGCAACGTGCTGATGGACGGCGTCCCTGACGACGCCGTGCCGCCCGGGACGTACATCTTTCCCGATCAACTGGGTGGAAACCGCGTCTTCAACGCCAACGGGCTTGCGCAGAACACGGTGCCGATCATCGCCAACCTGGGTGGCCGCAACATCACGATCAGCATGCCCACGTCGCTCTCCAACCAGTTCGCCGACCCCAACGGCTGGACGATGAAGACGCTGGAATCGGCGGGTGATTACGACCGCCAGGTCGGGCTCAACGTGCTCCGCCTGGATGGGCACTACGCGTTCGACAGCGGCATCAAGCTGGATTTCGGCGTGCGCAACAGCATCCGCCATGCCGACAACATCGGGTACACCCTGGTCACTCCCGTATACGCCGGCATGGGTGCCAGCGACCCGAACGGTTGCCTGGTGCGTTACGTGGGCGCGGACGTGGTGCTGAACAGCGGTTCGTGTACCGCGGGCAATGCGCAGGGGTATTTCCGCGCCGGCCCCATCTCGGCGCTGCAGTTGCCGAACACGCCGGGGCCGCTGGCCAATAACTGGAAGCAGTACGCCAACCTGCTCGGGTCGGGGATCACGTTCTGGGCGATCGACCCGCATGCCATGGACAACCCCGAGGCGTACTGGAAGTCGCTCTATCCCGATACCGTGAGGCAGGGAGAGCCGGGAACCACCTGGGCCGTGGGCATCAAGGAAACTTCCGCCTACCTGCAGGCCGACTTCGCCGGCAACATCGGAAGCATGCCGTACAGCGGCAATGTGGGCATGCGTGTGATCCGCACCGACCTGGGCGTTACCCAGCGCCTCAGCGGCGACCCGGGTGCGTACGGCACGGAGCCCGCGGATATCGGTGCCCAGGTCACGCAACGCAGCTACAAGGATTATCTGCCGGCCGCCAACTTCGCGCTGGACATCACCGACGACCTGAAGTTTCGCCTGGCTTACTCCAAGAACATGATGCCGCTTGACCTCAGCACGTGGGGCGGCGGGCTGCAGCTTAACTATTCGCTGGTGGAAACACCGCAGGGTCCGTTGTTCCGCGTGGCGGCCGGCAGTTCGAGCGGCAACCCCAACCTCGACCCGTGGCGTTCCAAGAACTACAACGCCTCGCTCGAGTACTACATCAACCCTACCAGCATGATCAGCCTGGCGTTGTTCCGCATCAACGTGCAGAGCTTCATCAAGAGCGGCAGCATCACCGATTGCACGCTGCCGGACGAGGATGGCGTCGTGCGTAATCACTGCGTCACCATCACCGAACCCATCCAGGGCACCGGCAACAGCATCAAAGGCGCGGAGTTCGATTACCGCCAGGGCTTCACCTTCCTGCCCGGCATCCTGTCCAAGACCGGCATGGAGATCAACGCGACCTACGCACCGAGCGATTCGGGAGCGTCCGATCTGGCCGGGCACAAGATCCCGTTCCAGGACAACTCGACCAAGTCCGGCAACTTCATCCTGTGGTACCAGGACGACCGCTTCCAGGCACGCCTCGCGTACAACTACCGTTCGCGGCGCGCGGTGTCGGAGGACGTGGGCGGCATCACGGGCATGGAGATGTACGAGGCGCCGCAGAAGTACCTCGATGCGTCGGTCTCGTACAAGATCGCCAAGTCTGCCGAGGTGTTCGTGGACGGCACCAACCTCACCAACGAGTACCAACGATATTACCTGGTGTGGCCCGACCAGCCGGCGCATTCGAACTTCTCCGAGCGCATGTTCATGGTCGGCGTCCGCGGGCAGTGGTGATCGGAAAGGGTGGCTTCGGAGCCGGGCGCGTACGACACGCGCGCCCGGCGCAAGGTGGAACGTGCACCTGACAATGCGGATTGGCTCGTCGCATAAAACAGTTCCACCACACACCCGGACCGCGTCCGACAACAGCAGGGCAGACCATGCAGGATTCCAAGCCAACTCGATCCGCCAGCAACGCCGGTTTCCATCGCTCCATCGGCCTGTTTTCGGGGACGGCGATCAACATGACCCAGATGTGCGGCATCGGGCCATTCATCACCATCCCGATCATGGTTGCCACCATGGGCGGGCCGCAGGCCATCATCGGCTGGATTGTCGGTGCCATCCTGGCGGGAGCCGACGGTCTGGTGTGGGCGGAACTGGGCGCCGCGATGCCAGGGTCGGGCGGAACGTACGTCTACCTGCGCGAGGCATTTCAGTACCGAACCGGCAAGCTCATGCCGTTTCTTTTCATCTGGACGGTGCTGCTGACCATCCCCTTGCTGATGTCCACCGGCATCATTGGCATGGTCGAGTACCTGGGGTTCTTCTTCCCGCACCTCAGCTGGATGGCCGTGCACCTCATCAGTGTGGTCGCGTGCTTTCTGGTCGTGTTCCTGTTGTACCGCCGGATCGAATCCATACGCTCGATCACGATCGGCCTGTGGGTCATCATGCTGGTTGCCGTGCTGGGTACATCCGCGGCCGGTTTCTGGGATTTCCATCCGGAGTTCGCCTTCACCTACCCGGCCGGTGCGTTCGCCGGTAGCCAGTTCTTTGTGGGTCTGGGGGCCGGACTCATCATCGGCATCTACGATTACCTCGGTTATTTCACGACCGCGTACATGGGCGACGAGCTGCGCGATCCGGGCCGGACGATGCCCAGGTCGATCATCATCTCGGTGGTCGCGATGATGGTCGTCTATCTCGTCCTCAACGTCAGCGTGCTCGGCGTGGCGCCGTGGCAGGAAATCGCCCAGTCCAAATCCGTGGCCTCGCTCGTGGTGGAACACAGCTGGGGGCATGCGGCCGCGGCGGTCATGACCGTGCTGATCATCGTGACGGCGTTTGCCTCGGTGTACACGGGCCTGCTGGGTGGCTCGCGCGTACCCTATCAGGCAGCGCACGAAAAGGTGTTCCTGTCCGTGTTCGGGCGACTGCACGCCAAACATGGGTTTCCGCATATCGCGTTGCTCACGATGGGCGTGGTCATGGCGGCCGGGACGTTTTTCGATCTGACCGAGGTCATCAGCATGCTGCTGGCCGCGACGATCATCGTGCAGTCGGCCGCGCAGATCATTGCGCTGGTGGTATTGCGCAAGCGCCAGCCCGGTCTCAAGCGACCGTATCGGCAGTGGCTGTATCCCGTGCCGTGCGTGATCGCGCTGCTCGGGTGGATCTACGTCTACGTATCGGCCTCGACCATGTCGCTGATCCTGTCCGGTGTGTGGATCGTGGCGGGGCTGGTGGTATTCATGATCTGGGCCAGGGCCAACAAGTCCTGGCCGTTTGCGCCCGTGCAAATACGGGAAGCCTATCTCGGGGACAACTGACATCATGCGAGCTATTGCGGGTCATGCGGTTTGGTGGGTAGCGGTGGCCGCGTTGCTGGCCACGGCGGGCGCTCATGCCGGAAATCTCTTCGCACCGACACCGATTGACCAGGGTGTCGGCCACGCGACGGAGATCGGCCGGTGGCAAATCCAGTCAAGTGCCAGGGCACAGCAGGGTGGGATCGAGATCTCGGCCGACGGGTTCTCGACCAAGGGCTGGTACCCGGTGAGTGGCCGCGCGACGGTCATGGCGGGGTTGCTGGAAAATGGCATCTACAAGGACGTGTTCCACGGTGACAACCTGCGCACGGTGGCGGTGCCTGGTACCAACCACCACCAGTTTGTCATTCCCTGGTGGTATCGCACGGAGTTCATTCTGGCCACGCGCGCGAAGGGTGGGCATACGCTGTTGCGCACCAACGGGATTGTCGGCGGCGCCGACGTGTGGCTCAACGGGCACGAAATCGCGCCACGGGCCAATCTGCGCGGTGCGTATCCCTTGCACGTGTTCGATGTCACGCCATGGGTGCATGCGGGCGTGAACACGCTGGCGTTGCGCGTGCATCCGGCGGATCCCCAACTGGATTTTTCCATGGGATGGGTTGACTGGAATCCGCAGCCGCCCGACAACAACATGGGTCCCTGGCGCGGCGTGGACATCGTGCAGACCGGGCCCGTCGAGCTGCGCTTCCCCGCGGTGACATCAAGCCTTTCACTGCCGGACCTCGCGCATGCCGCGTTGACGGTGAAGGTGGACGTCCGGAACCTCGACACCGTGCCGCACGATGCGACTCTTGCCGGAGAAGTGGCCGGGGTAGTGTTGCACCGGGTGGTGCACCTGCAGCCCGGGCAGAGCGAAACCGTGGCGTTTTCGCCCAGGACCGATCCGAGCCTGGCATTGAACCAGCCCAAGGTCTGGTGGCCGATCGGCATGGGCGCGCAGCCGTTGTACCAGCTGCAATTCACGGTGGCCGTCGAGGGCGTGGCCTCCGATCAGGCGAATACGACATTCGGCATACGCAGTGTGCAGTCTTCGCTGACCAAGCAGGGCTACCGCCAGTTCTCCATCAACGGCAAGCCGGTCCTGATCCGCGGCGGCGGCTGGGCGCCCGACATGTTCCTGCGCCATGACCCCGCGCGCGTTGCTACCGAATTCGACTACGTCCGCAATCTCGGGCTCAATACGATTCGCAGCGAAGGCAAGCTGGAGGATCAGTACTTCTACGACCTCGCCGATCGCTACGGTATCCTGATCCTGGCGGGCTGGGAATGCTGCGACAAGTGGGAGTCCGCGGCCAAGACGGGTGGCGAGCCGTGGGACGACGCGGACGAAAAGATCGCCGCGGAATCGATGGCGAGTGAAGCCCGCTTGCTGCGCAACCACCCATCCGTCATTGCCTTCCTGATCGGCAGCGACAATGCGCCACCGGCCGCACTGGCCAACAGGTATGTCGATGTCCTGCGCGCCGCCGATTGGCCCAACCCGATCATCTCCGATGCGGCGGAGCAGGAAACCGCGGCAACCGGCCCGTCGGGCCTCAAGATGCGGGGTCCTTATGCGTGGGTGCCGCCCGCGTACTGGTACGCCGACAAGCTGGGCGGTGCCTTCGGGTTCGATTCCGAAGTGAGTGCGGGCGCCGACATTCCGCGGCTGGAGGATGTCGAGCGCATGCTCTCGCCACAGGAACGCGAGGCGCTGTGGAAATACCCGGATGTCAGGCAATTCCACGCGGCGTCGCCGTGGTCGCCGTTCTCGAGCATCGAGCCGTTCGATACGGCCCTGGCCAGGCGCTACGGACCACCCAGGAGCCTCGCGGACTACGTGCAGAAAGCCCAGCTCGAAAACTACGACAACGTCCGCGCGCAGTTCGAGGCGTTCAACGCGCACATGGATGCGGCCAACCCCTCGACCGGCGTGATCTACTGGATGCTCAACAATGCCTGGCCGTCCCTGCACTGGCACCTTTACGACTATTACCTCAACCCCGCCGGCGCGTATTTCGGTGCCAAGAAGGCCAACGAGCCGGTGCACATCCAGTACTCGTACGACACGCGCGCCATTGTGCTGGTCAACCACGCCCTCACCGACCAGCATGGTTTGCAGGCGCACATTCGCGTGCACAACCTGGATGGCAGCGTGCGCTACGACAAGCACCTGACGGGGATTGATCTCGCCGGGAACCATACGTTGCGCCTGTTGACGCTCCCCACGCTTTCCGGGTTGTCGCATACCTGGTTCGTCGAGCTCAGTCTGGAGTCGAGCGACGATCAACCCGTCAGCCGCAACGTCTACTGGCTTCCGACGCAGCCCGATGTGCTCGACTGGGCGCATTCAAACTGGTACCTCACGCCAGTGACGCAGTACGCTGACCTGACCGCGTTGCAGTCCCTGCCGACCGCGACCAGCGAGGTGCACGCGACACTGCGGCGCGAAGCTGGTGAGAACGTGGTGACGGTTACGCTGACGGTGCCCGCGTCGTCGAAAGCCGTGGCGCTGTTCCAGCACGTGGCGATCCGGCGGGCCGCGCACGGCGAGCTCGTGCTGCCGATCCTGTGGAGCGACAATGACGTCACGCTGTGGCCTGGCGAGTCGCTTACGCTGACCGCGCGTTACGCAGCGCAGGGAGCTGCGGCGCCGATCGTCGAGGTAAACGGGTGGAACGTTCCCGGCCAGAGCGTGCCGGTGGACACTGCGCAGAGAACGAACCATTGAATCAGGCCACACATTCATGAGGCGCGCGACCATCGGCGACGTCGCCCGCATCGTGGGGACATCGAAAAAAACCATTTCGCGGGTGCTCAACGACGAGCCAAACGTGAGCGAGTCCATGCGTCAGCGTGTCCTGTCGGCCATCGCGGCGCTCAATTACCGGCCGCTCACGTCGGCGCGCAGCCTGGCGACCAATCGATCCTTCATGATCGGCCTGCTGTACGACAACCGTTCGCCCAGCTACATCATGGAAGTGCAGGCCGGCGTGCTGGCGGCGTGCGCGGCGCAGCACTACAGCATGATGGTGCAGCCGCTGGTCTCGACGGCAGCGGACTTCGTCGAGCGGGTCGAGGACATCCTGTCGCGGCACCAGCCCGACGGGCTGATCCTCACGCCGCCGATCACCGATCATCCGCAGTTGCTGGATTGCCTGCGCGATAACGGCGTGCCGTTCGCCTCGATCGCGCCGCGCCACTCCGGCGACCGCATCGGCGTGATGTTGCGCGAGCGTGAGGCCGCTGCGGAGATGGTTGAACACCTGGTGTCACTTGGACACCGCCGTATCGCCCATATCCTCGGCGATCCCGAACACGGCGCCGGCATCTGGCGCCTGGCCGGCTATCGCGACGGTCTCAATCGCGCCGGACTGAAGGAGGACCCCAATTACATGGTTCAGGGCCGGTTTTCCTTCGAGTCAGGTGTGGTGGCGATGCGACAGTTGCTGGCATTGAAGCATCGGCCGACCGCCGTCTTCGCGGCCGATGACGACATGGCCATCGGTGCGATCTGGGCTGCCGCCGAAGCAGGGGTGACGGTTCCTCGCGACATTTCCATCTGTGGATTTGACGACACGATGATCGCCACCCAGGTGTGGCCGCCGCTGACCACCATTCACCAGCCCGTGCGAGAGATGGGCAGACGTGCCACCCAGGAGCTATTGCTTCGGGTGCTGAACAAGGGAGAAGCCCGGATGGTCGAGCTCGACTACGAGATACGCATTCGTGCTTCGACGGCGGCCCCGCCCTAGGAGCGTGGGCCGCAGAAACCGTCCGGGCTGCAAAGTCGCCTGCTTGGTTCACTATCCGCCGATTCTTGGCCCATAGAACGACTATGGGCCGGCGAATCGTCGAAAAACTGCCCCGGCGCA
>Ga0208357_1000415_pt1 | contig 34977 bp, 33 predicted proteins | sample NGESurdeep092012_6_FD_184487 | JGI IMG/M metagenome (GOLD analysis project Ga0208357, IMG submission 184487) | Arctic peat soil microbial communities from Barrow, Alaska - NGEE Surface sample F52-2 deep-092012 (SPAdes) | ecosystem: Environmental > Terrestrial > Soil > Wetlands > Peat ...
ACCCGGCCCGGCATGTCGCCGATCTTCTTCCCTGGAACTGGCAGCCCCTCGTCGCCGATCGCGCCGCCGCTTAACTGGCGCCTTCACCGAGCGCTTACCTTTCTCGCGCGCTTGTTCCGCCCTTTATTCAAGTTGGTGACGACGAGCTGGCACATGTTTCCGCTCGGCTTCCTGTTCGGTCTCGGCTTCGACACCGCGACCGAGGTTGCGATGTTCGGCATCTCGGCGGCCCAGATCGTGAAGGGCGTCTCGTTCGCCGCCATTCTGGTCTTTCCGATCCTGTTCGCGGCGGGCATGTCGCTGGTCGATACCACGGACGGCGTGCTGATGCTGGGTGCCTATAACTGGGCCTTCGTCAAACCGATGCGCAAGCTCTACTACAATATGACGATCACCCTGGTGTCCGTCGTGGTCGCGGTACTGATCGGCGGCATCGAGACGCTGGGCCTGATCGGCGGCAAGTTTGGGTTCGACGGCGGCCTCTGGCGCGTCGTCGGCACGCTCAACGACAATTTCAACAATCTCGGCTTCGCCGTTATTGGCGTGTTCGTCGTCGCCTGGGCGGTCTCTTATCTGATCTATCGCGTGTACAAGCTCGACCGCATCACCGTGCCGGGAGGCGCGTCATGAGCCAGCCCATAGAGTCGGATCGCCTTTGATGGAATCGCGTTCGCGATTCCATCAAAGGCGTGAATCCGTCTCTAGTTCAATGATTAGAGTGCGGAGATCGCCCAGCTGATCCGGGTCTTCTCGGCCGGCCATATCATTGATTTATCTGGGAAAAGTGGTTGCGGGGGCCCACAACCAATTTAATAGACTCTTTGCGGCGCTAGGGCTTAATCCCTTGCAAAGGCAAGCCTATTGAGTGTTCCGCGAAGGAAGCGGCATCGGGGCAAATAGCGAAGAATCCCCGGTTTTGGTAATCTTGCCGCCCGAGCGAGGTCGCCCATGCAGATTGACGACGTGCGCAACATCCTGCGGATCGGGCCGTCAGCCCGGCCCGGCGAAGCGGAAGTCACGCCCGCGATGGTCGAGGCGGTACGCCAGCTTCTCAAGGGTGCGGGCGGCGTCCTCACCATCTGGATCGTCCTGCATGAAGACCTGTACGACTCCCCGTCCTATCGCGATGACGACAGCGACATCAGCGTCCACCTTGCCATTCGCGGGATCGCGCTCAGCAGCGTCGATGCCGAGCGCCTCTCGGCGCTCGATCAGCCCCCCTCACAGTTCACGAAATGGCATATCAAGGGTCACAGGCTGGGACTGAAAGACAACGTGCCGCTCATCCTCCGCCCATGGTCGGAGGATGAAAGGTTCACCATCAACGATGTGGTGGAACTCCTGTGCGAAATCCCGCCCGGCGGGACCGCCTCGAAGCTGCATACCGGATCGGGCTGGCGCAAGGATGGACCGCTGCTGGCGCTTCCCTGAAACAGAAAGCGGCGCGGCTGACCAACGGGTCAGCCGCGCCGTAGCAATGTAGCGATCAATCCTCGTCGGGCACTTCGTCAACGGACTCGGGTTCGTCCTCCGTGACAACGGGTGCGTCCGCATCGATGGCGGGAAACAACATCGCCTCGGGAAGCCACGCGCGCGCCTTCGTCTGCGCCGGGGTCGGCATTGAGGTAGTGTGCGCACTCTGGAAGTGCCGGATCAGGCAATTCACAAGGTCGGCCTTCTTGTAGGAAGACACCTGACCCGCCCCTTCGACATAGCCGCAGTCGGCGGCGATGGCGACAAGCTGGTCGCGGGTGCGCCGCTCAAGGAAGCTGCGGTCGGGACGCCAGTGGTTGCGCATGTCAACGGCTAGGTCACGCGCCACGCGATTGAACAGGCTGTCCCTTGCATCGAGCCTCTGACAATCGCGCTGGCCGAAGGTCAACGCAATCAGCAACGTCTCAAGCTGCTCAAGGTCGTGATCGCTCAAACCTCTCACCGCTTCGTACAGGGCGAGGTCGTCGGCATCCTGCGGCGGAAACTGCATCCACAAAGACTCGTCCTCCGCGATGGCAAAGCCGAGTTTGGCCGCGAACTGCCGGACTTGTCCGGCGAGGACCGCGTAGGCGCTCTGCGCTTCGCTTTCCTTCGCCAAGGACCGGGTCGCCTCGTGGGCCTCGAAACCCACAAGACGTTCCACCACGGAAACTTCCCTCACCTTGCGCGGGCTGGCGAGAAGCATTTCCTGTACGGCGGCGGTCTTGTGGTGGGCGATATGGGCACACAGCGCCGATGAATACGCGGCCTTGCGCTTCGCTGGCGCTGCGGGGTGGTCCTGCGTCTGCGCTGCGGTCTGTTTGTCGATGCTGCGCTTTGCCAGACCTTCCCTGATCTCGACCCGGCCCAAGGGCGAGAGATTGATAAGGACGCCGCCCTTATGACGTTTCGATGCCTTGCGGTATTGCCAGTCGGGAATGTGGTGGGACTCGGTCACTTCGACCCATGCTGCGCTGGCCTCGTGATGCTTCACAAGCTGCGCGACCGCTTCCTTCTGCAAGGCGAGGAACTGCTCCGCATCGTCAAAATACGAAGTCTCGTCCTCGGCAAAAAGGTCGGTGGTGATGGTCCCGGTGTATTGCTCCACCGGGAAGATCGCCAACGCCACGGTCGGGCGGTCGTCCAAGAGCGTTGCCCTGATTCCCTCGGCGGAGAATTCATCGCCGCGACCGATTTCCTCAAGGATGCTCCGCTGCGCCTCGTTACTGCCCAAGGTCAGCGCCTCGGCTTGCGACAAGGTGAGTTCACCTTTCGCCAGCACCGCCTTTGCTTCCTTGCACAGCCCGTTGAGCGCCAGACGCCGCTTGATGGTGGTGGCGCTCAATCCCGTCTGCGCGACTACATCGTCCAGCGTAACGCCCTTATGAACCAGCTTGGTCAATGAGGCCGCTTCTTCCAGCGGCGTCATGTTCTGCCGTTGCAGGTTCTCGACGGTGGCAATGCGCAGGGTCTGGTCCTTCGACAGGTCGTCGCGTACCTCCACGGCGACCGTGAAATCCTCCGGCAACTCGCCGCGATCTTCCAGCAGTTTGAGCGCGTGAAAACGCCGCGCACCACTGACGATCTGATAGCGCGTGTCCTTGCCTTTGCACTTCACCGGACTGACGACGAGGTTATGCAACAGGCCATCGGTCCTGATGCTGGCCGCTAATCCCTCAATCGTCTTGCGGTCGATCTTCCGGCGCGGGTTCGCGGTCGATGCGTCCAGTGCAGATAACGAAACGGATTGCATAGTCATGATATTCTCCTTCTGTGATGAGCGCGGGCCGCGACCTTCGCGTCCCTTAAACCCCTCCTTCCTTTGGAAAGACGGGCGCGCCTGCACCCGTTGCCCCTCGGCGAGAGCGGGTGGGTCAGGGTCGGTGCGGGTTCTTGGCCGGCCGGGTTGCGGACGGGGCGGGCCAAAATCGGCCTGCGCCGGACGCGGCTCTGCCGGTCCAACAGAAGACGCGCCGAAGGGAGGGAGGGCGGCGTCCTCCCTGAGCCCTGCTTGCAAACTGGAAAAAGCCGTGGGCGCCGCTCACACCATCAGGGTCTTGCGCACGGGATCGTCACCGGATGGCCGAGACGCTGCTGCGGCTTGGGGCGAAGCCTAGAGCCCGGTCCGGCCCGGACCACCGGGCGGGGCCGGATGCGCCCTGTACCCCACCCATACCCCCACCCCTTCCAATAAGTCCTTGATTATCAAGCCCTTGATAAACGAGCTAAAACCTCATAGAAGCGGACACTAAAGCGGACTTATAAGGGGCAGAAACGGTTCCTTGAAAATATGTAACTATCTGATATATAATGGTCTATGGCTAAGAAAGAAGTGGACGTAAAAGCGGACATTAAAACGGCACAGGATCGCGGCGAAACGGCCTCCCTGATGGAGCCGCTGCTGATCGGCGACAACGCGCGCCAGCGCGCGGCCCTGACCGATCTCGCCCTGGAGCTGGCGCAGAAGAGCGCCGGGTTCCGCCGCTCCCTGCCTGAAAGCCTGCTGGCCTCGCTCGCCGATCTCGTGCGTTCGATGAACTGCTACTACAGCAACCTGATCGAAGGGCACGACACGCACCCGATCGATATCGAGCGCGCCCTGAAGAACGACTACAGCGCCGACGCGAAAAAGCGCGACCTCCAGTTAGAGGCGAAAGCACACATCACGGTCCAGCAATGGATTGACGGCGGTGGACTCAAAGGCCGCGTCGCCGATGCCGGATCAATACGCGAAATCCATCGGCGCTTCTGCGAACTGGTGCCCGACGATCTGCTATGGATTGAAGACCCCACAACGAAGAAGCGCTTGAAGGTGATTCCCGGTGATCTGCGCGACCGCGATGTCGAGGTCGGCAACCACGTCGCCATCAGCCCCGGCGCGCTGCCGCGTTTCCTGCAACGCTTCGAAGAGGTCTACAGCAAGCTCGGCAAGACCGAAACGATCATTGCCACAGCCGCCGCGCATCACCGCCTCGCATGGATTCACCCGTTTCTCGACGGCAACGGCCGCGTCGCACGGTTGATGTCACACGCCATGCTGCTAGAGGCGCTCGATACCGGAGGGGTGTGGTCGATAGCCCGTGGCCTCGCCCGCGATGTACAGGCTTACAAGGGACACCTTGCCGCCTGCGACCTGCCGCGCCGCAACGATCTCGACGGACGCGGCAATCTCAGCGAAGAAAATCTGGCTGAGTTCACGAAATTCTTTCTGACGACCTGCATCGATCAGGTTTCCTTCATGGAATCCCTCGTCCAGCCCGACCGCCTGCGCACGCGCATCCTCATGTGGGCCGAGGAAGAAATCAGGCTCAACCACCTGCCGCCCAAATCCGGGAGCATCATCGAAGCCGTGCTCTATCGCGGCGAACTCCCGCGCGCCGACACCGCCGGAATCGTCGGCACCGGCGAACGTCAGGCCCGCCGTGTCGTCTCCGCCCTGATCGAACAAGGCGTGCTCATCTCGGAAAGCACGCGCGCCCCTCTGCGGCTCGCCTTCCCCGCCACCCTCGCGTCACGCTGGATGCCGGGATTGTTTCCGGAACGGCCGGCCTAAATGACAAAGCCGCTAAAGGGAGCAGTCAAATCCAAACTAAGGAAAAACGCAGACTCCGCTCAAAAAGCGCAGGACAAACCAGTCGCCGCATCGTCACCAAAACAGGCTCTTACAACAGAGGCGGTCGAGATCGATTCACACTGTGTGGGAGATCGCTGGACGGTAGAGGACGAAAGCCGATTGGCGAGGCTCATAGCGGTCATTGCAATGGGCCAAGCGAGTCACGCGGCCAAGATTATCAGGGAGTTGCGACCGGCAGCGGCCGCCATCGGTCATAAGGCGCTGAAAGCAGCGGCCAAACAGCAGCTTACGATTACGGGTGATACGAAGGAAAAGCGTGACGCGTCACAATGGCGCCGTGATGGCTTTCTCTTCGAAGCAATCTCTTGGATTGCGGCGCGCCAGAGTTCAGGTGCGGACGTGCTGATGAAGGACCCGCACCTTAAATCAACAACGCAAGGTATCGATGGCCTGATGATTGAAATGAATCCGGGAAACTCTGAACTGGTCCGCGCGACTATCTTTGAAGACAAGTGCTCCGAGAACCCGCGAACAATGTTTCGAGATCAGATACTCCCGGCCTTTGCTGACCATCATGTGAACAAGCGCGGGCCTGAGCTGGTATCGATCGCCGCCACTTTAATAGAAAAAATCGGCTTGGACGGAACTGCTGCAACACAAGCCGCCGGCCGCGTCCTGGACAACAAATACAGGCGCTATCGCGCTGCCCTCGCGGTGGTTTCCGTCGATGATTCGAAAGCACGTAGAGAAGCGCTCTTTAAGGATTATCACGAGCTGAAAGATATCGAGCAGCCGCAACGTGTCGGCGCATCGTTCATTACACCCGGTGAACTCCGCAAATGGTTCGACGCATTGGCCATACAGGCCATTGCATACATAGATTCAGTGCCGGATGGAGCAACATAATGTTTGATCCAGTTACGGCAAAACTTCTTCAGGCAGCACCACCGCTTGAAGGACTAAATCCCGAAGATTTGCCGGCCATGCTGACACGGCACTATGCCGAACTTGTGGCTCACCGCCTCCGCACCGTGGACGTTGAGGAGACGGAAGGATCGACAGAAGCTGAAGCGTGGCCGCTCAGCAAGATCGCGGACGCCTATGAGATCGTGGCTTCGATTCATGGTGATCCATCAGTACGGCGTTCCGCCGCTTTTGTAGCAGCGACGGCGAATCAGATTCTTTTTCGTCAGTTGAACGCCTCCGATCACGTTGAACCGTATCCCATTCTTGATCGCGAACGCGTCGATCCCTCCATAGCGGCGGCCATCTTATTCCTCGCCGCTGAACAGTATGCTGACGCCCACGAGGCGGCGGCGACGATCAACCCCGCGACCGGCGGGCACGGTTATGTCGCTACGATCTTGGCTGAACAGTTACGCGATCTCGCGCTCGGGAATCTCAGAAGCATTCTTGAGCGCGGGGCGCGGTGGCGGAGACCTGGAATCGATAGCGGTAGCTTAGAAGACCGAGCGACAAACGCTCTCTTCGAGTCACTGACAACCGGCGTCGAAATGCTCGCCGCGTTCTTGCTCGCAGAACCAACGCCGGAGGCTGCGTCGGAACGCTTTGATAGCGCGCGCGCCGCCTTTGAGCGAGTGCTGAATTTATCGACTCGATCATCTGGTGAACACAGCTCTGATTTGAACGGTGAGCTGCTGACGAGCTACCCGGGGCCGCGTCATCTCGCAGCGCTCTTGATAGCAACGTACGATGGGATCAACCAAGCTGCGCTAACGCATATTCCACCGCCGGCGGGCGCTGACGCCGGATTCTGGCGGCGGTGGTTAGCCCATCGTGCAGAAACCGCCCCTTTCGTCTGGTCGAATCACCGCCTAGCAACTGACAAAGGGTTCCACGAAACGGGCAACTCTGCCGTGATGGTTCTTCCCACGGGCGCTGGGAAGACAACGGTGTCGGGGCTAAAGATTGCTGCGGTATTGGCGCGGGGTAAAAAAGTCGTCTTCCTCGCCCCGACGCACGCCCTTGTCGATCAGCTTACGGAAGATCTCCAGCAGATGTTCCCCCGAGACCTGATCGGTTCCATAGTTTCCAGCGATTTTGACCTGTTGTTCGCGACTGGCTCACAGCTCCAACAAATTGAAGTCATGACGCCGGAGCGGTGTCTTGCGCTGCTGTCGTTTGCACCTGAAGCCTTTGGCGATGTTGGCCTGCTGGTGTTCGACGAATGCCACCTTCTTAGCCCTCAGGGAGGAAATCTTAGACGTTCCCTTGATGGCATGTTTTGCGTGCTTGCCTTCAACAGTCTAGCGCCGACAGCGGATTTTCTGTTTCTGTCCGCGATGCTGCGGAACGGCGAAGAATTCTCTCGCTGGATTGGACATCTGACCGGGCGGCCATGTGTTTTTGTCGATCCTTTATGGAAGCCCAGCCGCCAAGCGCGGGGCGTCGTTCTATACGAGCGAGGCACACTTGCTGCTATCCGTAAGTCTGCCACGGCTGCGCAGCTAGCTGAAAACCGCCGCACAGGAAAGAATGCCAAGACCCTTCGTTCGGTAGCAAGGAAAGAACTTGTGGCTCAGCCTTATGCGTTGTTCGGTTTGCAGCACAATTGGCTTGGCGCTAAGGCGATATGCACAATTGCAAAAATTTTGGGGGAGAATGTCCCCCTTGAAGGCAGTCCGACAGCATACGGGATTGGGCTCAAGCCAAATGTGAACCACGTCGCAGCCCGTTTGGCAGCGGCGTCTGTTAAAAGTGGTCTTAAGACAATTGTGTTTGTAAATGTCAAAAGCCACGCGATATCCACGGCACATGAAATCGCGCAGTTGCTCGGCCATACTCCGATTGCAACGGAAGAGGAAGAAGCGAGATGGAATGCTCTGAAGAACGAACTTGGTGGTCTTGAGCACTCTGTTCTGGCAGGGCCGGTCGGCGCGGTTCCTCACAATGCAATGATGCTTAGGCTTGAAAGAGATTTAGCTGAAAGACTTTTCCGTCGCCCGGACGGAGCGCGGGTTATCGTCGCGACACCGACGCTGGCACAAGGACTGAATCTGCCCGCGCACTTTGCGATTCTTGCGGGTGACAAGCGAGCTGACCCGGACGACGGTGGGCGGGAGGCGCTTGAAGCTCACGAAATTCTCAATGCGGCCGCGCGCGCGGGAAGGGCTGGTCATCTGGCCAATGGCGTCGTTCTGTTGATCCCGGAAGACGTACTGGACTTTGGCGCTGATAATTCTCTCAGTGCTGGTCTGGTCAACAAGCTGAAGTCAATTCTGCCAGAGGATGATCGTTGCGTTGATATTGAAGACCCTCTGCAAATTATTCTCGACCGGATTACAGTTCAGGGGGCAAATGATCTGGATGTCGAATATGCGCTAAATCGACTGTCAACGATCGTAGCGCCGGAGGGTGCGGAGTCCAAAGCAGTCGTGCGATTTGATGTGGCGCGGTCATTCGCAGCGTTTTCCGCTGCCGAGAATGACAAGATGGCAACATTTGAAGCGCGTATCGCACGTCTGAATGACGCCCTCGGCAGACGAAACGATCCTCCCCATGATGCGGCACTTCTAGAACTTGCCGTGCAAAGCGGCGCGCCATTTCCGGTACTTGAAAATCTACGAAACCGGTTGAAGGCTGAGGTAACACTACCGGGTACGATCGAAGCGTGGGTCTCTTGGATCATTGAATGGTTGAGCGCAGACGAACAAGCCAGATTGGCATTACTGGAACGGGAAAAGCGATCAATCATGGGTGCCGTTGGTCTGCCAAAAGACGAACCGCTCACCGCCGATGCAATGGAGCGGCTTGGCCCCGGTGTCCTCTCGTGGATTAAAGGCGAACCGCTGAAAGAGGTGGAGAAAACACTGGGTGGAAATCCAGCGACTGCGCCGGGCCGGCTTTGCCCCCGTGCAAGAACTTTGGCAACCAATATCGCCCCGCTGGGACTTTCCTTCATTGGCGGACTCGTCGCCCGAGCGGCAAAGGAAGCAGTTGCGGCTGGCGATTCGCCTGCGACTTCGGTGGCGGTCACAGATTGTTTGGCTACCGCGATCCGCCGCGGCTTTGACAGTCCCGCGAAAGTCGCATTCGCCGAATTAAAAACGAGGTTGTTGAGTCGTGTGGACGTGCATACGGCGTTCGCCGCAGATATAGCCACCGGCGTATTGGCCGAAGACGGTGTTGACTATTCCAGCGTCAAAGCCAATGTCGCGGCTTTTCTGAGTTTCATGGACAATACCTGAGTCCATAAGGGTTGGGTGTCGGCTCGTCGTCGGATGATCCATTATAATCCGTGTCGCGGTCACATTGCGGGCGACCGAACTCCTTCGCCTGAACGCCCGTTACGGAATCGGACGGTTACTGACCTTTATCGTGGCCCTTGTTGTCCTCCTGCGCGGTGGCCTGATAAAGGGTATTCAGCGCTTCGCAAGCCTTCGTCGCCAGTGCCAGCCACTCGGGCCGACTCTTGACCTGCTCGTGATCCAGAAGTTGTTCTTCGACGGCGCCAGCCAGAAAATAGCTCATGTGGCGCACCTCATGCCGCCCGAATTCATCCATCTGAGACATACCGTTTCTCCAGCCCTAAGCCGTCTACCGCCCGCGATCGAAATCCCGATCCTTGCGCCGCCGTGGCGTCGGACTCTCGGGAGACGGATCATCACCCCTATCAGGATCGGCGGCCTTAGTTCCAGCCGAGCGCTCCACGTCCAGCGATCGGTCGCGCGTGCGGCGTCGCCGGGCGATCTTAACCTCGGATTCCGGCGCTGGCTCCTGTGATGTTTCCCCGGACGCGCCGCCTTCGGCCTCTCCCGACCCGGCCGCCTGTCCGAACTCTGCCGTCAGATCGATCGGCTTTTTAGCCGCGTCGTTGAATAGGTCCATATGCGCCGGCGACGGTTCGATGGGCGACGGCTCGCGGCCCGTCCGCTTCCGCTCTTCGATCCGGCGCTCCTTGAGCAGCGCCGTCTCCAGCGACCGCAGCTCACGCTGTTCGACCAGTTCCAGCGCGCGCAGGCGGCGCTGCGCGGTCAGAGTTTGCAGCTCCTGCTGCCGTGTCAGCGCCGATGTTTCGCGCTGCTGGCGTTCCGTCAGTTCCCGCTTCTGCGCCGCGAAGGCGTCGAAGCGCGTCTTGTCACGGTACTGGTGAATCTTCTTCGTTATGAGTTCGACGCCGGTGATGCGACCGAGGAAGGCTGCCAGACCTTGCGGCCGATGCGCGGAGCGGTCGAGCCGGATGCGCTTGGTCTCCTGCAAATAGCCCTGCCGGAGCGTCGCCCGGCTTTCCTTCTGGCGGGTCGCGACCTCGTGTCCGGCCTGTCGTTGCCGGGCGGCCAGCGCCCTGCTTTCCTGCTCCAGCGGGGCGCGGCGGTCCTGCTGTTTGCGCTGCAACGCCTCGCACTGACCCTTCTGCCGCGCTTCCTGAGCCGCCCGTTCCTCGTTGCTGCGGAACAATTCCATCGCGTGACGGTGCGCAGCTACCAGCGACCGCGCCTCGTCAACCGACGGCAAGGAGTCCTTCGGAAACTCCTTGGCGAGGAATTCCCGCACCTGCTTGATCCGGACTTTCTTGTCCTCGATCAGCTTCGGCAGGCTGTTCATGTTGCCGTACAGATCGACAAGGACGTAATCGCGGGTGCCGGTGGCGAGGATGTAACCCATGTCCTCCAGCGACCGGACGAGGGCGCGCGGCGTGTCGCGCTTTTGCCAAGCCGCCGTCACCTGTGCGATGTGCTGTTCCTTGCTCAGCCCGCCTTTGTCCTGCTGGTTCTTCTCGTAGAGCGTAAGCTGCCGGTTCTTCTTCGGCCGCTCCTGTCCCTTGTCGCGGTAATAACCGTCCGGCAGGGTGAGCCCATGGTCGCGGGCGAACTCCCGCGTGACCATCATCAGCTTGTCGTGGTCGAAGGCCATGTGACGGGCCTTGCCGCGCTCGGCGTCGATGCGCGACCAGACGACATGGCAGTGCTCGCGCGGGACGCCATTCTTGTCCTTTTTTATATGGAAGACGACCGCGCGCGGCTGGCCGGCCAGTCCGAGGCGGTTCTCGGCGCGGTCGATATAATCGAGATATTGTTCCTTGGTGAGCCGTCCCTGTCGCTGGTCGGGATTGACGGACAGGCTGTAAAGATAGTTTGTGCACCGCGTCAACGTGTGGGCCTGCGCCTCCCATTCGGCGAATGCGCCATGCAGATCGCGGGCGACAGCGCCCCTGACCTGCGCCACATCCATCCGCTCGTTGTCCAGCGTATTAAGAAGGTGCGTGGCGAGGTCCTGTCCGAAGGCTCGTTGACTGCCGAACGGGATCATGGCGCGCGCTCCATCATCTTCATGAGCGCGGCGCGGATCACCGCCAGTTCGTCGCACGCGGCCTCAAGGGCGTCGGCGGCGCGGCTGTCATCGCCGACGGTCCGAGCGGCGTCATCCAGACTGTCCCGGATCGCGGCGGAGCGGGCGAGAAGTTGCGCGAGCATCAGCTTCTCGACGGGCGGGCGGCGTGTGCCGCGCGGCGTAGCGAGGTCGAAAAGCGCCTTGGTGATGTAGGCATTGACGGGAAGACCGGACGCCTCGACGCGACGACGGAACTCGTCCCGCAGCTCGGCTGGCGGGCGGTAGGAGACAGGGGCGTCTCGTTTCTTGTCGGTCTTCTCCGTCATGTTGCCCAAGCTAGGCGCGTCCGTCAGCCGCCCGCCTCGTGCGATCCTCGCGGGTTCCGGGGCCGCGTCTGCCCCGGTCGATGGGTTCCCAAGGGAGAAGCGAAGTCTCCCTTGCGGTCGAAGCCGGCGCCGAAACGCCGGTCGTGGTTCAGGACGCGAAAGTCCTGACCGTGGGTCACAAGGGGCGCGGACAGCCCTTTGTTCGATGGGGTTCAGGGGAGAGCGGAAGTCTCCCCGATCGCGCGGCTCAAGCCGCCGCGAAATGCGCAACGATGAGTCGTTGCGCTCAGCCGGAAAGGGCTCGATGCCCTTTAGCGATAGCGGTCGGCTGATCCAACCCCTTAGCAAGCGCGTCGTGCAAGACGCGGGAGCTTAGGGGTTGCCCTGGGGATCGATGGGGGATGGGAAATCCCCTCGCAAGGTGAGCGCGGTACTACCGCGCACACCTTGTACCAATCACTGTCGGTTCAGTGCGCCCATACTCAGATTATAAGCCGGGGGGTCTTAATTTGAGGTGTCCACCACAGTCTTGATCTAAGTATTTGTGATGTGCACTGCAATAACCATATCGCGAGGTTTGTACGAGGAAAAGCTGAATCTGCTTCGCTGATTATCCGCTCATGACGACTGCCGGACCTTCGGGCTCCTTGTAATGCACATCCCAAAGGCGGTCGCTGAAACGGAGACCACCGATGTCTGATACAAACAGCCAACCCGTCAAACCCACCCGTGAAACTTACGATCCATTGCAGCAGGCTTACGAGACTCTGAACCGCGCTCTCTTCGATGCCGCGCTTCCGAATTGTCTCATCTCGCTTCAACGCCACAAGCAGAGCTACGGGTATTTTTGCGGCGATCGTTTCGGACGTGCCGACGGCACGCTTACCGATGAGATCGCCCTGAATCCTTCTCACTTCCGGGACAGGTCCCAAGAAGCAATTCTCTCCACCCTTGCCCACGAAATGGTCCATCTGTGGCAGCACCATTTCGGCAAGGCGGGCCGGGGTCGCTATCACAACATGGAATGGGCCGAGAAGATGAAATCAATCGGCCTTCAGCCAACTTCCACCGGCAAGGAAGGCGGAGCCGAGACCGGCGATGCCATGGATCACATGATCGTGCCGGAGGGTCCCTTCGACCGGACGGTCCGTAAGCTACTCGCGCGCGGCTTGGTCATTTCGTGGACCGAGCAACCGGCTCGGACAGCCGCGTCAGGCGACGATGCCGATGACGATGAAGAGAGCAAAAGCAAGAGCGGCAAGCGCGTCCGGTATGTCTGCCCGCACGGGGACATGAAGGCTTGGGCAAAGCACGGTGCGAAGCTCGTCTGCGGCGAGCACATGGCGGCGATGGAAGTCAACTTGCCGACGCCGCGCGGTTTCCGTGATATCACGCCGGCAGACGATGATCCGGTGTCACTCGAACCGGCTGCTGAAGAAGAAGCATAAAAAACGAGGCGCGGGCCTTCCGGCCCGTGCTTCGGGAGCGCCAAGAGGCGGAGGCTGTGCCCCCGCCTTTTTCTTTGCCTCGATGATTTAACGGCGCGGTATGAGGGGAACGACAATCTGAGGGGGTATGACCAATCCCTCCTTGGCGACGGGTTGCGCGGGCGGAAGCGTCTTCTGAACCGTAAACGTCCCGTCAGGATTCTGAATAACCATAGGTGGCCTGCTGGTGGACGCAGCGTCACCAGAGACAGGATTGGCCGCCGGAGAGTTGTCTAAGGCCAAGGCCGTGCCTGCGGAAACGCAACCTGTCAGGATGGCGAAAACCGGCAACAGGAAAGTTGATCGCGTCATATTCTTCGGCCCGATTATGGCCGTGCAGACCGGGATGTGCGAATGAAAAACGCGCGGACCTTTCGGCCCGCGCGTTGTCGTGTGTGAAGGAAGCCGTGAGGTGGGGTTATTCCCCCGCCTCGTCGTTTGCGGGCTGGCCATCGTCGATGGGCGCGGCCTCTTCCTTGTCCTCCAGCTCGTAGAGCGTCAGTGCGCTCACCAACTGCGTGCCGGACAGCTTCACATAGAGCGAGCCGTCGTCATTCCGCCACGCAACCCCGATGCGCTCGTAGGTGGCTTTCTTGCCGTAGCCGTGGCGCACCTTGGCGACGTGGGTCGGAAGTTTGGACTTGTCGTTGCTGCGGGCGTTGGTCTCGGTCGCTTGGTTCGTGTTAGTCATGGGTCTTCTCCTTTGTTGAACGGGCTGGCCTTTCCAGCCTTACCCGCCGGACAGCAGGCCGCCGGGGACGTGTCCCCAACACGGGAGGCCCGCAGGGCCGAATGGAGCGGGCCGGAGAAGGACACGCCGCAGAGCATCCCCGCCGGTCTGATAAACGGCTTTTGGGGTACAAGGCTGAAAGAAGAACAGCCCCGTTCGAGACAAAGGAAAACGGAAGCCCTGACGGGCGAATCGACCGAACCGCCGCCCGCCCTTGCCAACGGCAAGGACAAACCCGAACCATAACAGGCGACAGCGAAACGGTTCCGGCCACGGCGGCCGCTAGCATCAGGGTTGCCTTAACGGAACGACTCTTTATGGCTCGCTGTGAAGCCCCCGGCGCGCGAGGTTGGTGCGAGGATTGCGCGCAAGCGCCAGACGGACAATGGCCGCGACCTGCCAAATGATGGCGGCAAACGGAGACGCGGTAATGACCTCCTTCCTCGAAGACTTCACACGCGACATACCGCGCGGGCTGAGTTCGCGCTATTTGAAGCAGCAGACAGCGCCGCAGGCGCGCTGGCAGACACCGGAAGTCATATTGGAGCGCAAGGCGCTCGACTATGACCCGCGCAATCCGGGAGGAAAGATTCTCATCGGCGCGTTCGGCAACAAGCTCGTCGGGATCGAGGATAACCGGCACATCCTGACGGTCGCCGGTTCGCGCGCCGGAAAGTCCGTCACGCTCATCAACAACCTGCTCTTTTATCGCGGCAGCATCATGGCGACGGACCCGAAGGCCGAACTCGCCAACATCACCGCCGCCCGGCGCGCAGCGCTCGGGCAGAAGGTGCATGTCCTCGACCCCTTCGGGAACACGTCACCGGGCATCGCGCACCTGCGTAAATCCTATAATCCGCTCGCGGTCCTGAAACCCGACAGCCTGACTATCATCGAGGATGCCGGACTGATCGCGGACGCGCTTGTGGTACGCAGCGGGCAGGAAAAAGACCCGCATTGGGATGAAAGCGCCAAAAACTTCATTGAGGGCGTGATCCTGCATGTCGCGACGGAACCGCGCTACGCGGGGCGGCGCAATCTTCTCACCGTCCGCGATCTGATACGCACGGCTCTGGCACAAGAACCCGCCGCGCTCGTCGGCGAAGACGAAGAGCCGCTGCATCTGTTAGAGAAGGAGATGCTGCAAAGCGCGGCGCGGTTCGTCAAGAACCCCGCAACCGAAGACCTTGGCGGGGCGCTCGAAGGCGCGGCGCGGGACTTCTACGAAAAAGGATCGAACGAGCGCGCGGGCGTGCTTTCAACCGTGCGCCGACATACCAAGTTTCTTGATTACACGGCCATGCGTCGCGTGCTGGCGGGGCATGATTTCGACCTGGCTGACCTGAAGCGCGACCGCGCCGGGGTCAGCGTCTACCTCTGCCTGCCCGCCAGCCGCATGGGGTTGTGCAACAGGTGGCTGCGCATCTTCATCAATCAGCTTTTGGACGCGATGGAACGCGAGAAGACGGCGCCGGTCGCGCCGGTGCTGGTCTGCCTCGACGAATTCCCGGTCCTCGGCCATATGCGCCAGCTAGAGGACGCCGCCGGACAAATCGCATCGTTTGGCGTCAAGCTCTGGACCGTCCTGCAGGATTGGGGACAGGGCAAGGCGCTCTACAAGGAGCGCTGGGAAACATTCGCCGGCAACGCCGGCATCCTCCAGTTCTTCGGTAACAACGATCTCGAAACGCTGGAATATATCTCACGCCGCCTCGGCAAAACCCGGATCGAAGTTGCCCGGCAAAACGAGGTCGGTCCGGAACAGTCGCAATCGGGATTATCAGGCCGTAGCGCCAGCATGGAGTTACATGACCTGTTGACGCCCGACGAAGTCAGCCGACACTTCGGGCGCAGCGACCGGCTTAAGCGGCAGCTCGTGATCTGGGCGGGTTTCGATCCGATGATCCTGCAACGGGTGGAGTATTTCGATACAAATGGACCGCACGCCCGGCTATTTGCGGGTGTGGCTCAAGATGTCCTGTAGGTATAGACGCGCCGTCTTACGTCCCGCCCCGTGGCGATGGCGTCCTTGCGCTCCTTGATGCCGAGGAGGTGCGCCATCGCCGGGTCCTCGCCGTAGAGATAGGCAAGCTCCGACGCGAGCCGTCCCTGCCGGTCGCGTATCAGAAAATCCGGCCAGTGCGGCACGAGCACGCGGATCGCGGGACGCGCGCGTGATCCGGCAGCGGCGTGCAACGCCGTCTCGCCGGTGCGCCATTCGGACCATGCGACCGGGAATCCTTCTTCCATGAATGCGCGTAAGAGGTCGCCGTCACCATCGCGCGCAGCCTCGATGTATTCCCGGCCAAGGCGTATCAGCGCGCGCTGATATGCGCGCGCGAGAACGTCTTGGGCTGAGTTGAGTTGGTGAAACGGCATTCTGTAGCGATCTGCGTCATCGCTTATGTAGTTCTGGACAACAGACGCTAAGCCGACCATTGCGTTTACGAATTCTTTGCTCTCCGGTGGCGGCTCTGTCAGCGCGAAGCGCTTTTCGCGGGGACCCGACTCGATAGCAATGCGCCGTTGCTCGATGCGCGCACGGTATGCTGCGGCGTGATCGGTGAGGTTATCTACTGTGAACACCGGCGCGGCCATCAGGCGACTCTCCTGAATACGACGATATTCGTCTGTGTCTCTTGCAGGATTGCTTGGAGGATTTGCTCCTCGTCGCGGTTCGTGTTCTCCAATTCGATGGGATAATTGTGTCTCAGGAGGAACAGCCTTTCCGCAGCCGTCTGCGGCGCATACCATTCAGCCGCGAGCGTGAACTGGTACAGGTTCTTGCGGTTATCGGCCTCCTTCAGAAACACCATCATATTGTCCTCGGGCGTGAATATCGCCCAGCCCGTATAGATCGTCCGCTTGCGGCAGTTGGCCCGCCGCTCCTCCGGGTCCCACTTGTCGATCTTATCCAGCAGGTTTTTGTCGAACACCTCGTCGGTCTTCGTCACCATCATCGTGCCCGGTTCGGAGGAACGATGGAGCGTCAGATCGAATTCCCGAAACGCGCGCTGCTCTACAACGCGCGCCTTGTACCTGCCGTCGAATATGACCGGCGTCACGACGCGCATACGGGCGGCCGTGGTGTCCAGATATTCGAGCAGCCGCTGGGGTGCATGGAGTGAGGGCGCGGGCTCCTCAAGTTCCTCCGGGAAGAGCAGGCGCAGTTTCAATGCAAATTCGACGACCGCTTCTAAAGACTCGGGTTTCAGCGTCCCGAATTTCCGCATGGAGCTGTCTTTGCTGCGGTTGCCTTCCACGAACTGCCGCAACCGTTCGGCGGCAACCGGAGGATCGTCCCGGTCAAGTTCTTCGGCGATCCCCTCGGCCACGGAATTCCAGTTGAAATCCGCCTTCAGGGACTTGCCGCCATAGTCGTGATAGGCGCGCAAGGCGTCCCGTAGCCGGTTGAGTTGCCAGTCTGAATAGGCCATTCCGCATCAATCCTGAAGGCCGTGCCAAGCGCCGCCAATGCGCGAGGTTGGCGCGAGGAATCCCGTCTTTCCATAACTTTACATTAGCCCTGTCTGAAACGACAGACCAACCGAGAACGGAAAGCGACGGAGAAAACCATGCCAGCCTATGTGCTTATCCGTGAAACGAGGAAAGAGCGAAGGGCTCCGCTTCGGGTGTGCCTCGCGGCGGTGGCTGGTCTCGGCCTCGGCGGGGCTCTGCTCGGCGGGACAGCCTACGGACCGGCGCTGGCCGGCGGGCTGCTCAGCTTCGTTCCCTTCCTTGCCCCGATTTTGGAGTCCGGCCACGAACCGCGTGCGACCGAGGGCTCCGACCACGTCATTCGGATCAAAGCGGATTCCAACGGCCACTACTACGTCAAAGGCAGCGCCGACGGCGTCCCCCTCGAATTCATGATCGATACAGGCGCGAGCTACATCACGCTCACGATGGAAGCCGCCGCACGGCTGCATGTCGGCTTTCTGAGTTTCGATATGCCGACGAACACGGCAAACGGCCCGGTGCAAAACGCGCAGATCACGATCCGCAAACTCACCATCGGACCGTACAGCGTGAGCGACATTCCGGCTGTGGTGAACGGCGGAGCGCTCGATGAGCCGTTGCTGGGCATGAGCTGGCTCCGCCTCTTCCGATCAATCGAAATCGAAAACGGCGTAATGACGCTCCACTACTGAGGAACGGGTCATGGTCAATGTGAGCGCGACAGGTTGGACGCCGCAAGATGCGGGCAGGAGCCTGCGCTTTGAGCCCGCGCGCCCCCGGCTGCTTCTCTGCGCGTTTTCCGAACAGCCTGTGGTCGGCGTGTTGAACACGCTGCAAGTAAAAACCCGCCACGCGGCAAGCGCCTCCCTGCGCATCCGGCAGGACGGCGAGGATTTATTCGACGGCGACATTCCCCCGAACGCGGAGATCGGCATCCTGCCGTTGACCCCGACCGAGCTTGTCGTGTCGCTGACACTTGAGCCGGGCCGGGTCGTTCACAACTTTCGCGTTCGGCCGCAGGTCGTCGCGCCGGAGTTCTCGAAGATCGATGTCGCGCGACAGGGTTTCGTCGGGGACAGCCTTCCCGTCGTCTGGGAAGCGCCGGCCGCGACCTCCGTCACGCTGCAAATCGAGGATGGCGACGAACGCGCGGAGCACGCGGGGTCATCCTCCGGCGTGTTCATGCTGCGCCCCACGCGGCCGGGCCTGATTCTCCTGCGCCTCGTCGCGCAGGGTCCGTTCGCCACGAGCGTCCAGACGCGCACTGTTCAAGTGGCCGCTCCGGTGCCGCGCATCGAGATCGAGCGCCCGGTTCAATGGGGCAACCCCGGAACCGCCGTCACTTTCCACTGGCGCATCACTGGCGCGCGCGAAGCATTCATTGAGGCGCCGTTGCGCAGCGAGAGCTACGGCGTCGCGCTCGATGGCGGGATGGTCGTCGATATCGAGCCCACGGAAGAGGAATTTCATTTGATCGCGATCGGCTTGGATGGCCGTCGGCACACAGAGCGCTTCTCCACGATCCCACGACTAATCGGCAGCCTCGATGAACCCTGAATTTTCGAACTCTAACTTGAGGAGACACGCCATGAACGACACCCCCGAAAACCTTTCCCGGATCGTGCGCCTAGCCTGTGTGTTGGTGCGCTGTAACCCCGACCTGCTTGCCCTCTCGCCTCGTCAGGACCGCTACGCAGTCGTCTCCGAGGCTTTGCTGCTCTCTGTGGTGGCCGGTGTCACCGGCCTCGCCTGGACCGCATTCTGGGCGCAATTCGTCGCTCTGCCCGCCGCTTTCGCCTTTGGCGCACTGGCTTGCGTTTTTATGTTTCTGATCGATCAGGCGATCGGGGCGGCGGACTGGCGTCTGACGGGCGTCCTGCGCCAGCCCGGCGCGCGCCGTAGATGGTGGGAGCATGGCCGGCTCGCCATGCGCCTCGCCATGACCGTGGTCCTGTCTACTGCAACCTCGACCGGCGCATCGATGGCTATGTTTCATGATGCCATCAGGACTCAGCTCGAACAGGATGTCCGGGGAAAAAACCGCCAGATCGAAGAGCAGTACGCCGAGCGCCTTCGCGAGCAGCGGACATTGCGCTTCGGGACGCTGGAAGCGGAGGTCCAGCGGCTGACAACGAGCGCCGGGGAAATGACCCACGTGCTCGATGCCGCACGCCAATTGCGCGCGACGGCCAGCCAACGGGCGGAAGCCTACCAGATAGAAACTGACCGCGAGCTGAAGGGCGCGCCCGGATACAAGGCCGGCGCGGGCTCGAAATACCGCGAGGCGCTCACTCGCAAGGTCGCGGCGGACTCCGATCTCGCCAAAGCCGATTCCGATATCAGTGTCTACGAGGCGCGGCTGACCGACGCGCAGAAGAAGCTCGACAAGGCGAGTGCTGACGTAAGAGCGGCAGAGGCCGCGTTTGCGGGTGAAGCAGCCCAGATCGACGAAGAGAGGAAAAGCCACCTCATTCCCGATCGTAATGACGCGCTGATGAGCTACCTCGCATTAGAGGAGGTGTATTCCGACCCGCGCTTCGGGACCGCCGCTCGTCACTTCTCATGGCTAATGATGGCCGTTTTGATGACGTTCGAGCTTAGCTATGTCGTGGTTCGTGCGTGGTTCACGCACGCCTCGGTCTACATGGCGATACTGATTGGCGACACAAAGAAGCGCGCTGACCGGGTCGCGGCGGACTACGAGAGCAGCCGCGATGCGCTCCGCCGTACGCCGGACGCACGCACGCTGACCGGACGCGCTCCGCTGCGCTTCCTTCCCGCGCCATCGTCAAGTGTCGCTGTCGTCGGCGAAGCCCACGAGGTTGGGGCGAGGAATCCGCCCCTTCGTAAGTCCACATAATCCGTGTCTCCACAGGAGGACCGATCATGTTACAGAAAGTCCGTTCCCCCTTCGCCGGAAAGCCTGCCACAAGGCAGGTTGCCGATCACAACGGCGCTCCGGCTTTCGACGTGCAGCCCCGTGTGTTGACGCCCGTGCGCGCTATGGCGGCGAGCTGCTTGACGGGGCTCGGCGTGATCGCGGGCGTCGGCTTCGGCCTCGCTGGCGTCGCCAGCGCGCCAAACCCCGATAGCGGGATGCTGACAGCGGCCCTCATTGTTCCCGTCGTTGGCGGGTTTGTCCTGTACGGGGCGCTGCGCTCTCTCTTGCGCAAGCGCGTCCGGCTGATGCTGACACTGGAGCAATTCAGCGTGAAAACGCTGTTCGGCTGGAAGCATTATGACCGCCTGCTGCCGCACCGCTTCGCGCTCTTGCAGCATGACTGGACGCAGGCGGAGCAGGAGCAGCAGGAGTTTCAGGCGGCGCAGGCGCAAATGCAGGGCAAGCTCGTCCGCCGGGCACGCTGGTACGCCAACTCATTCCACCTCTCCTTCGATTATCTCGGCCAGCGCAATGACGTTCTGACCGTCTACGGCCCGAAGGAAGCAATGGCGATCGTGACGCGGCTGAATGCCTGCGACAACGTTCTCGATGCCCTCGCCCGTCGCGGACAGGGAACGCCGCTAACGCCCGCCGATGAATGGGGCGACCAGCCGGGCGCAATCCCCGAGTTGACCTAACGCAGGAAGATCAATCCCATGCCCCGCGAACCGGACCGCGACCTGCGGCAGAAAGCCGAACGCAAGGTGGAACAGCGTTTCGCGCAGCAGAGCGAAGCGCTGTTCGCCTCCCATAAGGAGCAGCGCGAGCGCGATCTACGCGCGCAGCAGCAGGCGATTGAGCGCGTCGCACAGGAACAGGCGCGGATTGCCGATAACAAGCGGCAAACTCTCGAACAGCACGAGCGCAAATGGGACCAGATGCGCGACCGCATCGCCTATAAACCGGAACCCGCGCCTTCGCCGTTTGGCTGGACACCGCCCCGCGATCTGGACCGCGAACACCGGGAGATGCGCCGCCAGTGGATCGACCAGCGCGAAACCATCGAACAAACATTTAACGAGCGGATCGAGAAGTGCCAGACGGCACAGGACGATCTGCGCTTTGCCTTCGATGCCGCCAACGAGATACAGGCGCAGAGGAATCGCGCCGATTACGAGGCGCTGGTCGCCACGCAAGACCGGACACGGGAAAGCGCGATCCAGCGGGAGGAGTCGCGGATGGAGCAATCCATCACGCACGAATTCCAGCAGCACAGCCGCGATAGCGGGCCGGAGCGCGGATTATAGGGGGGCGCGTCACGACGCGCCCCCTTCGGCTTTGGCAACAGCGGCATTCGCTTCTGTCAGCCAGCGCCAAAGCTGCTCTTTCGAGAACTGATTGCCTCCATGCAGCTCGGATAACAGCCAGATATAACGGCGTGTCATTTCCGACAACGGCGCGGAGGTGCTGTTCAGATCGTTCATGACACACCTCACGCTCTGATCGCGCCATGCGCCCGCGCCTCGTCGGCGTAGGCGGATAGCGTCATGGATGGCGTGAAATGAAACTCGCGCTCGATAGGAAGGCCGAGCTTGCCGCGTACGGAGGCGAGTTCGGACAGGCTGACATAGCCGAGTTCGGGACAGCCGAACCCAAGGTCGCACAGGCCGAAGGCACGGTCAGGATCGTCCGGGTCGATCTCGGTCAGGAGCCATGTGGCGGCTCCGTCTGGCGTGAACAGTTTCACCACGGGTTTGTGGTCGATATAGCCGCGCTCGCGGGGCAGTCCGTCTGCATCGCGGTTCGCGCGGCCATTGGCGAGTAATTTCTCGCGGAGTGATGTGGTCAAGAGTTTCATGGTGGTCTTTCCTTTCGCTTAGGGGTTTCTCAAGACGCGAAAGGGAAGGCAGGGCGGAGAAGACGGTGAGTCCAACCCGGCAAAGTGGGCCTTGGCACAAGGCCCCGGTCGGGCGACCGGGTTGCGGATGGCGCGTGGCACTTTGGCCATGAGACGGACGCGGCCCTGTTGCGCCGTATTGCGGGCTGGACTCACCGGCGCGCCCGGCCATAACGAAGCGTCAAATCCTTGAGAAACCCGCGAACAGGAGAGACACGCCGCTTGACCGCAGATCGCGCATGTTACGATGCGGCATGAATGGCAACGTGATAATCGGCGTTACCGGGCACCAGAAGCGCAAGGGCCTCGACTGGAATTGGGTGAATGTCACGCTGCGCGCCGACCTGGCGGCGCTGGGCAAGGTCGATCGTGCCCTGTCGTCACTGGCTGCGGGCGCGGATCAGAGGTTCGTGGCGGTCGCGCTGGAACTAAATATCCCCGTTACCGCCGTGTTGCCGATGAGTGGCTGTGAGCGCTTTCTGCGCGGACGGGACCTCGCTCGCTATCGGACTTTGTTGCCGCGTTGCGACCAAATCGTGCTCGATGGCGGCGGCAGGCCGAACGAGGCGTTTCTCGCCGCCGGACGGTACATCGTCGATCACTGCGACATTCTGTTTGCGGTGTGGGACGGCTTGCCAGCCGGTGCGATGGGCGGGACCGGCGATGTCGTCGAGTACGCTCGCCAAAGCGGGCGTCGTATCGTTCACATCGATCCTCTGGCGGAGACGGTTTTAGGGAGCGCCGTCACTCGCTGACGCGCTTGAGCAATACCTCGAATTCCTCTTCGGAAATGAACTGCGTCCCGTTAACGCCGAAGAACAAATCAGTCTCGGCCACACTGTTCTCAACGAGCTTTTTCTGCTTCGGGTCCCAAACTTCGCAAAGTTCCGGAATGTCCTTGTCGTCCACTGTCATCCGTGCCGGACGCCCGAAGTAGTCAAAGTATCTGAATGACATTGCTTCGATCCATGCCGCGTTTGTTTGAGTCTGCCGGAGCGCCGCGTCACGTCATCGTGACGCGGCGCGACGTTTTTGCGGCCCGTTATTTGTTATCGTCAGGTTTCAGGGTAACGGGCACCGGGACCGCAGAGCTGTCTTCCCGAGTCCGCTTTTCGACCAGCGCGTTGAATTGCTCCTCTGAAATAACGTAGTCGTCATCTTTAAGGCCGTGTTGCCGGTCGATATGCAGGAGGCCGTACGTGAAATTCATTGTTTGATCGGGAACCAGTTTACGATTTTTCCAGTCCCAAACTTCTGACTGGGTGACGGTCTTACCGTCATCGTCAAAAACGACGCGTGCCGGCCAACCGCAATAGTCGAAGTAATAGATATAGGGCATCGGTCGTGTTCCTTGTCGGCTCCCATTTTAATCCCGCCGCAGAGCGTCGAGCAAACTCGGCTCAAAGTAGCGCCCCGCGACGGTGCGCTGCCTAGCCGGGCGGCTGTCTTCCTTGAGCGCGAACAAGGCCGGTTGTTCCGGCCTTGCCGCTTTCCAAGCCTCAAGCTGCTGGCGGCGTAACTCCACGATATCCCGCCAGCGGTAGGCCCGGCCATCGATAATGATCTTGTCGGGGCGGCTCATTCCGCCGCCTCGTGCTGCACGGCTTGCAGCCCGTTCAGGTAGTCGGCGGCGCGCTGCGCGTGGGCGGCGGCGGTGAAAATCGCCCGCTTGTCGTCTTTCAGTACCTTGACCCAAGAGGCAATATAGGACGCATGATCGGCCCGAACCTCCGGCGTCAGATCGAGATCGGCAGATAAAAACGCTGAACCGAGTTCGGCAATTAATTCTTCCACGGCGTATGATTCCGCACCGAATCGGCCTGATAGATCACGATCCAGACGGTGTTTTGCGCCGCTGCTATGGGTTACTTCGTGCGCCAGCGTGGCGTAATACGCCTCGGCATCGCGGAAGGTTTCGAAAGGCGGCATCTGCACGCGGTCATGCGCGACAGAATAGAAAGCCCGATTTCCCCCATGCTGGATGTTGACTCCGGTCGCGGCAAAGAATTTCTCGGCCCGGTCTATCCGCTGCATGGTATCAAGCCGGGGTTCAGCCCTCGCGTAATACTGCGCGGGCAATCCCTCAACCTGCTCGACGTTGAACACGGTGTAACCCTTCATGAAAGGGATATCGCGTTCGGATTCCTCTCCGCTGTCGGCGTCAGTCTCGGTGCGGGTCACGGTCGAGGCATAAACGACAAGGCTGCCCTTCTCGCCTTTCTTCACATGCGCGTCCAATTCGAGCGCCTGCTTGAAAGTCAGCCAGATCGGCGCGGAAAATCCCTTGGTCATGGCTTCGGACCAGAGCATCAGGACGTTGATTCCCCGGTACGGGATTCCGTTGGATCGCAAGGGCCGCGTAATGCGCCCGGCTGCATGTTCCGCATTCCACGGCTTGAACCAAGGGCGGACTCCCTTCTCAAGCTCGGTGACGATCTGTCCTGTGATTCTCTCATAAACATCGGCCTTCATTTTCCGTCCTCCTAGACACGGGTTGCGCAATGCAACCCGACTAGGCCCGCGCCAATGAGCGGGGGTTCGGCGGTCAAGACCGCCGTGGGGTGAGGGGGATCACCCGTCTTGGCAGCGACCATCGGGAGCGAAAGACGGGGAAACGCCCCACGGCGCCCGCAGGGCTTGGCCTTGACCGGCAGGGGGCCGCAGGCCCCAAAACGAAACCGAAGGAAGTCAGCCGAAGGCTGGCCGAGTCATCTTGCGCGAGGGATCGTTACCGGATGGCCGAGACGCAAAGCGGCTCGGGAAGCGCCGCTAATACGGCGCGCGTAGAGCCCGGTCCGGCTTTAGCCGGACGCGCCCGACACGGGATATTCAGATTCTACGACAAGGATTTTGATAGCGGCTCAGCGATGGAAATCCGTGCCCCGAGGGACGGTGCGAAGCTAAATGGGGCGAGCCAGAGAAAGATGTTCTGATGAGATGGCAACGCTCTCTTTCAGGGAGCACAAACGCTATACCCGCGCATATCGAAATGCGCCCTTGATACTTCGGGCAAGAAACTCTCCCTTTGACGGCGCGGCCTTCATTTGTTCAAACACTGCCTGCGGCACATCGTAATAGTTATACGTTCCACCGTTCTTGAATTCGACGGTTAGAACACGCGCTCTGTCGTCGTACTTGTAACGGGCAAGGTTGGAAGAGTCCGGTGTTTCAATCCAGCTCATGGATTTTCTCCTTCTGGTGTGGCGGGGGCAACGGGGGCGTCAGGTTCGGTCTGTTTGTGTTCATAGTAGGGGCTTTGCTTCCGCCACTGCCGCATAACGATTGTGTAGTCCTCTGTCTGTCTTGGTACGGCCCACCCGCCCTCATCTTCGTAGCCCTTCGTGGCATCACCGCGAACGGCGACATTTGGGTCTCTGCTATCCGGCCATCGGTTCTTGGCCGGCGGATCAATAAGGGTTCGCATCGGGAGACTTACGGCCTCGCCGACGATAATGGCCTCGCCAGTTCGGAGAATCGGCAGCATGTCAAACAAGCCCTTGAGATTGTCAGAGGCCGCCCCTGTTACCTGTCCGCGATCAATATCGTTCGCAAGCCGCATCGCGAAAATCGTGCCGCACTGAGAGAGGATTGTTGGGTCGATCTCCGATGGACGTTGGCTCACGATCATCACGCCCACGCCGTATTTGCGGCCCTCCTTGGCGATCCGCCTTACAGCGCTAGATGCCGTGCCGACATGCTCCTTCCCCAAGTACGCGTGCGCTTCTTCGAGAACCAGCATGAGAGGTCGTAAACGACCGCCCTCAGGCAGGTTCCGTCCCCAGAAAAGAGCATCGTAAAGAATGCGTAGCAGAGCGCCGATGAGGTCGCTCAGCACGGCAGGGGGTATGCCGGATAAGTCCAAAATCGAGATAGGCGCAGGACTTCCCAGCCAATCCTTGAGCAACGCATCTAAATCCTTGGTAACAGTTCCGTCGATACCGGGACGCCAATCGCCGGGATTGAAAAGGAATGCGAACTGCGGGTCTCGGAGCTTGGAGCCGAGAACCGCCAGTTGCTGCCGGATGTTGATTGGGTCCCGGCCCCAATTTACTCGTTCGTGCGCCGGCCCGGTGGTCTTGACCGTACGGTACAACGGCGGTGTCACCGACATGGCGTCGCCGGGTTGCACCGGGTTTCCGGCGGCATCGAGGACGTAGGCGGATTCCACCTCGTCAGCAGCGCCGCCGGGTGTTGGGATGATCGTGCGATGTTCTCGCTGGTGGAGGTCAAACCAGAGCTTGTGAATGCAGAATGGCACAGGCGAGTCCGCCGTCAACCGCGCTGCGGTAATTCCTTCGCGGGGCTGATTCCCTAACGACTCGCGTTTAAGCGCGACAATTGCGTCAGAAACGACCGCCGCTGCTTCATCGCTTAAATCTCCGAAAGACAGTTTTACCAGCTCATCGAAGCTCAGTGCCCAGAAAGGTATCTGGAGCGGCTTCTCACCCTTCTCCGCATTGGCGTCTGTCGAAACCCGGAACACCGAGGATCGATCCGCTAGCGCTTTTGCATACTCGCCATGAATGTCCAAGACGACGATGCGGGCAGAAGGATAGCGGGACGGGTCCGAGAGTGCCGTTAGAAGCCCGGCAACCGTCGTCGATTTGCCCGCGCCCGTGGTTCCGACAACTGCCGAATGGCGAGTGATAAGCTTGTTGATGTTGACCAGCGCCGGGATTGACTCCGCACTGGCCAGATGGCCGACCGTCACGAAATCAACAGGGTCGCCCGGCCCATATATTTCCCGAAGGTCGTCCTCGGTGACGATGTGGACAGCGTCATTGATGGTTGGGTGCTGTGAAACGCCCCGCTCGAATTTCCCGGCGCGACCTCTTTCGCCAACCAGTTGCACCTTGAGCCACTGGTTGCCCCACGGGTGAAGGTCGCCTTCCGTCTTCGGTGCCGCGCCCGCCCCAACTTGAGAGACGATCCCGAACAACGAGGTATAACCCAGAGGAATACGGACAAAGCTCCCGACTTGGCCAATCCGGTATGATTCGCCCTTGTAGAAACTCAGTCCGGTGGCGGTCTCGCTCACCAGCGAGACACTCACTGAAGTTCCGGCCACATCCTGCACCGTCCCGATGAGAGTCGGATCACTTCTCATCTTTACCTCGCTGCTCAACATCCCGGCTGGAAAGCTGGTGAGCCAACAAACGCCCAAGCGCAGCGAAATCACCGAGGAGCCATTTGCAACGGTCCACAGGAGCCGAGGTGCGTCCAGCCGGCATATCTGTTGCGACGGCAATCGGGAAAGCGGGGTTGTCGTCCTTTACGAGAGTGTCCCATGCGCGATCAACGGTTCCGATAACCCCGCCATCCGCTGCCAGCAGCGTTAAATTGGCGTGCCGCTTCGCAAGCTCAACTCCTTTTGGAGCATTGATGCGATCATTGAAAATCATTCCGAGACAGGCGGCGTTGGAATTTCCGGAAAGTCCCTGCGCGATAACAGCGTTGATATGCTCATCGTTGAAGGAGTAGCCACAAGTGAGAAGGACGCATTGGTCTGTGCGCAGAAACACGCGCAACCGATCAAGCATGGCGAAATACGGCATCTGCCGACTTTGATCGTATTTGAGGTGAGACGGGTAAATTAGAAGCTGCTCTCCCTCGACTACGTCGCGGCTCCGCCGAATTTTCTGTTTGGCAGTCATCCACCAGTTGATGGAGCCGTGTATCTTCCAGAGGCGCGCCCACCGCGGGGGTAAGTCATCCTCTGCCATCGAATCAAGATCCAAGAACGCGCTGTCGGAACCGACAAAACCGTCGAAGTAAGGGACGAGCTGCTCTTCGAGCGCCTGTTCCAACGAAAGATCGTAGTTGGTGGTAAAAATCTCCACCGCCCTTTCGCGCGGAATAGCCTGAATCCAGCTCGCGAGGACATGGTACGGCGAATCGCTCGTCGGGAGGGGCTTGTTGACGATCGTGCGTACCTGCTCACAGATAGCGAGATCGAGCTTGCCGAGAATATCTGCGGAAAAGCCGTCAATCTCACTTTTCACATCTTTGCCGCAAAGGGACTTGAGTGTCCGGATGTGGCTGAGTACGTCTTCTACGGTCGGGGTTGGGATGCCACGCGCAATCACGCGGTCCCATGCGGTCTGAGCAAGAGCCTTTAACGCATCGTCGCCATCCAGAGAGTCTTTGACCTGTTTCGTGAGGCCCGCAATATCGGGAATCAGCGACTTCCCGTCAGCGTCTCGTATAGACAAGGAACAACCGGCGCCGATAAAGAAACCGATGCGCATCTTGTTCGGGGCAAGCCGCTGTAAGAGGTCGGTGGTCCGGCGATAGGGACAATGCGCCGGGCCGGTTGAGGCCGGGGCGCTCGGGGCCGCCGTTGCAGCGCCTGCCGCTGGCTGGGACGCCGCTGCTACGGTGGCGGCAGGCGAGGCCGCATCTGCTTTCTTATCTTCCATCAAGTCTCCCCCTCTGAGTCTGACTTGGGAGCATTGAGCAACGGAATGTCCAAGCCCTCGATCTCCTGCAACGTCTTTCCCGCAATTCCTTGAAGGTCGCCATACATGCCAGCCGTGGACTCGATGACCCCTCTTATCTGTTCTTCACGTTTTGCCCAAAGTCGCGTCATCGTTTTCCGCTCTCTGTCGAGGTCCGATTGCATGTCGGTAAACTTTTCGACGATTGCTTCAACGCGATGTCGAAATCCAGAGCCGGTCAAATATTGGTAGACCATTTCCATCTTGGTCTGCTGTCCCTCACCAGCATGGCGGGCTGCCGAAAGATCGATCAGCGACTGTCGAAGAGCCATGGCGACGGGAATAGCGCAGCGGGATTCCGTTACCCACACCCCGTCGATGAAGTCGAACGCCTCGACCCCTTTCGGAAGCGCGTGCGACACGATCAACGCGATTTCTGCTTTTGCGGCGCGCTGGTCGTCCCGGAGCTTTGGAAGCCACGTATCGCTCCAGTTCTTGGTACGCTTGGATTCCCACAAGATCGTGCCGCAGTGCTGGCCCTGCGGGCCGTTAACGCGGTGCAGTACGTCGCCGCCGAATTCACCCTTGGCGACGGGCTCGATCGTGTCGCGCGGAAATTTGTGGCGAAGAAGAGACTCCAATTCAAGCTCCAGAACTTCCCCTTGGAGCTGCTGCGAGCCTTGTTCGGCCCTGCGCTTTAGTTCTTCGATCTGGCGCTGCATAGAGGCAATCTGCTCTTCTTTCTCCAGCACCTTGAGCTTGAGTCCTTCCTCGGCTTCACCCTTAGCCTTGTCCCGCACCATCACCAAGGATTCCTGAACCCTTTTTTCAATGGTCAGCTCCATTTCGCGCTTGGCGTCGTCAAGCTCCCGCTGTTTGCGGATAAGGTCGGCTTGGGCCTTCTGGGCCTCCGCTAGCTTGCCGTCCCGTTCCTTGAGGACCTCTTGGAGGTCCGCGACTTCCTGTGCTTTCAGTTCGAGGTCGGCTCCGATAAGGAGCCGAGCCTTCTTGCCCTCGTCTGCCGCGATTTTCTCACGTTCGGTCTTGAGTTTTTCGGTGACTTGCTCGTCAATGGAATCCCGTGCCTTGGTTATCTCGGCCTGCTGGTCACGGATCGCGGTTTCGCGGCTCGTAACATCGGCTTCCTTTTGGGCGATCTTCTGCTCGTATTGGAGCTTCGTTGCCTCGATAAGCGGTGCCGCAAGCGACTCGGTGAGCTTGATCTGCGTCTTGCAGTTTGGGCAGATTATCGTCGGTTCGTTCATGCTGGACTGAGCGTCATGCGAAGGCATCAGGTCAAACCTCCCTGTGTTTGGATCGGAAGGTGTCTAATGCCGTCGAGCAGAACACGGGTGGCACGACAGTCATCTTCATTGTAGTCAAGAATGCGCTGGCGAATAGCCCGGTCCCCGGTATTGATCCAGCGGTCAAACCACTCGATGGACGCGGCGCCGGAAGGGTGCGTGTCCCGCCACGTGAAGCCGAGATATTTCGCGAGCGTCTTGATCGAATAATCCCATGTCGGCCACTCGGTCGCCTTCTTCACCACGTCGTAGTAGAGATCGATCGCGTGTGCCGGATCGAATAGCTCTTCGATTTCCTCGGCGCTGCATACATCAGGGTATTTTTGTTGCAGCTTGCGGTAAATCGTCCGCTCGTATTTGGAATAATAGTAGATGGCGCAGGGCCGATTATCGCGTATGTACGCCCACGCGTCGGCAAAAGCCGCTCTCTCCGATTCCGGTGTGCATTCGTCGGCAAAGAATGCGACGAATTTCTCGGTCGCGTTGTCGCGCCCCTGACGCTCAACGAATCCATGCAGGTAGCAGATGTCCCGCATGGGATCGACTTCAATGTCGAAGAACAGTTCGCGGTCGTAGCCCGGAAGCTGCACCGGAGCGCGCAGAACGGGTGTTGCGTCCTTGATGCTGAGCAGCTTTGCGCGCATGTGAAATTTCGCGAGCGTTGCGGGTCCGATGCCTTCAAACACGGTGCCCTTGCCATCGATGAAGCCCTCGAATTTCGCCTCGGAAAATTCTTTCACGGTTCCGAAAGTGGGCAGCATGGCGTCGCGCTTCGCGCGACCAAGTTCGGGTATCAGCGAGAGATCGTCGGTGGCCTTCAATCGTTTGACGCAAGCTGAATACCAGTAGCAGAGCTTGCAGGCGCTGCTATAGGCAGGGCGCGTCTTATAAACCCCGTTGATGATGACCGTGGCCTGATGAAGGCAGTATTGGTAATCCAGCCAAAGTGTCGTCGGATCACGCTTGCCGTACAGCGCCGCGAAATCGTACAGGACTTCCTTGCCGTGGATGTCCCAGACAAAGGCGCGGCGCCCCGCCGAGAGCCCCTTGCGCTCTAAAATGTCGGTATAGAGCCCGAGCTGAACGGCATAATGCAGCTTGGGTTTTGCATCATCCTCGGCCCCTTCTTCGCCGGAGCCTGACTTGATATCACCCGCCACATAGCCGCCGGGCTCCTTGCGCAGCAGATCAGGATCGCCCAGCAAACCCGCTTCCTGAATCCTTCCGCTATAAATGAGCGGTTCGCCGCGCTGCATCGCTTCCAGCGTGAGGCGTTCCTTTTCGTCGCCGGCATAGGCGGACAGGTCGAGGAAGGGGATTTTGAGGCCGCCGATAACTTCGTGTTCAAACTCTGATCCTTTTTCCCAGAGCAGTTGAACGAACGCGTTGACCTCATCCCGGTCTGCGGGATCGCCGTACAGGTCCATGCTGACGCGGTGAGGGCAGTTCTCAAGGTCATACAGCATCGAGGCGGTGATTAGGGGCCGTGTGGGCGTATTGATCGCTTCCATGTCAGCCGAACGCCGTTGTGAGCTGGCTGAACGTGCGCGGGCGATGGGCTTCCCAATCTTCCTGCCGGACGAAGAGCGGATGGAAGGAGCGCGATCCGTCATGGACGGTCGCATCGGCGCACCACAGTTTCAGCCGCTCCCATTTGGCCGGATCGTCAAGGTCCTCCCGACCTTTCGTCTCGACGATCCAGACTTCCTTATCCGACCGCTTTACGATGAAATCAGGGATGTAATTCGCGATGCTACCGTCGGCATTGCGGTACTCGATCCGGAACTGCGTACTCTGGCTATTTTTGACGAAGGAAACGATGTCGTCACATCCGTCGAGGAACCCGGCGAAATCCAACTCAAGCTCGCTGTCGCCGACGATCTTGTTGAAGACCGATTTTTTAGGAACGAGATAGGCTTGGTCCTTGACCAAGTAGGGCCGGGTCTTGCTGAGCTTGATCGTGTCGCGAATCTCCGTCGTGCCGCGATCCTGAACGGTCAGGGCATTGATGCCGGTCTTGAAGGTCTCGACCAGCGTCCGGCTCGCCTCGGGCTCGGAGAGATTTCGAATGACATTGAGGTCGTTCAAATCGACGGGCTTGTCGAACAGCACCGTTTCCATGAACTGTTTTATTTTCCCGAACAGCACGTCAAAGCCACCCACCAAGCGAAGATCGCGCATGATCGAGCGGGCAAAGAAACCGACGACGTTCTGATAGTTCGGCTCGAAGACGGTATCCATCACCGTCTTGTGGCTCTCAGCTTCGAGGTTGATGTCTCGAAACACGATCTCGCGCTGCTGTTCGGGGGTGAATGTCTTCAGCGCGACGCGCTTATGCGGCAGCGCCATCACGTCGATGTCGTTGAGATTCTTGTACTCCCGGTAAATGCGCGGAGCGAGAATGGGTAGCTCGATATCGAGCTTGTCCATGTCTTTAGACTTGTTCTCCTGATCTACCTCGACCACAAGCGGCGACTTCGGCCCGCCTTTGTCGCCCATCGGCTGGTATTCGAGTTCAACTCCTTCGACCTTGATGCTCTCGACAAAATCCATGAAGGCGTCGGTGCCGATGACACTGACCTTCTCCTGCACAGGTTTGTCGCGGAACATCCGGCGCAACCCACGGCCAAGAGTCTGCTCCGGGAGAATCTTGCTGGTAGCAGTGAACGGGCGCAGGCCAACGATCGTGACGACGTTCTGAACGTCCCAACCTTCGCGCAATACCATCACCGAGACGATCACTTTATAAGGGTTATCGGCGTGGTCGATCTCGCGGCTCAGTTTGCGCAGCTTGTCGAGTTCGTCCTTGCTCTTTCCGGTCGCCGCTTCGGAAATCTCGCCATTGTTCTTGGTGTGGATGACGAGCACGCCGCCCTTGAAGTCGGCATAACGGCTTTCGAGATAGGCAGCCACCTCGTCGCAGTTGCGCGTATCGTCGGTCATGATGAAGAGCACCGACTTTTTGCCGGTCGGTAGCAGTTCCTCGTAGACCTTCTTCCATTCAAGGTAGCCAAGGTGCAAATAATCCTCGTATTGCTCCGTGAACTTGGCGCTCTTGCGTTCCTGTAGCTTGGCGCGTGATGCCTGGTCCGGGAGGACCGGCGTTTTCACGACCCCCTGCCGAATCGCCTCTACCAGCGGATAGTCGCTGATCGTCTGAACGAAAATCGCACCGCTGCTGCTCTTGGGCGTCGCTGTCAGATCAAATTGAACGGCAAGCTGGCTGCCCTTCTGGCGCAAACGGAGCGCGATATCTTCGATGCTCTTGAACCACGCCATCCGAGGGTCATGAATGTGGTGCGCTTCGTCATTGAGGATGACGAGATCGGGGACCTCGCGGACGATCATGCCAAGATCGACCTGACTGTCTGTGGTTTTGCCCTTCGGACGGTTGCCGAGAAAATAATCGGTGGAATCTGCGTCCTCGAAGGCGGGCGGATTGTCACCCTCGTAAATGCGATGAATATTCGAGAGGAAGATGTTGCCGGTATCGCTGACGTGGCCGATCTGGTCCTGCACATGCAGGGTGAGCTGAAAATCGTCCTGCCAGTTTTGGCCCTCATACCCATTTGGGGGCAGGATCGGGTCCTGATGGAAAATTTTGAGCCCGTCGAAATCCAAGAGCAGACGGTCGAGAACGATGATGTTCGGGGCGATCACCAAAAAATTGGTCGATAGCTCGGAATCCGGCTCGTAGCGCTTATGAAAGTAGCACCACGCGATCAAGAGGCTCATGACCTTGGTCTTGCCGGCCCCGGTCGCGAGCTTCATCACGTAGCGCGGCCAGTCTTCAGCGAACATGCCCTTCGATACGCGGCCGGACGAATCGTGTTTCAGCAACGCATAGGGGTCACGGGAACGCTCGACCTCATAGAGCCATATCGCCGATTCCACCGCTTCCCGCTGCGCGAAATACCACTGGAATGGCCCCACCGTGCCATCGGCCATCGGCACCAAATGCTCAGTGCGGAACCAATGGTTCAAGAGTGCCCGCGTCGTTGCGGATGCCCCCTCGTAACCACTGTCGCGCCATGTCTTCACCCCGCGTCGCACTTTGAAGACGAGCGGAGGCAGGAGCATTTCATAGCCCATATCCGCCAGCATCGCTTCGCCGGGATACCAGCGGATCGCGGGATCGAGGATCACATGCGGGTCAGTCGGGAAGTCAGGGTGGAGGGGCATCAGACGGTCACCTCCACGACCTTTGTCGTGTCATTCCCAAAGATGTCGATGACCTTGACGGCGATCTTGTAGCGGCCTTTGCCGGGATACTCGTGCGACGCACTCTCCATTTCCAGTGTCCGGTCGTTGCGCGTGCGGAAAGCCTGCCATTCATTCTCGAAGATGTAGCCCCCGGTCCAAACGTCGCGTTCGGTGCCGTCCGGTTCGGCGACACGGATAATTTCGCGTCGTTTCTCAAAGGTAAAATCGACAGCCCAATAGTCGATCCAATCCGTCCACGATTTAGTCAGCACATCGCGCATGACGACGCCCTTCTTGTCTTTAGAAACCTTCACTACCTGTCCCTTATCGACGGTTACCTTGGAGGCGCCGGCCTTCATTTCGGCTGTAAGTGTGTCGATATCGTCCTGCCTGTAAAAGACACCGAAATCTTTGAGCTTCACTGTTACCGCGCGGCCTTTCGCAGCGGGTTGCACTTCGACATAGGCCACGTCGTAAAACACGACTTGACCTTTCTCGACGGCGCGACGGTCGAAAACGTCTTTGGGGATGTAGCGGAGCGCGAGATTTACACCCTTGGCCCTTGCCTGATCCTGAGCGTGCGGCACAATCCCCATTTCGAATTCGAAGCCCAGAAGATCGACGTGGCTCACCCGCAGCTTTCGCGCCGCATCAACAGCCTCAGTAACCTGTCCTTGCGTAACTGGCGCGTCGATCGGTCCAACGAGAACGAGCGATCCGCCCTTCCGCCCATGAAACGGCGGCGTCTGAAAACTCCGCTCGGCCTTGTAGGCATTGAGGATCAGCGTGAGGTAGTGTTCTTCCTTCTGAAGAGAGAGGGCGCGGGTCGTGCCCCAGGTGGTGGTGTAGGAGCGGTTTCAGCGGATTAGGCCCGTAGGGCGGCGTAGCCGCCCGGAGGGGCTGATCCGCTGGTTG
>Ga0208357_1000416_pt1 | contig 34897 bp, 37 predicted proteins | sample NGESurdeep092012_6_FD_184487 | JGI IMG/M metagenome (GOLD analysis project Ga0208357, IMG submission 184487) | Arctic peat soil microbial communities from Barrow, Alaska - NGEE Surface sample F52-2 deep-092012 (SPAdes) | ecosystem: Environmental > Terrestrial > Soil > Wetlands > Peat ...
ATTGGTGGAGGTAAGGGGATTCGAACCCCTGACCCCTTGCATGCCATGCAAGTGCTCTACCAGCTGAGCTATACCCCCGCGTGAGTTTTCAATGTTAGCAGTTGGTCCCAATGCGGCTTCTGGTCACTTCGCCTAATGCATATTGCATCTAAAGGCGACTTTGTGAGACGGGGAATTCGGACGTGAACGTGAAATCGATTTCCGGACGCTCAGTGTGATGGCGAAAGTCTCTGACGAACCGACTTCGGCAGTCCCGCGACGACTTGTTCGAATGAGTGCGTGACCATTGACTTGATCTCGTGGTCGGGAATACTCTCGTCGAGTAACACGGTGTTCCAGTGAGTCTTGTTGAGGTGGTAGCCAGGAATGACCGCTTCAAACTCCGCTCGTAATTCGAGGGCGAGCATCGGCTCGCACTTCAGTGATAAAGCCGGGGGAGTCTCATCCGGAGAAAGAATCGCGAAGATCTTTCCCGCAACTTTGTAGACGTCAACGTTCGGTCCAAAAGGTTGCTCTTCTGTGGTCTCTGGAAATGTCAGGATGAAGGTCGCAATTTCATCGACAGTCATTGTGGGCACTCGCAATGTTCACATGCACCTCGTTGAATGCCCAACACGCTACCCCTCTCGAGATCAGTTGCCCGCGAGTATAAGGTCACAGAGCACGCGCGGCCGTGAGAGCAGCGGTGTATGGCCGCTCTCCAGCGTTGCCACTTCACTGCAACGCTGGGCCATCACTTGTTGGACGCTTGGATCGATGGCGTTATCGTTCGCACAGAGTATGTAGTGCGAGTGAACGTCGACGTCGAAAGAACTTCTCGGACTGCGAAAGCTCGCGACGCTCTGTGCGGTGAGTTGTGAGACCGCCCATGCTGCGACTTCGTCCGTGCAGTCTTGATACAAGGCCTTTGCAGCGAGATCGGGTTTTAGTCGTAAGAAGTCGCCATCATTTTCGATGGCGTCATCGAGCATCGTTCGAACCGCGACCTCTCTATTCGCTTCGGAGGCACTTTGACCAAGGGAGGGAACGAGCGCCGCGACATAGACCAGACGTTCTAGATTCGCGACTCGATCAGCGGCTTCGGTGACAACGGCACCGCCGTAACTGTGGCCCACGAGAACGACTGGTCCTTCCATCGAGGCAACCTCGATGACGTCATTGGCGTCATCGGCGAGAAACGTGTTGGTATGTGCGCCGTGCGTTGAACTCGGCAGATCGAGCGCGGTCCACTGGACACCGCGGTTCGTAAGCTCTTGGCCCACGTCGCGCCAGCACCACGCCCCGCCCCACGCGCCGTGGACGAGAATATACGTTGGTTCGTTCATCGTTTCCGATCTCTCTTGGAGAGAGGTTAGGGGGAATATTCCCTAGAATGTCACAATGAACCGCCCATTTGACGTCGTCGCTATTGAAGAGAAATGGCAGGCGCGCTGGCTCGACGAGGGCACCTACGAGGTCGATAATGACGACCCGCGCGAGCGGTTTTACGCCCTGTGCATGTATCCCTATCCCTCGGGCGCCGCCCACCAAGGCCACGTTCGTAACTACGTCTTTGGTGACCTCGTTGTTCGCTATCAGACCATGCTCGGCAAGGCCGTCCTCTCGCCGTTTGGGTTCGACTCCTTTGGTCTACCCGCAGAAAACGCGGCCATTAAGGACGGCAGCCACCCACGTCCCTACACCGAAGCACGAATGGCGGAGCTCAAGTCGTCAGTACGACGACTCGGCGCGGTCTATGACTGGCGCCGTGAGGTCTACAGCCACGACCCCGAATACATCAAATGGTCACAGACGATTTTTCTTGCCTTTCTTAAAGAAGGTCTCGCGTACCGAGCAGAGGCGCAAGTCAACTGGTGTCCAGGCTGCATGACGGTACTCGCGAACGAGCAGGTACTTGCCGATGGAACGTGCGAGCGCTCGGGTGACCTCGTCGTTCGCCGATTCCTCGAGCAGTGGTTCTTCAAGATAACTGACTACGCCGATGAGCTCTTGAGTGGACTTGATGACTTGGACTGGCCCGAGCGCGTCAAAATCATGCAGCGCAACTGGATCGGTCGAAGCGAAGGTGTCGAGTTCGACTTGCCGCTGGCTTATGACACGACGAAGGCGCTGCGCGTTTTCACGACGCGTCCCGACACTGGCTACGGCGTCACCTACGCCGTCGTTGCCCCTGAGCATCCGTTGTTGTCACTGCTGACGACCGACGACGAGCGAGCTCGGGTCGAAGAGATCATTACTCGTGCCAGTAGTACGTCAGAGGTTGAGCGAACGACGTCGTCGAATGAAGGCATCGGTCTCGAGAAACGCGGAGCGTTCACGGGCAGTTTCGTCATCAACCCCTTCACCAAGGAAAAGGTCCCCGTCTACGTCGCCGACTACGTGCTCGGCAACTACGGCACGGGCGCCATCATGGCTGTTCCGGGAGAAGACGATCGCGACTTCGATTTCGCCACCGTGCACGGGCTACCCGTCGTAAGCACCGTGCAACCACCCGAGGGTTTTGAGGGTGGTGCCTACCACGGTGACGGCGAGCACATTAACTCGGGCTTTCTCAACGGACTCGATATCGAGCACGCGAAGCAAAAGGCGACCGAGTTTCTTGTCGAGAACGCAGGCGGTGCGACGAAGGTGAACTATCGCCTTCGCGACTGGCTCGTCTCACGCCAGCGCTTCTGGGGCTGCCCGATTCCGATCATCTACTGCGACGTGCACGGCGCCGTCCCGGTGCCCGACGAGCAACTACCCGTGCTCGCTCCCGATGACGTTGTCATGGACAAGAGCGGTCAGTCGCCACTCGCCACCCACGCAGAATTTCTCAATACCACCTGTCCGATCTGTGGGGAGCCCGCCCGCCGTGAGACGGACACGATGGACACCTTTAATGACTCATCGTGGTACTACCTGCGCTTCGCTGATCCCTTTACGCCGGGCAAGGCCTTTGATCCTGTCCAGGCGGCGAAGTGGATGCCCGTCGATCAGTACATCGGGGGCATTGAGCACGCGATTCTCCACCTCATGTACGCACGTTTCTACCTCAAGGCGCTGGTCGACATTGACTTAGCCCCGGGACTTCCGCGCGAGCCATTTCACCGGCTCTTCACCCAGGGCATGATTCGAATCAATGGTTCGAAGATGTCCAAGTCCAAGGGCAACCTCGTCACTCCCGAGAAGTACTACCCAACGGTCGGCGCCGATGGTCAACGCCTCTTTCACCTCTTCGTAGGGCCGCCGACTGACGACGTTGATTGGACCGATCAGACCGAGGACATGCTTGAAGGGGCTGCTCGGTTCATTGACCGGTTGTATCGCTTGTGGAACCTCTACGACGTGAACTTTCACGACGGTGTCACGGCGTCTGACATCGAAGTGCGCCACGTAGTGCACCGCACGATCGATCGCGTAACGAAGGACTTCGACCGCTGGAGTTACAACACGGCGGTGGCGGCGAACATGGAGTTGTTGAATGCTGTCTCCAAGGCAGCGCGCAGCGACGAAGGCATCGAGCGCGCAACGCTTGACGAAGCACTTGACGTGCTCGTGAAACTGCTCTCTCCCATGACGCCCCACATCACGGCCGAGCTCTGGGAGCAGAAATACCCGGGTCAGCCGAACGTTCACCAGAGCGCGTGGCCCGTGGCCGATCCAGCACTTGTCGCCGACGAGACCGTCACCATGGTGGTGCAGATCAACGGAAAAGTCAAAGCTCGTCTCGAGATATCGCCGACCATTAGCGAAGAGGACGCGACGACCGCTGCACTCGCTGACGCCTTGATTCTCGAGGCCCTTGACGGAGCGTCACCATCGCGCGTGGTGGCGCGGCCTCCGCGACTCGTCAACATCATTCTTTAATGGCTCCTTCAGCGTCGAAGCCTGAGACGCAGATCACAGTCGAACCGCCCCAGTTCGACCGACCCGAGGTCGAGATTCGCGCGTCCTCGAGGCGAAAGAAGACGGGCAACGCTCATTGGTCGGGCAGTCGCATCGTCGTGCAGATACCTGCGCGCATTCGCGGTCGCGAACGACGAGTATTCGTTGATGAACTCGTGGAACGGCTTATGGCCCAGCGTCCTCAAAACGCCGCGGGTGACGGAGCGCTCGAAGAGCGCGCGCGCGTACTCGCCGAGCTGTACAACGATTCGGTGATGCCGGCGTCAGTTCGTTGGGTGAGCAATCAACAGGCTCGGTGGGCTTCGTGTTCACCAGGCTCGCGCGAGATCAGAGTCTCGAGTCGACTGCGTCAGTGCCCCGAGTGGCTGATCGACGCCGTGCTGGTGCACGAACTCGCTCACCTCCAAGAGGCGGATCATTCGTTCGCGTTTTATGAAATTGCCAATCGTCATCCGCGCCAAGACGACAGTGCCCTCTTCCTCGAAGGGTACGCACTAGGACTCGGTCTTCGTATCGAAGCTGGCGACGTTGACGGCTCGATTGACGAGCGAATGTAAGGAGACTTCCTCTGGCGTTAGGGTCAGGGAAGTGCGAACACTTGTCGACGCAGCGAGAACCGTGGCCCTCGTCGCGCTGATCGCGGCGGGCGGATCGGTGTACGTGCCTGCTTCGCTCACTTCGGCCGGAGCGACTGGACTGCCCGGGCCGTGCACGACGAAAAACTCAGTGCACATTGGCCCTCAAGTTTCGCCCGCTTCGCAGGAACTTGCGTTCACGCTTAGCTTGACCAACGAGACGTCGAAGTCCTGCACCGTCGACAGTTATCCGATACTCAAATTTACCGACGCTGAGGGACACGTTGTTGCGTTCAGGTACTCGCACCGAGCCACTGGTGGCTACGCCATGACCAAAGCCCCGCCAACGAAGCTCGTGCTACAGCCACGCCGTTCGGCCTACGTGTTGGTGGCGAAGTCTTCGTGCGTTGGTCCCGATCGAGTGCGTGCGACGAAGGTTGGGATAAGCGTGGCGTGGGCCGACGCAGGCACGCTGAAGCCGGGCACTAACTACAAGATGGTGACTCTTTGGTCGATGAAGTATCCGAGTTTCTATACCTGCGCTGGTCCTAACGCGAAGGCTGACAATGTCGTTGCCTTCACGCCGCTCGAGCTTTCATTTAGAGCAACGTTGTAGCCAGACACGAGACATCGTCGCTCGAGGGTCCTTTGCGTTAGTTCGCTTCGCCGCGCAAGAACTTCTCGAGTTCAGCAGCGAGTTCGTCACCGCTCGGTAACTCTTCGCCGAGTGACGTACCTTCGGTCTGATCAGCCGCAGCTTCGAGGCGCTCAATCATCGATGAGTGCTCGGGATTATTGGTAACGAGTTCATCGACGCGCTGGCGTGCCTCGTCCGCCGATGCGCGAAGGAGTCCCGCGTCGAGCGTGAGACCTGAGATGCGCGCGAGTCCGTCAATTAACGCTGCTGAGGCTTGGGGGTAGGGCATCGCGGCGACGTAGTGCGGAACACGGGCCCAGAGGGTCACGATGTCCATGTCCACTTCGGCAAATCCCAACTCGAGCGCCGTGCCAATACCGGCAGGGACTTCGAGCTCGCCGGTGACTGAACCGACAATGGCAAGCAGATGCGCGCTCGTGGCGGGCGCGGTGCCAATAATGCGCACCGGTCGGGTGTGCGGGGTAGGGGCTGGAAAGGCGCCAAGTCCCACGACGAGACGAACGTCGAAACGTCCGGCGGCGTCGGTCACGACGTCAACGAAGTCGCTCCAATGAAAGTCGGGTTCTGGACCGACGAGAAAGATGACGTCCGCGCCGTCGCCGTCACGGCCGTAGCGCAGTTGAATTTCGGGCCACGTCAGCTCGGTCGTGATGCCGTCGACGATACGCGCAAGTGGTCGTCGAGCTCGTTGATCAATGAAGTACTCGGTGTCAAAGGTCGCGAGCACTTCGGTGGGAATGGTCTCCAACAGTGTCGCCACGGCCGTGCTCGCGCCAAGGCCCGCGTCGATCCAGCCTTCGAGACCGACAACGAGAACCGGCTCGTTGAGGTCGGGGTCAGCCAGGAAGATGATTCGGTCGTAGATTTCGTCGTCCATCATGCCTCCAAGGTCTTTTTAGCCGTTTCGGCGAGTGTTGCAATGTGCGCGGGAAACTCATCGACGCTTCCCTGATCACCGGCGGTAGCACCCGCTCGGTAACGAGCGAAGACGCCTTGCATGATGCACGCTAACTTCCAGTATCCGAACGCTTGATAGTAGGCGACGTGGCTGACGTCGAGTGTCGTGTGGCGCGCGTAAGCCTTTAGAACTTGTTCACGAGTGGCGAAGCCTTCAGCTGTGGTGGGCGCCGCGCCGAGTAGTACTGACGTGAGATCGTGAGGCTCGGACCAGTAACAGAGCAGCATCCCAAGATCGGCCATCGGATCGCCAAGCGTGCAGATCTCCCAGTCGAGAATCGCCTTCACGTGGCCCGTCTCATCGAGCACGGTGTTGTCAAGGCGGTAGTCACCGTGGACAACGGCCACGCGCTGTTGGGCCGGGATCGAACGCGCAAGTTGATCGCCCACTTCCTCGACGAGATTCTCGTGATCGACGCCTTCGACCCTCATCTGCTCGAACTGGCCGCGCCAACGGCGCAGTTGGCGTTCGATGTAGCCGTCGTGTCGTGCAAGGTCGCCAAGTCCGGCCTTTTCGACGTCGACATCGTGCAGTTGAGCAAGCGTCGCGGCCAGATTTTCACCGATCTGAGATCTAATGTCGACCGTAAAGGCCGCGCTTGCCTGGGCGCGATCGCGCAGTATCGCACCCTCGATGAACTCCATGACGTAGAACGGTCGCTCGTTGACTGATTCGTCGACGCAGAGGCCGAGAGTCGCGGGCACCGGGACGCCCTGGGGCAGCAGGGCCTTGATAATGGTGTGCTCGCGCACCATGTCGTGCGCTGTGGGCAGTACGTGACTGGTGGGCGGTCGACGCAGCGCGTACGTGTGGCCATCGGCGTCGGTGACGCGAAAAGTGAGATTTGATCGACCGCCCGCGATCAGTTCAAAGTCAAGTGGCGCGACCGAGCCAACGTGCTCAACCATCCACCGGGTGACGTTTTCGTGGTCAATCCCCATCACCGTTTCCATGCCAGTGACGCTAACAGCGTCGAGTGGCCACTCCCATCGAATCGCGGCGACCGTTAGGCTAGGGCGCGTGAATGATGTAACTGATGCCACTTTTGCAACCGCCGTCATCGAGCGCTCCAAGACCGTGCCCGTCGTTGTTGATCTGTGGGCGGAGTGGTGCGGTCCTTGTAAGACACTCGGTCCTACATTAGAAAAAGTTATCGGCGAAACGTCTGGCGCGGTAGAACTCGCCAAGGTCGACGTCGACACTAATCCCGAGATTGCACAGGCGTTTCAAGTTCAGTCGATTCCCGCTGTCTTTGCCATAAAGGACGGTCAGATCGTTGACACGTTCGTGGGCGCGTTGCCCGAAGCTGGGATACGAGAGTTCATTGAACGCCTTGCGCCGGGCGCGTCGATTGTTGATCAACTCGTTGAGGCCGGCGATGAAGTGTCGTTGCGCGAAGCACTCCAACGCGACACCACCAACGTCGAAGCAGCGGTCGCCCTCGGAGACTTTCTTCGCCAGGCTGACCAGTTGGACGAAGCTGAGGCTCTGCTCACCCCATTTGCTCACGTACTGGGCGCTAAAACGGTGCTGGCACGTATTCGACTGCAACGCAGTGGCGTGAACCTCGAGGGTGACTTGGATCTGACACTCGAACACTTACTGGAGCAGACCTCGGTGAGCGATGAGTCAAAGGTTCAGCTCCTGGAGATTCTCGACGCGCTCGGCCCAGAGGACGTCCGCTACGTGTCGTATCGACGCCGGCTCGCGAGTCGTCTCTACTAGTGCACATCTTTCGGCCCGAGAGGCCGCTCGTGGTCGCCCTCGGACCACAACGCATCGACGTGACATCGCGTGCGCTCGTCATGGGCATCTTGAACCGGACGAAGGACTCTTTCTTCGGTCCCGCCGCGACGTACGACCTCGACGCATTTTTTGCTCGCGCCGAGCAGCTCGTTGACGAGGGTGCCGATCTCCTCGACGTGGGCGGCGTCAAGGCCGGACCGGGTGAGGAAGTAAGTGAAGAAGAGGAGCTCGAGCGAGTAGTGCCCGTCATCGCTGAACTGGCCACACGGTTCTCCGTGCCGCTGAGCGTGGACACGTGGCGCGCGTCGGTGGCCAGAGCCAGCTACGAGGCCGGCGCGTGCGTTGGTAACGACATCAGTGGTTTTGGCGACCCCGACTATCTCGGCGTCGCAGCCAAGGCCAACGCAACCGTCGTCGCGACGCATATTCGTCTTCGTCCTCGCGTCGCTGATCCAATGCCGCACTACGACAACGTCACCGAGACGGTTGCGGCATTTCTCATTGAGCGCCGTCGCTGGGCCAAAGAAGCAGGCCTCGTTGATGAGCAGATCATCCTCGACGCCGGGCTCGATCTCGGCAAGACGTCGGCGCAGTCGCTCCAACTACTGCGTGACTCCAATGAACTCGCGGTGCTCGGCTCGCCGCTCCTTCTCTCGGCGTCGAATAAGACGTTCCTGGGCGATATTTTTGAGCTTCCGGTCACCGAGCGTCGAGAGGCGTCACTGGCTGCGACGGCTCTCGGGATCGCACTGGGTTGTCGTATCGTTCGTGTTCATGACGTCGCAGGAACAGTTCGAGTGCGCGACACGCTCGCGCGTTTGGCCGAGGTGGACCAGTGAGTAGCCCGAGCGTGTGCGTGGTGGGCACTGACGCCACGATGGTCTACGACGCGGTGCATAACGTCGTCACCGACGCGCTCGGGGACCTCGACCCCTCATTTGCGCTCCAAGATTTCACGGCGAAAGACGTCACCCAGGGATCGGCTGAGTCGACGTTGCCCCGAGTCATGGAAGCGCTCAACACGCCGCCCTTTTTGGTCGAGCGTCGAGTCGTTGTGGTGCGCGACGCGCAACTGCTCGTCGCGGACGAGGTGGCCCAACTGACTGCGTGGATGAGTTCACCTGCTCCGGGGACCGTCCTCATTGTCGCTGTTGTCGGCACCAAAGCCAACAAGCTCGTCAAGGGAGCCACCGAAGTTGTTGAGGTGAACGTTGGTTCGCGCGTCGCTGATCGTGTGGCCTTTGTGAAGTCCAAGATGGATGAATACGGTGTCGTGATCGATCACCCAACGGCCCAGCGCGTCGCCGAACAAGTTGGTGACGACGTCGCGCGCGTCGACGCACTCGCTCGCACCTTGCAGTCGATTTATGGCACGGCGCCCCTGGTGTTCGCTCGTCTCGAGCCCTATCTCGGTGACGCTGGTGACGTACCGGTATGGGAGCTCACTGACGCAATCGACGGCGGTGACGCCACCAAGGCCATCACGGTCGCGCGACGAATGCTCGAATCACGACGTCGCGCGGGCCTCCAGATTGTCTCGATGCTCCAGCGTCACTATCTCAATATGGCCCGACTCGAGGGGAGCGACGCGCGCACCAAAGAAGATGCCGCGACGCTGCTCGGTATTAACGCGTATCCGGCGGGCAAAGCCTTGCAACTTGCTCAGCGTATGGGAGCTGATCGCCTGACCACGGCGGTGCACTGGATTGCCGAAGCGGATCTTGCCTTAAAGGGTGGGGTGAGTTATGGAGGACGAGACCTCGATAGTGATCTGGACGTGACCGAACTGACGGTCATTGAGATACTCGTCGCACGGCTCGCGCGACTCTCTCGCGGAGCGCGAGGGCGCTAGGGGCCGAGAGCGTCGTACGTTTCGACGCCTCGTGGGTTCAGGGTCTTACGAGGTGGCTGATGAAGTTGGCGGATTCACGGTGGTGAGGTAATGGAACCGACCTCGGCGATCGTGCAACACGGCGAGGCGTATAAAGGCTCGCTCAGCGCTACTTTTTGGACGACGTTGCCGCGCTCTTCCTCGTTGCTTTTTTCGTCGCGATGGCCTTGGGAGTGGTCGACGAGGCGCGCTTCTTCGCAGCCTTCCTCGCCTTGGTGGCGCTTTTCGTCGCCGACGCCACCTGCTTCTTTACGACGTTCTTTGTTTTCTGGACCTTCTTGGTAGCGGAGGCTGCGCGCTTCTTCGCGACTTTCTTCGTCGCGCTGACTTTTGTGGTAGCCGCTGACGCGCGTTTTTTCGCCGTGGTTGCCTTCTTCGTCGCCGAGGTCACCTGCTTCTTCACTGCCTTCTTGGCCTTGACCGCTTTCTTCACGAGAACCTTGCGCGTGGGAGCGGTTCGCTTTTCGATGCGTTCGACGGCGCTCGAACTGCTCACGACAGCAGCAGCTTCGCTCAAACCTTGCTCAACTCTCGCTCCAGCGGTCGCCGCGGCCACTTCAAGAGTGCCGATGGCACTGCCCACGATTTTTGCGGCGATGTCAAGTTTGTTTGCCATGGAGACGAGCGTAGTCACAGATGCTCTTGACAAACTCGTCGCGCCGGGCACGACGTTCCTGCGGCGCCCGAGGACGCTCTCCAGCGAAGGCTCTTTAGGCTTCGGCGCGAAGCGAGTTCAGACGCTTCATCAGGCCACTCTTCTTGTTCGCGGCCTGGTTCTTGTGAATGACGCCCTTGGAAGCAGCCTTGTCAATGCGCTTGACGGCGAGGCGCAACGCGCTCTCTTCGTTCTCGGTGTCAAGTGCGGCAACGGCGTTCTTGGTGCGGGTACGAAGCTCTGACTTCACGGCCTTGTTGCGCTCGCGAGCAACCACGTTCTGCTTGTTACGCTTGATTTGGCTCTTGATATTGGCCACGGCTACATCCTCGTTCGTAAGTGCGCGTTAACTCTCCGCGCGGGCCTAGAGATTCTAGCAGAGGGCCGCTGGGGCCTACCACTCAGATAAAATTCGTGGCGTGCCAGGTAGCCTTGGTTGACCGTGGCAACTTCCTCTTCATCTGTCGATTCCAGCAAAATCCGCAATCTCAGCATCATTGCGCATATTGACCACGGTAAGTCGACGCTCAGTGACCGCATTCTAGAGATCACCGGCGCCGTTGATCCGCGACTCATGCGCGCTCAGTACCTCGACTCGATGGACATCGAGCGCGAGCGCGGCATCACCATCAAGGCCCAGAACGTACGCGTGGGCTACAAGGGTCACCTCATCCAACTCATCGACACACCCGGTCACGTGGACTTTGGCTACGAGGTGTCGCGCTCACTGGCGGCCTGCGAAGGAGCGGTGTTGTTAGTTGACGCGAGTCAGGGCATTCAGGCCCAAACATTGGCCAACTGCTACCAAGCGATTGAGCACAACTTAGAGATCGTTGCGGTCCTCAACAAGATCGACCTGCCAGCGGCTGACCCCGAGCGTTGCAAGGAAGAACTCGAACGAGTCCTAGGACTACCCGCGAGCGAGATACTTTCGATCTCCGCCAAGACCGGTGAGGGCGTGCCCGAGTTATTGGACGCGATCATTGCGCGTATTCCAGCTCCCGTAGGAGATCCGAACGAGCCACTTCGTGCGCTTATCTTCGACTCGTACTACGACCAGTTTCGCGGCGTCATTTCCTCGATCCGTGTGCTCGATGGCACACTTCGCGACGACGAAAAGATTCGCATGATGCGCGCGGGCACGACGCACGTCCTAGAAGAGATCGGCATGCGCACGCCTGAGATGATCAAGGTCAGCCAACTTGGTCCGGGTGAAGTGGGTTACGTGGTCGCGGGCATTCGTGACGTCGCCGGTGCGCGTTCGGGTGAGACAATCACTGAAGCGGCGAATCCCGCCGCCAGTCCGCTCGAGGGTTACCTCGATCCCAAGCCCATGGTTTTTTGTGGGATCTATCCCATTGATGGGGACGACCTCGGTGATCTGCGTGACGCACTCGACAAACTCAAACTCAACGACGCCTCGATCACCTTTGAGCCAGAGAAGTCCCACGCGTTGGGTTTTGGTTTTCGCTGCGGCTTCTTGGGTCTCTTGCACATGGAGATTGTCCGCGAACGTCTCGAGCGCGAGTTCAATCTCGGCATTATCGCCACGGCACCTTCTGTTGTCTATCGAGCCTTTCTTACCGACGGCAGCGAGATTCTCATCGATAACCCGACGGAACTGCCCGATCCCAGTCGCCTCAATCACGTTGACGAGCCAATGCTCGACGTGACGATCCTCACGCCCAGTGAGTTCTTAGGTGCCGTGATGGACCTTGGACAGTCGCGCCGCGGAGAGATGACCAAGATGGAGTACCTCTCGACCGAGCGCGTGGAACTGCGCTACCGGATTCCTTTGGCCGAAGTCGTTATTGACTTCTTCGACGCTCTGAAGAGTCGTACCAAGGGCTACGCGTCGCTGGACTATGAGCCCAGTGGCTACGTGACGTCTGAAGTGGTGCGCGTGGATTTGCTGATCAATCACGAGCCCGTGGACGCCTTTTCCACCATTGTTCACCGCACCAACGCCGAGTTCTACGGCAAGCGGATGGCTGAGCGCCTGAAGGAGCTCATCCCGCGCCAAATGTTCGACGTGCCGATTCAGGCGGCAATTGGCGGACGCGTCATCGCGCGCCAAACCGTCAAGGCTCGTCGCAAAGACGTCTTGGCCAAGTGTTACGGCGGGGACATCACGCGTAAGCGCAAGCTCTTGGAAAAGCAAAAAGAGGGCAAGAAGCGAATGAAGAACCTAGGGCGCGTTGAAGTGCCTCAAGAAGCCTTCGTCGCGGCACTCAAACTCGAAGAGTAACGTCCGCGTCCTCGTTGAGGTCTTTTAGTAGACGTTGAAGCCTGGCGGTAAGTTACCACGACCACTGAGAGCGAGCAGCACCGTCTCTCCTTGATGCTTTTTCATGCTGAAGCCCGCTACGTAGGCGAGACTTGCGCGCAGGGCCTCAGTTGGTAGGTCGATCTCAACGTGCAACGCGCGCGCGAGGTCGAGGCCGTGAATGGTCAGCTCCGCCGTACGCGACGCCAAGTAGTCACTGAGCTTCATCGTGCCAAAGGGCGAGCCCACCGCGGCGCCCGGTGGGCTCGCTGCAATGAACGCGATTGCGCGCGCTGAAGCGGCGGCGACGGTGACGAGTGGATCGTCGCCGAGTGCCGCGACCGCGAGGCGGGCACGTTGGGCGATGCTCTCGTCGGTGAAATACGTCGAATCGGCCGGTTCGGCCCGCTGGGGATGTTCGACGTAGTCAACAATGATGACGTTCGCGCGATTGGTGTGACCAACGAGTTCCTTGATGGTCCATTCGCCCAGCCCCGGCGCGTCCCACGACGTTGCGGGCACGGCGCCCACGACGTCAACGAAGTATTGGGAGGCTTGGCTAAACGCGTCGAAGTCCGGACCTTGCATCGATGTCTCCTTTTAGTGAGCGATAACTACGTAGAGAACTTAGTAACCGGTGGTGCCGTCAAGTATCTCGCGCAGAATGTCCGCGTGGCCGCAGTGTCGTGCGTACTCCTCGATCATGTGCAGATAGATCCAGCGCAAGTCGACCTCGTGGCCGTGACGCAGATTCTTTGCGACCGCGTCAAGATCACTCGAACGCCCGATGACGCGTGACGTCGCGGCGGCGGTGGCGAATCGATCGAAAATCTCCTCGGGGGAGTGACTTTCAAGATCGTTGAAGTACGCGTCGGGGTCGTCGCTGGCGTCGAGGTAGCTCTCGATCTCCTCGCCTTTGAAGAGAACGCTGAACCAGTAGAGCTCGACGAAAGTCATGTGCTGAACCAGTCCGAGAAGGGAGAGCCTCGAGGTGGGCAGGGGACGCTCTTTTAAGTGCTCGACGTTCAGTCCGTCGCACTTGACGAGCAGGGTCGAGCGGTAGAAATCGAGCCAGGCGTCGAGCTGCTCGCGCTCGTTTCCTCGGATGTGCTCTTCAAAGCGGTCAGGGGCTTGGTAGGTCTCCACGGGCCCATTGTATAAACGTGATTTGCCGGTGGTTAGCACTCGGTAAAATCGAGTGCTAACAAGGAGACGTATGGCCCGGCGCGTAAAGACAGCACCACAACCCAAGACCAACCTCGACGCGCGCAAGGCCACCATCCTTGAGGCCGTCGTGACCGAGCACGTCAATACCGCCCAGCCCGTGGGCTCGTCCGCCGTGGCCCAAAGTTCTGACCTCGCCGTCTCACCCGCCACCGTGCGTACCGAGATGGTGGCGCTCGAGCGCGAGGGCTACCTCGCACAACCTCACACCTCAGCCGGTCGTGTGCCGACCGACAAGGGGTATCGCTACTTCGTCGATCACCTTGAAGCTGGCGTGCTCGGCCCCGCCCAGCAGCGACAGATAAAGGAGTTCTTCGAGCACGTGCGCGGTGAGGTCGAAGACGTGCTCGAACAGACCTCCACGCTCCTCAGTCGTCTCACGAGCTACACCTCGGTCGTGGTGGGAGCTGGACACTCGCACGCGACGGTCCTGAGTGTCCAGTTAGTGAACCTTGACGCTCGTCACCACTTGCTCGTCACGGTCTTTTCTGATGGCACTGTTACCAAGCACAGTGTGCTCGCGAGCTTTGAGGCGACGCACGTTGAGGTAACGGAGGCGTCGCGTCAGTTGAACGCACTCTTGATTGGCACGACACTCGATGGCAAGGTCCAGGTGCCATCTCGTGGCGACACGATCGCCAAGCTCGTACGCGAAGCGGTCTCGGTACTGCACGCCGAAATGCCGACGATGGAGGGCGAACAGGTCTACATCGGCGGTTCGTCCAAAGTGGCCGAAGTCTTCGAGGGCGTGGAAACCGTGCGCAAGGTGCTTGGCATCTTGGAGCAGGAGCTGCTCGTTGTCTCGCTGGTTGAAGACATCTTGGACAAGGGGCTGTCCGTGGCCATTGGTTCTGAACACGGCTATGAACCACTCTCGGCGTGCGCGGTGATCGTCGCGCCGGTCTCGCTCGAGGGTGAGACGATTGGCGCGGTCGGACTACTTGGACCCACGCGCATGAAGTACCGCGAAGTCATGGCTGCCGCTGAAGCAGTCTCACAACAACTCACCACTCACTTTGGCGGAGACGTAGACAGTGCCTAACACCAACCTGTACGAAATTCTCGAAGTCGATCAGAACTGCTCGCCCGAAGAGCTGAAGCAGGCCTATCGCCGTCTCGCTCGCCAGTACCACCCGGACTCGAACACTGAAGACCCCGGCGCCGAGGCGCACTTCAAAGAGGTCTCCCAGGCGTACGAGATTCTTTCGGATCCCGAGCGTCGAGCGAATTACGACCGCTTCGGTTCTGACGTGGGCGCGGGCGCTAATCCCTTTGGTGGGGGTTCAGTCCAGGACATCTTTGACATGTTCTTTGGTGGCATGGGGGCGAGTAGTCAAGGTCGCCGCGGTCCACAACCCGGCCCCGATGCCGAAGTCGCTATCGACATCACACTTGAAGAGGCGGCCTTTGGAGCGACGCGCGAAGTCACGGTCACGTTGCCCCAGCGCTGTACGACCTGTTCAGGTTCGGGTTGCGCGCCCGGCACGTCGCCGGTGACCTGTGAGGAGTGCCAGGGCGCAGGAGCGGTACAGCGGGTGCGCAACTCGATACTTGGTCAGATGGTCACGTCTCAGGTGTGCTCGCGCTGTCAGGGCTTTGGTACACGTATCGAAACGCCGTGTCCTGACTGTCGCGGTGAGGGTCGTCGCCAGCAGAGCACGACGCTTACGGCACAGATTCCAGCGGGCGTTGAGGACGGTTCGACGATGCGCCTCGCCGATCGAGGGCCGGCGGGGTTGCGCGGTGGTGCGAATGGACGACTCTTCGTGCACCTTCGCGTTCTTCAAGACGAGCGTTTCGAGCGCCATGGCGACGACCTCCACCACGAAGCGCATATTGCCTTTAGCCAGGCCGTGCTTGGTGCCACCATTATCGTCCCCACGATTCGTGCCTCGATCGACATCGACGTGGAACCCGGCAGCCAGAACGCCACCGTGCATCGTGTTCGCCACGAAGGCATCGAGCATCTCCACGGTCGCGGTCGCGGCGATCTCTACGTTCACTTGACGGTTGACGTGCCGAGTGAACTCGATGAAACGTCAGAGAATCTTCTTCGCCAATGGGCCGAACACCGTAAGGAAGCAATCAGTGAATCGAACGGCGGCCTCTTTCGCCGTCGCAAAGCGAAGAAATGACCTACCTCGAGTGGCCACGACGCGTGGCCGCGCTGGGACAGTTTCACGTTGACGACGTCGAGCGACCGGCGCTCGATAAAGACACTGATCACCACCTTCGAAGGGTGCTGCGCGCTCAAGACGGAGAAGAGATTGTCGTCACGAACGGTCGCGGCTCGTGGGCCTTGGCGCGCGTACACCCCAATGGGCTCGAGCTAGAGAGCGACGTCCACCTTGACCCGGCGCCCAGCGAGACGACCATCTACTTGACACCGCTCAAAGGCGACCGCAGCGAGTGGGCAGTCGCCAAAGCCACCGAGGTGGGAATTACGCGCGTGGTGCCCTTGATCGCCGAGCGCATGGTCGTCAAGTTCAAGGGCGAGGCGCGCGAGAAGATCCTTTCGCGCTGGAGGCGCGTCGCGGCCGAGGCCACGGGCCAGTCTCGGCGCACCTACGACGTCATTATTGATGAACCCGTCAAGGTCGCGGACGTTCCCGCGTCGGTCGCCGTCGCTGATTTCACCGGCTCGGGAAACTGGGGCGACCTGCAGAGCGTCGCCGTTGGCCCCGAGGGTGGTTGGGCGCGTGATGAGTGGGATACGAGTCGCCGCCACGTGGGGCTTGGACCGAGCGTTCTTCGAGCCGAAACCGCCGGCATCGTCGCGGCCTCACTTCTGGCCTTTCAGGCTGGTGGATGGGGATTTACGCTGCATGGTCCCCAAAGTGAGTAATGATGAGAGCACTAGATGAGTGACTGCCTTTTTTGCAAAATTGTCGCGGGGAAGATTCCCGCGAAGGTCGTCGCTGAGAGCGACACCTCATTGGCCTTTCATGACATTGCGCCTCAAGCGCCGGTGCACGTCCTCGTTATTCCAAAGCGCCATCTCACGAGTGCCAATGACGCGAGCGGCGCCGACGTTGGACTTTACGACGATCTCTTTTCTCTCGCCCAACTCGTCGTCACCGAAGAGGGCATTCGAGAGAGCGGTTATCGCCTCATCTTTAACGTGGGCGTGCACGGCCAACAGACCGTGCCTCATCTGCACATGCACGTGCTTGGCGGACGATTGATGACGTGGCCACCAGGATGACCTCAGAGGCCAAATCCGACGAGGCCCTCACGGCAACGACGCACGTTCCTAACACCCACCTTATGGCCGGACTACTCGGCCCACGTGATGAGCACTTACGTGTCATTGAACGATCGTTTCCCAACTCGAAGATCCGCGTGCAGGGCAATCAGATCGCGGTGACCGGACCCGACGCCGCGATGGTGCTTCGGCTCTTCGATGAACTGGTTTTAGTGCTCGAGAGTGGTCAGTCACTCGACACGACAAAGATCGCGCGCACCGTTGACATGGTGGCTGACGACCTTCGACCGAGCGAGGTACTGCGTCACGAAGTCGTTCGCGGCGCCAAGGGCAAGGCCGTACGCCCATCCACCGCGGGTCAAAAGCGCTACACCGACGCGATCGACAACTCCACCATTACGTTTGGCATCGGACCAGCGGGTACGGGCAAGAGTTACCTCGCCGTGGCTCAAGCGGTGCAGGCACTGCACCGTCGCCAAGTCCAACGTATTGTGCTCACGCGACCGGCCGTTGAAGCCGGCGAGAACCTCGGTTTTCTTCCCGGGGACTTGATGGCCAAGGTCGATCCCTACCTACGTCCGCTCTACGACGCCCTGCACGACATGGTGGGCGCCGAGGGCGCGCAACGTCTCATTGCGAACGGAACCATTGAAGTAGCGCCGCTCGCCTTCATGCGTGGGCGAACCCTGAATGACTCATTTATTATTCTCGACGAGGCCCAGAACACGACACCCGAGCAGATGAAGATGTTTTTGACACGTATTGGCTTTAACTCCAAGGCCGTGGTCACCGGGGACGTTACCCAAATCGACCTCAACGGCAAACGCAGTGGACTCGTCAAAGTGGAAGAGATCCTTCACGACGTCGAGGGCATTAGTTTTATTTACCTTGGGGCGAAGGACGTTGTTCGAAGCCGCATCGTGAGCGACATCGTCGCGGCGTACGACAAACTTTCATGACCGTCGACATCTACGCGGCTGACGAACAGCACGATCACGAAATTGATCTAGAGCGCTGGGTGGCCCTCGCCCAAGGCGCCCTCGGCGACGAAGGCGTTCGTGGACTGGCCGAAGTGTCACTTATCTTTTCCGATGAACCAACCATCGCTGATCTCAATCAACAGTTCATGGGCAAAGAGGGACCGACCGACGTCTTGAGTTTTCCCATCGATGGCGAACCCGAGCCCTCGGGTCGAGTTCCTGACGCGGGGGGAAGCGGTCCGGGGGAGCCGCCACTTCCTGAGATCCCACAACTCATAGGCGACATCGTTATCTGTCCGGCCGTCGCCGCGCGTAACGCCGTCGAACACGAGGTCACCTTCGACGACGAGATCGCGCTGCTCGTGGTGCACGGTGTGTTGCACCTGCTTGGTTGGGACCACGTGATTGACGACGAGGCCGAACGCATGGAGGCGCGCGAGCGAGAACTCTTGGCGCGCCACTACAAAGCGACGCCCTAGTGATCGCGGCTACCTGGTCGACGGGCGACACCTACCTCGGCGTTACCGTACTGGTTTTATTGATCTTCTCAGGGTTCTTTGCTATGGCCGAGACGTCGCTGACTCGTATGAATAAGTCGCGCGCTCGTTCGCTGCGTGATTCGGGTCGACGAGGCGCCAAGGCGTTGGTGACCCTTGCTGAAGCGCCCGAGAAGTTTTTGAATCCGTTGCTGTTACTCGTGTTGATCTGTCAGTTGGTGTCGGCGACGATGGTTGGTGTGCTCGCGGGCCACCTTTTTGGTGCGGCGGGCGTCTTCATCGCTACAGCCGGCGAAGTCATTGTCATTTTCGTAGCCTTTGAGGCAATCCCGAAGAACTTCGCGATTCAACATCCCGATCAAGCGGCTCTCACGAGCGCGCCCGTCGTGGGGCGAGTCCTTCGCTTCTGGCCTATCCGGTGGATATCGGCCGTTCTTCTTTTCATTGCCGACAGCGTGATTGGACTCTTTGGCGCAAAAGGTTCTGGTCGACGCATGACCGAGTCAGAAGTTCTCGCAATGGCCGACGTCGCCCACGAAGACGACGCGATCGAGTCCGAAGAGCGCGACTTCATTCATTCGGTCATTGAGTTCGGCGACACCATTGTTCGTGAGGTTATGGTGCCGCGCATCGACATTGTGGGGATCAACGACAACGCGACCGTGCGCCAAGCCCTCGATCTCGCGATTGAATCAGGTCGCTCGCGCATACCGGTCTTGGGCGAGAGCGTCGATGACGTCGTGGGCATCGTGAACCTTCGCCACCTCGCCGGACTCGTTGTCGATAACAAGGGCGACGAACTTCTTCGTACCCACATGGGCGTGGCGCAGTTCGTTCCAGAAACTAAGAAAGTTGCATCCTTGCTCACCGAAATTCGTAACGCGAAAAGCCACCTGTTTATCGTGGTTGATGAGTACGGCGGCACCGCCGGGCTTGTCACCCTCGAAGACGTCCTCGAAGAACTCGTGGGCGAGATCACTGACGAGTCCGACCCGACGATTGAGGACGATGACAACGTTCGCTCCATCGAAGGTGGCATCGAACTCAGTGGACGTCTCAACATTGACGACGCGAACGAAGAGTACGGACTGGCACTACCCAAAGACGGTTGGGACACGGTTGGTGGATTGGTGCTCGACTTGGCCGGTGGCGTGCCGAACGTCGGCGACATTCTCACGACTGATCACTATCGATTGACCGTGGTGCGTATGGACGGGCGCAGGATTGAAGAAGTACTCGTCGAACCATTGAGGATGTCATGACCAGAGCCGGATTCGTTGCCATTCTTGGTCGACCGAATGTTGGAAAGTCGACGCTGGTAAACCAACTCGTTGGTGCGAAGGTGTCGATCACTGCGGCGTCGCCGAACACGACGCGCCACGCGATCAGAGGCATTCTCACCGAAGGTGACACGCAGATCATCCTCGTTGACACACCCGGACTGCATCGACCCAGGACGACACTGGGCGGGCGGCTCAACGAAACGGCCCGCTCGGCCGCTGACGGTGTCGACGTGATCGTGGCGGTCGTTGAGGCCAGTGCCCCTATTGGTCCGGGCGACCGACACGTCATCGAGACAATGCTGAGTCACGGAAGGGGGCCTTCAGGTCCTCGCCTCTACGTCGTGGTGAACAAGATGGACCGACCCGGAAGAGAAGCAGTAGCCGCGCAGCTACTCGCGGCAAGTCAAGCCGTGGACGATATCGCTCGCGAAGCCAACCTCCAAAGTGCCGCTGATCGCGTGGAGTACTTACCAGTCTCGGCGAAAACTGGCGAAGGGACCGAGGCGCTGTTGGTGCTGCTGAGAGAGGCGATGCCCGAGTCACACTTTCTCTTTCCCGACGAAGAGGTCTCTGACGTTCCTGAAGCCATGTGGGTCGCAGAGTTAGTGCGCGAGCAGTTGGTTCGAAAGACGAAGCAGGAGTTGCCGCACTCAATTCACTGTCGCGTGAGTGAGTTCGAGTGGCCCCACGTGACCGTGGAGATTCTCGTCGAGCGCGAGAGCCAAAAGGGCATGGTCATCGGCAAGGGCGGGCAACTTTTGAAAGACGTTGGCATCGCCGCGCGACGTCAGCTGCCTGAAGGAATGTACCTAGAGCTACGCGTGCGGGTTGAGCCGGGTTGGCAAAAGCGCGACGACGTCCTCGACCGTTTCGGGTACTGAGTCTTTCGCACTTTCCAGTCGGCGCGATCGTGCGTGGCTAAAACCAACCATGGCAATCGCGATGGCGAGCAGGACCGCGACGACGCCGAGGGCGGACGTCGGAACTCCCACGTACTTAAGTCCGCTGAGGAGCACCGTGGCCATGATGATGCGACGAAGCTGCACGCCGTTCGCCCTTGATGAAAGCAGCGAACCAACGATCACCATGGGTACCGAACCAATGATGATCGAGGTCGTCAATGAAAAGTTGACGTTGCTAAAGAGCAGCGTGCCCAAGGTTGCGGACAAGGTGAGGGGAACCGATTGGGCGAGATCGGTGCCGACGAGCTGACTGTTGCGAAGACTTGGATAGAGGAACAACAACAAGACCAAGATGAGCGATCCCGCCCCGACTGACGTCAGGCCAACCATGAAGCCACCGATTGCTCCAATAGCAATCGTGGCGCCACGCCTTACGACAATGCCGTCTTTGTTGGCGATCGGGGCGAGCAACGTACGCCCAAGCATCGCCAAGGCGCCAATGATGAGCGCGGTACCGAGCAAGATCTGCAGTCGATGTTCGGCGATGGCACTTTGGCCTAAGAGGTGCATCACGTAAGTGCCAAGAAACGCTCCCGGTAGGGAGCCGTAACAGAGGTACTTCACGAGTCCCGTGTGCACGGTCTGACGACGCCAGTGAATGAGGACACCCGCGGGCTTCATAAAGAGCGCCGCGACGAGGTCTGAGGTAATTGCGGCTGTCGGGGTGATGCCAAAGACCAGCACCAGCATCGGCGTCATCAGTGCCCCCCCGCCAACGCCGGTGAGGCCGACGAGTAGCCCCACCACGGCACTGCCGAGTACCAGGTAGAGGTCAATATGCATGGGTCTCCGAGGGATTCGATTAAAACTAGTGAAATACTAGTTTATTGACCCACAACGTCGGTCGTTTTCTCGATTTTCTTAGTATTACTGGCGGACTTCGCGCAGAAACGCTTCAACGCTCGCCCTGTCACGGGTACGGCGCATGGGTGGAAGCTTTTTGAACATGACTGATCGGTACCGCGCGGTCGCGAGGCGGGTGTCGAGCACGGCGACAACGCCACGGTCGTCCTTGGTGCGAATGAGCCGTCCTACGCCCTGGGCGAGCAGCATCGTCGCGCGCGGTAGATCGACGTCCATAAAGGGGCTGACCGACTTTTCGCGGCGCGCTTCAGCGAGTGGATCGCCGGGCACGCTGAAGGGCAATCGGTCGATGGTGACGAGGCTCAGCGAGTGCCCTGGCACGTCGATGCCCTGCCAGAAACTCGTGACAGCGAAGAGACTCGCCTCGTCGCTGTGGCGAAACTGATCGATGAGACGCTGGCGCGACAAGGTGCCTTGAACGAGAACTTCGGTGTCGAGCTGAGGCGCGACAGCCTCAGTGACGCGTTGCATGACCGAACGATTCGTAAAGAGCGCGAGCGTACGCCCACCGGCGGCCCTTATTAACGTGACGAGCTCGTCGATGATGGCGGCTTCGGCCTCAGGAGCGTTGCGCTCGGGAAAGTTGTCTGGAACGTACAGCAGCGCGTGGTTCTGGTAGTCAAAGGGACTCTCGAAGTGGTCGAGCACGCAGTCGTCGATGCCGAGGTTCTTTGGCAACGTGTCGGGAATAGTGGCGCTCGTGAGGACCGCGGTGACGCTGCCCCAAAGATCATCGCGCAGTCGGGGACCAACGTCCACCAGGGAGATCTCGACATCAATTTCGCGCTCACGTCGAGAGAGAAAGAGCAGCTCACCCTCTTTGATTTTCGAGACGCGATCCAAATCGTTCGCTAAGTGAATGGCTGGACCAAGGGCCCGCACTTTACGAAACTCACCGTCGGCCGAAGTCGATTCGTGTGAGCGAAGCCCTTCGACGATCGAAGCGACAAGTTCATTGGCCCGTGAGAGTTCGAGCTGACACGCTTCATCGAGTCCCTTCAATTCACCTCGTTCATACTGGGCAAGTAGCAACGTGGCGAAGCGATCGGCACTCGAGAGTAACTGGTCCGCTCGGGCCTTTTCTTCTTCGCTAAGAAGTGAACGCGCCCCCATGGCGAGTGCGCGAAGCCGCGAAGCGTTCAACGAGGTGCCGAGCAGCGTCGCGAAGATGTCGAGTATCTCGTGTGCTTCGTCAAAGACCACGAACTCGTGCGCAGGCAGCAACATCGAACCCGACGCCAGGTGTGAGGCGTAGAGGTGGGCGTTGACGATGAGGATGGAACTTTCATTAGCGCGGTCTTTCGCAAGCTCGGCGAAGCAGTTTTGCCCCTGTGGGCACTTCGCCCTCGTGAGACACTCCTGGGGCGTCACGGTGAGCTGGCGACGTGCGCGCGAATCAACTTCGAAGGTGAGTTCGTCGAGGTCTCCGGTCGTGGTTTCGTTCGACCACAGAAGAATTCTTCGCATCTGATCAGCGACGCCCTTTGGGACTTCCGTGCCGTCGTCGAGACTGAGCTGCGCGCCAGCCCCGAGGCTCGTGGCTCGATTGAGACAGAGGTAGTTCTGTTTTCCTTTCAAAACCGCGACTCGAACGCCGTTCACGTGATCGGCGACTTGGGGCGCGTCTTTTTTCGCGAGTTGGTCTTGGAGATTCTTCGTCGCCGTAGCGATGACGACCCGTTCGCCCGACATGACAGCAGGTACGAGGTAGGCGAGCGACTTGCCGACGCCCGTGCCCGCTTCGATGACGTGGTGGCGACGACGGGAAATGGCTGAAGCGACGGCGCGTACCATCTCGCGCTGGCCCTCGCGGCTCTCGCCACCTCCGGGGAGGTCTTTCGTGATTGAGTCAAGTAGCGCCAGCGCACGCTCGGCGTCGATGGCGATCACGTCGTCGTCGAGCTGGATTCCCTCTGAAACATTCGTTTCGACGAAGGGGGATTCACCGTCGGGATCGAAACTATGCACCCGATGACCTTACGTGTCGCGAGAAGGGCTTCGTTAAGGGACGAAGTAAGTTTTATACGTGCCTGATCCCCGTCCAACGCCACTTCCCGCGTCCATTGAGCGTTCTGGCGTGCCCCATCACGTCGCCATAGTCATGGACGGCAGCGGTCGTTGGGCGCAGCGTCAAGGGCTCCCCCGAACCGAAGGTCACGGCGCCGGCGAAGAGTCTCTCGTTGATACCACCTACGGCGCGATGGCTCTGGGCGTGAAAGCACTGACGGTCTTCGCCTTCTCAACTGAAAACTGGCGCCGGCCCGTTGATGAGGTTCGTTACCTTATGAACTTCAATCGCGGTCTCTTAGAACGACGCCAACACCAACTCAACGGTGATGGCGTGAAAATTATCTTTTCGGGTCGACGTGACTGGCGCGTGCCAAAGGGCGTCATGAAACGCATGGACGAAGCTGCAGAGTTGACGAAGAACAACAAGGAATTCACCCTTAATATCGCCTTTAACTACGGCGGAAGGGCGGAAATCGTGGACGCGGTACGCGAGCTCGTTAATGACAAGGTGCCGGCGAAGAAGATTGACGAGAAGATGATCCGCGAGCGTCTGTATCACCCCGAGCTCTCCGACCCCGACCTGGTGGTTCGAACATCGGGGGAGTATCGAATTTCGAACTTCCTGCTCTGGGAGATGGCCTACGCCGAACTGGTGTTTACGGACGTGCTGTGGCCCGACTTTCGTCGTGAAGATCTCTACGACGCCATCGAGGTCTACCAAGGTCGCGACCGACGTTTCGGCGGCGTCGATAAGTGATCGTGTTACGCACGACGCTCGTCGTCGCGGGTCTCCTCTACATCTTTCTCTGGGTACTGGCGCTCAACGGCGCGACGTCGCTGATCGCGCCGCTCGTCGTGCCGTTGGTGCTCGCCGTTCTCGTGGCTGGCGGCGTTGCCCTCAATCGTTTCATAGGCATCACGCCACGAAAGCAGCACTTCAATGATCGTGAGGACGAGCCACGTCCGTGAGAGAGATCAGCGACGAAGCGGTCGTGTTGCGGACGTATAAGTCTGGCGAATCTGATCGAGTGGTCGTGCTCTGGACGCGCCAGCACGGAAAGTTGCGTGTGTTGGCTAAGGGTGTTCGAAAGACCTCGAGTCGAATGGGTGGCACTCTCGAGACGCTCGCTCACGTGACTGTCGATTTGGTAAAGACGCGCGGCGAGTTTTACATAGCTCGCCACGTTCAACACAAAGCGCGCCTCGCGACGTTGCGATCGTCGTATCCGCGAATCTCGGCTGGCTACGCCGTCGTTGAAGCCGTTGACGCCATCCCGTCTGACGGCGTACCCGACGAGGAGATCTTCGAGCTCTTGACACGCGTGCTCGCCACTCTCGACGATGAGTCCTTTGATCCAACGCTCGTGCCGTCATCGTTCTTCTTTCGCCTGCTCGCCTTAGATGGATCCGAGCCAGTGGTGGACGTCTGCGTGAACTGCGGGCGAGTCGGGCCACTGGTGGCCTTTGACGCACAGATCGGCGGCACGCTCTGTGACGAGTGTCGCCAGGGCGTCACGCTCTCACCCGATGCCTTGGCGCTCATTCGTCGCATGGTGGGTGGCGATCTCGCGAGCGTCTTGCGCGAAGGGAACCCGCGCGGATCGGGCGAGGTAATGGCCATTGCCCAGGAATCAATAGAAGTTCACTTTGGTCGACGTCTTCGCGCCCCCCAAGCCAGCGCGCCACTGCGTGCCCCTACTGACCGTTAGCGTGGGTTCTTGAGTACTTCAAGAACAAACTTCGGCGTTTACGTGCACGTGCCGTTTTGTGCGCATCGCTGCGACTACTGCGCCTTCGCGACCTATTCCGATCGCGATCATCTTATGGAGAGTTACGTCGAGGCGGTAGTGCAGGAAATTGCCTGGGCCAACGAAAAGGGCCTACAACAGGCAACGTCGGTGTTCTTTGGCGGCGGCACGCCCTCTCGACTGAGTGCCGAGCAACTGCTTCGAATACTCAACGCGATAGAGCGCGCTGAGGACGCAGAGGTGACCGTTGAGTGCAACCCTGAGGACGCCAATGTTGAACGACTTCGCGCCTACAAGGCCGGTGGCGTCACGCGCATGAGTTTCGGCGTGCAGTCAACGCAACCGGCGGTGCTCGCCGATCTCGGCCGGCGTCACGGCATCATGGCGCACCGCGAGGTCTCCCACGCGGTGCACGACGCAGGCTTTGCGACGTGGAACATGGACCTCATTGTTGGATCACGCGCGGAGAATCTCGATGACGTGCGCCACACGCTGGACGACCTGTTGGCCTTGGAACATCCACCACCGCACATCAGTTGCTACGCACTCACCCCTGAACCAGCGACGCCACTTGGCAGAGACCCCGCCCGCCACCCCGACGAGGACGCGACCGCTGACGCGTACGACTTGGTAGGGGAGGTTTTGGCGCAACACGGCTATCTGTGGGAGGAGATCTCGAACTGGGCCAAGCCCGGGCACGAGTGCCGTCACAACCACGTCTACTGGGACCACGATGATTACGTGGGCTTTGGCTCGGCCGCGCACTCGCACCAACACGGACGCAGGTATTGGAACGTACGTACGCCCGATCGCTACGTCGAACTCATCCAGAAGGGTGAGTCACCACTTGGAGACGAAGAGTTTCTTGACGAGTCAACGCAGCTCTTTGAAGAAGAGTCGTTAGCGCTACGAACGGCGCGCGGCGTGCCACTCGAAGCGTTCGACTCACTCGATGAAATTAGACACCTCGTTCAGGTCAGTGACGGACGAGTGACCTTGACGCCAAAGGCCCGATTAGTCGCGAATCAGGTGATTGTCCGGCTGAGGAGCAGCGAGTAGTCCAGTAACCTTTTGCGATGGAAGCAACGCCCCAACTCGACCCCGACCTGCTCGACAAGGTCATCAATCTTTGCAAACGGCGCGGATTTATCTTCCAATCGGCAGAGATCTATGGCGGATTTCGCTCCACGTACGACTACGGCCCACTCGGCGTCAACCTTCTTCGCAACGTGAAGCAGGCGTGGTGGCGCGCGATGGTCCAGACTCGTGTTGACATCGTTGGCCTGGACGCCGCGATACTCGGACCTCCCGCTGTATGGGCCGCTTCGGGACACCTTGAAACCTTTACTGATCCGCTCGTTGACTGCCTTAAGTGCAAAGAGCGTTGGCGTGAGGACAAGATCAACGGTGTCTGTCCGAACTGTGGTTCGACAGAGTTCACGGCGCCTCGCGCCTTTAATCTGATGTTCAAAACCCAGGCCGGTCCTGTTGAGGGCGAAGGTTCGACGGCGTACCTGCGCCCCGAGACGGCTCAGGGTATCTTTACAAACTTCGCCAACGTGCTCTCGACGACGAGAAAGAAACCGCCCTTTGGTATTGCCCAAATTGGCAAGTCCTTTCGCAACGAGATCACCCCACAGAACTTCGTCTTTCGAACGCGCGAGTTCGAACAGATGGAGATGGAGTACTTCGTGCCACCGGCCGACGCCGAGCAGTGGTATCGCTACTGGATTGAAACCCGCCTTAACTGGTACCTCGATCTTGGCATTCCACGAGAGATGCTCCAGTTGCACGAACACGCGAAAGAAGACCTTTCGCACTACTCCAAGGGCACGACTGACGTTGAGTTCTTCTTCCCCTGGGGCTTTGATGAACTCGAAGGCATCGCCAATCGCGGCGACTACGACTTAACCCAGCACGCCAAGCACTCGGGCGTGGCGCTCGACTACTTCGACCAGGCTTCGGGCGAGCGCTACACCCCTTACGTGATTGAGCCCGCGGCCGGTGCGACACGAGCGATGATGGCCTTTCTCCTTTCTGCGTACCACGAGGACGTCGTCGAGGGCGAGACGCGCAGCGTGCTTCGGCTTGACTGGCGACTCGCGCCCTACCAAGTCGCGGTGCTGCCGCTGTCGAAGAAACCCGACCTCGAAGGAGTCTCCGCTGAGGTCTTGGGTCAACTTTCACCTCACTTCATGTGCGACTACGACGTCACGCAGTCCATTGGTAAGCGTTACCGCCGACAAGACGAGATCGGCACGCCGTTCTGTATCACGGTGGACTTTGAAACACTGAACGACCGGGCCGTCACGGTGCGCGATCGCGACACGATGACCCAAGTGCGCGTGCCAATTGACGGCTTGCTCACGCACCTGCGAAACGCGACGGGGCAGATCTGAGCGTGAGCGACGACGGACGCGGTCGCAAATTTGGCACCGTCGCTGAACACTACGACCTCTATCGGGCCGACACGCCAGAAGAGGCGACCACGTTGCTCGGCACTATCGAGGGACTCGACGTGTTGGACGTAGGCGCCGGAACGGGAAAACTTACGCGGTTTCTGCTGGGGCACGGGGCCAAGGTCAGCGTCGTCGAACCTGATGACGACATGCGAAAGATACTCACGCGTCGTAGTCCCGAGGCGCACGTGCTCCACGGCAGCGCAGAAGCGATTCCCGTCGCGGACGCTTCTTTTGACGCAGCCTTTTCGTCCTCCGCGTGGCACTGGTTTCGCCAACCCGACGCCACGAACGAAATGACTCGGATACTGCGCGATAACGCGACGCTGTACGTCCTTTGGAATGGTTTTAGTCGCGACGATCCGTGGACCGAGTCGCTCTCGAAACTTCGAGATCGTCCCGACGACCCCAACGCTCGTCCTCGCGGCTGGGTAGCCACCTTTGATGATGGTGGTGACTTCGTTGACGTGCGCCACGTCACGCTCGATTGGACGTGGTCGCGCACTATCGATCAGCTCGTCGGTCTCTTTGGGACGTACTCCGCCTCCATCATTCAGAGCGACGAGAATAAGGCCACCATCGCACGCAAAGTCCGTGAGCAACTCGTCGAGCGAGTGGGCGACCCCCACGCCAGCGGCGAGGCGGTTGTTGAGATTGCTATGACGCTGCGCGGAACTATCGCGCGACGTCGACCTCGCTGACCACCGGAAGGGTCGCGGGTGCTCGCCAGAAGACGGCCGGTATAAGAATCGCGAATGCGAAGATGCCTCCGAGCCAGCAATCTCCCAGCCAGCCAAAGTGGGCGTACAACTGACCCGCTAGATACGAGCCCAGAGACGCGCCGGCAAACGCGCTCACCATGTAGGCGCTGTTGATGCGACTACGACCGTGGGGAAAAAGGCCGTAGATGACCGACTGATTCGTGATCTGCAAACCCTGCATGCCCGCGTCGAGCGCGATGATGCCGAGCGCGAGGAGCATGAAGCTGCTTCTGCCTAATGCGAGGATGAAGAAGGAAGCTAAGAGTAACGAGGCCGTGAGAATGGTCGTGAGTTGGGTGCGTTGACGATCGGCGAGACGACCAGCGGCGTTCGCGGCGAGTACACCCGCGACGCCAAAGAGCCCAAAGAGCCCAATGACCGCGTTGGAGTAATGAAAGGGAGAACCCGCAAGCAAAAACGACAGCGTGGTCCAGAGTGCGCTGTTACAGGCAAAAATGAGAAACCCGAAGTAAGCACGACGACGAAGGATCCTTTGGGTGAGAAAGAGTGAGAAGACGCCGCTGACGAGCTTTCGATAGGGCACGTGAGCCCGTGGTTCCTCGTCTGGTAGCGCCTTGTACAAGATGACAGTCATCAAGCCAAGCAGCGCCGCCGCGCACCAGTAGACCGTGCGCCACCCCGCGACTTGGGCAACGAGTCCTGACGCGGTGCGTGAAAGAAGGACGCCCATGAGCAGCCCCGTCATGACGCGCGCGATGACTCGACCGCGTTCAGCGGGTTCAGCGAGGTCCGCCGCGAGAGGCACCATAACCTGACCACCTACGGACGTGAGTCCAATGAAAAGAGTGATGATCGCGAGGACCGTAAAGGACGTCAACATTGCCGCGATCGCCATCATCACTGCCGCGAGCCCAAAAATGATGACGGCGAGACGGCGACGAGGCCAGATGTCGCCGAGGGGCACCACAAAAGCGAGACCCAGTGCGTAACCAATCTGGATCAACGTCATGAGCAGCGACGCGCGAGCCGTACCGACGTGAAAGTTCTTTGATATCTGATGCAGTAGAGGCTGCAGATAGTACAGATTGGCAACGATGATGCCAATGGCTACCGCCATCAAGATCGTGAGTCTGTTTGTTAGCGGCTTCTTGTTCTCAATCTCCACTGGTCCACCTTAAAAGTTGAAGCACGACGACGGCGCACCTAGTGACGCTTTTGGCAGATCTACTCGACGCGTGGGGGAATTGAGTACGTGACTTGTGCTTTCGCGACGAGTTCACTTGAACCTCTTGAAAAGAGTTCAACATCGACGACGGCAAGACGACGGCCGAGTTTGATGAGCCTGGCTCGCGCCATGAGGTCAGCAATTTCGGGCTTGCGCAGAAAGTCAATGTGCAGACTCGTCGTCACGGCGAGCAGCACCGGACCGATCTGAGAAAGGATGACCAGCCACGCCGCGTTGTCCGCGAGCGCCATCATCGTTGGGCCCGACAGTGTGCCGCCCGGTCGCGAGTTCTTGATACTGACGGGCTGGGACATCAGCAGCGAGTCCTCAGTGAGTTCTTCGATGCGAGGTACGTCGTAGTCCGGGAACGCTTCGACGACGATCCGTTGAAGTTCTTCTATCGTCAGAGCGCTCACGAGTTAGGCCGCCTTGCGGTAGCGATTCACGGCAAGTGGCGCGAGCACGAGGATGGCGCCGACGGCCCACCCGAGAGCAACCCACGTCGAGGCACCGTGCGCCGTGCCGTTCATAAGTCCACGAACAGCGTCGGCCGTTTGGCTGATTGGCTGGTGAATCGCGAAAGGCTGAAGCCAACCGGGCATTCCAGCGACGAGCACGAATATCGATGACGCGAAGGTCAGGGGAAAGATAATCGGAAAGGTGATGGCTTGGGCGGCTTCAGAGTTCGGGGCGGCGAGTCCGATGAAGGCGAAGCCCCATGAGAAGCAGTAGGCAAAAACCAGCATCAAAAGACTCGCTTGGATGTACGCAATGAATCCCCCGTGGGGACGAAAGCCAACGGCGAATCCAACGCCCGTGATAATGACGAGCACAATGACGTTACGGAACATGTCTGAGATCGTCCGACCCGCCAATACCGCGAGGCGGGCCATCGGCAACGCTCGGAATCGCTCGATGAGACCCTTTTGCAAGTCCTCCGCGAGACCTATGGCGGTGCCAACCGCACCAAAGATCATTGTTTGGACCAGGATGCCGGGAATCATGTAGTTGACGTAACCGCCGGGCACTTTGATGGAGCCACCAAAAACGTAGCGAAAGAGAATCACGAACATGATGGGCTGAATAATCATGAAGACGAGGGCGGTCGGAATACGCACGATCGCGAGAAGGTTTCGTCGAGCAATCGTGAGTACGTCGCTCACTGCCCAGCGCAGCGAAGAGTGCGTTGATACTGGCGAGGGGAGTGTGCTCATGATCGTACCTTTCGCTTGCTTTGGCGTCCCGCGCCCACGGGGTCTTCGCCGAGTGCATCTTCTGCTTTATGGCCGGTGAGATTTAAGAAGACGTCGTCAAGACTGGGCTCACGCAGCGCGAGGCCGCTAAGCGTAATGCCCGCGGCGTCAATTCTTCGAAGAGCGTCGGCCGTGGTGGCGGGGCCGTTGTCGACGGTCATCTCGAAGACCGAACCTTCAATGTTGGCGGGCTTATCGGAAAGGTCGGCCAAGAGAGGTTGAGCGCGAAGCGCGTCACCAGTTGAGTTAAAGCTCAGCGCGAGAACGGTCGTTCCCATCTGCATCTTCAACTGGGCCGACGTTCCTTCCGCGATTATCTTGCCGTGGTCGAGCACGACGAGTTGTTTGGCGAGGCGGTCGGCTTCATCGAGGTACTGCGTCGTGAGCAACACTGTCGTGCCACCTTCCACGAGTCGCTCGATGATGCCCCAGAGGTCTTGGCGACTCTGTGGGTCGAGGCCGGTCGTGGGCTCATCGAGAAACAGAATCGGCGGACTGGCGACGAGGGCGGCGGCTAAGTCGAGGCGCCGGCGCATGCCACCCGAATACGTCTTGGTGATCCGGTTGGCCGCGTCACTAAGGCCAAAGTCATCGAGCAGCTCGCGAGACTTCGCGACGACGTATGCCTTATCGAGGTGGTTGAGCAGACCAATCATTCGTAGGTTTTCAAAGCCAGTGAGGTTCTCGTCAACCGTGGCGGCTTGTCCGGCGAGACCAATGTGACGACGAACTTGATTGGACTGCTTCACGACGTCAAAGCCCGCGACGGTTGCCGAACCGCTCGTAGGCGACAGGATTGTCGCGAGAATTCGCACCATTGTCGTCTTTCCCGAACCGTTGGGTCCGAGGAGGCCAAAGACTTGACCTGTTGGGACCTGGAGCGACACGCCGTCGAGGGCTCGAACGTCGCCATCACTAAAGGTGCGGACAATATTGAATGCCTCAACGGCGTATTCGGACATTGGGAGCAGTCTAGGGAAGGACAAGTGGTACAGCGCGACCGTGACGGAGAACCGGTACCTTCTTTCTATGGCCATTTCCGACGATGAGATCGCGCAGGTTCGTGCGGCGACCGACATCGTGGCCCTCATTGGCGAAACGGTGGCCCTCAAACGATCGGGTCAGCGTTGGACAGGACTGTGCCCCTTTCATAGCGAGAAGACGCCTTCTTTTTCGGTGAACGCCGAAGAGGGCCGCTACTACTGCTTTGGGTGTCGCGTGTCAGGTGACCAGATCACGTGGGTTCGCGAGATCCAACATCTGGACTTCATCGACGCACTGCGACTTTTGGCCGATCGAGCGAACGTCGTGCTGCGCGAAGACGCCAACGCCGGTCCCGCTCGAAAGGAGCGTCAGGGGTCCTTCGCAGTGATGGAGCGCGCTGTGGCGTGGTATCACGATCGCCTCCTCGAATCGCCCGACGCGAGGGGAGCGCGTGACTACTTGCGTTCCCGCGGTATCAGTGGTGAAACCGCACGTCAGTTCAAACTTGGTTGGGCACCTGATGAGTGGGACGCCTTAACGAACGCATTGAAACTCAATGAGAAGGTCCTCGAGGGAACGGGACTGGGATTCGTTAACAAACGATCTCGTCGTCAAGACGCGTTGCGTGCGCGAGTTATCTTTCCGATCTTCGATCCTGCGGGCAAAGCGATCGCCGTGGGCGGTCGCATCTTGCCCAGCACGAGCGACGTCGAAGCACGCAGCGACGGTCACTTCGAGCCTAAATATAAGAACAGCCCCGAGACGCCGATCTACGCCAAGCGACGAACGCTCTACGCGCTCAACTTTGCGAAGGACGACATCATTAAGTCCGGTGAAATTATCGTCTGCGAGGGTTACACCGATGTGATTGCTTTCTTCGGTGCCGGACTGCCTCGAGCGGTCGCGACGTGTGGCACCGCACTTGGCGAAGACCATTTTCGCATTATGCGCAACTTTGCCAAACGGATCGTCCTCGCCTACGACGCCGACGCGGCAGGTCAGAGTGCTGCGGCGTCGGTTTATCAGTGGGAGCGCCAGCACGAGGTCGATGTCGCGGTTGCGAGACTTCCCAAGGGCATGGACCCTGCTGAACTTGCCCAGCGAGATCCCGACGCACTGCGTCAATCCATTGCCAACGCATTGCCGTTCCTGCAGTTTCGACTCGAGCGCGTGCTCGAAGGCGCCAATGTCGCTACGGCCGAAGGCCGGGCACGGGCAGCGGAGCTTGCGATGGACGTGCTTGCTGAGCACCCGAGCGAACTCGTTCGTGATCAGTACGTCATGCAAGTAGCTGACCGTTTGCGCCTTGACGTCAACACATTGCGCACGCGAGTAGTGGACCTGGCGAAGAATCCACGAACTCGAACCAGCCGTGAAGTCCCCAATGAGCCACCAGCCAGCCCCCCGCGAACTCGGACCGTGATGCCTCGACCTGGTCTTGAAGCTTTGCGGCTCTACTTGCACGGTCCAGAAGTAATGAAGGAGCGGCTCATCGCTCCCTATTTCGTTAATGAGGTGCAGCGAGAAATCTTTGAGGGTTTGATTTCAACGCAGTCGCTCTCGGAGCTGATCGATTCTTTTCTTCGACGTGGTCAAGACGAGGCGGCACAGGTGTTGAGTGAGCTCGCTGTTGACGAACTTGGACACCACTACAGCGAGAGTGATATTGCGGCCGTGATTGCTCAGCTCATGCGAAGCGCCGTGAAGGGAGAGTTGCAACGACTCGACCGTGATATGCGCGAAGGTCGCTTAAGTCCCGACGTGGCAATGGCGACCAGCCGTGACGTAAAAGAACGACTCGAACTTCTTGAATCGACCCAAGGGGACGTCGCCGAGCGTGACCTTCGCGCGTGGTTGATCGAGCGCGCGTCACTACCTTCATCGTGACCAAAGGCACGCACGGTTTCATTGGGGGACTGGCGATGCTGGCGCCACTCAGTGTTGAAGAGGAGCGATCGCTCTATCCCATCATCCAAGCGGGTCGAGCGGCCAGTGCGGCGATGGCGAAGATCGAGCCCAGCAATCCGCAACTTCGCACTCGGCTCCTTCGAGCCCGTCAAGAGGGGCAAGAGGCCGAGTCAATGTTGCTGCGCGCCACCTTTGGTCTCGTGCGTGCGAGGGTGCTCGAACGTGGATACCGGTTCTACAACGAAGACCTCGAAGCAGCCGGTGTCGAAGGTTTGGTGAACGCGCTTCGCAGGTTCAATCCCGAACTCGGAAATCGTTTCTCTACGTACGCCAACTACTGGATTACGAAACTTGTGAACCAGACCGTGCAACAACAAGCTGGTCTCAGTGACGCAGAGATGCGCCTCATCGTAAAGTACCAACGCTTTGAGCGGGCGAATCTCGAACGTCGCCTCACCAAACGCGACGTCGGCCAAGAGCTTTCGATTTCCCAAGCCAAGGCGCAAGAGATTATGCATCTCAGTCGCGAATTGCAGTCGCGGCGCTTCGCGTCGGTGGAGCTCGAAGACGTTGCGGCGCCGACCTCGTCGAGTGATTTCAATGACACGCCCACGTGGGTCATCGACGAACTTCGCCGCCTCACGGGCGAGGATTTTGACGCGTTCTGGCAGTACACGTTTAAAACAATGCCGATGGAAGAGATCGCCAAAATTCATGAAATCTCTCGTCAGGGCATGGCGAAGCGAATCGAGCGGTGCCGACGAGCGGTGAAGGAAAGCCCAGAGGCCGAGAGGCTCCAGCGGTGGTTCGACCAACAGTAAGCGCGTTTGCGAGTGATAACGTAACTAGGCTTTCCGATTCATTCCCAGATAGCTCAATTGGCAGAGCAAGCGACTGTTAATCGCTAGGTTGCAGGTTCGAGTCCTGCTCTGGGAG
>Ga0208357_1000418_pt1 | contig 34734 bp, 31 predicted proteins | sample NGESurdeep092012_6_FD_184487 | JGI IMG/M metagenome (GOLD analysis project Ga0208357, IMG submission 184487) | Arctic peat soil microbial communities from Barrow, Alaska - NGEE Surface sample F52-2 deep-092012 (SPAdes) | ecosystem: Environmental > Terrestrial > Soil > Wetlands > Peat ...
TGCTCATCGCCGAACCTCGCCTGAAACTCCAGAATCGTCAGAGGAAATTCAGGCCGGCCCATGCAAACAGGCTACCTGAGCTAACCGGCCACGCACTATGCGCCTTTTGGACTAACAGAGATCACTGTGATCTCAGTGGATCTTCCTCGACTGTGGGCAAAGTGTGGGCACGGATGGAGTCGAGGGGGCTGTCAGTAGCGCAGGATGTCATTTTCGCCGGCGGACGATCAACGCGTCTTGCGGTGTCGCCGCTAGAGTCATCGCATGAATGAACGACTCGACAAGTTCTTGGATAACGCTGCCGAGCCGGGGTTGTTGATCAGCGGTCACGACCTGCGCGCGCTATGGAGTGGCGGACCCCACGAGAACGATCCGGAACATCCAGAGGACAAGGACTGGGCGAGCAGCGAACCAGATCCGCACGCGCCTGAGCGCCGTTCGATATTGTCGACTCAAGTAGGCAGTTCAGCGCGCAGGCTTGTCGGGATCACACAATATCCTTGGGATTCGTCTGGGAACATCACGCTGAATGCGCAATTGGGTCGTGATTCCGAATAGCAAAGGTTTTGACACGACAACGCGACGTGTAAATTTCGGGCGTGTTTTTTTACACGTTCAGGAGATCTGTCATTACTCTTGATACATGGTGTGGACAGCAGCAGTGGCGTACAACGACCTTCCTACCTTGCCGCCGGCGCAGGATATTGAGACGAAACCTGTCCTCAAGGCGACTGTCGAAGCGCGGTCAGCGCTGGCTGCACTCGACCAAGCTGCGCGCCGAATCACCAACCCCACAGTTCTCATCAACTCGATTCCGCTATTGGAAGCCCAAGCGAGTTCCGAAATCGAGAACATTGTCACGACGGCTGACGATCTGTTCAAGTTTGCTCAGGACGAGTCCGCCGCGAGCAACCCGGCGACCAAAGAGACATTGAGCTATCGGACGGCGCTATTCGCAGGCGTTTCCCTGATTCGAGCACGGCCACTCTCCGTCACCACTGCGACCGAGGTCTGCTCGATCGTGAAGGGCCGTCAGATGGACGTCCGCCGCCAACCAGGCACGTACATCGGCAATCCATCGACCCACGCGGCCATCTACACGCCGCCGGTAGGCGAGGCAGTCATCCGCGACAAGCTCGGCGACTGGGAGCGATTCATCCACGCTCCCGCCGGACTCGACCCTCTCGTCGCAATGGCGGCCGCCCACTATCAGTTCGAAGCGATCCATCCGTTCGACGACGGCAACGGACGCACCGGCAGGATCCTCAACGTCCTCATGCTCATGAACGCGGGCTTGATCGCGGAACCGATCCTCTACCTATCGCGCTATATCATCCAAAACAAAGACAAGTACTACCAACTGCTCCTCGCAGTCACGCGCGACGGTGCTTGGGAAGAATGGGTGCTCTTCATACTGGAAGGCATTCGCCAAACAGCGTTGAGCACTGTCGACAAGATCGATCAGATCCAGGGCTTGCAGGATGCGACGCTCGGTCGGATCCGGGAGCTAACCACCGGCGGCGCGAATGCGGACCTACTCGCCGTCCTTTTCGAGCAGCCCTACTGTCGAATCGCGAACGTCGTCGAGCGCTGCGGGGTCTCCCGACCCACTGCCACGAACTGGCTCAATGCCCTTGTCTCTGGCGGGGTGCTTCAAGATGTCCGGGCCGGCCGCGAGCGGATCTTCATCAACGTGAAGTTCTTCGATCTGCTTCTTCGTCCGGAATCCGCGCCGCCAGTAAGAGCCCACCCTGTTCTGAGGGCACGGTAGCGTGCCGGATCACGGCGACATCGTGCGCTTGGCGCTGCCTGGCGTACGCCGCTTCGCGCTCGGCGCTTACGCCCCTTTTTTCGACTGACTGGTGTGGACTATCCGCCGCCACACGGCAGGTGCCAAAGCATCGGGTCCATCGGGAACCCGAATGACCACAACAGGTACGAGCACACGGCGGCGAGCAGGACGATCGCCAGAGCAACCAGGCCGAGCGTGCGCCCCCGGTTCAGGCCTACGGCGAGGAGGCCGACCAGGAGGGAGGCCGCCGCGAAGATCAGGGCACCCAGGACCGCCGACCCCTTCAGGTTCACAACCAGCAGTGACACTTGCTCCTGCGTCGGCGTGAGCGACGGGCCTTCGCATGCCGAGATGGTGGTCGCCTTCGCGATGGGCGCATAGAGCGTCGCCGCAAAACCGAGAATCCCCGGAGCGCACACTGCAGCGAGCGCAGCACAGAGGAGAGCCGTCAGCCCCACAATTGGACGCTGACTCGCCTGCCGACGGGTGAGGACATCAGTCGGCGTTCCGCTCATCCGCAAATCATATCCGCCGCCTGGTTAGCGCAGCGATGACGCTCGACCTGTACGCGGACCTCTTCGACGATGAGCTGGACGCCGTCGGGGACGCGTTGAGCCGCCTAGGAGCGCCAGAAATTGTGGGCAAAGTGTGGGCAAATCCCGAAACTGCTGCATCCGAATCGACCAGTGATGGGCTGGGATCCCAATGAATTACTGGGTGCGCCCGGTGGGGCTCGAACCCACGACCCGCGGATTAAAAGTCCGATGCTCTACCAACTGAGCTACAGGCGCGCACCCGTTAATCTATCGCGAATTCGGCTGTGCGTTTCACACACGGGTGCTCGGGGGAGGCCGTCGCCGGCCGCGCCTGCGATGATGGTCTAGGCGGTAGACGAGCGCGACTATGAGGCGGGAGGACACACGATGGCAGATGACTTTCACAAACCCACGCTGTTCTCCGGCAGCAAGTTCGAGTCGTGGCACGGGGCGGATGACCCGGCCGAGACGATGCGGATCGCTCACGAGACCGCACACGCACTACTCACCCGTGTGCGTGCCCAGCCGGACGCCGATGTTGTCGACCGGCTCGTCGCCTTCACAGACGAGAACGGCATCGATGCGATCGCAGAGCTGTGGGCGCGTTCGTCCGCACGGAGCCTTCCGGGGGCCCTCTGGCGCATCTACCTGCTGCGGCTGCTGATCCGGCAGGATCCGACCGGCACGAGCTTCCTGTACCAGCGCGGGGTCGAGATCACGACGACGATCGACCCGGTCGTGGCAGGAGCACCGATCCCGACGGGGCCGGCCGAGATCACGGAGCTGGCCGATCGCATCCTGCGCGGGTTGTTCGAGGGCGACTTCGCGATCGCGTTGGAGAGAGCGGCCGCGTTCTGCCGGGTGACCGCAGCGGGTTGCACGAGCGTCGCGGACGATTTTGATGCCACCGAGCCGGAACGCGCCAGCGAACTCACACGGCGCGCGCTGCGCTTCTCTGAGACCGCTGCAGAGCTCGGCGGATGCGCGCGGCTCTGGCGCGAGGACTCGCTCGAATAGCGGCCCACGAAGCCGCGTCGATGCGCCAAGAGGACACCCAGCTGGCGCCATGTGGCGCGCCGTAGCGTGACCTGGCGAATCAAGAGGCGCAGGAAGACACGAATAGCCGGGCCGCAGAACGCCTCTCGGCGCGAGGCCGCTCGAAGCGGCAAATAGTGGAGCCCGGGGTTACTGCGGTCCGGCCGTGTTCAAGTGTAGACGACGCGGATTCTCACCGCGATGCCCGGTCGTGCGCTCTCAGCGAAGCGTCAGCGCGCCCCGACTACAGCGGCCGCCGCACCGGCGACAGACCCGAAAAGGTGCGCATGTGGCGGGAACAGGGCACAATACAGAGACGTTGTGACGCACAGACGTAAAGGGCCGCGGCGTTACTGGGCGGAAAAGACCCCCGGTAACGCCGCCTTTCTGTGCTGGGCGAGACGTTTCCGTGCCGGGCGAGACGTTATCCGAAGCGGCCGGAGACGTAGTCTTCCGTCGCCTGCACCGTCGGGTTCGAGAAGATCGAGACGGTGTCGCCGTATTCGATGAGTTTGCCGGGCTTGCCCGTGCCTGCGATGTTGAAAAACGCCGTGCGGTCGGAGACCCGCGACGCCTGCTGCATGTTGTGCGTGACGATGACGATGGTGTAGTCCTGCTTGAGCTCCTCGATCAGGTCCTCGATGGCGAGTGTGGAGATCGGGTCGAGCGCTGAGCACGGCTCGTCCATCAGCAGTACGTCAGGGGAGACCGCGATCGCACGGGCGATGCATAGACGCTGTTGCTGCCCGCCGGAGATGCCCGATCCCGGAGTGTTCAGACGGTCCTTGACCTCGTTCCAGAGATTTGCGTTCTGAAGCGACTTCTCGACGAGATCGTCCTGCTCGTTCTTGGGCATCCGCCGGTTGTTGAGCTTGACGCCGGCGAGCACGTTGTCGCGGATCGACATGGTCGGGAACGGATTCGGCCGCTGAAAGACCATGCCGACTTGCCGACGCACGAGCACGGGGTCGACGCCGGGGCCGTAGAGGTCGTTGCCGTCGATACGCACCTCACCGTCGACGCGCGCGCCGGGAATCACCTCGTGCATCCGGTTGAGGGTGCGCAGGAAGGTGGACTTGCCGCATCCGCTCGGTCCGATCAGGGCGGTGACGGTGCGAGGTTCGATCGTCAGGTTGACGCCCTCGACGGCTTTGAACTTGCTGTAGTAGACGTCGAGGTCGCTGACCTCAATGCGTTTGGACACGGTGTGTTCCTTCGGTTCTGTTTCGAGGCTTCAACGGCCGTATTTCGGTGCGAACACCTTGGCCACGATACGGCCGATCAAGTTGAGCAGCATGACGATGATGACCAGGGCCAGCGCGCCCGCCCACGCGCGGTCGAGAAACGCGGATGCGGGGGAGCCCTGGTTCGCATACTGGGTGTACACGAACACGGGCAGGGTCATCATCCGTTCGCTGAACAGGTTGTAATTCATGCTCGCCGTGAATCCGGCGACAATCAAGAGCGGGGCGGTCTCGCCGATCACGCGAGCGACGGCGAGCATGATGCCGGTGGTGAGGCCGGCAAGCGAGGTGGGTAGAACCACCTTCAGCACCGTCAGCCATTTCGGCACCCCGAGTGCTAAGGATGCCTCGCGCAGCTCGTTCGGCACCAGGCGCATGATCTCCTCGCTGGAGCGCACCACGATCGGGATCATCAGAACGGAGAGCGCGATCGAGCCCATGAACCCGCTACGGATGCCGGGCTGATTGAAGATCAGGGCAAACAGCGCGTATGCGAACAGGCCGGCGACGATCGACGGGATGCCCATCATCACGTCAACGAGGAAGGTGATGCCGCGGGCGAGGTGGCCCCGGCCGTATTCAACGAGATAGATCGCGGCGAACAAGCCGATCGGCACAGAGATCAGCGCGGCCATGCCGGTCACCTCAAGGGTGCCGACGATGGCGTGCAGTGCGCCCCCGCCGGCGCCGATGATGTTGCGCATCGACTCACTGAAGAAGTTTGCGTCGAAGCGTGCCACCCCGTTGGACACGACGGTCCAGAGCAGAGAGATCAGCGGCAGCAGGGCGATCACGAAAGCTGTGGCGACGAGCGAGGTGATCAGGCGATCGACCGCCTTGCGATTGCCCTCAACCAGAAGGGAAAGCACATAGAGCACGACGTCGAACAAGATGGTGCCGAAGAACACCGCGCCAACGATGTTGAAGCTTGCGGCTGCACCGCTCGCTGCCAGCACGGCGAAAATGGCCGCGAAGATCACCCAGCTGCCGACCAGCACCATCCAGGTGGTGCCGCGGGGGAGTTTGCCGGCGGTCAGCGAGTTGCCGATCGGGCGGGCGGTGAGCGTTGCGGTGGCCATCAATTCGCTCCTGAGAAGGCTTTGCGGCGCCCGACGATCCAGCGGGCAAGCACGTTGACGAGCAGGGTGACGACAAACAGCACGAGGCCGGTCGCGAGCAGCGCGCTCACGCTGATTCCGGATGCCTCCGGAAACTGGAGCGCGATGTTCGCGGCGATCGTGTTCGGGTTCTGCGCCTGCAGGAGGAAGAAGTTGACGACGAGCGCCGGTGAGAGAACCATCGCGATGGCCATGGTCTCACCGAGTGCGCGGCCGAGGCCCATCATCGCAGCGGAGACGATCCCGGCCCGGCCGAACGGCAGAACAGCGGTCTTGACCATTTCCCAGCGGGTGGCGCCGAGGGCGAGGGCGGCTTCCTCGTGCAGTCGGGGCGTCTGCAGGAAGATCTCGCGGCACATCGCGGTCATGATCGGAAGCACCATGACCGCCAGCACGATGGCTGCGGTCAGGATGGTGCGGCCGGTTCCGGAGACCGGCCCGGCGAACAACGGGAACCAGCCGAGGTTTTGTGTCAGCCAGGCGTAGAACGGTTGGACGAACGGTGCGAGGGTGAGGATGCCCCACAGGCCGAAGACCACTGACGGCACCGCGGCGAGCAGGTCGACGATGTACCCGAGAGTTTGAGCAAGACGGCGCGGGGCGTAGTGCGAGATGAACAGGGCGATCCCGATCGACAACGGGGTCGCGATGATCAGTGCGATCGCGGCGGACCAGATCGTGCCGAAGACCAGCGGCCAGACATACACCCAGAAGTTTGCCGCGTTGTTCGGCATGGAGTGTGGGCCGGCGACCAACGCGGGGATGCTTTGAACGATCAGGAAGATGGCGACGGCCGCGAGGACGGCAAGGATGACCGAGCCGGCTACGACCGTGCTGACGGAAAACACGCGGTCACCGAGGCGGACCTTCACTTTGCCCGATTGTATGGTCGCAGTACGTACCGCTTCAGTCGCTGTCATCTCGGGTCATTCTGCGCTTTCTCGCCGACTTCGGGTTCGGACGTGTTCAGCGGTGTAGCCCGGGTTTTGCTCGACCCGGGCCACACCGCCATTGGTTTGCTACTTGATGCTAGCGATCGCTGTCGCCACCTTGGCTGCGAGTGCGGCCGACAACGGCGCGGAGCCGGCTGCCTTCGCCGCGGCCTGCTGTCCGGCATCGCTGGCGATGTAGCTTGCGTAACCCTTCACCAGGGTCGACTTCGCCGTGTCCTTGTACTGCTGGCATGCGATGAAGTAGCTCACCAGCACCAGCGGCCATGCGTTCGCGTCGGTGTTCTTGCGGTCGATCGCGATTGCCAGGTCGTTCGCGGTGCGTCCGCTGGCGATCGGCGATTTGGCGACGACGTCGGCAGCACCGGCCGCGCTGATCTTCACGAATGCGCTGCCGACCTTGAGCTGGGCGATGCTGAGGCCCGCGGAGCCGGACTCATCGATGTAGGTGATGCTGTTCTTCGCGCTCTTCGTGGCATCCGCGACGCCGGACGTGCCCTTCGCAGCGTCACCGACCTGGTAGGGGAAGGTCTGCCCGGACGGCTTGGTCCACACGGTCGGCGCGTTCGCGGCGAGGTACTCGGTGAAGTTCTGCGTCGTGCCGGAGTCATCGGAACGGTGCACGACGGTAATGGCCGCAACCGGGAGTGTTGCGCCCGAGTTGAGCGCGGCGATCTTCGGATCGTTCCACTTGGTGACGGCGCCGCTGAAGATGCCGGCGATCGTGTCGGCGTCGAGCTTGAGGTCGCTCAAGCCGGCGACGTTGTACGCGATCGCGATGGGGGAGATGTAGATCGGGAGATCGATTGCGGAGCTGCTGGCGGCGCATCCGACGAAGTTGCTCTTCAATTCGGTGTCTTTGAGCGCCGCGTCTGAACCGGCGAAGTCTGAGGAACCGCCGATGAAGCTGGTGCGTCCCGCGCCGGAACCCTGCGGGTCGTAGTTGATCGTCACCGCGCTGTTCGCGGTCTGGAAGCCGGCTGCCCATGCGGTCTGCGCGGCGCTCTGAGCGGACGAACCGATGCCGTTGAGCGTTCCAGAGAAGGCTGCTGCTGCCGATGTGGTTGCTGTGCTTGCTGAGCCGCCGGACTCGTTGGACGCGCAGGCGGTCAGTGCGAGGGCTGCCACGGCCAAAACGGCTACGGGAGCGCCAAATCGCTTGAAATTCACGGATGAACCCTTCGGGAATCGTATTGTCTTCAATTGGGCCGGTGCTGACCCGCCTGCGACGCTATTTCTCGCACGTGACGAGGGTCCCTCTTCCCGGTGAACGGGAGGTTAACGCGGGGCAACTCCTTGTGCCCCCATCCCCTCCGCTGAGTTGCCTCGAAAGACCCTTCGTGCGGCAACTCACGGGAGGTGACAAAGCTGACAATGGGGCCACGGCGTTACGCGCGTGGGCTGTACGTCTCGATCGAGATGATTCCGGATGCGGGGTTCGACGTCGACAGATGCACCACCGAGAAGCCTCCGGTGTCCAGCGTCGCCGCCTCGTGGATATACGAACCCATGGTCGTTCCGGTTGCCAGGGCGATCTCGCGCAGAATTTCCGGCAGCACAGGCCCGTGACTGCACAGCACGGTCGTGCGTAATTTGCGCACACGCTTACCGACGACGTCGCGCACGGTGGCCGAGCCGTCTTCGTAGGCATCCTGACTGATGCCGGGCTCGCGGTGGGCGCCGAGTCCATATGCCGCAGCCAAAGGCGCGACGGTAGCGGCGCAGCGCACCGCCGGGCTGGTGATCAGTTTTTGCGGCTTCCACGCGGCCATGGTCGGAACGTTGCCGGCTGCCTGGGTGACGCCGCGCGCGGTGAGCGGGCGCGTCGCATCCGGACCGTGCCAACTCGTCGGCGGTATTGCCTTGCCGTGTCGAAGCGCGATGATCGCGAACGTGTTCGTGACGCCCTCGTCGACGAGTGCGGCGAAGGTGTCGAGCAACTCGACGTCCCGCTCGTAGCTCAGGTACTTGCGGGCTCGTTTGATTGTCACCCATTCGAGTGCAGCGACCTCGCCGTTCGGCACGAATGTGGATGCGGCGACCGCCTTATCCGACACTTCGGCGGCCCAGTAGTGCACGAATTTTTCGCGACCGCTCGAGATGACGTAGCGGGTGACGCCGAGCGGAACGCCAAGCCGCACGTTCAGCCCGGTCTCTTCGGCGACCTCGCGCACGGCGGTCTGCGGAAGCGTTTCTCCGGGGTCGACCTTGCCTTTGGGCAGGGACACATCGGCGTAACGCGTGCGATGGATCACGAGGATGTGCATTTTGCCGTCGATGACACGCCAGCACACCGCACCGGCTGCGTAGATCGCGGTTTCGTTCACCGGCGCGCACCCAGCCGCGGCCGGTGGGAGATCTGCTGCATGAGCCTATTCTGCAGATCATCGAGCGGATGTCCAAGCTCGTCAACGCTGTGCCGCACCCAGGTGCCGTCCGATTCGAGCGCCCACGACGATGTGCGCTCGTCCATGGCGCGGTCGATCAGCGTGAGCAGTTCGGTGATGTGCGCTGGGTCGGTCAGCCGCACGAGCGCTTCGACACGACGGTCGAGGTTCCGGTGCATCATGTCCGCGCTGCCGATATACACCTGAGGGTCGCCGTCGTTCTCGAACGCGAAGATCCGCGAATGCTCGAGATAGCGACCGAGGATCGAGCGCACCCGGATGGTCTCGCTGTAGCCTTCCTGGCCTGGCTTCAGCCCGCAGATGCCGCGCACCCACAGGTCGATCGGCACACCGGCGCGGCTCGCACGGTACAGCGCGTCGATAATCGACTCGTCGACGATCGAATTCAACTTCAAGCGGATGCCGCTGGGCTTGCCGATCTCCGCGTTCGTGCGTTCGTTCTCGATCGCCTTCACGAGACCCTTACGCAGGTGCAGAGGAGCGACCAGCAGCCGCTTGAATTTCTTCTCGATGGCGTAGCCGGAAAGTTCGTTGAACAGCCTGGTGAGGTCCTTGCCGACCTGATCGTCGGTGGTCAACAGGCCGAAGTCCTCGTAGATGCGACTGGTCTTCGGGTTGTAGTTGCCTGTGCCGATATGGCTGTAGTGGCGAAGCACGCCCTTTTCTTGTCGCACGACCAGCGCGAGCTTGCAGTGCGTCTTGAGTCCGACCATCCCGTACACGACGTGCACTCCGGCTTTTTCGAGTTTGCGCGCCCACTCGATATTGGCCTGTTCGTCGAAACGGGCTTTGATCTCGACCAGCGCGAGCACCTGTTTGCCGGCTTCGGCCGCGTCGATGAGAGCCTCGACGATCGGGCTGTCGCCGCTTGTGCGATAGAGCGTCTGCTTGATCGCCAGCACGTACGGGTCGGCCGCCGCCTGCTCGAGAAACGCCTGCACGCTCGTCGCGAACGATTCATACGGATGGTGCAACAGCACATCCTGTCGTGCGATCGCGGCGAAGATGTCGGGCTTCGCGTTCGGTTCGGACGGCATCAGCGCGGCAGCGGTCGTCGGCACGTGGTTGGGGTAGTGCAGGTCGGGGCGATCGATCTTGGACACATCGAACAAGCCGCCGAGGTCGAGCGGGGCTGGCAGGCGGTAGACCTCTTGCTCGGTCACCGTCAGTTCGCGAACGAGCAGGCCGAGGGTGACGTCATCCATGTCGGAGGTGACTTCGAGGCGGATCGGCGGGCCGAACTTGCGACGCAGAAGCTCCTTCTCGAGAGCCTGGATCAGGCTCTCGGTCTCGTCCTCATCGACTTCGACATCCTCGTTGCGTGTGACCCGGAACACGTGGTGTTCGAGAATCTCCATGCCCGGGAAGAGATCGCCGAGGTGGTTGGCGATGAGGTCCTCGAGCATGATGAAGCGCATCTGGTCAACGGATTCACGCTGGTCGATGCGCACGAACCTCGGCAGCATCTGCGGCACCTTGAGCCGGGCGAACTGCTCTTTGCCGCTACGCGAATTGCGCACGCGCACAGCCAGGTTCAACGACAGCCCAGAGATGTACGGGAACGGATGCGCCGGGTCGACCGCCAACGGCATCAGCACGGGGAAGATCATCTGTGAGAAGATCTCGCGCATCTGTGCCCGATCTGCCGTGTCCAGGCTGTCCCAGGTGGCGATCGTGATGCCGGCTGAGGCCAATTCGGGCAACACGAGGTCTTGGTAGGCGGCCGCATGCCGCAGTTGCAGCTCGTGTGCTTTCTCGGAAATGTCGGCGAGCACATCAAGGGGCGCCCGCCCGATGTTCGTCGGCACCGCCAAGCCGGTCAGGATGCGCCGCTTCAGCCCTGCCACACGCACCATGAAGAATTCGTCGAGATTGCTTGCGAAGATCGCGAGGAAGTTGGCGCGTTCGAGCACGGGAATGCTCGGGTCCTCGCCCAGCTCGAGCACGCGTTGATTGAACGCCAGCCAGCTGATCTCGCGGTCGAGGTAGCGGTCGGCCGGCAGCGTCGGATCGATCGACGGATTCCACGGTTCGAAATCGTCGTCGAAATCACTGCTCAGCCCGCGATCGATCGGCCCGGTATCGATCGGGCCGCTGTCCGTCAGTGTGTTCTCGCCGTCCATGCCCTCATCATTGCACCAGAGGGCGTGCAGTAGTGAGGACCGCTGGTCGAGGAACTCGTGAGCTTTCGGTCCCTGAGCGAAGTCGAAGGGAGCGCGGGCGTCCACCGCAAGTCGAGGGGCCCGCGAGTGGACCCGCACCGAATTCAGGTTGGACGGGCGGAAATGGCCTGTTCGCGTCTTCAGGTGCCGGTCCAGCCTGAATTCGGACCGGGAAACCGGGCAGCGACAGGATCAGCGGGGGATGCGGCGGTATTGCACGTCGACGGTGTGGTCGACGAAGCCGAGCGATCGGTACAGGTGCACGGCCGCCGCATTGTCGGCCTCGACGTACAGTGTCGCCGCCGTGCAGCCGCGCTCGCGCAGGCGCGTCAGTCCGGCATCCATCAACAGTCGGCCCAGTCCCTGACCGGCGGATGCCGCTGTCACCCCGACCACGTAGATCTCGCCCTCCTGCGCACCCGGCTCGATCTTCAGCCAGTTGTAGCCGATCATCTGCCCTGGTTCATCGCGTGCGATCAAAAAGTCGCCGGCGTTGAACCACGGCGTTGCCATGCGCTCCCGCAGATCCGCGACGGTCACAGTACCCTGCTCCGGATGCCTGGCGAAGACCTGTGCGTTCAGGGCGACCCATTCAGCGTCATCGATCCCCGGGCGAAACGCGGTGATGGCCGGTTGAGACGCGGTGATGGCAGGCGGAAGCGCGGCGGCCGCACGACCGTGTTCCGACTCGACTGGTCCGTCGAGCGGAGCCCGCAACTGCAGCAGTCGCCGCACTGCGTCGAATCCGTGTCGCTCCGCGAGGATGCGCGCGGCCGGGTGGTCACCGTGCGCCCACGCGGTCAGTTCGCCGACGACCGTCGCCAGCAGGCCGTTGAGCGCGATGCCACCGAGTCCTTTGCCGCGGAACACCGGGTCGACGGTGAAGTCCAGCTGCCCGTGGCCGAGGATCGCGGAGCCGATGGCGCGGGCGTGCTCGCGCTCCGACCACACGGTTGCGACGATCGGTGTGCGTTTTCCGGCGGAGACATCGAGACGCGATTGCTCGTTGAATGGGTCGTAGCCGTCTTCCTCGCGCGCCGCATCCGCAACCCGAAAGAACTCTGCCGCGGCATCGGCGTCCGTCAGGTCAACGACCGATAGGCGGAGCGAGTCGCTCATTGTCTTCTTCCGTGACATTGAACCGGTAGCCGACGTTGCGCACCGTGCCGATCAGCGACTCGAGGTCGCCGAGCTTCGCGCGCAGCCGCCGAACGTGCACATCGACGGTGCGGGTGCCGCCGAAATAGTCGTAGCCCCACACTTCGCTGAGCAGCTGTTCTCGCGTGAACACACGAGAAGGATGCGTCGCCAGAAAGCGCAACAGCTCGAATTCCTTGAAGGTGAGATCCAGCGGTTGTCCGCGTACCTTCGCGGAATAGCTGGCTTCGTCGATCATGACCCCGGACGCCTGAATCTTCGTTTGCAGCGGATCTTGCGCGTGACGCCCGAGAGCGAGGCGGATGCGCGCATCCAGCTCCGCGGGCCCCGCCGCTTCGAGCACGACGTCGTCGACTCCCCACTCGGCGTTCACCGCCGCGAGTCCGCCTTCGGTGATGATGAGCAGCATCGGCACCGTTATGCCGGTGGTCGTCAGGATCTTGCAGAGCGACTTGGCAGCGGCCAGATCCCGCCTGCCGTCCACGAAGATGAGGTCGCAGCGCGGCGCGTTGACGAGAGACGCCGGCTCAGCAGGGATGCGGCGCACGCGGTGGCTGAGCAGTTCAAGCGCCGGCAGCGCTTCGCTGTCGGGCGCTGAAGTGAGGATCAAAAGTTCCGGCAATGCACCTCCCGCGTTCTGCGTACCGGCAATTCTATCCGAGGGTCGGCCGCCCGCGTGGGGCGCGTCATCTGGCGAGGAGGCACAATAGGGGGGTGACGACCGAAGTACTTGGCACGGCTACCCGGTGGAGCAGCATTGTTGCGGCCTGGGTGCTAGCGGCGATTGCCGTCGTGTGCATCGGACTGTTCTCGCCGCGGGAGCAGTATTTCACCTGGCTCTCGTTGAGCCTGGGCGGCGCTGTGGTCGCGGCCCTCGCCATCCAACTGGCGACGCGTCAGAAGAATGGGTTCGTCGAGCGCCTGATCGCGAGCATGTTCGGGGTGCTTGTTGTGCTCGCGGTCGGCGCCGTGGCGTTCTGGATCGTGGGCCTGGCTGCGTGACTCGAGCGTTGTCGCTGGGCGTCGACATCCGATCAGTGCCACCGGCTAGACTCGATTACATGGTTGTGACCTTGGAACTCGTCTTCGTCGGACTTCTCGGCCTTGCGAGCCTGGCGATCGCCGCGGTTTCCGTTGTTGTGGTCTACAACCTCTTTCGGGGGCAGCGCTAAGCGCTAGCGTCGACCATGATAGAGATTCCCACGGGGCTCCCGGCCGAGCTCGTGCCGCTGTCGTGGCTGCTCGGGGTGTGGGAGGGAACAGGCGTGCTCGACTACACCATCGCCGACGATCGCGTCCAGCACGAATTCGGCCAGCGCATCAGCTTCAGTCATGACGGACTGCCGTATTTGGGCTACACCGCGTTCAGCTGGTTGCTCGATGAGGGGAGCACTCCGCTCGCCGCCGAGACCGGTTATTGGCGGCTCAGTCGGCCGCGCGTCGACGGTGACCCGGGCCCTGCAATGCTGCCCGGTGCCGGTGCGCAGCCGTTCAGCGACGCGGATGCGGTCGAAACGTTGCGTAACGACAGCGGCGGTTTCGACATCGAAGCGTTGATCGTGCACCCCGACGGAGTGAGTGAACTCTACCTCGGCACCGTCGCGGGGCCGCGCATCGACCTGTCGACGGACGCCGTCATGCGCACGGCCGGGGCAAAGAACTACGCGGCGGCCACGCGAATGTACGGGCTGGTCAAGTCTCAGCTGCTCTGGGCGTGGGACATCGCAGCCCTCGATCAAGAGCTGCGCCCGCATGCGTCGGCCAAACTTGCGAAGGTGCAGTAATGGCGGCATCCGAGTTTCTCGCGCTACCCGGTGCCGTCGACGGCTCGGGGCCGGACGCCGGCGTGCCCGCGCATTACGGCAACCCGCTCGGCGAACAGCGCATGTTGGCAGCGGGCGCGGCTGCCGTCGACCTCTCGAATCGCGCTGTCGTCTCGATCTCCGGTCCGGATCGGCTGAGTTGGCTCGATTCGATCAGCAGCCAACGACTGATCGGACTGCCACCGGGCGAGTCATCCGAAACGCTGTTGCTCGACCCGAACGGTCATGTCGAGCACGCCGTGCGCCTGATCGACGACGGCGAAACACTGTGGTTGCTCGTCGAGAGAGCCGAGGCGGAGTCGCTGCTCGACTTCCTGCAGCGCATGCGTTTTATGCTGCGGGTCGAGCCGGCGGACCGCACCGCCGAATTCGCAACGATCGGCGCCTGCGCCCCAACCGGGCCGGCGCACGCCCCACTGGTCGACGCGGCCGTCTCCAACAGTATTGCGCTGGTCTGGCATGATCCCTGGTCGGTTGTCGCCCGTGGCGGCCATCAATATGCGACGACGGATGCCCATCCCGGCGCCGGTTGGACGTGGACGGAAACGCTGGTGCCGCGTTCCGCGCTGTCGGCGCTGGCCGGCCGCGCGGCATCCGGAGATCTTGCGGTCGCAGGCACGCTCGCCGTCGACGCACTCCGGATCGCGGCATGGCGGCCCCGATTCGCGACCGAGGTCGACGAGAAGACCATCCCGCACGAGCTCGACTGGCTGCGCACCGCCGTGCACCTGAGCAAGGGTTGCTATCGCGGCCAGGAAACCGTCGCGAAGGTGCACAACCTCGGGCATCCGCCGCGCCGGCTGGTCTTATTGCACCTGGACGGCTCCGAGGGCGTGTTGCCCGCGCCCGGGTCAGCGGTGAGCATCGATCGCGAGGGGGAGCGTCGTGTCGTCGGGCAGGTGACCTCAAGCGCGCTGCACTATGAGCTCGGCCCGATCGCGCTCGCCGTTCTTAAGCGGTCAACGGATGCGACGGCCGCGCTGCACGTCGACGCCGCCGGTGTAGACGTGGCTGCCGCCCAGGAAGTGATCGTGCCGACGGATGCCGGTGCCGAGGCGAACCTGCCGCGCCTTCCGCGGCTCGGAGCGGTCACCCGGCCGAGGCGCTGACCCGGCCGAGGCGCTGACCCGGCCGAGGCGCTGATCTGGCCCGTTCGCAGGCCGACGCGCTGAGCCGGAATGCGGACGTTTTCTACCGCAACCCTTTTACTCCCGACTGCTCACTCATTGGGAACACACAGGCAGAATTTATACAAATGAGACATGACAATAGGACAGACACCGACCCGACCTGACCAGCAGAAGACTGACAGCACGGCATCGCCGATGTTCAGCAGGCGGCGTGTACTGATCGGTGGCGGTGTGGTCGCGGTTGGGGCGTTTCTCGGTGGCATTTTCGCGGAACCGGTTGTCAGCGGGGTGCTGCCGACGGCGACACCGACGCCCACGGCGACTCCAGCGGTCAAGACGGTGATGCGAACCTTCGTCAGCACGAAACTCACGACGCCGAAGATCTCGGTCATCAAACGCGGGCGCACGGCGCCGGGCTTGCTGTTCGTTGAGCCGAGTGTCGAGAACTTCCACGGCTTGATCATGCGACAGTCGGGCGAGCCGGTCTGGATCGAGCCGACGGGCGTGACGCTGACTGACCTGCGCGTTCAGACGTATCTGGGCAAACCGGTGCTGACCTACTGGACCGGTAAGAGCACGGGCGGGCACGGCCTCGGTAAGGGCGTCATTCTGGACACGTCCTATCGACCTGTCGCCACGGTTTCTGCCGGCAACGGGCTGGAGGCAGACTTGCACGAGTTCAATCTCACGGCGAACGGAACGGCGCTGATCACTGCGTATCCCGTGGTCAAGGCCGATCTGACGGCGCTTGGCGGCCCGGCAGCCGGCTACATCTACAACTGTCACGTGCAGGAGATCGATGTCGCGACTGGCGCCGTGCTTCTGGACTGGAGTGCGATGGACCACGTCGACGTCAGCGAGACATACTTGAAGCTGGCTTCCGGCACCGGCAAGACGGCTTCGACCGCGTTCGATCCGTACCACCTCAACGCCGTGGATGCCGATGGCGACGCTTTGCTCGTGTCCGCACGGCACACGCACACCGTCTACCGCATCGACCGGTCGACCGGCGAGGTTCGCTGGCGCTTCGGTGGGCGCAAGAGCGATATCACTGTCGCGCCTGCTGCGGCCTTCGCCTGGCAGCACGACGTGCGCAGGCAGGCTGACGGCACCATCACCATGTTCGACAACCACTTGTACACCGGGCAGACGAACGGCGCATCGCGCGGCCTGAAGTTCGTTGTCGACGAGACCGCGCTCACGTCGACGTTGCAGCAGGCGTATGCATACGACGGCCATCTGGGCACGGCGATGGGGAGCACACAAGTTCTTCCGGGCGGCAACGTGCTGGTCGGTTGGGGCACGGATCCGTCTTTCACGGAGTTCACTGCGGACGGGCAGATGGTCTACGAGGCGGACAACCTCGGCTCGGGCTGTTATCGGGTGAACAAGTCGGCGTGGACCGCGACGCCGGTGACCGTTCCGGACGTGGCAGCGAAGTCAGGATCCGGCGGCGCGATGACGGTTTACGCGAGTTGGAACGGTGCGACGAACGTTGCATCCTGGAATATTCTCACCGGCACATCCGCGGCCTCACTGGCGAAAGTCACCACTATTGCGGGTGCAGGCTTCGAGAGTTCCGCATCCGTCGCGGCCGCTGCAATGGTCGCCGTGCAGGCGCTGGACGGCGACGGGAAGGTGCTGTCGACATCCGCCGTCACATCGGTTTGACGCACGGAAACGGGCCGCGAAGGGCCGCTAGATTGGAACAATGACTTCGCACTCTGAACACTCCGATGGCTACACGCTCATCCTTCTCCGCCATGGTCAAAGTGACTGGAACGAGAAGAACCTGTTCACCGGATGGGTGGACGTGCGTCTGAGCGAGCAGGGCGTGGCCGAGGCCACACGCGCGGGCGAACTGCTCGCTGAGTCGGGCTTGCAGCCCGATGTGCTGCACACCTCCGTGCTGACGCGCGCGATCCAGACCGCGAACATCGCCCTGGATGTGGCCGACCGCGCTTGGATCGATGTGCGCCGCTCCTGGCGCTTGAACGAACGCCACTACGGTGCTCTGCAGGGCAAGGACAAGGCGCAGACACTCGCCGAATACGGGCCGGAGCAGTTCCAGACCTGGCGCCGCTCGTTCGATGTTCCGCCGCCCCCGCTCGCCGACGACAGCGAGTTCTCGCAGGCGAATGATCCACGCTATGCCGGTCTTGGTTCTGACCTGCCCCGCACGGAGTGCCTGAAGGACGTCATCGAGCGGATGCTACCTTACTGGGAATCCGACATCACCCCGGATCTCGCCACGGGCAAGACCGTGCTCGTCGCAGCGCACGGCAACTCGATACGGGCGTTGGTCAAGCACCTGGACGGCATCTCGGATGCGGAGATCGCCGAACTGAACATCCCGACCGGCATCCCGCTGGTGTACCGGCTCGACGCGGAATTCCGCCCGCTCGGCGCGGGCGAATACCTCGACCCTGGGGCCGCGGCGGCTGGCGCGGCCGCCGTGGCGGCGCAGGGTACAAAGTAGCGTATGACCCGAGTCCTTACCATCGAGTAAGGAGCACGTTATCTGGTAAGATGAGGTATGCCTGCAGCCACCGTTACCAGCAAGGGACAGATTACGATCCCGATCGATGTTCGTCACAAGCTTGGCCTCGACGTGGGTGACCGCGTTCAGTTCGTCGAACTCGATGACGGTGGCTACCAGCTCGTCCCCGCGACCGCCTCCATCTCGGCGCTCAAGGGCATAGTGCCGTCGCACGGAAAAGTCGTGACGCTTGACGAAATGGATGAGGCAATTGCCTCGGCTTCTCGCGAAACAATGCGTTCATGATCGGCATCGATACCAATGTTCTGGTACGGCACGCTACCCAAGACGACCCACAACAATCGGCGGTCGCGAGCCGGTTTCTGACTCACCTCGATGAGAAAAACCCGGGATTTGTGAGCCTCGTCACCGTCGTTGAAACGGTGTGGGTGCTGCGGCGCGCGTATCGAGCTTCCACTGATATCGTGAACCAATTCATCAACGGGCTACTCAATGCCCGGGAGATCAACGTGCAGGACCCGGATATTGTCCGGCGTGCCACGCGAATGATGAACGCGGATGGTGCTGACTTCGCAGATGCCGTGATCGGCCTTCTCGGTACCGCTGAGGGGTGCGCGTACACGGCGACGTTCGACCGCAGAGCCGGCAGGCTCCTAGGTATGCGCCTGCTCGAGTAAAGCCGGCTACACGTCCTCCGGCACCCAGTCACCGGTGCCGAGGTACTGCACCTTCTTCGCGATTGAAACGGCGTGGTCTGCGAAACGTTCGTGGTAGCGAGACGCGAGCGTCGCATCCACCGTGTCGACGGTTTCGCCCTTCCACTTCTCGCCGAGCACCTTGTCGAACACCTTAACGTGCAAGTCGTCGACGTCGTCATCGTCGTTGCGGATCTCCTCGGCGAGCGACAACTCCTGGGTGCGCAGCAACTCGGTGAGCTTGCGTGCGATCGTCACATCGAGCTTGCCCATCTCGGCGAAGGTGCCGCGGAGCGACTTCGGTACGACCTTGTCTGGGAAGCGGTAGCGGGCCAGCTGGGCGATGTGTTCTGCCATGTCGCCCATCCGCTCGAGGGATGCGCTGATCCGCAGGGCGCTGACCACGATCCGCAGGTCGCGGGCCACCGGCTGCTGCCGGGCGAGGATCTGGATGGACAGCTCGTCGAGCACAACGGTCAACTCGTCGATCTTGTTGTCGTCTGCGATCACCTGCTCGGCAAGTGACACGTCTGACTCATTGAACGCGCGGGTGGCGTTCGTGATGGCGGAAGTGACGAGTTCTGCGATCTGGACGAGGCGGTCTTGAACCTCCCGCAACTCCTGCTGGAAAACTTCACGCATAAGTGATGTGGCCCTTCCTTGCTGGCGCGCTTGTGCGACGGATCGGCTCGATCCTCCGGCCATAATCGTCAGACAAGGTTAACGGATGGTGCTGCGCGGCTGAACACTCCCTGAAGTCAGCACTACCAGCCGGAATACGAACGGATGCCTACTGCCGCATTAGTACGCTTGACCCATGGACTCCACCGGGTTGGTGCTGCTGTCTCTTGCATTGGGCCTCGTCGTCGGTGCGGGGTTCGTGGCATTGCTGCACGTCGCAGCCGGCCACGGTGAACGCGCGGCCCGTGTGGTGAGCCCGACGGTGCCGGACGGCATTGATTCGATGTTCGAGGCGATGGACACAGTCGGTGTGGTGATCGACCCGTCCAACAATGTCGTGAGGGCCTCGCAGGCGGCGCTGGCGCTCGGCATCGTGTGGAACGGCGGAATGACGCATCTGGAACTCATGGAGTTGGTCGCGTCCGTGCGGGCCATTGGTGAACCTGTCACGGCGGAGATCACGCTGGCGCGCGGGCCGTTCGGCGACGCGAACATCTACTTGCACGTGCGAGTCTCACGACTGGGTTCGCGGTATGTGTTGTTGTTGGCCGAAGATCGCACGGAGACGTATCGTGTGGAGGCGGTGCGCCGTGACTTCGTCGCGAACATCAGCCATGAGTTGAAGACCCCGATTGCTGCGGTCGGTCTTCTGACGGACGCACTGTCCGCCGCCGCGGACGATCCGGATGCTGTACAGCGGTTCGCCGAGCTGCTCGCCGCCGAATCGGCGCGGCTGGCACGGATCACCCAGGACATCATCGAACTCTCCCGGCTGCAGGCGACGGATGCCGTCGCGAACTCGCGGCGGGTGTCGATTGCGGAGGTCGTCGCATCCGCCGTGGATCAGAACAGGGTCGCGGCCATGGCGCGCGGGATCGAACTGGCCACGGGCAAATCGACCGACGTCGAGGTGTTCGGGGACGAGGCGCTGCTCATCGCCGCCGTGAACAACCTGATCTCAAACGCCATCCGCTATTCCCCGGACCGATCCAGGGTCGGTGTCGGGGTGCGAAGCGCGGACGGTGCTGTCGAGGTTTCCATCACAGACCAGGGTGACGGCATCCCGTCGAGTGATCTTGATCGCGTGTTCGAACGCTTCTATCGCGTGGATCAGGCTCGCTCACGCGACACGGGCGGCAGCGGCATCGGCTTGGCGATTGTCAAGCATGCCGTGCAGAATCACGGGGGAGACGTGCGAGTCTGGTCACAACCGGGGCACGGCTCGACTTTCACCATTCGACTTCCCGAAGCCGATGCCCAGGCAGCCACCGCACAAGGAGAACATAAGCTGTGACACGAATCCTGCTGGTCGAAGACGAGATCGCACTGAGCGAGCCGCTCGCCTTCCTCTTGACGCGCGAAGGCTACGAGGTGCAGGTTGCCGCGGACGGTCGCAGCGCCATAGCCGCGTTCGACTCCACCGGCGCCGATCTGGTGCTGCTCGACCTGATGCTGCCGGGCATTCCGGGCACGGAAGTGTGCCGGCAGTTGCGCACGCACTCGAATGTTCCAATCATCATGTTGACGGCGAAGGATTCAGAGCTGGACATCGTCGTCGGGCTCGAGCTCGGAGCGGACGACTACCTGACGAAGCCGTATTCGACGCCGGAACTGCTGGCGCGCATCCGCGCAGTACTGAGACGTCGGGTCGAACCGGCACTCGAGGATGACTCTGTGCTCGAGGCCGGCAGCGTACGAATGGACATCGACCGGCACACCGTCAGCGTGCACGGTGTCGAAACGCCGATGCCGTTGAAGGAGTTCGAATTGCTGGAGTTGCTCCTGCGCAATTCCGGGCGCGTTCTGACTCGCGGTCAGCTGATCGACCGGGTGTGGGGAAGCGACTATTTCGGCGACACGAAGACGCTGGACGTACACATCAAGCGCATCCGTTCGCGGATCGAGGACAGCCCGTCACAGCCGCGGATGCTGCTCACTGTGCGTGGGCTGGGCTACCGTTTCGAGGCGGAGTAGCGCGGTTTGGTGCGGGCTCGTCCGTTTGGCGCGGGCTCGGTGATTGAGGCGAAGGGCTACGGCGTCGGTGTGGTCGTGTCGCTCGGGACCGCGATGACCGGCGTGGGCTTCGGCGTCGGGGTGTAGTGCTGGTACTCGCTCATCGCGTTGGTCAGCACCGGTACGAGCAACTGCACGCCGGTCTGTGTGCCGTACTGGAAATAGAGCGGCAGGAGCGCGCCCGGTTGGGTGTTGATGTTCACCAGCTGGGTCTGAGTGTGTGCAGCTGAGCCGATGTCCTTGACCTGGCCCGGCTCGACGGTCACGTACGTGTCGACCTTGTTGGTGGTGCCGTGCTGGATGAGAACGCGGTGACTCTTCGAGTCGTTGTTGACCAGCGTGACGACGAGGTTGCCGGTCTTCCCGTTGTCTGAAATGACCATCGCGTTGCGCACGTCGATCGAGCCGACATTGCCGCTCACGCCGTCACTCGCGTCATAGTGCAGTGCCGTGGACTGGGGTGCGAGGAAATTGCAACCCGCCGTTCCGAGAAGAATACCGACGGCTAGAACGACGGATGCCGCGATTCGCGTCCTCACAAGACCCTCCTGAGTCGTCAGCGTGATGAGGCCGTTTCGGCCGGTCGTCACGGGGAATGCTGTTCGAGTTTAGCGTATACCGCGGCGTCGCCCCGGCCTCCCGGGCCGTCGGCGGCAGAGAGTAGCACGGGGCGCTGTGGTATTCTGGAGGTTGCTGAAGGGACGCCACTTTATGCTTTTCGAGGTTGGTGAAACGGTCGTTTATCCGCATCACGGTGCAGCAACGATCACCGAAGTCAAGAAGCGAATCGTCAAAGGCGAAGAGAAGCTCTACCTCAAACTCAACGTCACGCAGGGTGATCTGACGATTGAGGTTCCAGCTGAGAACGTCGACCTGGTCGGCGTGCGGGACGTGATCGGCCGCGACGGCCTTGACCACGTCTTCGAGGTGTTGCGCACACCGTTCACGGAGGAGCCGACCAACTGGTCCCGCCGGTACAAGGCGAATCTGGAGAAGCTGGCATCCGGCGACGTGATCAAGGTGTCCGAGGTCGTGCGTGACCTGTGGCGTCGGGATCAAGATCGTGGACTGTCGGCCGGAGAGAAGCGGATGCTCGCCAAGGCGCGTCAGATCCTCGTTTCCGAACTCGCCCTCGCGGAGAACACCGATGAAGAGCGGGCCTCGACCGTGCTCGACGGCGTTCTGGCCTCCTGACTTAGGCCCTCTGCCGCCCGGTCCACTCCCGCCGGTCCACTCCCGCCCACGCTGGTGCTCGTTACTCGACCAACGACCGATACCGACGGTAGTTCGGCACGGGCAGCGGGACCGTATTCAGGGCCAAACGCCGGATTCTGGCCGTTGGCGTCTTCGCCCCTGCGTCTAGCCTGAATTCGGCTCGCTGCTCGGCCGCAGACCCCGGCGCGCTACGCTCTAACGCATGAGTGACGGAGCGCCGGACATCGCCGTGATCGTTGTCGCGGCGGGCAGCGGTGCCCGCCTCGGCGCCGGGGCTCCCAAGGCGTTTGCGCTGCTGGCCGGTCGCACGATTCTGGAGCGGGCTCTGTATTCCGTCAGTGGAATGTCTCGCCCGGCCCAGCTCATCGTCGTCGTGCCCGGCGACCGTGTGCGCCAAGCCGAAGCAATGTGTGCGGATGTCGTCGCGACGCCGGTCACGGTCGTGTCGGGCGGTGCGACCCGGCAATCCTCGGTGGCAGCGGGGCTCGCGGTGGTGGCCGACGGCATCCGGATCGTGTTGGTGCATGACGCCGCACGGGCGCTCACCCCGAGCGGTCAGTTCGATCGCGTCATTGATGCCGTCGAGCGCACAGGGGCCGGCGTGGTGCCCGGGCTCTCGGTCACCGACACGATCAAGCGGGTCGATGCCAGCGGAGCGGTCGTCGAGACAGTCGACCGCTCTGCGCTGTCCGCCGTGCAAACGCCACAGGGCTTTCTGCGCGACCAGCTTGTCGCCGCGTACGCCGTGGCCATCGACGATGTGACCGACGACGCTGCACTCGTCGCCGCGATCGGACATCCGGTTGGTGTGATCGACGGCGATCCGCTGGCGTTCAAGATCACGACCGCTGCCGACCTGCGCAAGGCCGAACAGGAACTCGCCGAACAGGAACTTGCCGAACAGGAACTTTCAGGACAGCCGCTCGCAGGACAGCGGCTCGCGGCGGAAGGCCAAGCAGAGCAGGGTGGCGATCGTATCGGTATCGGCACCGACACCCACGCCTTCGATCCGGATGCCCCGCTCTGGTTGGCCGGGTTGTACTGGCCAGGCGAACCCGGCCTCGCGGGGCACAGCGATGGTGACGCTGTGGCGCATGCGATCACGGACGCGCTGCTGTCCGCCGCAGGCCTCGGCGATATCGGCACCGTCTTCGGCTCTGATGATCCGCAGTTCGCGCGTGCGCACGGTGAGGTTTTTCTGCGTGAGACCAGGCGTCGGGTGGAAGCCGCCGGCTTCCGTATCGGCAACGTGTCTGTGCAGCTGATCGGTGTTCGACCGCGATTCTCGCCGCGGCGGGCCGAAGCGCAGAAGCTGCTGACGGGCATCCTCGGCGCCCCGGTTGCGCTCGCGGCGACGACGACGGACGGCCTTGGTTTCACAGGCCGGGGCGAGGGTATCGCCGCCATCGCAACGGCGCTGCTGCACGGCACCCCGTGAGTCAGAACGCGCGCCGCGGCGCTCACGCGTCGGCGTAGACCGCTCGCCCGTTGGTGTAGACCGCTCGCCCGTTGGTGTAGACCGCTCGCCCGTCCGCGTGGACCGCTTACGCGTCGGCGTAGACGGCGGATTCGGCGCCGAACCAGGCGCGCGCGGCGAGCACGCGCCGGTTCGTTGCGGCGTCGGCGTGCAGATTGAGCTTCGCGAAGATCGATCGGATGTGTGCGTCGACGGTGCGTTCCGACAGGAACAGCATCGCGGCGATCGCTGAGTTCGTCAGGCCGTGTGCCAGAAGGCGGAGCACATCGCGTTCGCGAATGCTGAGTTGCGTCATCACGTGCCCCTTCGATTCGTTGTGCGCCAGCCACCTGTGAAAAGGCTAAGCGGCGCCTACGAACGCGCGCCATACGTAGTGCACGCACGATCGCCGCCGGCTGCGTAGTACGTGTCGGCGGATTAGGAGTTGTCACGGATGCCGGTGCAGCACCGTCGCCTTAGCGTGAGAACCATTCACAGTCGGCGGAAGGATCGGACGATGACACAGCGATGGGGCGCGCCGACGGGGGCGCGGCAAAGGAATTTGCCGCACCCCCTTTCTTAGAAGTTTCTGGGGCACTAGCTTTTAGGAATGACGGTTCCTCTGGGACGCGATGACGCAACTCAGCCGGGCATGCCCCAGCAGGGCTGGGGGTGGTTCGCGCGCGACGCAGTGCTGGCCGAGATCGATGCTCTCCGTGCCGACGGTTGCGGCGTCATCCTGCGCGGGTCTCCGGGAGTCGGAAAGAGTTCGATCCTGCGCCACGTTGCGCGCGAACTGGCCACAGCGGGCGGCACCGCGATCGCCCTGTCGGGCAGCGTTCTCGGGGCCAGCGTTCCGCTCGGCGCGTTCCTCCCGTTGTTCGACTCGGATGTGTTTAGGGCGGCCGCGCGAAGCGGGCGGCAGGGTGCGCAGTCTGACGCTGCTCCGCTGGAGCTCTTGACGATCGCGGATGCTGCGCGTCGCTCGGCCCAGCACGCTGACGTGCTGGTCGTCGACGATGCTCACCTGCTCGATCCCGCCTCGGCGGGGCTGGTGCACCAGCTGGCGTGGGCCGGAACACCGGTGCTCTTGGCCGCGCGCAGAAATGAACAGCTGCCTGCAGCGATCGATGCCCTGTGGACGAGTGGCGCCATTCGCCCGGTGGAGATCGAGCCGTTCACCGAGCCGGAGACAGCCGCGCTACTGCGATCGGTGCTCTCCGGTCTGGTCGACGGAGGGCTGGCACGGGCGATGTTCGACGTCAGTGCCGGCAACGCGCTGTATCTTCGCGAGTTGATCAGGGCGGGCCGTGAGCACCACGCGATCGTGCGGCGGCGCGACGTGTGGGTGCTGCGCGGCCCGCTGCCGATTGCGGGCAACCTGAGCGCGCTGCTGCGCGAGCGCTTCGCCGCCGCGGCTGACGACGTGAAGTTCGCCGCTGAGGTGGTGGCCGTGATGGACTCGCTGCGCCTGGTCTGGGCCGAGCGCGTAGCGGATTCTGCGCTGTGGGAGCGTGCCGAGGCATCCGGTCTCGTGCGCAGCGAGGGTGTTGCGCCGGTGATGTTGCGATTGGCGCACCCGCCGTACCGCGATGCTGTGCTGGGGGCGATGACCGCCCTCCGACGGCGACGCGTCTATGAGGCGCTCGTAGGGGCACTCGATGGCGATCCGGTGGACGACGCCGAACGCATCGCCTTGGCACGCTGGAGGCTCGAGCTTGACGAACAGCGGCCCGCCGACGAATGGCTGGCGCTGGCCCAGTTGGTGCAGGCAACGGACCCGGTTCTGGCGGAACGATTCCTGATCGCGGCCATCGCTGCCGGCGGTGACATCCCGACGCGCTTGATGCTGGCGAACCTGGTGACGCACCAGCATCGCGTCGCAGAGTCTGAGGCGATCTTCGCCGAACTCGCCGCTGAACCGTTGACTGCAGAGCAACGCCGATCCCTTGTGGCCACCCGGGCATTTCTGCTTGCAATGCCGGCACAGCGACCGAAGGAGGCGCTGGCGTTGCTTGCGGAGGCCATCCGCGAATTCGGGGAACATCCCGAGTTGCTGGTCGTGCGCTCAACGGCACTGTGGCGGTGCGGGCGCGTCACTGAGGCCGTTGCCGCGGCACGCGCCGTGCTTGGCGAGGTCGGCCTGCCTGTTTCAATTGAGGCTCACGCGTGCCTGACAGCTTGTTCCGCGATGATCTACGCGCGCGACGCCCCCGGCGTCTCGCAGCTTCTGGATCGCATGATCGAGCGGGCAGGGCAGGCATCCGCTGGACTGCCGGAGGGTGTGGGTGCCGCGCTCCTAGTCAACGCCAGCAGACACGCGATGATGCCCGGCAACCTTCAGGAGGCTGCTCGACTGACCGAGCAGGGCTACTTCCAGGCTCTGCAGCGCGGCGACGACGGAGTGCGTGCGCAGTACGCGCTCCTCTACGGCTGGAACCGAGCGCTTGCCGGGGATTTCGACGCTGGCGTGCGCTATGTGAAGGAGGCGTATGCCGGGTACGGTGTGTGGACGCCGACGACGCTGCCCTGGGTGCGGTCGGCACTGATCCAGGTGCTCGTCGGATGCGGGCAGCTCGCGCCCGCCCAACGCCTGCTCGATCGACTGGTGACAGAGCCGTTTGCCGAGTTGTACACCGTCGATGTTGTCCTCGCCCGCGCCGCCGTACTCGCCGCGAATGGGCGAGTTGATGATGCCGTGACCGCGTTGCGCGACGTGTGCCCTTGGGCGGAGGCGAACGGGCAGCGACTTCGTGCCGATGAGGCGTGGTACGCGCGACTGCGCTACGGCGATCCAGAAGCGGCCGACGGGGTGATCGATCGTTACGGGCGAGAGCCCGGCGCCCAACAGGCCGCGATCGTGGCGCATGCCGCGGCCATCCGTGCCGACGATCCGGCCGGTCTGGAGAGCGCGGCGCGCGCGCTCGACGACGCGGGACTGCGCTGGTACGCGACCGAAGCGGCAGCTCATGCTGTGCGGGCGCAGCGCAGGTGCAAGGATTCACGCGCAGAGGCGTTCGCCGTCGAGCGCCTCGCCAGACTGGTGGCGCAGTGCCCGGGCCTCGACAGCCCGCTGATCCGCGACCAACTGCGGAGTCCGTTGACCACGCGTGAATCAGAGCTCGCCGACCGGGCGGCCAACGGATGCAGCGACGCAGACATCGCACAGGAATTGGGGATCTCGATTCGCACGGTGCAGACCCACCTCGGTCGCGTATACGGCAAGCTCGGAGTGCACAGCAGAACGGAACTCGCGAGCGCACTGGCCCCGTCGCGGTGATGCCTCACGTGTCGGCCGCCGATGTGCTTGGCGAACGATGCCCACCCTTCGATCTCCTTCTTCTGCGCCATACCTCAGCTGCGCAGGGCCGGCAACGACGCGCCGGCATCAACGCGCTCGCCGACAAGGCCCGCGATCCGTTCCGCATCCCGACCGACGCCGTACACCATTGCGGAGGCCATCGAGGTCAGAAAATGCAATCCGACGAAATACAGGCCGGGTTCGCTGTTGACAACGCCGCGCTCGTGTAGCGGTTCGCCTGTGCTGTCGAAGATCGGCAGCTGGATCCACGAAAAGCCGCCTGAAAACCCGGTGCACCAGATGACGTTCGCGACCTCGAGCGCTGCGCCGTTTTCAGGCAGCGGCAGGCCGTCGCTGGTGCCGACGATGCGCCCGACACGGGTGACGCCGATCGCAGCGAGGTCCTTCGCCTTCACACGGATGAGCGGCGTGCCGCTGCTCACGAGCTTCGGGCGCACGCGTCGCCCGATCGGGGTCCGAACCGACAGGATCCGCGGAAACACGAGCCCGAACAGCAGTGGCGTGAGAATGTGGAGGCGCATGAAACTCGTCGCCGCAAACGGGAACTCGCCGGTGCTGTTCCCGGCAAGCATGACAGGATGCGTGGCCACGACTTCCTTCGCGATCTCGGCACCGGAGTTGCCCGCCCCAACGACGAGTACCGCGCCATCCGCGAGTTGGGCCGGATTGCGGTATGAGGTCGCATCGAGTTGGCGGATGCCGGGAGCAAGCCCGTGGCCGACGTGCGGAATTCGCGGGATTTGAAAGTTCGACATGGCAACAACGACCTGGCGTGCGACGAACACGCGGGCGCCGCACGTGGCAACGAAGTCGTCGCCGTCGCGGAACAGTGCATCGACGCGCGCCCCGCTCACCACGGGCAGGGAGAACTGCGCGGCGTAGGACCGCAGGTAGTCGGCCATGTCGTCCTTCGTGGGCAGGTCGCCTGAGGCAGCCGGGAACGGCATGCCGTCGAGTCCGTCATAGCTCGCCGGGGAGAACAGTCGCAAGCCGTCCCATCGGTTACGCCAGGCATCCCCGACGGCAGTGGCGGCGTCGAGCACGAGGTGATCGATTCCGAGCTCTGCGAGGTGGTACGAGACCGACAGGCCGGCCTGGCCGCCGCCGATGACGATGACGTCGGTGCGGTGCCAGCCGCCCGGCGTGGTTTTCACGTTCTGTATCCGTTTCATAGCACGAAACGTAACGGGCGACGCGCCCCGGCCACTTCGGCAGAATCCGCCATCCTGAGCGGATCGGGACTGGGTATTTCTGCCCAGTCGCGCCGGTGTCTCAGCTGTCGATCAGCCCGTTTTCGTAGGCATATGCGGTCGCCGCAGCTCGAGACGGCACTGAGAGCTTGGTCAAGATGTTGCTCACATGCCGGTCGACGGTTCTCGTGCTGAGCACCAGCTCGGTCGCAATCTCCTTATTTGTTCGTCCGGTCGCGGCGAGGCGCAGAACCTGGAGCTCGCGCGAACTCAGGATGCTGGAGGCTACCTCCTGGTCGGCCAGTGGATGGACGAGCTGCAGGAGATCCGGAGCGGCCGCGAGGCCGGCGAAAACGGTCCGTGCCGCCGCGAACTCCAGTCGGGCGCCGTCTGTGTCGCCCAGAGCCGCGTATGCGGCAGCGAGGCCGACGCGCACCCGGGCCGCCGCGTAGGGCGCCGGTACGACCAGCCAGATGCTCAAGGCGTCGCGGAGCAGGGGCAGCGCCTTTACCGGTTCGCTGGCTGCGAGCGCCACAAAACCCCGCGCCTGTGCCGACATTGCGCGCAACACCGGCGTGTCATATTTCTCAGCGATCGCGGCGAGGTCCCGCGCCGCCTCCGCCGCGTGCTCCTGTTCGCCGGCAGCGAGCATGATCTCGACGTGGGCCGGCAGAAATCTCGCTCTCCCGAGTGAGGTGCGCGTGGTCGAAACCGCTCGACGGATGGCGCCGACGGCCACGTCCAGCCGGCCTTGTTGGAGACGAAGCAGGGCCAGGCCGGGCTGCGGGTCGCCACCGAGTTCACTCGTGCGCTCGTATGCGCGCTCCGCGTCTGCCTCGCTGCCGCGCAACCGATGGATCTCTGCCTGCTCGTAGTAGGCGGCCGCGCGCTCTCGTTCGTCCGCGCTGGCACCGGAGGAGACGATCACGGCCTCGTCGAGCGCGTTCGACCACGCTCCGCCGAGTTGCATGAGCTCGGCGCGATGTACCCGGCAGGTGCCGTTGAACATGCCGAGTTGCGACTGGGCAGCACGCCAGGAGTCCAGCACGTCCGACCATTCGCGGGCGCGGTCGACCGCGAAAATACGCTGACAGCTGCCGACCACCGCACAATAGACCAAACCCTTGCCGAGTTCGCTGACGGGTTCGGTCGTGGCGATGAGCATCGCGTCATCGAGCAATTGCATTCCGCCGGCAACATCACCCGACTCGATCAGGGCGCGCCCGCCGAGTTGGCGGGCAAGCGACGACAGGTCGGGTTCACCGAAGCGATCGCCGATGGCCATCGCCCCAACAGCCACGGCGTGCGCACCGTCGGTGTCGCCGACATGAAGCAGGCCGTGGATCCGGGGAATCATGAGATAGCCGCGTTCGGCGCAGTCGCCGTGGTTTTCGATGAGATGTTCGCAGCGACCGAGCCACGCCTGTGCACGCCCGGTTTCTCCGAGCGATGTCAACCGGAAGCCGTACCAGAAGGCCGCACGGGCGGCACGCAGTTCGTCCTTCTCAGCGAGACACGCCTCATACTCGCGTTCCTGCGCCACGGCGGCCGCGTGGTCGCGACGGGTCAGCCCAGCCGACCTGGCCAGAAGCCCAAGATCCCGGGAACCCAGCGGTTGCGTACGGTCCGCGGCAGACAGCAGAGCGTAGGCGTCTTCCCACCGGTGCTGGGCGAACGCTGCACGCCCATCGGTGAGGGCGTCGATCCCCTGCGCAGAGGTGGTCATGCCTGTGATTATCCCGCCTCACACGCAGCGGCGATAGCACCGGATCGCGGGGACCCGGCACAGAGATCCGGCAGGTGAACACCGCCAAGTAGGCTAGACCGGTGACCGTGAGACTGTATGACACCAAGGCCCAGGCCCTGCGTGATTTCACCCCGCTTGTCGATGGCGCGGTGGGCATGTACGTCTGTGGTCCCACGGTGCAGTCGTCGCCGCACATCGGCCACCTGCGCTCCGCGCTGGTGTATGACCAGTTGCGGCGCTGGCTCAATTACCGCGGCTACAACGTCTCGCTCGTGCGCAATGTCACCGATATCGACGACAAGATCCTTGTCAACGCTGCCGCGGGGCGGGCATCCGGAAGCACCGAGCAGTGGTGGGCGCTTGCCTACCGCTACGAACTCGAGTTCACCGCCGGCTACAACGCCCTCGGCATCCTCCCTCCGACCTACGAGCCGCGCGCAACCGCGAGCATCCCGCAGATGCAGTCACTCATCGCCCGGCTGATCGAAGCCGGGCACGCCTACCCGGCGGCGGATGCCTCCGGCGACGTCTATTTCGACGTCGCCAGCTGGCCGACCTACGGCGCGCTCACCCGGCAGAGCATCGACAAGATGGAGGCTGCGGAAGACGCCGATCCACGTGCGAAGCGGGATCCACGCGACTTCGCTCTCTGGAAAGGCCACAAGGCCGACGAGCCGGAGTCGGCGTCGTGGGCGAGCCCGTGGGGCCCAGGCCGCCCCGGCTGGCACGTCGAATGCTCCGCGATGTCGGCACAATACCTCGGCGCTCAGTTCGACATCCACGGCGGCGGCCTCGATCTGCGTTTTCCTCATCACGAGAATGAACTCGCCCAGTCCACGGCGGCCGGCGACGCATTCGCCAACTATTGGGTGCACAACGGGCTCGTCAACATCAACGGTCAGAAAATGTCGAAGTCGCTCGGCAACTCCGTGTACGCCGCGGACCTGCTCGGGCAGGCGCATCCGCTCGTCGTGCGCTACTACCTGGGGGCGGCGCACTACCGGTCCACGATCGATTTCCACGACGGGTCCCTCGCCGAGGCTGAAGCCGCGCTCGACCGCATCACCGGGTATCTCGAGCGCGTCGAACGACGGCTGGCCGGCACCCGCTTCGCTGGTAGCGGCGCCGAACTGATTCCGGAGATATTCGCCGTCGCGATGGACGACGATCTCGCCGTTCCGCAAGCACTCGCCGTGCTGCACGACGCCGTGCGCGCCGGCAACGCCGCCCTGGACGGCGGCGACCTTTCTGCTGCCGCGAGCGTGCGAGGACAGGTGGTCGCCATGACCGAGATCCTCGGCATCAACCCGCGCGCGGAACACTGGCAAAGCACAGCGGATGCGCCGGCGCTCGACGCGCTCGACGCCCTCGCCCGCAGGCTGCTCGCCGACCGGCAGGCAGCCAGGGACGCCCGAGACTTCGCGGCCGCCGACCGCATCCGTGACGAATTCGGCGCCGCGGGAATCACCATCGAAGACACCCCAACGGGTGCGCATTGGAGCATTGAATCGTGAAGAACAGTTCAGGGAAACCCCGGGCGGGTGCCGTGCGCAAATCCAAGAAGGGTGCCCAGGTCGGCTCCGGTGGGCAGGGCCGTCAGGCGCTCGAGGGCAAGAGGCCGACGCCGAAAGCGGAGGACAGACCGTATCATCCCGCCGGCAAACGCAAGGCCGCGACCGAACGCTATGAAGCGGCATCCGGAGGACGCGGTAAGCCGAATCGTCGCGATGACGGCAAGCCTGCCCGTGGGGGCGGGCAGCCGACTCGCGGCGGCGGGCAGCCGACTCGTGGCACCGGCGGTCAAAGCAGTGGTCGAGGCATCGAGAACCGCGCACCGCGTGGGCGCGCCAAAGCCGACGATAGCGAGATAGTGACCGGTCGCAATTCTGTGCTGGAGGCGCTGCGGGCGAAGATCCCGGCGACGACCCTGTACCTCGCCACCCGCATCGAAATGGATGATCGGGTCAAGGAGGTGTTGTCGATCGCGACCGGTCGCGGCATCCCGATTCTCGAGGTCATGCGGCCGGAACTCGATCGGCTTGCCGGGCACGATTCCGTGCATCAGGGGCTGGTCTTGAAGGTGCCTGCGTATGAGTACGCGCATCCGCTCGAGTTGCTCGACCTCGTGATCAGCCGGGCCCAGAAGCCGCTGTTCGTGGCGTTGGACGGCATAACGGATCCGCGCAACCTAGGTGCGATCATCCGTTCGACGGCGGCATTCGGCGGGCAGGGCGTGATCGTTCCGCAGCGGCGGTCTGTCGGGCTGACCGCGTCGGCCTGGAAGACGTCGGCAGGCGCAGCGGCGCGCACTCCCGTCGCGATGGCTCCGAATCTCACCCAGACATTGAAGGCACTCAAGGAGCGAGGGATGTTCGTGCTTGGCCTCGACGGCGGAGGCGATGTGTCGCTGCCCGGCCTCGAGCTCGCGGATCGGCCCGTCGTCGTTGTGGTCGGCAGCGAGGGGAAAGGCCTGTCGCGGCTGGTCACCGAGACCTGCGACGCGATCGTGTCGATCCCGATCAGTGCGACGACCGAGTCGCTCAATGCCGGGATCGCCGCGAGCGTCACCCTCTACGAGATCTCGAAGCTGCGCGCCGCCGCGAAGCAATAAGCAAACCGGCCGCCCCGATCAGAATCAGCCCCAGTGCGCCGAAGCCGGCTGACCGTGGAATATCCTGGCCGGTCGAAGCCAGCATCGCCGCCGCGCCCAATCGCGGCTCGGTCAGTCGCGGGCTGCCTGGTCGCGGGCCGCTCTTCACGACGCCCGCTGCCGCAGACCCGGCGTTTGCTCCGATCTCAAAGGTCAGCGGCGTTCCGGCGACGCCCGAGTTCGGCCCGGTGATCCACGCGGTCGGAGCGACATTGGCCACGTGCACGGTCGCGTTGTAGTTCGTGTAGACGCCGCCCTGGTTGGTGATGCGCAGGCGCACCGGGTAGTCGCCCGAGTTGGCACTCAGTGCTGCGGGCAGATCGGCGGATGCTGCGGTGCCGTTGCTGATCTCGAAGATGCCGTCGTTGTCGAGATCATAGCTGTACAGGAAGGCGCCTCCGTTGTCGTCGACGGGATTGGTGAACGTCACGAAAGCGCGTTCTCCTTCGTTGCCGGTCGAGGTGATCACGGTGGCCGATGGTTGCGAGTACGCTACGGCGTCTCCCGCCAGTTGCACCAGGTGAGGGTTGCCCGAGATCGTGATCTTAGCTGTGGCGTTTGTGGTGCCGACGACGGCCGGAGCGAAGAGGAAGCGGATGGTGCAGGAGCTCCCAGGCTCCAGAGTGGTCGGGCACTGATTGTCAGCTTTGAAGGCTGGGGAGCCGAACGTCCACGACGTTGCTATCTGACCGGTTCGCGGTGTGGTGGAAACATTGGTCACGGTGGCCGATACTTGCCGTATTACGCCGAGGGCGGTTTTCGGGAACCAATAGGTGTCGATCGTGGTCGGCGGTGGCTTTTGTAGGGTGTACCAGTTGACGCCCAGCCCGGAGAGCGGGATCTGATACGTGGTGCCGAGAATGGTGATAGTGCCGATTCCAGCGTAGGGAAGATCGGATCCGGGCGCGAACCGGAACAACATGGTGCACGAGGCGCCCGCCGCCAACTGGTACGTGCATCCGTTGAAATCACTCGTAAAGCCCGACGGCACGCCCATTGCGGGGCCGCCGAGGTCGCGGACGGTGCCGGTGACGTTGGTGACCGTGACGGGCAGAGCCGCGCTTGTGTCACCGACAATTGTGTCGGGGAAGGCGAGGGCGGCCTGGTCGACGGTGAAGATCACGCCCGTTCCGCCGAGATTGACGGCGAATGACTGCCCGCCCAGTTGTTTGAGCGTGTAAGTTTCCAGCCTCTGACCCACGGCGGTCGGTGTGAAGACGAAGTTGAGTTCGCAACGTGCATGAGCGGCCAGCGTGCTTGGACAGCTACTCGTCTTTGTCCAGCTCGACGGAACGCTCGACGTGGTGATGAACGTCGAATCTCGTGTTGTGTCCGCGACATTGGTGATGGTGACCGCGAGGGGGGCGGACGGGCTGCCGACGGGCGTATCAGGAAAGTCGAGTGCGGCGAAGCCCGATGGAACGACGGTGAAAGCGCCCAGCACCTGTGCGGTCAGCGGGCGAACGTTTGCGACGCCATCGACGGTGATCGTCGAGCTTCCGGTGAGAGAGCCGAAGAGCGCAGTGGTTGTCGTGTAGCTGAGCGAACAGTAGTCGCCCGGCGCGATCGGCGTTGTGCAATTGTTCGTGCTGGTTACGTAACCGAGCGCGTCGGTCGAGATCGAGATGAGCGGGGTCTTCGTGACGGTGTCGTTGTTCGTCACGGTGACGACGACGGGCTCGGGCGCGTCGGTGAGGTAGCGATCGGGAAAGGAGATTGAGCCGGGCGCGACTGTCCAATCCGCAGGGGCGGCCACGGCGGGTGTTGCAAGCGCGACGCCGCCGGCTGCGAACATGACAGCGGCGACGACTAAGCCTGGATCGACCGATGAGCTTGGGGAGTTGACGGCGAGTTAAACTGAGAATGCTCTTCTGATCAGGGATAATAGTACTTGTCTAGAGAACTATTC
>Ga0208357_1000419_pt1 | contig 34641 bp, 43 predicted proteins | sample NGESurdeep092012_6_FD_184487 | JGI IMG/M metagenome (GOLD analysis project Ga0208357, IMG submission 184487) | Arctic peat soil microbial communities from Barrow, Alaska - NGEE Surface sample F52-2 deep-092012 (SPAdes) | ecosystem: Environmental > Terrestrial > Soil > Wetlands > Peat ...
CCCTCGGCATTGCCGACATCAATGAAACGTTTGATGTGCTCACCACTGTCAAGGGCGGCGGCGTCAACGGACAGGCCGATGCGGTCAAGCTCGGCATCGCCCGCGCGCTGATGGAGTTCAACATCGAGCTGCGCAAGACCCTCAAGGCCGGCGGCATGGTTACGCGTGATTCGCGTGGCAAGGAACGCAAGAAGTACGGCCAGAAGGGCGCTCGCGCTCGCTTCCAGTTCAGCAAGCGCTAATCGCGCTTGCGAGCTTCTAGCTTCTAGCCTTTAGCTAAGAGCTAGAAGCCAGGAGCTGCTCCACTCGCTTCACCCACTCGCATCGCGCGCGTGGCAGGAACCTAATCTCCCTTCGGGGATCTCAATCGCTTCACGTCGCAGCGCAAGCGATGCACGCACAAAGGAGCCTCTATGGCCAGCATCACGATGAAGGAATTGCTCGAAGCCGGTGTCCACTTCGGCCACCAGACCAAGCGCTGGAACCCCAAGATGAAGGAGTACATCTTCGGCGAGCGCAACGGAATCTACATCATCGACCTGCAGAAGACCCTCAAGTTGTTCAAAGAGGCGTCCAAGTTCGTCACCGACCTCACGGCCAGTGGCAAGCTCATCCTCTTCGTCGGCACCAAGCGCCAGGCGCAGGATGCCGTGGCCGAAGAGGCCAAGCGCGCGGGTATGCCCTACATCAACAGCCGCTGGCTCGGCGGCCTGCTGACCAACTGGGTCACCGTGCAGAAGTCGGTCAAGCGCCTCGCCGAGCTCGACGAGATGTCCACCGACGGCCGTTATGAGCTGCTCACCAAGAAGGAAGTCATCAAGCTGGAGCGCGAGCGCAAGAGCCTGTCGACCAACCTCTCGGGTATCAAGAACATGAAGCGTCTGCCCGACGCTCTGTTCATCATCGACTCCAATAACGAGGCCATCGCGGTCGCCGAGGCTCGCAAGCTTGGCATTCCGGTCGTAGCTGTCGTTGATACCAACTGCGATCCCACGGTCGTCGACTACGTGATCCCGGGCAACGATGACGCTCTCCGCGCCATTCGCCTCTTCACCACGAAGATCGCGGACTCGGCCTTCGAGGGCACGCAGATGATCTCCGACAAGGCCTTTGCCAATGAGTTCGAAGAAGTTCGCCCGTTGGAGACTGAATCGCACTTCCTCACCGAGGAAGGCGACGAGGCCTTCACCGAGGTGCACGAATCCGCCGGTGTTGCTGAAGCATCTGTTGAAGATGTGGTCGAGGACGAAAACATCGACCTCAATGCCGCTTTGGGCGGTGGTATCCGCAAGGCTCCCGCCGCAGCCGACTCTGAGCCCGAGGTTGAAGCAGCAGAAGTCAGCGCCTAGTCTCAGGCCGCCAGCGCACGGTATTTTCCGTGCCGTAATGGTCGAATCCTAGAATCATGGCGCGGGCCCAGGCCCGCGCCATTTTCGCAAATTTCGCATGCGCCCCTAAGCGCTGCGCTATCCAAGAAGGAAATTATGTCCACCACTGAAGTTGTGAAGATCGACGCCAAGCTCGTCAAGGAACTCCGCGAAAAGTCCGGCGCCCCCATGGGCGACTGCCTCAAGGCCCTGCAGGAGGCCAAGGGCGACATGGAAGAGGCCTTCGTTGTGCTGCGTAAGCGCGGCATGGCGTCTGCTGCCAAGAAGGCCAGCCGCTCCACCAACGAGGGCGCAGTCGGCACCTACATCCACGCCGGCGGAAAGATCGGAGTCCTGATCGAGCTCAACTGCGAGTCGGACTTCGTCGCCCGTACCGACGACTTCCAGGAACTCCTCAAGGACATCGCCATGCACATCGCCGCGGTCGATCCGCGCTACGTTGGCAAGGACGAAGTGACCGAAGCCGACCTCGCTCGCGAGAAGGACATCTTCCGTTCGCAGGCCACCGCCACCGGCAAGCCCGCTCCGGTGATCGAGAAGATTGTTGAAGGCAAGATGTCGAAGTTTTACGAGGAGGTCTGCCTCCTGGAGCAGCCCTTTATCAAGGAAGCTTCGCTGACGATTGCGCAGTTGATCGCGCAGAAGGTTGCGAAGCTTGGCGAGAACATCAGCGTGCGCCGCTTCGCGCGCTTCAAGATTGGCGAGCCCAACTTCACCGTTGCCTCGGCCAAGCCAGCTGCTGAAGAGCCAGCCGCCTAAACCACATCCAGTCCGCAACACGAAGAGCCCGGGCCATCAGCCCGGGCTCTCTTTGTGTCGCGGCGGTTTGTTCTCAGGATCGTCTGCCGGTGAGCAAACGAAACAGCCACGTCAGGATGATCGCGCCGAGGAAGGCTACCAGGATGCTGTAGAGTAGTCCGCCCGACCCCGCAATTCCCAGCAGGCCAAACAGAAAGCCCCCCGCGAGAGCACCGAGAATCCCGACCACAATATCCCCGAGTACGCCGAAGCCGCTGCCCTTCATCACCTTGCCCGTCAACCAGCCTGCGATCAGCCCAACCAGAATCCACCAAAGAATGCCGTGCATAAAATTCCTTTCAATCGAGGATATAAGACTGCGAAGCATTGAACCATGATTCGGAGCCTTGCGTCTAGACCTCTGCGCACGAACATTTCGCCTGGCATCCGCGCAAAGCGAATCTCACAGTCAACAAATTCGCGGTGCTCAGCCGAGTACACTGCAGCCATGGATTTCCGCGCACCCGAAACTTCCATGTACAGCTTCAAGGATTTCGCCATTCATATCCTGGCCGCCACCTGCGGCATCCTCATCGCACCCGGTCTCGAGGGCATACGCGGCGAAGTCCATCATCAACCCCTGAAGCACGCGATCGACACAGCGCGCCGCGCCGCATCCAACCAAAAAGAATCCGGGGAGCGTAACCAAAGCGATTTGTGCAGCATCAAACCCGGCAACGACTTTGTCTTTTGGGAGCTATCCATACCCAACGTTCTGCCCTATTCTTTGGTTTGAGTTCATCCTTCTCCCGGGAACGATAGTTCATGTTTTCATCGATACCTCTGATGCCGCACGCGGTTTGTTGGCGAGCCGACCCCCACCTCATCTGGGTCATGGTGGTCACCAACAGCATCACCGCACTGAGCTATCTCAGCATCTGCCTCACCCTCTTCTATCTGGCTCGTCGCACGCATGCGTCCATTGCGCGCGACTGGGGCTACTTCGTCGTTGGCTTCGCTCTCTTTATCGTTGCGTGCGGCTCAACGCACCTGATGGAAGTGGTCACCACGTGGGTTCCATGGTTCTGGGTGGATGCCTGCACAAATATCGTCACCGCAGTCCTCTCTGCCTGGGTCGCGCTCATGCTGATTCGCCGCGCCGCCACCATCGGCTTCAGCATCAACGACTATGCTGAGCGGCTCGCTAACACCGAAAAAGAGAAGCGCCAGATGCTCGACGGCCTGCTCGCAGCCCAGAAGCTTGAAGACTGGAGCCGCATGTCGACGGTGGTTGCGCACGAGATAGCGAATCCCCTCGAGGCCATCCAGAACCTGCTCTATCTCATCCGCTCTGAGCCCGGCATCAGCAACGAAGTCATTCAGTTGGCGCAGACCGCAGCCGACGAGACAGACCGCGTCCTCACCATCTCTCGTTCCACTCTGAGCTTCTTCCGCCAAGGCACTGAGCCCGAGCCTACCGACCTGCTGGCCGCTGCGCAGGGGGTCCACTTCCTCCTCGACACCGTGCTGCACACACGGAACATCGCACTTGATTTTCAGGCCGCCGGAGACACGACCGTCGATGCGCTTCCCGGCGAACCGCGCCAGGTTCTGCTCAACCTCGTTCGCAACGCGTACGAGGCGACCACCACCCCCGGAGCACGCGTCTCGATTGCGCTCACGGGCCACAGCGACGGCGTCGAAATCACCATAGCCGACCAAGGTTCAGGCATCGATGACGCCATTCTCAAAAGTCTTTTTCAGTTCGGCATCACTACCAAAGGGGTTGAGGGGAATGGTATGGGCCTATGGACCGTCAAGCAGATCCTCCAACGCCATGGGGGCCATATCGGCGTCCAGTCAGAAGTTGGCAAAGGGACAACCTTCACGTTGTGGTGGCCACGACGCTACGTTTCGCTGCGAGGATAGATTTCGCTGCTAGCGCACTCCCGCCGCTAGTGCAAGCCGCCGAGCAGCGTCACAAGGCGGCGAAAGCCCGCGGCGCGCGCTGCGGAGTTGGGCGCGTCCGCATCAGGAGCGTTGCCGGCCCGCATGAAACCGTGCCCCGCACCGTCGTAGATCACCGGGTCGTAGACCTTGCCCGCCGCCTTCATATCGATCACCGTCTGTGGAACGGTTGCGCTGATCCTCGCATCCTTCCCTGCGTAAAATCCATAGACCGGAGCGCTAATATTCTTCATCGCATCGACGGAAGGTGGCGGCCCATAGAAGACAAACGCAGCGCTGAGGTCCTTGCGGTGCGTCGCAAAGAGGAAGGACTTCCCTCCGCCCCAGCAGAACCCGACCACGGATAACTCCGTATTCGCGGCTGGCAGCTTTTTGCCATAGTCCGCCGCAGCATCGAGGTCGCCCAGCACCTGTGCATCGGGCAACGCCGAGACGGCCTTTACGACCGCGCTCTGGTCTGGAAACGCGGCGGTTCCTCCCGGCATCGCCGGCACAAACGCAACTCCGGCCGAGCTCTGTGCCATCTGCATGTGAGCGTGATCCATGGGCGCTGTCGCCGCCGCGCTGGCCGCTGGTGCAGCCGCACCTGGCGCTGGGCCAAGCCCGCTGAGCAGATCCGGTTCCACAACAATATATCCCGCGCCGGCAACCTCGTCAGCCATCTCGCGCGCCCAGTCGGTTAGCCCAAAAATCTCGTGGATCATCACGACGACGGGTGCCTTGTCCTTGACCTCGGGATACACGACCCAGGCCTGCACCTTTCGCCCATTCGCCTCGGTCAGGGTGACATACTCCCCATGCCGCGGACTCTTGTCCAGTGCTGCCTTGGCCCACTCCTGCGCCGAGCAGGCAGTCGCACACAGGCTCAAACTAACCAAGGTTATCGCTACAGGGAGCAGCTTTTTTACGCGAGTCATGCCGCGAGTGTACTTCGCAACCCCACATTGCGGCAATTCTTTTTCGTGCAATTCACCATACCCTTGCTGCTAATGATTCCGCCAGATCGCCGACGATGGGAACGTGATAACGCTCCCCCTGGCTCGCCTTGATAATCGCAATCAACCAGAACACAAACAGCAGTAGCCCGAGAAGGCCCTGCACTGCCTCGCCGATCCTGCCCATGAATCCGAACACCAGGCCGCCCGCAACATCCACCAGCGTCAGTGCGATGCACTGCCATGCATGGAAGCGGACGAAACTGTCCCGCCTGTACGGCTCGATCAGGAGGAAGATCACGGCAGGAATAAAGGTAATGTAGGCTATCGTCGCTGCAGCATTGGTCGAAAGCCCCGCCGCCGGCGTGTAGCCCGGAGGCGGATATTGGCCCGGTGGTACATAGCCAGGGGGCATGTTTCCCGGTGGCATATATCCCTGCGGCGGATAGTTGGGATTCGGTGGCCCCCACCCCGGATCGTTCGATGCTGCGGGGGGAACCTGCTGAGGGCCGTTCGAAGTCTCATCCATGACGTTCTCCTGGTTCGCGGAGTGCCAGAACAAGTGCTGGCACTTGCGAGAAGTTGTACCACAGCCGTCGCCCTTCTTAGCCAGTTACTTTACGCGAATCCGATCTCAGCGGTTGTCGAACATGCTTCCGACGATCCCGCCCAACACCGCCGCTGTCCCTACATTCTTCACCTCGGTATTTCCCGATGGCAGATACGGTTGCAGCGCGTGCGCCAGATTTGCCAGAGGCAGCGTCTGCAGCCAGATTCGTCCTGGCCCGGACAGCGCCGCCAGAAAGATTCCGTCGCCGCCAAAGAACATATTCCGTATGCCCTGGATCCGCGTGATCTGGAAGTTTACGCTCGACTGGAAGGCGCCGAGATGCCCGGGATGCACACGCAGCGTCTCGCCCGGCTGCAGGTCGCGCACCACCACCTCGCCGCCCAACTCCAGCCAGACCGTGCCGACACCCGTCACCTTCTGCAGCAGAAATCCGTCGCCGCCGAAGATCCCCGCGCCCAGCGATTGCTGAAATCCGACCCCCAGCTGAATCTGCGGCGTCGCGCACAGAAATCCATGCCGGTGGATCAGAATCTCATGTCGGGGCCCAATCTCCATGGGCAGAATCTGCCCGGGAATCTTCGCCGCGAAGGCCACTTCGCCCTGGTATCCCTGCGCGGTGTATTCCGTCATGAAGAGCGTTCCGCCGCCGGCTACGCGCTTGATGGCGCCAAAGAAACCGCCGCCGCCAGCCATCTGGGTGTGTGTCGTCATGGCGACGGTCTGGGTCATCCAACTCAGTTCGCCTGCCTCTGAGATCAGGCTCTCACCCGGCTGCAGCAACGCCTCCAAGACCGGCATCGTCGTTCCAACAATCCTGCTCTGCATAAGTTCTTGCATCCTTTCGCAACACCTGGTCAGCGCCAGCGCGCAGCTTTGCAAGATATCGTACGCCCGAAACCCTCTCAAAGTTCCATTTGTTTGCCGCCATCAATCTGCCTTCTCCACCAGTAGCTGCTGGACTCGATCCTGTCTGCAAATAAAACGCGATCGGATAGGCAAAATGCCCGTCCGATCGCGTCTCTCTGTGTTTGTGGCAGGGTGCAGCCCGGCCGTAAGCCAGCGTGCGGACTGACGCCGCGGTCTACCAGTAGGTGAGGTTTGCCTTGTCCAGGTAGGTCGTGTACGCGCTCTGCTTACTATTGCCGTCCATCTGGTAGTTGACTGTCATGCCATACCAGCCCGATGGAACCGGGAACGGAGCGACTGTCTGGTTAATGTTGTTGACCACGCCATTCACTGTGATCGTCTGATACAGAAGATCATTGTTCGGTTCGCGCTGGACTTGAACGACCACATGGTTCCATGCGGCGTTGTTCAGGACGCACGGAACACCAGAGGAGAACCATTTGGCATTGACGTTATCCCAGATGTCCCAGGCTCCGTCGGCCAGATGGTCGCACTGTGTGCCCCACTCCATCCCGACGCCATTCATATACCAATTGATGTCGAACTCGAGGTCCTGTGTGACCGCGAGATTCGTCACGTACACGTAGGTGTCCAGGGTAAAGTTATGCAGGGTTGGAAGCACCAGATGACTCGGATCATTCAGGCCCTGCAAGTTTCCCTGGCCAAGAACGGGGTTGGACCACAAAGCGTCGGAGTACGGAGTTGTTCCGCCCAGATTGAACTGGGTTGAATTTCCGCTCAGCGATACAGCGCTGTTGTGCTGGGCCATCGACCAGCTCACCTGGCCATTGCAGGGAGAGTTGCAGATGCCGTAAGCCGGCGCCAGCTCTCCCCACTGATTCCATCCACTGAGCGCTTGCAGGTTGGAGATGGTTTTGGCATTGGATCCACCGACTGTAACGGTCACAGCTTTGGTCGAGCTACCGCCGCAGTTGTCCCACTCCTGCACGACCGTGTTCTGGCTTCCAGGACTCAAGGTCAACGGAGCATTCAAACTTGCCCCTGCCACCTTGTATGCCAGCTGATTGTTCACATAGACACCCATCGCGGCGACGCCCTTGGAGCACGTCACATTCGCTGTAGCCACATACGGAACAGGCGAGCTGACGATGCTGCCAGCCAGCGGTAAACTGACCGCGACCACATCCGTCGTATTGACCGTGAGTGATAGCGGGGTGGAGGTTGCACCACCGCAGAGATCCCACTCTTGTATGGCCACCTGATGCGAGCCCGGTGCCATGGAGAGGGTCGTGTTGAGATTAATACCGTTTACGACATACTCAATTTTGTTGTCGACATAGATGCCCATGCTGGCGACACCCTTGGAACAGGTGGTTGTGTTAGCGGTTGCGATGAATTGCACATTCGAACTGACGGACGCGCCGTTCGACGGGCTGCTGACCAGCACCGTGGCGCAAGCGGGCAACGCCACAGCCAAGGGCAGCATCAGAAGAGTATGGATTAAGATTTTCACGATAGCCTTATAACTCGGGATTTGTCACCTGGAACGTGAATGTATTCGAGTGGGCCGGTTTGTTATCGCAATCTGGCTCGCTCGCTTGTTTTTCACCGAGTTGTTTTGAGCACGGCGCACTGCTGCCGGCTCCTGACAACTTCTAGGTTTTTTCTTGGACTGGCAGAGGGGAAGACCTCGCCACGCTACGCCACACTCAAAAAGCAAAACATCCCACTCACACTCTTGGGTGATTCGTGGCTAAGGAGCAATTAAGCTCGCTCGATCGTGCAGGGCATTCATCGATTTAGAGTTGAGGCAACCCAACCGATGGTCCTAGAATAGCACACTATCCGTGGCTCGTTCTACATGCTAGCCGATAGTCGGCTAGTTGGCATAACTCGATAATGACTCGGTGGGAACCCTATAGCTTCTCGCCTGCATCTTGGGATCGCGCTTGTGAAGCAAACCAGTCCACCAGCTCTGAAGTGTTACAAACTGTTCATTCATTGCCAATTGTCTCTCCGTTCCGCTTACACTACCTGATAGCAATTCGAGAGGGAGAGAACAATGGCAACGAAAAGGTCGAGCGCGAGCTCCGGCGGCTTTCTGAAGTTCATCCTTGGATTTGTCTTCGCCTTCGTGGTGATCTTCGTCGGTGCGTGCCTCTATCTCAAGTTTGGCAACCCCCCTGTAGCCACCGCCGACAAGCCCTTTCCCTTTGAAGCACAGATTGTCAAGGTTCCCCTCAAGGCTCGCATTGACCGCCAGATGGAAAATCCCCCCTTCGGTATCAGCGAAGACGTCTACGAGACTGGAGCGATGGCCTATAAGCTGCAGTGCGCTGGTTGCCACGGGGTCCCGGGCGAGAGCGTTCCGTTCGCGAAGAACATGTATCCGAACGCCCCACAACTTTGGACGAAGCATCCCCGCGGCAACGTTGTTGGCGTCAGTGACGATGCGCCCGGCGAGACCTACTGGAAGATCAAGAACGGCATCCGTCTCACTGGCATGCCCTCCTTCGAGCACGTCCTTACTACCGACCAGATGTGGGATGTCGCACTTCTCCTGAAGAACGCCGACCAGCAGCTCCCTGACCCCGTCATGGCCATGCTGAAAGGCAAGTAAGGCCTAACGCAAGCTCATCACACAAGCGCCGTCCTCTCTCCTGATGACGGCGCTTTCTGCATCTGGGGCGGACATCTCCGCATTTAGCCAGGCCGCGACCGCATTCGCTGCCAACTGCCCTCCCTAATGTCTTCCTCTCCCCTGTACACTTATCGCATCATGTACAAACGCGTGCTCCTCAAGCTATCCGGAGAAGCTCTGGCCGCAGGCCGTGGCTTCGGTGTCGACGCGGTCTTCGTCAATGCAGTGGCACACGAAATCGCAGAGGCCGCCCGTTCGGGCTGCCAGATCGGCATCGTCGTCGGTGGCGGAAACTTCTTCCGCGGCGTGGCCGAGCAGGCCATCCACATGGATCGCGTAGCCGCCGACCACATGGGCATGCTTTCGACAGTGATCAATGCGATCGCTCTTCAAGACGCCATCGAGAAGACCGGTATTGCCGTCCGCGTCATGTCCGCCATCCAGATGCACCAGGTCGCCGAGCCGTACATCCGCCGCCGCGCCGTCCGCCACCTCGAAAAGGGTCGCGTCGTGATCTTCGCCGCTGGCACCGGCAACCCCTACTTCTCCACCGACACTGCCGCCAGCCTCCGCGCCATGGAGATTGGCGCGGAAGTCCTTCTCAAGGCCACCAGCGTCGATGGCATCTACAGCGCCGACCCCAAAAAGGACTCCGAGGCAACGAAGTTCGAACAGATCACCTACATGGAGATCCTCCAACTCGGCCTGCAGGTCATGGACACGACCGCAGTCTCGCTCTGCAAGGACAACAGCCTGCCCATGATCATCTTCTCCATGCGCGAGCGCGGCAACATCCTGCGCGTCATCGAAGGCGAAAAGCTAGGCTCGCTGGTTACTGCCTGACGCCGCTACTCCTTCGCCAAAAATCCCGTCGCGTATGTGTACCCATCAAACAGCTTCGAAAGCGTCTCATCTGACGCCGCATTTGTAATCACGTAGTGCCAGGAGTCCGTCCCCGCGGACCAGGTATCCGAGCCCGTCGCTGCATCGACTGCGACCGTTCCCGGTGCGCTTACCGTGAAATACTTCGTCCCGCGATAGGCCTCTCCCCGCGCCGCAAAAAGCACGGACAACATATCCCACATCGGCCGCTGATCCGTCCCCGCCAGCCGCAATCCATAGCGCGTCGGGTTCACTGTCTCGAGCGCCGTCGCAGGAGCGCCCGCCAGCACATGCTCGCCATTCGCAAAGCCGTTCAGATACACCGGAGGATACCCATCCTGCCGCGTCCACTTTGAAAACAGCGCATTGAATCCCGGCGCATCACACTCGAAATTCCACTCGGTACCTGCTGGATATCTGCCGCCCATCACCGATAGCAGCTTCACCTTCTGTTTCACCAACTCTGCACCGGTCAGTGGGCTGATCTCATCTGCCGGGCTCGCCAGAAGCTGATTTAGACACGTCGCAAATCCCGTCACCACGACATCGACGCTATGCTTTGGCTGCTTCGCGAGCGCTCGGCGATACACGTTCACGCAATCCGGAAACTTCGCACGCGTATCTCCCGGATCGAACCGCGCCACCAGTTTCTCTGCCCAAACACTCTCGTTGCAGGTGTTCTTCTTGCACAACGCTGTCGTCGGATCATCGCTCTGGTTCGCACCAATTGCGGTCTTCGGATGTCGCCCGTACTTCGCAAACAGCCGCATCACAGGCGCCGATAACGGGTCAGCCGAGTCTGCCACCATCGCCAGAATCTTTATCTCGCGGCGATCTTCGAGCGTATGCAAAATCGGCAGCGTCGCCACGCAATCCACATCCAGCGAGCAGTCATCGTCATAGATCAGCCGCTGCCGTTGCGCTGAAGCCGCACCACTCACGAACACCAGCAAACCCAATACGATCCACGCGCGCATGCACACTCCTTGAAAGAGCTAGCCTACCGCAATCCCGGCGCGGGCACTCTCCGCTGCACGCCGCCGCTTCCACCAGGCGCCGATCGCGACCTGTGCCGGATGCTCCACCCACTTGCGTACCGCCAGCGCCAGGAGCACTACAAACACGTAGGAGATCCATGGATCGAGCCGCCCCAACCCGAGGCGCTCCCAAACATGATTGTTCTGCAGCAGGATAAACACGTTAAAGTGCAGCAGGTACAGTGCATACGTTGATGCACCGATGGCCACCAGGGGTCTCCACGAAAAAATGCGTGCCAGCCAGCTTGGACCCGACAGCCCCAGGATGATCGCCGCAAAAAACGGCGTCAGCAGCCCGCCATGAATCATGATGTACGGCAGCGTCGTTGCCATGTGATATGCCGCGAACCAAGCGCCCGCAAAACCCAGCAGCCCTACAATCACACGGCCGCGCGCACGCAGTTTCGCCGCCTCGTGCAGTTGCCCCAGCGTCAGCCCGGCCAGAAAGGTGCACACATACGGCAGAGGCGTGTACTTCAGGGTGTTGATCCAGAGCCCGTCGCTGTAGCGGTTCGCCGCATGGCCAAGGTGGTCGGGGTCATGCAGCACATAAATCGAATGCGGAATCAGGCCCACCGCCCACAAAAACAGGCCGAGCGCCAGTAGTTTGCCGGCACTCTTCGGCCACGGCAAGCGCAGCAGCCACGGGAACGCGAGATACAGCATCACCTCGCACGACAGCGTCCACGTCACCGTCATCCAGAACGTCGCCAGGTGAGGGAAGAAGCCCTGCACGAGCAGCGGCGTTGCAATCGCCCCCATCCAGAAATCTCCGCGCGACCGGACGACCCACTCCGTCATCAGCATCGGAATCGAGATCAGCATCGTCAGCAGGTAGACCGGATACAGCCGCGAGAACCTGGCCATCCAGAAGTCCATGGCGTTCATCGGGTCCGGCCGACCAGCATAGTTGTACGCGAGGATGTAGCCCGAGATCAAAAAGAAAAAGCTGACGAACACGTATCCAATATTGATCAGCGGATACAGCGTGATCGACGGAAAGCGGCTCCACGTCAGCCCGGACGGCGTGAAATGAAACAGCAAAATCGTCAGCGCCAGCAGTGATCGCAGGCCCGTCAGCGCTGGCAGCGCCGGCTTGCGCACATACTTCGTCCGCGGCTGCAGTTCACCCGCTGGCTCCCCGGTAGACGTCGGTGCTACTTCGGTCAAAATCTGCATCTCCACCCATAGGACGCCCACACCTCGAGCGAAGTTCCACCCAATTCGCCCAAGCTATCGAATCTCGACATGCTCAAATCCCAATCCCTCAAGCATCGCCGTCACCGTCGCTTTCGCATTCTTTGTTGCCGCATCCAGAATCCCATCGCTCAACGCCGCTGACTGCAACTGGCTCTGCGCCTTCTGCCGCACCTGTGTTTCGAGGTTGGGATCAGCCTTCACAAATAATCCTGTATCGCGTGCATACACCCGCGACTTCTGCTCATCGATCGTCGTCAAAAACACCTGCGACGGCGGCAGTGTCAGCCGGATCTTCCGTCCCTGCGACCCCTCGGTGATCTGCACGCTCTCCGGCTGCAGCTTACTCATATCCACCCCGGCAATCGTCTGCCCATGCACGATCATCAGCAGCCTGTCGCCGGCCAGCGCGTCCGGGAGCACCGGATTCGACTCGTTGCCCTCGACCACCGTATCCAGCGAATACACCACCGTCTCCAGCCGGCTCAGCCGCTGCACCTTTTCCACCACGTCCGGAGCCGAGACGATCGTCAACGGTCGCCCTGTAATCATCGCCGCCAATTTGCCTGCTATGCCGGACCTCGCATGATGCACGAACACTCCCAGCGCCAGTGCGCCAAGCACGAGTGCGAGCGCCACGCCAAAGAATGCTCCTGATCCCCGCTGCCGTCCATAGCTGTACTGCATGGTCATCCGTCTCTCGCAATCTGCTTTCAACCAGAATACATTCAGCTGGTTCGCTGGCACCAAGGCCATCGGACGTCTCGGCTCAAAACGCCTTGGTATCCACTCCCAGCGTCCGCCCAGCATTCGGTTCCTGCACCCACACAATGAGATGCCGCCGGGAGACCGATGCCACACCCTCACCCTCCGGAAGTGGTAGCCGCACAGTGATTTCGCCTGCGGCAGCGACCTTTCCGACTTTCAACAGCACCCGCGCTACTGACGCGTGTGCCAGCGTTCGTCCGGTATTCTCTCCGCGCAGCACGTGTTCCGTCGTCTCGTCCTCGGCGATCACGCCATAGACGTCCGCACCGCGCTTCGGAATCTCCCCCACTACCGAAACCACTGCACTCAGGGCACCGCGCTGGACGCTTGTGTCGACAATGCTTACCGTCGCCCCACTCTCCGACTGTGCCTTCTCGACCGCCTGCATGAACGCTCTTCCATCACTTCCCACAAACTGCGTCTCGCCATTCACCACTATCTGCGGCGTATACACACTATCCAGACCAAACCGCTTGCCATAGTCATTCTGCCGGCTCGTAAACAGCTCTGCAGAAAACGGATCCTTCCAGCCATCATTGTCCCAATACGTCACATGCTCGCTCACGCCGATGATCAACGCACCATCCTTGGTGTACTTGCGATCGACCTTCCGCAGCAGCTCATCCGCAGGTGGGCAGGAGGAGCACCCCTCCGACGTGAAAAGCTCAACCAGCACCGCCCGCGCGCTGCCCGCGCGCGGTTGAGCCTGTTTATCCTGGTGGAGAATCTTCCCTGACAAATTCATGGTGGTGGCCGCACAAGCTGTCGCCATCACCATCGCCAACGTACCCGCGATCTCAGCACGTGTCGCTCGCATCTTGTCGAGCCCTACGCCTCAACTTCGGCGCGCACTATCTTTTCTGCCTTGATCAGCCCGCGGTTCGCATAGCTCGCCTTCACAAACTCCCGGAACAACGGATGCGGCTCCAACGGCTTTGACTTGAACTCCGGATGGAACTGGCACCCGATAAAGAACGGATGTCCCGGAATCTCGACAATCTCCACATACGTCGCATCGGGCGTTGTTCCTGTTAGACGCAATCCGCCGCCCGTAAGAACTGCTTCATACTCACGATTGAACTCATACCGGTGCCGATGGCGTTCACTGATCGCCGTCTTCCCATACGCCTTTGCCGCCAGCGAGTCCGGCTCCATCACGCACTCCCATGCGCCCAGCCGCATGGTTCCACCCATTTCCTCCACGCCAATCAACTCGCGCAGTTTATAGATGATGCGATGCGGCGTCGCCGGATCGAACTCGCCGGAGTTCGCTTTGCTCAGCCCGCAGACATTCCGTGCAAACTCGATGCAAGCCGTCTGCATTCCCAGGCAGATTCCGAAGTACGGAACCTTCTGCTCGCGCGCATACTTGATCGCATTCAGCATGCCTTCGATGCCGCGCTTGCCAAACCCTCCGGGCACCAGAATTCCATCAAATCCCGCCAGCTGCGACTCGTAGCCCTCGACCTCGAGCCCTTCAGCCTCAACCCACGTCACCTTCATCTTCAGGTTCGAATCCAGCGCCCCGTGTACCAGCGCCTCCTTTAGCGACTTGTAGCTGTCCTCATACTCCACATACTTCCCGACGATGCCGATCTCCACTTCGTCGACAGGGTTATAGGCGCGGCGCACGATGTCCTCCCACTTGGACATGTCCGGCTCCTTCGTCTCCAGCCGCAGATACTTCATCGCCAGTGCGTCGACGCCCTCTTTATAGAAATTCAGCGGCACTTCATAGATCGAGGGCACATCGCGCGCCACCACCGCCGCCGCCTCTTCCACGTTGCAGAACGCCGCAATCTTCTGCCGCATCTCTCGCGGCACAGCCCGGTCCGCACGACACAGCAGAATGTCCGGTTGGATACCGATCGACAGCATCTCTTTTACGGAGTGCTGCGTCGGCTTGGTCTTCAGTTCCTGCGCCGCCGCAATCCACGGAATCAGCGTCACGTGTACAAAGCAGGTGTTGTCGCGCCCCATCTCCTGGCGCATCTGGCGAATCGCCTCGAGGAAGGGAAGCGACTCGATATCGCCCACCGTTCCACCAATTTCGACGATGGCGACATCGCAGTCCGCCCCTACCTTGCGCATCGCGTTCTTGATCTCGTTGGTGACGTGCGGAATCACCTGCACCGTCTTCCCGAGATAATCTCCGCGCCGTTCCTTGGTAATAATCTGCTCGTAGATCCGGCCCGTCGTCAGGTTGTTATCGCGCGACAACTTCGCATGGGTAAACCGCTCATAGTGCCCAAGGTCCAGATCGGTCTCAGCGCCGTCGTCGGTCACAAAGACCTCGCCATGCTGAAACGGGCTCATCGTACCCGGGTCGACATTCAGGTACGGATCGAACTTCATCAGGTTGACGCGTAGCCCGCGCGCCTCCAGCAGACAGCCAATCGACGCTGCCGCCAACCCTTTACCTAAACTCGACACAACTCCGCCGGTCACAAAGATGTACTTTGCTGACATAGCCTCGACCTCTCTGATTGTTGGTTTTGGTTGTGCTCGGTGTGCACAACCAAGTATATCGCGCTCCCTGTGCAGATGTTGTCCCGGGAGGTCTATGCTCTCCCCATGGGCCTGCATCAGCTCGCGCTTTCGCTCGAATCCAGCGCCTACACGGCCCTGCGCTCGTTCGCCGACCGAAAATCTGCCCTCCCCGAGCATCTGCTCACGGGCGAGCGCGGGGAGGACGCCGCGTTCTTCCACCTCCGCGCGCTCGGCTACACGGTTGTGGCCCGCCGCTGGCGCTCTTCGCGGATTCCCGGCGATCTCGACCTCGTCGCCTGGGACGGTTCTACCCTCGTCATCTTCGAGATCAAGACCCGCACCGCCCACGACCTCGCCTCTGCCGAATCCGCCGTCGACACCCACAAGCAGAAGATCCTACGCAAGATGGCCTCGGCCTACCTTCGCCAGCTCCCCGAGCCCAACCGTGCGGCCGTTTCCCTGCGCTTCGACATCCTTTCCGTCTATCTCCTCCCCCATGGCACCGAATTTGAGCACCTGCCCAACGCCTTCCCCCGTATCGAACCGGGCACGCCGCGCGCCAGATAGCCGCCTGGCATCTCACATCCGGCGCTCTTCGGTGTCTAATATGCAGAGTACGAAACGCGAGTACGAAACCGAAGCACGAGGAAGCCGCCGATGAGTTTGCCGATGGACATGATGAACGCACCCGCCTATGACCCCACCCGCGACAATCAACGCCGCAACGTCATCATCGGACTCCTGATCACGCTTGTTCTTCTCGGCATCGTCACGTTCGCCGGCTACGTCATGGGCCACGGCTGGCTCTTCAGTAACCTCGGTTATGAGCACCGCGTCAACAACTTCTTTGACGCTCTCGAAGTTAAGGACTACTCCAAGGCCTACGCAATTTACTACGACGATCCCGAGTGGCAGCAGCATCCCGCCAAATACAGCGACTACCCGCTCGCCCGTTTCACTGAAGACTGGACGGTGGACAGCCCCGTCCATGCTCCCATCACCTCGCACCACGTCGACATTTCGAAGACTGATGGCTCGGGCAACTTCGGCACTGGCATCATCGTCGCCGTCCGCGTCAACGGATCGGATTACAGCGCCAAGCAACCACCAGGCGGCAAGGGTGATTCCATTAGCGGCCACAAGGTCTTCATGTATGTAAACCGCGCGGACAAGACCATGACCTGGCCTGCCCCGCACGAACTCGAGTACAACCCGTAATCGGCGCAGCCTAACCGATGAGAGCTTCCGTCCCAGCCTCGCCTTTGCCCCTCAGTGCGTTCTGCGAGACAGCCACCACCACCATCATGACCACCGCTGCTGCGAGGGGAATCCCCAGCCCCGCGCGCAGCGAGTGCTGCCACGTCGATACGGCTCCCGTCAGCAGCGGCAGCACCGACGCCCCCACCCCCGCAATCGCAAACACCGTTGAATTCTCCTTGTGCCGCAGCGCCGCCGCGATCACCAGCGGGTACACCGGCCCTGCTGCCAGCCCCAATACCGCCGCCGCCGCCATCGTCACAATCCCCTGTGGCCACGCCACCAACACTGCCAATGCTGCGCTCATCGCCACAAAACTCGTCCCCAGCACCCTCCGCTCCGGCAGCCTCGCCGCCCATTTCGTCGAGTGCACCACCCTGCTCAGCAGCGAACCCACCCACAGAAACGTGGCCGCCCCAATCGTGATTCCCAGCGAATCGCCCGCTCTCTGCGCATAGGACGTCAACCAACCGCCTGCAGCCGCATCTACTCCCGTTGCCCCAAAGATCAAGACCAGCAACGCCCAGGGGACCTTCCCGCTCGCTCGTTGCCGCAACGCAACCTTGTCTGGATTCTGAAATGTGCGAGGAGCGCTGCCGCTCTCCGTCCCAGCACTTGCCGGACTCGTCTCGACCCACATCGCCCAGGCCGCAGCGATCACAAAAAATATCGCCACCCCGACCAACACAGCCTGCGCGTGCGCAATCGCCTCCTCCTGGCTCACCACACCCATGCGAGTGGACCGCAGAGCCACCCACGGCCCCAGCGCCGCTCCAATCGCCCAGATCAGGTTCAGCCGCGTCAACTCCAACCGCCGCTCGGCAGGGAAGCGTTGCGACAGCAGCAAGCTGATCGACGTCATCGTTAGCGACAACCCGAGCCCGTACACCGCAATCGCACCGTAGGCGCTCCATGGCCCGGCCCAACCCAGACACAGAGCGCCGGCCACCGTCACCATCGCTCCTCTAGCCACCGACCGGTTCATCCGCCCGCGAGCAATGTACGACCCAAACGATCCCACCGCGTAAAAGCAGAACAGCAGGACACCTCCGCGCGCGTCGCTCATCGACCAGCGCCGCAACAGCAGCGGCAGGATTGCCCCCGGAATTGTAAGTGCCACACCCGTCACCGCGAACGCCACATACACCGCAGCCTTCCGCCGCACCTCGTCCCGAATGCTCGTCCTCACCTACGCTCCGAATCCGCAAATCTGCACGAAACAGAATCGCACGCTGGCAGCCCAATCGCATAGCGCGAGGTGTGGTTCAGCTTTGGTAGAAGTTGGTGGGCCCGGAGGGATTTGAACCCCCAACCAAGGGATTATGAGTCGGGTCTCAACACTCTAAGTCTATGATATTAGACAATATGTGTCCAAAGTTGAACGGAGTCCTAAATAGTTGAGCGAGCAGTATTTAACCTAGTTTGTCGGGGTTGGCAAAAGCTGACGAGTGTACCGCTACTGTAACCGCGAGACCGCCGAACAGTCGAAGTGTGACGGTGGTGCGCATAGTTGCGAAGTAGGGTCTCTCAGTCATGAAAGATGGCATACCGAGACGGAAGCCGATGAAGTGCTGCGGAAGGCAAAGGGGCTTCATGCGCTGGCGCAAGGCTAGCGTGCGGCCCATCATCCGGCCCTCATCCCCTGATGGCTGGATAATGGCTCATGGGGCGACATGCTCGGTCTTCGATGGGTCGAGGTAGCGTCCCGGTCGTGCGTGGCTTTGGCTCGATTCACCCAAAAGTGTCATTCGAAGAAACTGATAGGAACTTTGTACAGTCGTGCGAACCCTTTTAGCTCGACATAATCGACGCGGCGCTCTCCGGATTCACACTTCGAGACGAAGGATTGCGGACGATCCAGAGCCTTTGCCACATCGGCTTGAGTCAGGCCGGCTTGTTGCCGTGCTTCCCTCAACCGTAGACGGAACGCAGCATAGGCTCTTTGATAGGCAGTGGGATTCAGGGCGCAGCCTCAAGTGGACGTCCCTTTGTAAAATCCCATCATCGGTTATCCCAAAATCGGATATCTTTATTCGTAGCGACCAGTCGTTGGTGACTCTTCCATGCGTTTGCAGTTCCGTACTCGAAACAGGCGACCATCTATGAAAAAGATCGAATTATTGTATGAGTACGGAGAGCATCCCGGCGATTGTGGGTTGGCCCAGGTTGTGGCTTGGAAACCGGGAGAATTCCCCAAATTGAGGTGGGGCCAGGATACAGGGCATGGCGCCTTTTCGCTCAAAGTGAGCCTTGGAGATGTCATTCGCTATGGGAAAAGACGTTTCTGCGGCAAGGACAAGCGTTCGCACTACGAGATCGTCCGGACGCGTGATGTTTTTCCGTTGCCGGTCACGATTGAACAGGCCCAGGTGTTTTTTTGTGCTGAGCCGGATGTGGCAGCCGCGTCGCTGAGCAAATGGCAGTACGACGCTGATAATCACTATTTCATCGTCGAAGAAAGGTGCGGTTCGATTGACGGAGTTGAGGTCTACAATCAGCGATACGCTGGTGCTTACGAACCACGCAAAGCGCCTTCAGCCGAAGTAGCGTATGAGGTATGCCTGGATGCCTGGGACGACGTCATTGTCCCTAATAGCTGTGTAGAACATGGACTTCAATATCGGTATCAAATCTGGCAAGATTGGGGCAGCGGAGGGATCGAAAAATCTGAGTACCGCTACAGCAATGAGCCGATATGGGTGGGTAAAAAATTCAAATCTGGTCGGATATACCGGCCTTCTCTCTGCGTATAAGGGGTCTGTGGAACAACTGGACGGCAAGTGCGCCTAAGGTTTTTGGACCCTCCTGGTAACTAGGTGTTTAGTCCCGGCATTTGATGGATTGGTTGAGAGTAAATCTGTCTGGTGTTTGCGTCCAGAGTTTACAGAGGTATTCGTAGGGCGGAAGTCCCTTGAGGGTCTTGAGTCTTCGGGCGAAGTTGTAGGCTCTGAGGAAGTCGGTCAAGTGCGCTTTGAGTTGGTCAAACGGAGCGCAGAAAGAGCGCAACGGCAACGGCAAACAGATGCTCCAAATCGATTTTGATTTCGTAGGCGTCAAATACTCGATTATCATCGGTCAGTGATAAGGCTCAATCCATCCATCGGCGCGTTGTTTTTATTCGGTTGCTTTGCCACGACAGCGCTTGAAGTTTCTGCGCAGAGCTTCGATTACTCGCACGGGACTTGCATAATTCTCTCTTGGCAAGACGCAGGAATGGGGATAGCCGCAGACTCACGAGAGATATCCGTGCACAGCACTATTGGAGGAACGGATAAACTTAGTGTTGGTCCCGACACCTGCAAACTCCGCCGTCCAAGCCCGCAAGTAATGCTGGGGGTTGAAGGGCTATCAGTCATCATTAGGCGGTCGGATCAACGACCTGTGTGGAACGCACTGGATAATGCCAATCGCTTGTTCCAATCTTCGGTTCCTTTGGATGTGGCAGCGTGGCTGAAAAAAGCCGCAGAGTGGCAGGCTTCTTTCATGGACCAGGTTAGCGCGGGGACCGTAAATCTGGAAACACCGGAAGCTGACCTACCACAGTTGCACGTGTTCGGGCTTACCCCGACCGGGAGTGCCGCGTTGGTATCTGCACGGTTTTCCAAGATGGGATTAGGTATAGTTCCGTATCCGCCCTATCAAGTTGAGAATCCGGTTCCAGACGGGTACAAATTCATCAAGTATGGATCTTGCAACGTGTACCTAGGAACGAATATGTCGCGTGCATCGCTGACCGCCGAGCAGCAACAGAGATATCAAAGGCTATCGCTAGCTGCTGGTGTGTTCGGTCCGCCAGAATATCTAATGGGTGTCGCGAAGAACTTCGTTCTACTGGGAATTGACATTGCCAACAGTCAGGCTACAGACGATTCGCCCGCCTTCGTCGGTCCGCCCATTTTTACGGCGAACCTTGCAGTCAATTCGCCTGGCTGGCAGACTGGTGATATTGGCGCGTGCGGATCTGACATTCCAAAACCTTAGGCAGGTTTGAAACGCCGAACCACATCATAGTCAAAGACCTGGATACGCCTTGCACGGATGGTCGTGACCCGATTCCACCATTCAAAATCGAGCGCCTAGTCTTCGACTCAATGAAATGCCCCCGCTGCTTGGCGGTGTTCCTCCCGGAGCAGAAGTGGCAAGGTCAGCAATTGGGAAATTAGCCAAGCGGAACTAACGCACGGTAGCATAGCTTGACTATGTGGCCCTTTATCAAAGACACGCTTCATCGCTCTTGGCACGTTGCTTTGCAAAGGGGGAGCAGCACGTGGATTTCCGTAATCTGGCTGGGCATTGGTGCGACAGTCCTTGCATTTGTCGGTTCCGCACTGTTGACCTGGTCCACCGAAGGGCGCGACATCCAAGCCTTCAACAACGGTCTGCGGTCTTGGAAGTCGCCTGCCGCTACTATCGCCGCGTCGTTATTCGCGTGGATAGTTCTGTTCGCCTATTCGGTTGTGTCTGTGCTTTACACCGATCATCAGGCATTGTCCGAATTATCTCGGAAGAAGTGTCCCACATTGACCTTGCCGATGCCCGTGCACTGCCCAGCCCCCGCGCCTCATGATCCTCGCCCCACAACTCGACAAACCGTCACCCAACACGGACACGATAATCAGGCGAACCCGGTTATCATCAATGGGAAACAGACAACTAACGGCGCTGGAAGTTCGATCTTCAACGGCAGTAACAACACGCAACAGTCAGTGCCGCCACAACCGCAGTAATCAAGGAGAACAATGAAAACGTTGAGAAGTGCATTGTTGATAGCTTCAGCTCTACTGTCGGGACTCTCGATTCAATCGCAAACTCCGATCACGCCACCCAACCAGACAACCAACGGGCCATGTAGCCCGATCTTCAACGGAAGCAATAACAAGCTCAGTTGCAACTATCCACCCGCTGCCAGGATCATCTTGCTTGCGAACGCCAACTTAGCAATCGCGGAACTCAAGAAGCTGCCGGGATCGAAAGTGGAATTCACCTTCGTTGGCGGAACAGACGAAATAACAAGCTTCGGGAACACTGTCGCCGCTTTATTTCGAGAAGGCCAATGGAACGCAGAAGGATTCAACTCTGTTGGGCAGGAAAACAACTTCATCAATGGGCATATGGATCACGGTGAAGGCGTCCGGTGCAGCGGGACCGGGCCAGCATTCGAGACCGCTAGTCGCGCACTCTGGCTTGCGGGTTTTCCCTGCGTAGGCCCCGCATACCCTGCAGGTGGTCGCCGCGACCCAAACGCACCCGATGTGTACGTCCAGATCGGTTCCCGGATTACTCCAGCGGACTAGTTGGCCGCGCTGGGCGCTACTCCGTATACAACTAATCAGAACGAAGAGGCCGGAAGACATCCCGGCCCCTTTTTGCGTGGCCGGTTTCTCAGTTATCCGTATCCGTTCGGGTGGAGTCGTTGCAAAATCCGTAGTGCGTTCCCCAAGCGCTCACAGTCCGCTAAGTGTAACGAGCGTCTTTAAAAGCGTTGCACGTCTCTCAAATGTGCCGCTACCTTGATTACTTTGCGTCCGAATCGACTTTCAGTGGCGGCGGTGATTGTGACGAGCAACAAACACAATGCGAGGAGCGCATTTCTCATCGGTAACGCTCCTGTTGCATCTGTGGAACACGGAAAACTTTGCACCCGCGCTAGCTGATCATCAAGCTAAGGATGATGAAGATGGACGGGAGCGGTCGCGCGGTTGCGCGATGGCCCCACCCACGGCGAGAAGAAGATGTTATGAACGAGGCACCCGCGCTGATGATTGTTGGGGTGCGCGATTGAACGATTAGAGTTGGTGACCGGTAAGCGCGAGCGCTTCTCGTCTTTTTATGCAGCCTCGGCACTGCCCGCAGGCGAGGTTGCTGCGGTGACAGGAGAAGGACCAACCCAGAATTCCGGGTGTAACTCCAGACCTCAGCACGAGCTCCTGTGTCGTGAGATTCAGCGCTGGCGCGCTCGCTGCGACGCCGCCTTCCTGCCCTCTCAGTAGTCGATTCAAATTCTCGAAGAATTCTGCTCGGCCGTCGCCATGTGCCGCGTCGGAACTCACGGTTCCAAAGATCAGCTGAACATCTTCGTGGTCGATCATGTATGCCGCCGCTATGGTCGCGAGCAGTTGATTTCTAAACGGCCACCATTCGGCATTCGGGCTCTGCGTGGATATGCGACCGCTATCGGCCATCTCGCCTTGACCGATGGATCTGCAGTCGATGGTGATTATCTCTTGCTTCAAACCTATCTCGGCTGCAATTTGTGTTGCTGCATCTATTTCCGCCGGCGCGCATCGTTGGCCGTAATCGATTGTCAAAACAAGGTCCGGGCGGATCATATACGCGAGAGCAGTGGAGTCCACTCCGCCCGAGAACAGAAGAACGTTCATATTAGTGATGCCCAGATTGCTTTATACAGCGCCGTCGCATAGTCCCGCTCGACCGTGTTCTCTGTCCCGAGGACCATGCTGAATTGATGCTCTGGCAAGCGAAGTGCTTGGACGATGGATGGTACGTTCGATGCAGTTCCGTATCCGATTTCAAATACGGTGCCCAAATCCAAGTCTTCAGCGAGCGCGAGAATAACGGAGGATCTCTCGATCGCCGCGATGTCGGCGGGCGCAACAACGTTCGGTTCCCCCAGCCCAATGTCGTGATATGGGGAAAATACATTGGCGCCCAATCGCGTAAGTATGTTGCGAGTCTCTTCAATCAAGAGTCGTTGTCCGACTGTAAAGAATGGGCCTGCGAGATAGATTGGCCGAGCGTGACCACCTGAGACCGGGGTCAGCGCATCCAGTATTTCTGTTTCTGGTATCGGCAGGCTGCGCGTGTCGCAATACCATGCAGCGGACTGACTTGCTGTGCGTGCAGCCGCAAATGGATCTTCTCGCTTAACTCCCCAGTGATAGGCGAATGACGCGCTGAAGACGTCCCCGGAGCCAATTTTGAAAACGTTCGCCGTTTTGTATGCTGGCACCGAAGCGGCGCCCCTATCGCGGGTGACTACTCGAACGCCAAAAACGCCGCGCTTAATGAGAATCACCTCAGCGCTTTCTTCTTTCAGAAGTTTTCGAGCAGCGGCGTCGAGATCATCGTCGGGATATAGAGCCGCTAATTCACTCTCATTCAATACATAAGCCAGATGAGTTGCGGATGAACCGTTCTCTGAGAATCGCTGTGGAGACGGTGATTGCGGATCATAGGTTACCCACTCGCCCTCCACCACCGCATCTCCTTCCATGAAGCCGAACCGCAGGGCAACTTCTGATTTCACGGCCATCCTGAGTTGTTGGGGCGGCGACTTTACCTGCCTGGTCGGTGCAGTGTAATAGATGGGCTTCGCAAGCGCGTGTACATAATGGAAGTCGTAGATTACTTCCGACCTGTAGACGTTTATCGCTACCGGGAAAGGGGCCAGTGCGATGCGCACGGATTCTTCATACTCTTCGGGCACGAAAGTGTGAAGCTCGATGTCATCGAATGCCGACAGTGCGGCCGCCGCGCGGCCGCCTGATCCGTATAGCGCGTTCCATTCGGGGAAGCTGCATAATTCGTAGTAGACTCCGCCAGCGATCACCATCACGCGATTCTCTTAATCTGGACGTCGCACCTACCGCCATCCAGAAGCACGACGGTTCCGGAGTACGAGGCACCAGAATTGAGGCAGTTGACTAATGTGACCTGCGCGGCGATTGAGATGGTTCCTACCATAGATCCAGTATCGGGGTTCAAGCAGCCAACGGTCTTGCTGGCAGTATTGGGATAGAGTTCGACACTCAAAACATCTCCCACGGAGATGAGTTCGAGCGCACCCTTCTTTACGCTTTGCAAGGTAGCTGTGAAACGTATATTGCAGGGGTCGGTGCCTGGGCCTCTGCTTCCCCCTCCAAAGCCCGCACTGCTCCCTCCACTGCTTCCACCCATAAAGTCCTCCGCTAGGTATGAACGGCAGTTTACTCCACAGCGATCGACTTGGCGAGGTTTCGGGGTTGGTCTACGTCGCAGCCTCGGCGGACGGCTATGTGGTTGGCTAGGAGTTGGAGCGGGACTACTTCTAAGATCGGGAGCAGGAGTTCGTGGGATTGGAGGATGTGGATTTCGTCCCGCCGAACAAAGAACGTCCGTAGGTGCCCCGGTTTCACGCGATGGTCCACGCTTGATGGGAAGATGTCATGGGTTACGGGCGACCGGCACCGCGCTCAGTTTCTCGCTTCACATAACCAATGCCACTGTCCTGATTCCGTGTCGCACTCCGGAATCAAGTTCTTGCACTGCAGTGGAACAATCGGCTTAATTGGAACGATTCCGCATTGCATTGGCCGCGTTCGGGGTATGCAGGACCATTCCCATTCGTTCGTTGAGGTGTTGCAGACGGGCTGCAGATCTTCGCATTGGAGTGGCACAATGGGTTTGATAGGAACGATTCCGCACCGCATCGTGCTTTGAGCAACTAGGGTGTTGGGCCGTTTCGGAGGGTCTAGTTGAAGCGCGAGCGCTTGCAGCGGATCTTTCGTCAAAATTGCGCCCTCGGCGTGGCCATTGAGTCCCGAGAAGAATGCTCTGTCAAGGGCGTTGATTTCTGGTTCGACGGGCTTCGATAGGCTAAACCCCCCTCTTGGCGAGTGGTAGTTCATTCCGCAGCCACTGAGTAAGGACGAACCTATCAATGACAATAGGCAAAGGCAAGCTGCGGTCTCTATTTTCACATTCAGACCTCTGTATGCTCTGGATTGTGGACAATGGAAGCTTGCGCCAAACCTCCTGTTTTGTCTACATGGCAGGCCGCACGGTGTCTGAAGGGTGTCAGAAAGTCTTCCGAGTTAGGGCGGTGAATGGACTGCGACCGTGACCCGCTGCCTGCCACACAGAATCGACAATCGGTAGCAGCGTAGAAGGATAGGGAAAGCCTTCATCGAGATTCTGTATCTGAATATCAGGACAAACAATCACGTCACGGTCGAAAGGCTCGCTGACATCGGGCGACATGGATAGAGTCATTCCCTTTACTCCAATCAGCGTCAACGAAACGAATATGGGGTCGGCTACTTCCAGCTGAGATAAAAGTGAAAGGGCCGCTTTGAATATGCTCTTCAGCTTATCCTCGAAGGACACACTGGCAATGACTCCCCCGCCCTTACTGCTGAGCGCATAGGAGTCACCATATTCTAAGCTGCCGTCTCTGAAGACCTGAACATAGAATTGCCCCTGCGACAGACCCGTCGTCCAGACTGACAAGAATCCATCAGCGTTGTAGCGATTCTGCGCGGCGTTAAAACTTATATGGCTATGGGCGTCTCTCCACCTCCCAGGTTCAAAAAGGCGAGGTAACGCCGGACCATCATCGGTTAGGGCAGCCACGGAAATGAAGTGGAAAAGGAAACTAGCGCCTGTCAATAGCACGGGGCCTTCCCCAGCTACGGCCTTGCTGATACGGTCTGTCTTCCATGAACGAAGCCGCTCGCCCAAACCACGCTGCAAGGCAAAGGCCGCGCCGATCTGCTGCACATCGAGTTGGACCTTGCCGGTACTGCTGTTGCGAGAAAAGAAGCGCGTGCGGTTCGCATAGGAAACCATATGGGGCGCAATCCAACTCTTTCCGACCCGCACAACGATCACGCTCCCTTCACCGGGGATATCGAAATGCTTGACGTAGGCAACTGGAATCCTTGGCTGAATTCCATCCCTAATCAGGTTCTCAATCGAACCGCAGACAGTAGCAGGGTTGTCAAGAACGAGGGGGACTATCGAGCCGGGGATGCCGGTCGGTTTGCGGCTTGCATCTCGCTCTTCCGAAATGCCGAAGACAATGTCACCGCCTGAAGCATTGGCAAACGAGGATATATCGGCGAGGAACTCGGCCTTGTCGTCAGTGTTCCCGATGTTGAGAGCTTGCTTGTACTCGATCGTTTTTCGCTCGGATGTCTTGTCTGTGACAAGGCGGACAATATCATCGGCGGTTATGTCATCAAACCGTATGGGAAGCATCTTGAAAAGTTCCTCATCAGCCATGCTAGGCGAACTCCGCTTCGCCCCGCCACGGACGCCGGTGTGGTCTACTGCAAATTGACCGTCATCGACGGCGCGCTGATGATGTAGTTCAGGGAGCTATGAAGATGAAGTGCCCAATTTGTGCGAAGGCCGAACTGGTCCAGGATGTCCGTGACATTCCTTACACCTTCAGGGGTGAGAGTACGACCATCCCTGCGGTGACTGGCGATTTCTGCCCGGCCTGCAATGAGGTAATTCTCGACGCGGCCGAATCGGCGCGCGCCACCACATTGATGCTGAAAGGTGCAGCAACGGCTGTGAGTGAAGCAGAAAACGTGAAAAAATAAAGGCAGCAGCGAGGAAAGAATGCCCTAACTGACATGGGAAGAGTACTCGATGATCTTGGCTTAGGCCGTTTCGAGTCGCCGGAGATCGGGTGCCGCCGTCTGCTGGAGAGAAGTGAGGCTTATATGGCGAAGTACGATAGTTCTCCATGCTCACTTTTGGAGCTGTGGTCGGTTTCCAATTCGACGACGCTTTCAGAAGAGGAGCGAGCCCGGCAGACGCTTCTGATCGAGCTCTACTCCGCAATCCAATCTCGCCTCGATCCGCCTCCACCGGAGGAAGCGGCCCTTTGGTCGAAAGGTATTTGGGTCACCGACCATCCCGACGGCCGCAGCAGCTCCGTTCCCTGCTGGACCGCCAGGCTAGAATACGAAGCCTGGCATCGCGCTCGCTGGCCAGGAACCTTTCCCATCTCCTAGCTCTCCGCATTCAGTTCGTCGCATTTCACCCGATATTTGGGTTTTTGGAAGCTTCAACCTCCGTATTTGACCCGACTTTATTGGAGTAAAGGCAAGTATCCCTTTGCGTAAGGTATGCTCAGTTCGTCGTGATAGGGCTGCCTGCCAAATTTTCCTAATATGGATGATTTGGATGTCGCTACCTATTCATTTGGGAGCGATTTGTAAGCGGAATGGAGATTGTCCTGCCGGAGTCGCTCCCGGTGTACCGCCAACGGTTCCAGTTCCAGTGATTGCAATCTTGTCGAAATCGGCTGTACCTACGCCGCCTCCTAAAGATTCACGAAGAATGCGAACGAGTTGCTCGCCTGCCATTTTGTCCTCTGCCGGTGCGCCAAGTTTTATACCGATCACTACCCCCTGTGCTCCGCCGCCCTGCATCGGATGGAATAAATTCACCAAAACCCCGGCGGCTGAGATACATCCGATGATTGCATCTGCCGTTCTGCTAACTTCCGGCGTATCGCCAGAAAAAACTACGTCTACAGTTTGTCCTTTCATGGGTGCGAAGACCGCTGTAATTCGTAGTCTTTGGTCTGGCGAAATAACGCGATCGGCGAGTCGTGCCTCAAGCTGGAGACGCGCGAGCCTTTCTCTTTCGGCGGTTTCGTTGGCTGATGCTGCTTCCCTCTGCGCTTCCGCTACTTGTGCAGATGCTTGAGCAGATGCAGCATTAGCTTTTGCAATATCCGAGCGGAATCCTTCAGCTTTAGCGTCAGCCTCGGCAGCTCGCGCATTAGCTTCAGCGAGGTGTGATTCAGCCTCCGTCGCATGTGTATTTGCTGACTTAATATCGGCCTCAAAGGTATCAGCCTCTTTACGTGCACTCGTGGCAAGAGTGAGAGCTGTGCCAGATGCTGTGACGGCCCCCGCCGACGCTCCCTTTGCTGTGGTCGCATCTGTTGCCGCTGATTTTGCAGAATCCTTTGCTTCGCCTGCTTGGACTATCGTGTCCCCGAGAACTTGTTCGTCATACCCACGAATGGCCGTTTCTGCGTCGGCGCTAAGGAATTCAAAAATGCCTTCCCCGACGATTCCGCCGATGACCAGGATGAGTCCGAAGAATGTAATCGGTACCCTCCATCCGATTGGCTTACCTAGCCGTCTGAGTTTCCACCATCTCCCGAGTTCATGGATCTCGGCAGGTGCTTCGAAAATTACTCCAACGCCTGTAATGACACTAGACACCACTAGACCAAAGAACATTCGGTCGCTGTGCGCAGACAACGACTGCCTCAGTGTGTCAACAGGGGGTGAGGATGTGGCGAAGAGAAATAAGGAAGCGAGATACGGACTCGGCATAATGGCTTTCCTTGGGCTAGTGTTGGGCTGCGAGGCGGTATACGTATGGATTCGCGGTCTAAAGCGGTAATCGGCCCGAATACTCCCATATTTAGGGATATACGCGAGCCGATATGCCGTGTTAGGGTTTTACTTCTTAGGGTTGCTAATCGGGACGTGCTCCCGTTCAGTTGTGCGGGGATGGTTATCCGCATACCGTTCGGTTACGAAGCGACCAGTGACTGCGCTGCGATCAACTATTTTTGTAGGAATGGTTTTTGCCATTTTCTAGATGCCTTTCGGTTAATGGTGAATGGTGCCGCTCTTAGCTTTGGGTCTGAACTACCCTTTGCCGGGAGCGGTGCTGCTACCTGCCGCATTCGATAATCGAAGGCAGGGAATCCCGTTAGATAACTTTGGGCTTGACTGTAGAGGGGATGAGCGATACGCTCTAGGTATGGTTTTGGCCGCTTTACAGGTCAAGCACAGGTCGAATTTTCATAAGGCTCATCTGTCAGGATGAGCCTTTGTGCTGCGTGAAAATTTAAGCCTTTCGTCACGAAGTAGATTATCACGGAATCAATTCCTCAAATCGTCATTTGGATTGTCCATTCTCCACAATAGAGAATCAAAGTAGTAACCTTAGCTCTGATGGGCGAATTAGGACGCTACCAATATGAGTCGCTCAACGAAACTGACAGATGCGGAGAAACAGAACGGCAAGCGCGCTGTTCTGATCCCATCGCAAGAGGTGCAGGACTTGATGCAGCCGATCAGCCACGAGGACTTCACACGGCTTGTGAGGAAGGCTATTCCGGCTTCGCCACAACCTGAGACAGCAACGAAGTAAACATCGGATCATCCCCGGCGCGGCGATTGTAGCGGAACGAGTATTCATCGCAGTAGGACTGCAAATACTCTTTACCAACCGAGTGATACACGCCACCGATGCCACGCTTTAGAAGGCTCCAGAATCCTTCAATCGTATTCGTGTGGATATTGCCCATCACATAATTTTGGCGCTGTGATTGATGCGGTGATGCGTGAACTGCGCTGGCATTCCGGCAACCTTGTCATACGTCGTGTAGCAGTCTGAGAACACGGTGGACTTGGGAAGAATCCGCTCCGCCATGATGGGAGGAATTGTCTTCTCTTTTGCATCAGGAACAACGCGGGCAATGACGCGTCCGCCGCGTTCGACCATGCCGAACACTGGCTGTTTGTCCTTGTGCGTTCCCTGCTTCAATTTGTTGCGGTGCTTATTCTTCAAAGCTCCGCCCAGATACGACTCATCAACGTCGATATGGTCGCCCTCCAGACAGAAGTCTTCCGACATCAAGGTGCGAATCTGTTTGAACATGCGCCATGCTGTCTTGTAAGTCACGCCGCACTCACGCTGTATCTGCTTTGCAGAGATGCCGCAGCGTGTTGCAGACATCAGGTACATCGCATAGAACCAGAGACGGAGCGGCGTACGAGACTTCTCAAAGATCGTCCCGGCCATCGGCGAGATGTACGTCCCGCAGTAGTCGCAAGCCCACGCCTTTTTGCTGGAAATCCGGTGATGCTTACGCTCAATCTTGCAATATGAGCACGGCGCGACACCGCCCGGATGCCGTTGCTCCATCAGCCAGTCCAAGCAAGCATCGTTATCCACGAATTGGTTGTTGAAGTCGTTGATTGTAAAGCGACGGGCGGCGGGAATGGGCTGAGGTATCTTCATAACAAGATCAGTATTCCATAAATCTTACCTTACGTAAAGGGATACTTACCGGCGTAAATTACTCTGAATATAGGCCATTCGCAGGTCTTGGCGTTCCTATAAGCCATGATCGCTCAAGCGGCACAACCTCAAGACGATCCTGCGGGAAAAACCAGGGCAACAAACGAGGTCGTACGGGAAAAGAGCCGTAAGATTGAGGACAACGATATGTTCGACCCTCTCGGCCAAAGCGTCCAGCAGGCAGTCCAATCCATTCTGGCGACCGACATGAAAGAACTAAAAGGTGCAGTGTCTGCGCTTGAGACGCGCATCGACCGCCTAGAATCGCTCCTTGCACAGCAGTTCGAGGAGCATTTTCAAGGGATCATGAAAGCAATCGGAGCCCCATAGACGGTTTTGACCTGACCGCAGCTACCACGTGGTCCAGCCTTAATAGAGAGCGGATTCGAGTAGGAGGCCCAGCTCAGCTCCGCTCTTTGAGCCTCCTACCTCAAACCTCGACGCCATCGGTGGCGGGATGGACAGCTTGCGCGACCAGACGCACCCCAAGCGCAGCACACACGCGGCTCACGGTATCGAATCGTGGAGCGCTATCCGGGCGCAGGGCTTTGTACAGAGCTTCGCGCGTGATCCCAGCCGTCTTAGCGATCTCCGTCATCCCGCGAGCGCGAGCAATGTCTCCCAGCGCCGACGCCAATAAAGCAGCATCGTTGGCTTCCAGAATATCGGTCAGATAGGCAGCGATCGACGTTTCACTGTCGAGATAGTGTGCTCCGTCGAACTCGGGCAGATCGGCCGCCTTAATGCGTTTCCTCATGATGTTTTCTCCGTTCAATCTAGCCTTGCGGCCAGTGTTTTGGCACGCTTGATGTCTGCCTTTTGCGTGCGGTTCGAGCCGCCGACGAGCAGCACGATCAGCTGCGTCCCGCGCTGTGTGAAATATAGGCCCATCCCGCGCCCAGGTGGATGCGCAGCTCAGAGACGCCATCGCCAACCGGCTGAACATCTCCCATCAATCCGCGTTCCAGGCGTTTGATCCTGGCCACGATCACGCCGCGTACCGTCTCATCCTTCAGGCCGTCGATCCAGGCGGTAAACTCAGGCAGTGGGCGGATCGAGAGCATAAACAAGTGCAATCGGTCGATTACACTCAGTCAAGCTTAGCTTCCGCTAACGCAATCTCCGGTCGTACGCTTTCAATAGCCAATATCTAGTCCTCCACGTACTTGCTGCCTATCCTGACTCCGCTGCAAGGACTCGCGCTGCCTTGCTTGTTCTCGCGCGAGGTCTCGGCCTTCAACCTGCGCCCAAGAATAGGCTCGTGACTGATGCGTAGCGATTTCACGGTCACCGCGCGGGCCAAAGACCCCTTCGGCTGTGCGCTCAGCGTAGTTGGACCAGTCGCGATTTTCTGACTCGCGGCCACTTCTGGCGCTATCCCTTAACACCGTTGCGATTGTCTGCTGATCATGACCTGTTACGCGCATCCTTACCGCAATCATCCAATCGAGCCGCGAAGGATTGCGTATCTCAATGCGGTTGAGGACATCGGCCTTGTGCAACCGATATGAGCTGTCCGGATTCGGCGTTCCGGGCTCAGTTCTTGGCGCCGGCTGCAATGTGCGGCCGGACTTGGCAATTGCTTCTTGAAGTTCGGGATTAGTGATTCTGATCCCGTGTTTCGCAGCGAGGTCCACGCACAATAGTTTAAATTCGGTCGGCCCGGTGATGGTCAAGACTCCCCATTTCTGAGCTCCTAACTGAAGAGCGGCCAATACAGATGCCTCGTCACTCATCAGCCAAACATCGATGCGCTTCCCACTGTCCGTAAAGCTTATCTCAGTAGAGTTGCGCCTGGTGTAGTGAATGCCTTCAGCCCTACGATAGCCCAGCTTCACTTCAGCCGTGAAGTCGCGAATATCATGCTTCAAAGGCTGCTCATCGCCATCTCCAAAAAGTATCGCCTTCGCCTCTGGCGTTTCCCGATAACGCCAAGCCGCGGCGAGCTGCCGCTCGCCTTGAAAGACTAGAAACTGCTCGAAGGTCGGTCGCTTTCCGAACTGCAATCGCAGTGCATCACGCTCCCTCTTGTGCTCGTCCGTGAGTTGAGCCTTCCGCTTCGCATGGTCAGAAGCCATGAGACTACGGGCAACATTCAGCGCACCGCCTGACCATAGTCCCTCCTGGTAGAGTTCACTCCGTTCTTTTCGAAACGAGGTAGACAAATCTACGCGCTCCATGCGATGTTCAGCGCGTTGTTGAGTCTGTGCGGTTTCCTTCGCCGCACGATGGTTGTCGAAGCCCTTACGATACTCGGCCCAGCGTCCCGAATCATCGCGGCGAATAGACTCCGCCTGACGGGGTGGCTGCTTTGTCGCAACGCTACATGATTCGGGCTGAAAGATACCAAGACGTTCTTCCATGCGTTTTCTACTGAACTCGCGCCCGATCACAGAGGCCTTTACCGGCTGATCGTTCACCCAGAGAAGCGCGCCGCTTCCCTTTGACTCATACCGCATCTCAGCACACCTCAAATCCTTGTGAACTTGTTCCCAGGTCTTCGCGCTGGCTAGAATGGGGGCTGCTCTTTCCATTGCGATGCGTTCACAAGATTTCTCACCTGTCGCATTCTCATGATCGCGTGCCTTGGAACAGGGTTGTCGCTCACAAGTGACCTTGGCCAGGAATATTTCACCGCTGCTACTCGCGATATAGCGGGCATTGTGCTCCTGCTCCCACCCCTGCGCATGCACAATCTCTGCGATCGCTTTATGCGCTCTATCGATGCACCAACCCTTATCCGTAACTCGCAGCGTGTTTGGGTCGACGCGATTCAGCACAACGTGAAGATGATAGTTCTCGGTGTTGCGGTGCAGTGCGTAACTGGCAAGATGATCGCTGCTCATACCAAGATACTTTTTCAGAATCTCGATGGCTTCGTTGCATTGTGAATGTGTCGGCTGTTCACCTTCTTTCCAACTCATCAACCAGTGGTCAACTGGGTCTTTGCTGCGAGTTGCTTCCGAGGCGAGAGCAATCATTTCCGCACGCTGTCCCTGTAGGGAGTCGGAATAGAAGTTGCCACTCGCGAAAACGTACTCCGCTTTCTGTGCGCCACCGCGAACATCGGCCTCTATGTAGTCTAGTAAGCTGCCAATTCGAATTGCTTTGTTCGATTGCATCTTCGGATTGGTGATGTACTTAATGATCATTGTTGGCAACTCGTTCTACAGCGGCGCGGAGCGCCCGGATTGTTGCGCTGCACTCGTCTGCAATTCCACCGTGTTGTAGGAGCTTGTTCATCGTGTGCTTCTGTAAGCCTCCCAGCCGGCGCAACTCGCGGATCATTGTAAGTTCAATTGCCGTATGGATCGGCTTGCCAAGGGCCCGTTTGCGCACCAGCTCACTGATGCTGATGCCAGCGAGATCCGCAGTCTCGTGAAGTTGTTTCAGTTCAGTCGGAGATAGCCGCATTTCAAATCGCGAGCTGGCTCGATATTTCCCTCGCAAAGTAAACGGCATTTACATCCCTCCTACGCGACGCGTGCACGGATCATTTCAGGGTGAGTCTAGATGCGACAAGCGTAGCGCGGAGCATCTAGGCAACGGGTTGGCTGGACCATGCGCAGCATGTGTACGTACAAGCCGCATCCTGTACGGCTCTTCAGACATATAACTCGTAACAACCCACAACCTACCTGAGAAACAAATTCAACGCAAGCCATATTCATGCTCGAAATACGTTCCAAAAATATTTTGAAATGTCTAACTACGCCTAACTATTCTCACCTATCAATAACTACGCATTCCCCAATAAATTCAGTGGTTTCAGCATTGTTGTCTCAGTTCCGCATCGTGCTACTGTGCATATATTCCTCGCTGCAGGAAACGACCGGAGGAACTGAATGGCACAAAGAGAAGTAATCACCGAAGCAATGATTCAAGCTGCTATTGAAGTATTGGATGAACGCATTGCAATTCCACCGCCGCCGACAGAGAGAAAGTATTCGCGCCGAGAGGCATTTGCAAAGCTCCGTGCAAAGGCAAGGGAAGCACTCGCTGCTGGACACACTCTCGAAACGGTTCTCGACGATCTCAAGGGAGTTGGTCTAGG
>Ga0208357_1000421_pt1 | contig 34544 bp, 31 predicted proteins | sample NGESurdeep092012_6_FD_184487 | JGI IMG/M metagenome (GOLD analysis project Ga0208357, IMG submission 184487) | Arctic peat soil microbial communities from Barrow, Alaska - NGEE Surface sample F52-2 deep-092012 (SPAdes) | ecosystem: Environmental > Terrestrial > Soil > Wetlands > Peat ...
CGTAGATCTGGAAGGACGGAAAGTGCACCCCGCCGATGTTGATCTTGTCCAGGGTGTTCACCGGCAACGGGATGTACCCGAGGAGATTCGTGATGAGCACGAACACAAACAGCGTGAAGACCAGCGGAAACCACTTCTTGGCCATCCGCTCGTCCATGTTGTCGTGCGTCAACTTCGTCGTCATGTCGTACATCCACTCGACGGCGACCTGCACGCGGTTCGGCCGCATCTGCATCCGCTTGGCGACGTAGACCAACACGCCGATCGTGAGGATCGCCGTTATCAACAGGTACATCACGCCCTTGTTGATGTCGAGCGGCCCTACCAGGTGCACCCACGTCACGAGGTGGTAAGGAGAGACGATGTTGAACTGCGTGTTCTGGTGTTCGTGAACGCCGTAGACGAGCGAGAACACCACCAAGCCGATGACGTAGACGGCGATGATGCCGTACGCGATCTTGCGACGCGGGCTCAGGTTGGCGAACTTGCCACCGCGCTTGCCTTCACCTGCCCCAGGAGTGCCCACACCCGTCTCGGGGCTGTTCAGACCCGTGTCGGGGCTGGTCACAGTGGTTGCGAGGCTCATTGCGTTACCCTCCGCTGGGGTGGTCCCGAGAAGACTTTGATGATGAAGGCCACTGAATACGCACCGAAGATCACCAGTGCCGAGGTCTCTCCGTCTGCGCGCCCGCCAACAAGGGCGGCGGCGATGATCACGATCGCCAGCAGCCAAATTCGGGCGAAGCCCTCGAACAAGCTGACGCCGAGCTGCGTCCTTGGCTCCTTCACGTTGCGAACCCAACGACGATCGACTTCACCGATCACGCGCTGCAAAAGCCATCCGCCGGCGCCAAAGGCATAGCCGAGCGCAGGCACGCCGTAGGCAAGCGCCGGAATCGTCGCGATCAAAACCAGGGGTACGTCGAGATAGCGCAGTATCAAGAGTGCACGCGAAGCAAACGTCGAACCGGCGCGAGCCACCGCCGGGGGATCTGGCTGTGGGACGCGGGCATCGGGCGTTTCGCTCACATGGTTTGCGTATCTGCTGAGGGGAAGGGGCATCGGATCCGTCGGATTATTGTTCATACAGCCATCGGCAACAAGTGAACACGGCGAACGACGACGTGGTTGCCGCTCTCCATCAAGGATTCCCGGCGATCGCCCTCTTCTTCGGTGACGTCGGAATCGGAACGTACTACATCAACTACGCACCCGCCGACCTGCCTCGAAGATCAGCCGGTCCTCGAAAAGCAGCGTTTGGCGAGGTTGACGGTCCGAGTGCCGGCCAAACCCATGGTCTGCCAGGCCGCGCGGCGGCGAGCTACGACGTCAGTGCTCGAGCGAGCTGCCTACATCTGCTCGGGAACCGAGATGCCAAGCAGTGAAAGCCCAAGGTCGAGGGTCCGGGCGGTCAAGTCCGCGAGCGCGAGCCGACTCGCTTGCACGGCTCCCTCGGCTCGAAGGATCGGACAGTTTTCGTAGAACCCGGTGAACGCGGTGGCAAGCGAGAAGAGGTACGCGCAGAGCCGATTCGGCGCCAAGCCCGAGAGCGTGGACCCGAGATGATCAGGGAAGCTCAGCAACGCCAGCGCTAGCTCGCGTTCGTGCGGGTCCTCGACGAGGAGTGTGGTCCCGTGCTCGGGCGGTGAGAATCCGCCGCGCCGAAAGATCGATCGGATGCGTGCGTGGGCGTATTGCAGATAGGGCGCCGTATTGCCCTCGAAGGCGAGCATCCGATCGAAATCGAACAGGTAGTCGCGGGCTCGCTCAGTCGAGAGATCGGCGTACTTAACTGAGCCGATCCCGAGCATTCGTGCAACCTCGGCTTGGTCAACCTCGGACATCCCCTGGTCACGCTCGTGGATCGCAGCGAGTGCCCGCGCAACTGCTTCGTCGAGCAGCTCGATGAGCTTCACGCTCTCGCCTGATCGTGTCCGCAACATCTTGTGATCCGCTCCGAGAACGTTGCCGAATGAGACGTGCTCCACTTCCACGCTTGGTGGCAGCCAGCCGGCGAGTCGCGCCACGGCGAAACACATCTCGAAATGCTGTGCCTGGGGCGCACCGACGACGTAGAGCAGTCGGTCGGCGCCGAGTCGGTCGACCCGATCGCGGATCGCAGCGAGGTCAGTCGCCGCGTAGCCAAAGCCCTCGTCGGACTTCTGGATGATCAGCGGGAACGGTTCTCCCTCCCTGTCGAAAAAGCCCTCCGGGAACACGCAGAGCGCGCCCTCGCTCTCGACAAGAAGGCCCTTCGATCGAAGATCGTCGACCACGTCGCTTAGCAGCGGGTTGTACGAGCTCTCGCCGGCGAGGTCGTCGTCGGTGAGAAGGACACCGAGCTTGTCGTAGACCTCGTCGAAGTAGTTGATGCTGCCGGCTACGAGCGTTCGCCACAGCCGTAGCGTCTCTTCGTCGCCGCTTTGTAGCGCCACGACCCGTCTCCGCGCTCGATCGCGGAACCCCTCGTCTCGATCGAATGACGCTCGGGCCCCTTGATAGAAGTTCGTGAGGTCACCGACTGACAGCTCTCCTACCGCCACTTCTTCTCCGACATCGAGAAGGTGCTCGATCAACATCCCAAACGGGGTTCCCCAGTCGCCGATGTGGTTTTCGCGGATCACGTCGTGGCCGACGAAGGAGAGAAGGCGACAAAGCGCATCACCGAGCACGGTCCCGCGGAGGTGTCCGACGTGCATCTCTTTCGCCACGTTCGGCGCCGAGTAGTCGACGACGATCCGCTCGTGTCTCGACGCGGGGATAGTGCCGAGCCGCTCGTCATCGATCAGCGCGCTGGCGGTGGTGGCGATGAACGCCGAGGCAAGGGTCAGATTGATAAATCCGGGCCCGGAGACCTCCACAAGTTCACAGCAGTCATCGAGCTTGGCCAGATCGACGATGCTCGACGCGAGCTCGACCGGGTTGCGTCCGAGGCGCTTTGCGAGTCCAATCGCGCCGTTGGACTGGAAGTCGGCATGGTCTGAGGCTCGAAGGACCGGGTCGGCTTCTGGATCGATCGTGGCAAAGGCCGCACGAAGACGGCCCGCGACGATTTCGGACGGCGATGGCATTCCTTATCTTCGCGCTCGCTAGGAGCGGAGCGCCTCGCCGGGAAGCTGAAGTTCGAGGCCGCCGACCGTGAAATGGCCCGGTACCTCGGATCCACGATCGTCGACGAGGCGAAGTACGCGGACTGCAACGACAACCGATGTCCCCTCGCCTCCCTCGCCAGGCGCGGGGTGAAACGGCAGGAACGGAAGAATGTCGTCGGGATCACACGAGCTGAGATAGGCGTTCACGGTGGGATGAAAATCGACTCCGGCAGCCTGTGCGTGCAGCCAGTGCAGCAAATTGATCGGGTTGGTCAGCGCCGCGCCCACTCCGGGCTCTCGGCCGGCACGGAGGTCGATCGTCGACGTCGAGCTCCCTCGCGCAGGCGCAGCGAGCACCATCGCCGCGAGCTGCGCTGCCGCAGCGCTCGTTCCCTGGGACTTCTCTGAGATGGCGAAGTAGTACTGCCCATCGGCCGCGACGAACGAGCAGCGAGCATCGATGAGCACGCGCGCGAGCTCGTCCGAGACGCGCTCGAAGCACAACAGTGAGACAAGGTGCGCCGTATCCACACCCTCAGTGAAGCGGAGAGCCTCGCGGCCGGTCAACCGTCACCGGTGCCGCTCGATCCGGCCCGCTCAGACATACGCAGGCAGACGGGCTACCAGCGCCCGGAGGCCGCCGCGAAGTATCGGCCGTCGACGTTGGTTACCCGCACGTCGATGTCGTAGGCCTCCGAAAGCACCGACGAGGTCAGCACCTCAGAAGCATCACCCATGGCGAGAACCTCGCCGGCGCGAAGAACGAGCGCATGTGAGACCGCGGGGAGCTCCTCGAGCGTGTGGGCGACGTGGACGGTGGTGGGAGCGTCCGGGGTCCGAGCCAGTTCGTCGAGTGCGTTCACGAGCGCCTCACGCCCTGGGAGGTCGACGCCCATCGCAGGCTCATCCAGCAACAACAGCTCACTTTTTGCAAAGAGTGCCCTGGCGAGGAGTACCCGCTGGCGCTCGCCTTGGGAACAACGTCCGAATGTCTGCTCCTCGACGTGGCCGCAGCGAAGGAGGTGAAGGAGCTCACTCGCGCGCTTTTTGTCCTCGTCGTCGAAGCTCCCCCACCACGACGCAAGAAGGCTTCCCTTCCCGGTGAGAACGAGGTCGAGCACCCGTTCGTGGTGCGGCAGCCGATCCGCGATCAGGTGACCGACGTGCCCGATCCTCGTGCGAAGCACGCGGACGTCCGTCCGGCCGATCTCGGCGCCGAGCACAAATGCCTTCCCGGTCGTCGGGTGTCGTTCGGCGCCGAGAATAGAGAGCAACGTCGTCTTCCCGGCGCCGTTCTGGCCGAGCAAGGCCCAGCGTTGGCCACGCTCAATGGTCCAGTTGACGGGTCCGAGCACCTGTCTTCCGCCAACGCGGACGCAGACCTCGGAGAACGTCGCGACGGCTTCGGACATGCCACGCATTCGATCAGTGCGAGTCGCACCCCGCAACCTCGAACCGAGAGCGATCGCAAAATCGACCCGACGCCGTGCCGCGAGCGAAACGCAGGCCTGTCGCGAAGCGCCCTCCAACTGGGCGCTGAAGGCATGGCCGGGGCGTAGTTGCGGCGCGACCGACTGCGAAGTTGCGGCCTCCTGGCAGCCAGGGAACAGGTTCACGCGACCGTCGCGCTGAAAGGCGAAGCGGGGATGCGGCCACGGCATCGGATCTACGAAAGCGACCGCGAGCACTGGCGCGTTCGCCGCCGAATGTGAACCGGTGGCGAATCACGGGTAGTTTCGCATCGATCACGGGGAGGTCCACATGGGACAGAACAGCTTCGATGCCGAGGGCGAGCTCGCCGTTGGCGGCCGCACCTACAAGATCCACCGACTCTCGGCGTTGGCGGGGAACCACGACATCGAGCATCTGCCGTTTTCCTTGAAGGTGCTGCTCGAGAACTTGCTCCGCAACGAGGACGGGGTCAACGTGACCGCCGCGGATATCGAATCGCTGGCGAACTTCGCCGAGACCGGTCCAGGTACGAAGGAGATCGCGTTCTCGCCCGCGCGTATCTTGCTGCAGGACCTCACCGGCGTCCCGGCCGTCGTCGACCTCGCAGCGATGCGCGACGCAGTCGCCGCGCTAGGTGGACGTGCGTCTGCGGTCAATCCACTCGTTCCTGTCGATCTGGTCATGGACCACTCCGTCGTGGTCGATGTCGCAGGGCGTCCGGACGCGTTCGCGATCAATGCCAGCATCGAGTTCGACCGGAACCTGGAGCGCTTCCGCTTCCTTCGCTGGGGACAGGAGTCGTTCTCCAACTTCCGCCTCATCGCGCCAGACAACGGGATCTGCCATCAGGTCAACCTCGAGCTGTTGTCACAGTGCATCTTCTCTGACGAGCAGGGCAACGCCTACCCCGACAGCCTCGTCGGCACGGACTCCCACACGCCTATGGCAAACGGCCTCTCGATCGTGGCTTGGGGCGTCGGCGGCATCGAGGCGGAAGCCGCGATGCTCGGGCAGCCGATCTCGATGCTCGTGCCCCCCGTGGTAGGGCTTCGTTTGTCGGGCGAGCTTCCCGAGGGAGCGACGGCCACCGACATGGTGCTCACGCTCGCGGAGCTGCTTCGCAAGCACGGCGTAGTCGGCAAGTTCGTTGAGTGTTACGGGCCAGGCGTAGCCAACGTTCCAGTCGAGAACCGGGCGACGATCGGCAACATGTCACCCGAATACGGGTCGACCATCACGATCTTCCCGATCGACGACCAGACCCTTCGCTATCTCCGCTTGACTGGCCGCTCCGAGGAGCGAATCGCGCTCGTCGAGGCCTACGCCAAGGAGCAGGGCCTCTGGCACGACCCGTCCGTCGACCCCGTCTTCTCCGAGACGCTCTCGCTAGACCTCTCAACGGTCGTACCGAGCCTCGCGGGTCCATCCCGCCCTCAGGACCGGGTCCCGCTCAACAGGTCCAAGGAGATCTTCGAGACCGCACTCACGGGCTCGCTCCCCCCGGGGGGACACCGCGACAACGCCGCAACGCCCGTGCACCTTGCGAACGGCGACGAGTTCGAGATCGACCACGGCTCGGTCGTCATCGCCGCGATCACAAGTTGCACCAACACCTCGAATCCACAGGTGATGCTCGCCGCGGGCCTCCTCGCCAAGGCTGCGGTCGAGCGCGGCGTGACCGTCAAGCCGTGGGTCAAGACCTCACTCGCACCTGGATCTCGCGCCGTAATGGAGTACTACGAGCGGGCAGGCCTTACGCCCTACCTCGAGAAGCTCGGATTCGGACTGGTCGGCTTTGGCTGTACGACCTGCATCGGCAACTCGGGGCCACTTGCGGAGGAGATCTCGGCGGCGATCGGCGAGGGCAACCTCGCGGCGGTCGCAGTCCTATCTGGCAACCGCAACTTCGAGGGTCGTATCCACGCCGATGTGCGCATGAACTATCTCGCTTCACCGCCACTCGTGGTCGCCTACGCCATCGCCGGCACCATGGACATCGACGTCTACAACGAGCCACTCGGCGTTGACGCGAGCGGGGAGGAGGTCTTCTTGCGAGACCTGTGGCCCTCAACAGAAGAAGTGCTCGAGACAGCCCGACAGGCGGTGCAGCCCGACGGCTTCACCTCGAGCTACGCGAACGCTTTCACCGGTGACGAACGTTGGCAGGGACTGAAGTTCCCGACCGGGGAGCACTACGCGTGGGATGACTCGACTTACGTACAAAAACCGCCGTACTTCGACGGGATGAGCCTGACTCCCGAACCGTTGACCGATGTAATCGGCGCACGCTGCCTCGCCCTCCTTGGCAACTCCGTAACGACGGATCACATCTCACCGGCTCAGGGTTTCCGCCCGGAGAGCCCAGCGGGGAAGTACCTCATCGAACACGGTGTCGCCGAGGCGGACTTCAGCTCGTTCGGCGCGAGGCGTGGGAATCACGAAGTAATGGTCCGCGGCACGTTCGCGAATGCTCGCCTGAAGAACGCGCTCGCCTCGAAAGAAGGCAGCTGGTCGGTACATCTACCCGACGGGACTGAAGGCACGCTTTTTGACGTCGCGATGCGCTACGTCGAAGAGAAGACGCCGCTCATCTTGATTGCCGGCAAGGAGTACGGATCCGGCTCTTCGCGCGACTGGGCGGCGAAGGGTCCTTTGCTGCTCGGCGTGCGCGCGGCGATCGCCGAAAGCTACGAGCGCATCCACCGGTCCAACCTCATCGGAATGGGGATCGCACCACTTGAGTTCCTCCCGGGCGAGGGGGCAGAGTCGCTCGGGCTCACCGGCAGAGAGGTCTTCACGATCCACGGGATCGAAGGCTCGACCGCCGAGGAGCTCATCGGAAAGCAGATTCACGTCGACGCCGACGGGAAGCACTTCCACGTGACGCTGCGGATCGACACCCTTACCGAGGCTGAGTACCTGCAAAACGGCGGCATCTTGCACTACGTGGTGCGCCGATTGGCCCAGGCGGGGGTGTAAAAGGCCGGAACTCGCGCCAGCGGCGCTGGCAGGCTCAGCCCACCGTCACGAGTGCTCCGAGGCCTACGTCTCGGAGCACTCGCTCAAGGAAGACCGTAACGATCGACAGATCATTCATCACAAGGAGCACGCCGAACCCGCCAAGGACGATCGCCGCCCCGATGTTGAGTGAGCGAAGGTGCCGGCGCAGCAGTGATAGCGCTCCGGACAGTCGACCGAATCCGAGGCCGACGATCATAAAGGGGACGCCGAGTCCGAGGGCGTACGTGGCGAGGAGGAACGCGCCACCCCCAACCCCCCGCTCGCCACCGGCGAGTGCCAGCACCGACGACAGCACCGGGCCAATGCACGGTGTCCATCCAAATCCAAAGGCCGCGCCGGCGATCGGCGCCGCGAACGGACCGAACCGGTCGAGCCGAGGGTGCCAGCGAACCTCACGATTAAACGCTGGCAACTGCACGAGCGCCGCGGCGAGCACGAAGATCGCCATCGCGATGATCACTCCGCCAGAGAAGCGGGCGAGCTCAACACGATTTCGAACTGCGGCGGCACCGACGGCAGTCGCCGTAACCCCGAGCGCAACAAATACGGCACCGAAGCCGAGAATAAACAGCGACGTCTCCCGCGCAACTCTCGCGAGCTGACGAGTGTTCACCTCGGCATCGGTCAAGTCGACGCCGGTCACTACCGAGAGATATGCCGGTACTACGGGCAACACACACGGCGAGACGAACGACGCGACACCACCGCCAAAGGCCACGACGTAGCCGACGTCAGCCATAGCCGCTCTCGCCCTCCTCTATAAAGTCGCCCCGATAGCGCTTCCTCGAGCATCCCGGTGGGACCCCGACCAACACGCACACCGTAGGCCAGAAGGCGACAATGCTTGCTTTGGCGCGCGCGCATTGGCATTGTCAGAGCACATGAACAAGAACGTCGGCAGTCTCTCGGCACGCGACATCGCGATTCTGAACTTCGAAGAGCGGTGGTGGACGCTCGTCGGCAAGCGACGAAAGCGCGAGGCCATCCGCGAAGAACTGGGCCTTAGCCCGACCTCGTTCTATACGGCGCTCGGCGATCTCGTCGACGCTGCCGCGGCCGCAAGATCACATCCACTCGTCATCGCGCGGCTTCGCCGTCGAAAAGCAGAACGGCGGCGCGCGAAGTTCCACGGCAGCGAGCCACTCCACCGCAGCCCGTGACAGAGCGGTGGGCGTCCGAGGTGGAGACGCTCTCACTCGAGCCCGCCACAACGGTGCTCTGCTGCGACTTCGATGGCACGATCGCCGACATCATCGACGATCCGCAGATGGCACAAGCAACACCAGAGGCACTTCGCTCACTCATATCGCTGGCGTCACGTTTCCAAAGCGTCGCGGTGATCTCGGGTAGGCCGGCTGGCTTCTTGCAGACGACGCTCGGCAACGAGGTCGCTTCGGTTGTCCATCTCTTTGGTCGCTACGGGGCCGAACGCCTCGAGCGTGACGGTTCGGTCAGCGCGCCGGACGTGACGGCGAGCGTCAGACGCCAGTTCGCGGCGATTGCCGAGGAGGCCAGACTCGTCGCACCAGGTGTCCGGGTTGAAGACAAGCAGGGCAGCCTGGCCCTCCACTGGCGCGAGTCCCCGGGTGTCGCGGAACGACTTCTCGAACTCTCACAGAGCAAGGCAGCTTCTGGACTGGAGGTGCGACCTGGCAGACAGATGGTTGATCTCGTCCTTCCCGGCGCTCCGACAAAGGGCACGACGCTGGCTTTGCTGCTCTCGGCTGGAGCTCGGCGAGGATGCTTTCTCGGAGACGACGTCGGTGATCTCGACGCCTTCGACGCGCTCGACGCCTTCGAGGCAGCCGGCGGCACCGCGGTGAGGATCGCGGTTGGCTCCGCGGAGATGCCTTCAGCTCTAGCCGAGCGGGCGGACCTCGTATTGGCCGACCCAGGCGAGGCGGCGGAGTTCTTGAGCGACCTCGCGGTGGTTACCGCTTCGCGCTAGCTCGCCAGAGTTGCGGGCCGCGCGTAGCGAATGACCTCGTCGAGCCACTTCGCCGGCGGCAGTAACGCTGCGGCCTCAGCCAACTTGACCGATCGGTGCGCGCGCTCCGCGGGATCGAGCGCCAGCGCATCGGCAAGAGCGGCCGCCGTGCCGGTCACGTCGAAAGGCTCGATTCGAGTCGAGTACGTCCCAAGCTCCGCAAAAGCTCCTGCTTGATCCGAGAGTGCCAAGGCTCCCTCCGTAATGTTGACGAGCGGTCCTTCTTTCGCGACGAGGTTCATGCCATCTCGAATCGGGTTGACGAGCAACACGTCATAGATCGAGAGCGCAGCGAGGCTTGCCGCGAAGTTGTCACCTCGATCGAGCTCGATGACGGGCTCGCCCGCGTCGCGAGTGAAGCGTTCATTGACACGCTCTGTCACGCGATCGATCTCTGCGCCGTAGGCAAGGTAGTCCGCGAGTCCGGTTCGGCTGGCGTAAAGACGCATGACAAGACGAACCTCGCTAATGAGCTCTGGCGCCGAGTCGAGCAGCTCTTGAAAGGCCAGCACTCCGCGCACGATGTTCTTCGACGGCTCGATGCGATCACTTCGCACGATCAGTCGCTTGCCAGCTGTGCGAGTACGAAGCGCTTCGCGGGCTTCGGCAACCTCTGTTGCCGCCGCGCTAGCTCGCAACTGCTCGGCGTCAGAGCCGAGTGGCGCCACGAAGGCGACAGGAACTGTCGCAGACCACACCGACGCCGACGCCAGAAAGCGGTCGCGCCACAAAGCGGTGTGGAATCCGACTGCCCCGAAAGAGCACATGCCGTCCATCAACGCTCGTGCGGCCTCGGAAGGCAGCACGCTCAGCTCCTCCGGCGTTGCGAAGGGTGTGTGCGTGAAATGCACCGTGTTGAGATCAGGACGAAGCCTGGCCAGATCGCTGCCGACGAGCGATAGGTGGTAGTCGTTCACCACCACCGTCGCGCCCGGCGCAGCACCGCGAGCGATCCGCTCGGCGAACGCGGTGTTGTAGGCCACGTAGGAACGCCATGCATCGTGCCAATGGCGATCGAAGATCGGTCGACGAATCCGGTCGAAAAGTCCGTGATGCAGGTACCAAAGCGTCGTATTAGCAACGACGTTGTAGGCGGCCGCAACAACCTCCGCCGGAAGATCGACGAAGTCGAGATCGATGTCCATGCCGCTGTTGGAGACGGGCGATCCACTTGCCACCATTCGCTCTGCATCAGAGAGTGCCGCGGCGACCCACAGCGCGCCGCGACCTTCGAGAGCGCGCGCGAGGCTTGGAGCGAGTCCGCCCGCGCCGTGGCCGACGGCAAAACCTCCGTCTTCGAGGCGGCGAATCGTCCCGGGGGCTCGGTTCGCAGCAACTACGAGACCGCTCGTCGTCATACCTTCGACGCCCTGGCCCGCACCGCTCCCGCTTGACTCACGTCGTCCCATTTCCTCTCTTGCCTGCTCAGGGGCACAATCTCGGGCGCCAAGCTGCGAAGTTCAGTACGCGTAGCGACGTCACGCAAATCGCGCTTTGACGTGGGGCCACTCTTCGTACACACTGATTACATCATCCAGAGCGGTTGAGGGACGGGCCCGTCGACGCCGCGGCAACCAGCGAAGCCAAGTTCAAGAGCTTTGCAGGTGCCAATGCCCGGTCGATGAGGAGGAAGTACATGACCGCCGTGGAAAGCCTGCGTTGCCGTGAATGCGGCCGCACCTACCCAGTGGAAGCTCGCCATGTCTGCGACTTCTGTTTCGGACCGCTCGAGGTCGCCTACGACTACGACAAGATGCGAGCATTGGTCTCCAAAGAGTCGATAGCTGCTGGACCGCCGAATATGTGGCGCTACGCGGAGATGCTGCCGATCCATCTCCCATCCGTGATCGATCTCTCCCCAGGCTTCACGCCGCTCGTACGAGCGACACGCCTAGGTCAGCATCTCGGGCTCGACAACTTGTACCTAAAAGATGACACCCGGAACCCAACTGGCAGCTTCAAGGATCGCGTCGTTGCCGTCGCACTTAGCAAGGCGCTCGAGCTCGGCTTCAAGGTTGCCGCGTGCGCCTCGACTGGGAACCTCGCGAACTCGGTGGCGGCTCACGCGGCAAGAGCGGGGATGGCGAGCGTCGTCTTTATCCCCCGCGACCTCGAGGCCACCAAGATCGCGATGACTGCGGTGTTCGACGGCAACCTGATCGCCGTCGATGGCTCCTATGACGACGTGAATCGGCTGTGCGCAGAGTTAGCTAGCGAACGACCGGACTGGGCCTTTGTCAACGTCAACGTGCGCCCGTACTACTCCGAAGGCTCGCGCACGCTCGCATTCGAGGTAGCCGAACAGCTCGGTTGGAGAGCACCCGACCACGTGGTCGTTCCGATCGCTTCGGGTAGCCAGCTCACGAAGATCCACAAGGGTTTTCATGAGCTCGGTCTCCTGGGCCTGATCGAGGACGGCGACTCGGTCCGGGTCTCTGGCGCACAAGCCGCTGGATGTGGACCGGTCGCGACAGCCTTCGAGACCGGTGCCGACTCGATCCGGCCGGTTCGTGCCAACACGATCGCCAAGTCTCTCGCGATCGGGAACCCTGCAGATGGCTGGTATGCCCTCGAGATCGTCCGCACCTCCGGGGGCGCCATCGAAGGCGTCTCGGACCCAGAGGTGATCGACGGCATTCGACTGCTCGCGCGAACCGAGGGGATTTTCGCGGAGACTGCCGGCGGCGTCACGATCGCCACGCTTTGCCGCCTCGCGGCCAAAGGCATCGTCAGGCGGGACGAAGTCGTCGTGGCCTACATCACCGGCAGCGGCCTAAAGACCGTCGAGGCGCTCGGCGATACCGTCGGACCCTCCGCCACGATTAAACCAACGCTTGAGGCTTTCAACGCTCTCACATCCGAGGAGATCAACATATGAGCGTCACCGTCAGGATCCCCACCCAGCTCCGTGAGCTAACGAGCGGTCAGGGTGAGATCACGGTTGAAGCCGACACCGTCCGCGAGGCAATCGATCAGCTCAACAGCGCGCATCCGGGCATCGGGGAGCGACTCCTTGACGACTCCGGAAACCTGCGGCGCTTCGTGAACCTGTTCTTGGCCGAGGAGGACGTACGCTTCCTCGAAGGACTCGACACTCCTATCACTGCTGGTCAGACGCTTTCTGTGGTGCCCGCCGTCGCAGGAGGCTGATTTCTCGGGACCTACCGAGGTCCCGCGCTTGCGAACTGCGCCGCATCGTGATTTGCTGTTAGCACTCGATGACCGAGAGTGCTAATTCACCGGTGCAGGCGCACCGCAAGGGAGGACCGAATATGGCGAAGTTGATCGCCTTCGATGAGCAGGCCCGTCGGGCCCTCGAGTCTGGAATGAATCAGTTGGTAGATGCCGTCAAAGTGACGCTCGGACCAAAGGGCCGCAACGTCGTTCTGGAGAAGAAGTGGGGAGCCCCCACCATCACCAACGACGGCGTTTCGATCGCCAAAGAGATCGAACTCGAAGACCCCTACGAGCGGGTCGGCGCGGAGCTCGTGAAAGAAGTTGCAAAAAAGACTGACGACGTCGCCGGTGACGGCACGACGACAGCGACCGTGCTCGCCGGCGCACTCGTTCGCGAAGGACTTCGCAACGTCGCTGCTGGCGCGAACCCTATGGACCTAAAGCGTGGCATCGAGGCAGCCGTTGAGGCGGCAATCGGCGCGATCAAGGCCATCTCCCGCGAGACCGACTCGAAAGAGCAGATCTCCCAGGTTGCCGCCATCTCGGCTGCGGACCCAGAGATCGGCGCGATGATCGCCGAGGCGATCGACAAGGTTGGCAAGGACGGCGTCATCACCGTCGAGGAGTCACAGACCTTCGGCATGGAGATGGATCTTGTCGAAGGCATGCGCTTCGACAAGGGCTACATCTCGCCGTACTTCGTGACCGACTCCGAGCGGATGGAGGCGGTCCTCGAAGACCCGTACATCTTGCTCTTCGGTTCGAAGATCTCTGCGGTGCGCGACGTGTTGCCGGTCCTTGAGAAGATCATGCAGACGGGCAAGCCGTTGGTGATCATCGCCGAAGACATCGAAGGGGAGGCACTTGCCACCCTCGTCGTCAACAAGATCCGTGGCACGTTCCGCTCCGTGTCGGTGAAGGCCCCCGGATTCGGTGAGCGGCGTAAGGCCATGTTGCAAGACATCGCGATCTTGACCGGCGGCCAGGTCATCACCGAAGACGTCGGCTTGAAGCTCGAGAACGTCACCCTTGACCTTCTCGGCAAGGCTCGCAAGGTCGTGATCACCAAGGACGAGACGACCGTTGTCGAGGGCGCGGGTGACGACAGCGACATCAAAGGTCGGATCAGCCAGATCAAGACCGAGATCGACAACACCGACTCCGACTACGACCGAGAGAAGCTCCAGGAGCGACTCGCCAAGCTCTCGGGCGGCGTCGCGATCATCAAGGTCGGAGCTGCCACCGAGGTCGAGCTGAAAGAGAAGAAGCACCGTATCGAAGATGCGGTGTCGACAACCAAGGCAGCCATCGAAGAAGGCGTCGTCCCTGGCGGCGGTGTCGCACTCATCCGTGCGCAGAAGGCGATCTTGGAGCTCGCGGACTCCCTTGACGGCGACGTGGCCACCGGTGCCCGCATCGTCGCTCGCGCCGTTGAGGAGCCGTTAAAGCAGATCGCGATCAACGCCGGCCTCGAAGGCGGTGTTGTGATCGAGAAGGTGCGCAACCTCACCGATCCAGGCGAGGGCCTCAACGCCGCCACCGGCAACTACGAGAACCTCTTCGACTCTGGGGTCATCGACGCCGCGAAGGTCACGCGCTCTGCTTTGCAGAACGCGGCATCCATCGCCGCGCTCTTCCTCACTACCGAAGCGCTCGTCGTGGACAAGCCGGAGCCGCACGGTGCGGGCGGAATGCCAGGCGGCGGAGGCATGGAGGACTTCTAGTCCCCAGCCGACATACGAACTGCGACCAAGCGGCAGGGTGGAGACGCCCTGCCGCTTTTTCGCGTCGCTATCCCAAGCAAGCACCATGGCGCCACCTTCTAGACTGCCCTCGTGACAACCGAGGGCGACGACGTCGATGTAGCAAAGCTCCCAGGACTAGCGGTACTCCATCTCTTCTTTAAGGTCCGCGAAACGGTCGACGTCGGCCCCGCGACGATCGCGATCACCGAGTGCGTAACTGCAGGCAACCAGGTGGTCGCAGCTGAGATCTACGGCCACAAAGCTGACTTCGCCGTCACCGCGCTCGGTGACTCCTTTGCCGAGCTGCGCCATCTCCAGACCGGGCTCGTCGGCGCAGGCCTTGACCTCGTGTCGTCGTACGTCTCGCTCACCGAGGTCTCCGAATACGCGATGGGGGCGCCGCGGGCGACGCTCCTTGCCCGCCTCCGCCCGCAGCTTCCACCAGACAGCCTGGAGGCATACTGCTTCTACCCGATGTCCAAACGCCGGGTCCAGGGCGACAACTGGTACCAACTCCCCTTCGAGGAACGAACCAAGTTGATGATCGAACACGGAACCACGGGCCGAGAGTTTCGGGGACGGATCTTGCAACTCGTCACCGGATCTGCAGGGCTCGACGATTATGAGTGGGGCGTCACCCTCTTTGGGCGCACGCTCGAGGACGTGAAAGAGTGCGTCTACCAGATGCGATTCGACGAGGCGTCGGCGCGTTTCGCGGAGTTCGGCCCCTTCTACGTCGGAGCTGTCGGTAACCCGGAGCATCTCCTGCGTTCACTAGGGGCCCGCGGATGACCACCATCTGGCAAGACCACGAGCTATCCGGCGAGGACGCGGTCTCCTCCTCTCGGCTGCAAGAGGAGCTTCGCAAGCATGACCGGCTCGTCGTCGCGTTCTCAGGCGGCGCCGACTCAGCGCTGCTCGCGTACGCGGCGACAGCGGTGCTCGGGACCGATCAGGTCCTTTGTGCAACGGCGATCTCGCCGTCACTCGCCGAGGATGATCGGCGAGAAACCGAGGTCCTCGCGACCGAGTGGGGCCTTCGGTACCACCCGGTGAACACCGACGAACTCGAGAACCCGGACTATCAGGCCAATGGGCTTGATCGCTGCTATTTCTGCAAAGCCGCGCTGATGGATGCACTTGGCCCCATCGCTGCGAGCGAGTCCGCTTCGATCGCCCTAGGCGTCAACGTCGATGATCTCGGTGACTACCGACCTGGACAAGCGGCTGCCAGGGAGGCCGGCGCGATCTTCCCGTTGCTCGACGCAGGCCTAACGAAGGTGGCGGTGCGGTCGCTCTCTCGAGCACTCGGACTTCGCACGTGGGACAAGCCGGCAAATGCCTGTCTCTCGTCGAGAATCCCACAGGGCACTCCGGTCACCATCGGGCTACTGAGCAAAGTGGACCGGGCCGAGCAGCGACTGCGCCAGATCGGCTTTCGCGAGCTGCGCGTTCGCCACTACGGCGACACCTGCCGAGTCGAGCTAGCCGACGATGAGCTCAGCCACGCCCTCGAGTCGCGAGCCGAGATCGTCGAACAGCTCCGAGCAGTTGGCTATCGCTACGTGACGCTCGACCTTGAGGGCCTTCGTTCGGGCAACCTCGTCCGCACAGCTCTCGACGCAGCACGTCGGGACTAAGAAGCGCGACGATAAACGCTCAACGCGTTGGCGGTGGACCGCCGACGCCCTTCCAGCCAGCCGAGGATGTCGACCTCGGCTCGTAGAACAGACAGCCTTCGGGACACGCAAAGGGAACGTGTTCGTTCACGTCGAGCTTGCATCGCTCAACTCGCTCGGCAGTGATCGTCGTCTGCATCACGTAGTGACGACAGTCATCACGCACCGCCATGATGCAGCCTCAGTTCTGTTGGGGCTAGAGCTGTCGGCCGTCGCGGAGAAAGCGCTCGATCTCCTCGGTCAAGCCTTCGGTCGAGAGCTCTGCTCCGATGACCTCTTCCATCTCCTCGATGCGTGCAACGTACTCTGCAACGTTGTCGTCCTCTGCGACGAGCTCGTCCATCCGCTCCTCGTACTCGGCTGCCTCCGCCGAGATCTCCTCTTCGTCGATGTCGCGCTCGACGAGCCTCGCAGCGACGCGCACAAGCGCGAGCGCCGCCTTCGGCGACGTAGGAAGCGAGTAGCACGGGACGCTCGCCCATACCGACATTGAGGGGATGCCCGCCTCACCGAGCGCCGCGGACAACACCCCGACAATGCCCGTCGGTCCCTCGTAGAGCGACGGCGAGAGACCGTGGTGCTCAGCGAGCCTCGGATCCGACGAGGTCGCGTTCACCGGGACAGGACGCCCGTGCGTGACTTCGCTGAGGTAGGCACCGAGCGTGATGACGAGCTCGATCCCGAGTAGTTCAACAAGCTCGACCATCGCGTCGGTGTAGGTCCGCCAACGAAGGTGCGGTTCAGGGCCGCGAACGATCACAACGTCAGGTCCGCCGGTGGTCGATCGCGCGATCGAGAAACTCGTTGCGGGCCACAAGATGCGGCGAGTCGTGCCATCGATCAAGGAGACCTCGGGACGAACCTCCGTGAAATCAAAGAACTCGTCCGGATCGATCTCGGCGAACGGGAGCGCCTCCCACTGCCGCGCGAGGTAGCCAGCGGCGTACGACGCTGCTTCGCCGGCATCATTCCAGCCCTCGAAGGCGGCGATCAGAATCGGGTTCCTCAGCTTTGGGGCGTCGGCGTCCGAAAGCATCCTCGGGCTCTGGCTTCGACGCACGAACGGAAGCTGTGAGAGCTCCCGCCTGCCTCCAGAACTACCGCCGTTTGACCGGATGTTCATCGCATCCTCCTTATCGTCCAAATGTTACCGGGCCACGTGGATTCAGACTGGCATAAAGCACCTCAGCTATCGTGTCGCCGTGGGCACCGAGGCGGCGATTGAGCAGGTCACCGCCGTTACCGACGAGCTCGTAAAAGCCTACGAACGGCTCTTGCCGCAGCTGTCGAGGACTGCCGACGCCGACGAAAAGACGCTGGCACGTGTCGTAACGTCCTCGGCGACCACGCTGCTCATCGCGCGCCAGGGCGGTCAGGTCGTTGGCATGTGTGCCCTCGTGACGTTTTGCATTCCGACGGGCGTGCGTTCTTGGATCGAAGATGTCGTCGTTGACGAAAGCGCCCGTGGGCAGGGCATCGGATCGGCACTCGTCGAAGCGGCGGTACGCCTTGCCAGAGATGCAGGAGCACGAAGCGTCGACCTCACCAGTAGACCCGAACGTGCCGAGGCGAACCTTCTCTACCAACGGCTCGGATTCGACCGCCGCGACACCAATGTGTACCGATTTCAGCTGGATACCTGACGTTGTGGAACGCTGCCGCGAGGTTTGTACAACCCTTCTACAACACCGATAATTTTCAACACGATGCAGTTCTCCGCGCCAGGAACTGAGCGTGGGAAAGCTGACATCCACGGCCGCTTGCCGCTCGCGACTGCGCATCCAAGCGTCGACTTGGCGATGCCCGACAATATGTAACCATTGACCATGGCAGTTGTGACCGTGTTTCGAAGCCGCCTTCGCCCAGGCGTAGAAACTGCGTACCGTGAGGTGGCCGCCGAGATGAGCCGTCTCGTACGGTTGACTGACGGGTTCATCGACGAGAGGTTCTATGAGTCACCCGACGGCGAACGAGTTACCATCGCTCGCTTCGCGGATCTCGCGAGCGAGCAAGCGTAGGCACAGAATGCTGAGCATCTGCTCGCGCAGCGGCGCGGCAGGGACGAGTTCTACTCTTGGTATGACATCTCGGTCGCAGAGGAGCTGCACAGCCATCGGTACACCGACGAGAAGTCCTGACTCCACGACGCCGCCCCGTGCTCGGCGGTTGCTGTCGTAGCGGTCGAGGCCGAGTTCTCACCATAACGCGACTCGGCTACTGCGACTCGATGTCCCAGGCGTGATGGACACAGTCATGAAGCAGATAACGACCGATCGACTCGATGGTAAAGACACTTCCGTTCGACCGGACCCCTGGTCTCGTCCACTCCTCGGCTCGAAGCGCGTCGAAGCGGTCGGCGAGCGTGGCGGCGGCACCCTCCAACTCGAGCGCCACGGAGTACGACTCCTGGAGGTCGTAACGCTCAACGACAGCTGTCTCGTCTTGATCCCAGTTGGGGAATTGCGGATTCTCTTCGCTTTGCATCAACGAGACGCGCCAGTCGAAGATTCGGAACACATCGCGGACGTGGCACGCGTACTCAAGCACCGACCAGCGCTCGGGATTCGGGCGAATGCGAGCATCTGCGGTCGCGAGCTCCGGACGCCAGATCGTCGCGTTCGCCCGCAGGCGGCGCCCCATCTCCTCCCGGGGGAAACTCTCCGCGTCGAATCCGCACTCACGACATGGTCGCTCGAGTACCCACGTCCAGTCCTTGGAATCCGGCGTGATCGGCATGCCACGAATGTACGTCGTCGCGTACACCACGCTCGCGTCAAAGACTCAAGCGAGATCACGGCGGCCGTGTGGCTGCACATTCGGGAGAGCGAATCCCGTTTCCTTCGGCGTCTCTCGCGCGGCGATGTCGGGCAGGCGAGGGCGCAATATAGCGGTGGCAACGAGCGCGCCGGGCGGTTCCCGCGTAAACAGCGACGAGTCTGGCGGACTCGGTGCTGATACCCACGCAACCAGGACATATACCGGAGAATAATCCCTAAAGCGACCGGGAGACTGGGTCGTTAGATCCCCCGATGGAACACACCCGGGGCAGCGACTCCACCGCTACAGCTTCGCCGGGGCAGCGGCTGCCAAAGAGGTGTCCGGCACGAAAGCGCTTCATCGCGATCGCGGCCCTCGTCTCGTTCCCGCTAATCGGCATGCTTTTTACGACTACCTCGATCGAGGCCACAATGCCGGCGACCGCAGCGACCAGGCCGATAGGCCCGGTCGCACTCACCACAGCGACGACGCCCAACCACAACACCCATCACCTAACCGCGGCCGAGAAGCGTGCCGCCGAACTCCGCCGAAAGGCAGCGGCGCGGCACCGACGCGAGGTGGCAGCGCGGCGTAAGCGAGAAGCGGCCCGTGCCAAGCTGCTCGCGCACACGCACAAGACGAAGAAACACGCAGCCACCCCGACGACGCCCGCAGCCGTCGTCCCGCGCGCCTCGGACACGTTAGGGACCGACGCGAACATCTCGCCTGACCCCAACTTCGTCACCACGTGTCTGCCGACCGACGACTCCATCAACTGCATCACCGAGGAGATCGAGGCCGTGTACAACGCGCAGACCCAAGAAGGGCTGCAGCCAATACCAATCAACATCGACGCGTTCAGCCAACTCAGCCCCGCTGACCAGATGTTCGTACTTACCGATCTCGAGCGAGTGACGCGTGGCCTTCCTCCGGTAATGGCGTTGACCGCACAGCTCGACACCGTCTCTGCAAAGGGGGCCGTCCAGATGACGGACCCAGCGTTGAGCGGGTGGAACCTGACCGGCGGAAAGGGCGCGATCGCTTGGGACAGCAACTGGGCTGGCGGCCTCAATACGGTCGGCTCCGACTATTTCTGGCTGTACTCAGACGGCGAGGGCTACAACATCGACTGCACGCCGACCAATCAGAGCGGATGCTGGCAGCACGAGGACAACATCCTGGCACCCATCTCGGGAACCTGTAGTGATCGGGCTGTCCCGCAGATGGTCATGGGCACAGCAACCGCAACCACTGCAGAGTACGGCCCCTCAGAGGCCGAGATCATCGTTCAAGAGTGCGGCGGACCTCCAAGCGATACCGTCTTCACCTGGTCCGAGGCAAGGCAGATTCTTGGCATCGCAACGACTTAAGCGCCGAGCCTGGATCGGCCGGGCACAGCAAAACCCGAGGCTGGTGGTAAAGATAAGGATCAACTAGAGAGTTATTCGAGGCACTGACGGGTGCTGAACCTCTACATGAGGAATATTCTTTATTTGCAGTTTTGCCGTCCATGCCGATAACTTAAGTGCTATGACTCAACCGCTGGGCGCTAGGACGACGCCATACGTCGACCGCGACAGCAGGCGCTCAGAGTCAGAAGCAGTTGTCGATATCGCCGCTCTTGAGCGCCTCTGGGTGCAGTTTTGGAGTCGCCGCGATAGCGAACTCCGAAACCAACTGGTCGTCAACTACAACGGCATCGTCCACACTGTCGCCTCGCGACTACCTGCAAACGTGCGATCGAACTGGAGTCTCGACGACCTAAAAAGCTCCGGGGTGCTCGGGCTCATTGAGGCAGTGGACCGGTTCGAAGAGGGCTCGCAGATCTCAGTATTCCCGGCCTATGCACAGCAGCGAATTCGGGGTGCTATCTACGACGAGCTCCGACGGCTTGACTGGCTTCCGCGTACGATCCGTCGCCGCGTGATCACCTACCGCGTTGCCGTCGATGATCTCTCGAGTGAGCTCGGCAGAATGCCCGACCGCTCCGAGGTCATGAAAGAGATGGGCGTCGACGCCGGTTCTGAGAATGACCTCATGCAACAAGTGCAGTCCGCACAACTGACGCACTTTCAGCAGAGCACCGGTGAAGACGATTGGGCAGCTTCGTACCGATCGATCGACCAGCTCGTGTCGAACGCCGCCGATCAGCCAGAACTCCACCTACTCGAGACTGAACGAATCGACAGTCTTCGAGCAGCCATAACAAAACTCCCGGAACGACAGCGCACGGTCATCACGCTCCACTTCCTCGGTGGCCTTACGCAAGACGAAATTGGTGCCGTGCTTAGCGTCAGCAACTCGCGCGTCTCTCAGATCGAGAGCTCCGCGATCAACGCGTTGCGCCACCTCCTTCGAGATGACATGAACTCCGGGCACCGCGCGTTCGGCTAGATCCGGGCGCCTGTTCCTCTAGCTCGCCCAGATCTTGGCGACGCTCACGGCGACGGATCACCTACGCCATCGACTCGCCTTCAGTAGGCGGACGCGCTTCTGACGCACAAGTCCAGAGATCGTTGCAACAACCCCTTACGCGATGCTGCGCGCGGGGTTTCCGCGCGCAGCACCATCCTCGGCCGATTGAGTTAGACCCTACGGCCGATTAAGACTCAGCTATGACGTCGCCTGCGGAGCAACTCCGCACCAAGGGCCATCATCACGATGCCAACTCCCACGGCTGCAAGCACCAAGGGACCACTACCGCCCCAGGGCTCGCCCGTATGCACGGTGGTAGCCGCCGCAACGGGGGTCGGCGGAGTTGTAGTCGAAGTCGTCCCGGTGCCCGCCTGAGGCTTCGTCGTCGGCTTCTTCACAGCGGTCTTGCCTGCCAACGCGATCGGATGGCTAGCAGAGGTCACGGTGTCGGTCCCAGGGACGTACTTGATGCCTGAGTAGTTGGTATCAGCGGCACCGGTGCACGAGGTCGGAAACGTCCCCGGCGAGGCTCCGGTTGCCGTCGTCGAACAAACTGGCGGCGTGGTCAGCGTCTTGTCACTGCCGACGTAGCCAGTCACCGTGTAGGTGACCGGTGGTGGCGTACTTCCCTGCGGGAATGTCGAACTCGACGAAGTCACCGTGAGCGGCGTCAGCGCCTGCGTGATGTGCACCGTGCCGGGCACGTAGCTGATCGTGTAATTCGGTCCGACGGCGCTCATGCACGTTGAGGGATACGAACCGACTGGACTCGTGGACGTCGCCGTGGTCGAACACGTCGGGACGCCGGTCAACGAGCTTCCCCCAACCGGAAGGGTGTAGCTCGGTGTGACGGTCGGCGTCGTGCCGTAGGGGACAGTGCTGCTCGATGCGGTTACGACGAGCGGCAGTGGGGTCACCGTGACGGCGCCTGGCACGTAGGAGATGGCGTAGTTCGTGTCGCTCGCCCCACTACAGACGGTCGGGTATGCCCCCACGACCGGAGCGCCCTGGGTGTAGTTCGTCGTGCACATAGGGACGGTCGTCAGCGACGAGGGAGTGTCACCGTTCACGAAGCCGGAGTAGCTCGGGGTTATGACCGGAACCGACGCCAGATACGGCACCGTGGCACTCGAGGCAGTGATCGTCAGCGGTGCTGGCGCCACTGTCAAGATGCCCGGAACGTACGTGATGACGTAGTTGTGGTCACTCGCACCGCTACAGCTCGTCGGATAGGAGCCGCCAGCGGGGGCACCCTCGGTGTAGGTGGTCACACACGTCGGCGGTGTCGTGAGCGACGCGGGCGTGTCGCTGTTGACGAATCCTGAATAGCTCGGAGTGATCGCGGGCACGGGGGATCCGTACGGAACCGAAAGGCTTGGCGCGGTGATGACGAGTGGCGCTGGCGTGACGCACAAGACGCCAGGGACATACGAGATCGAGTAATTCGTATCGACCGCTCCGCTACAGCTTGTCGGGTAAGTCGAGTACGGCGGAGCGCCCTGGGCATACGTCGTGACACACTTGGGCGACGTCGTTAGCGACGCAGGCGTGTCGCCGTTTACGAACCCGGAGTAACTCGGCGTAATCGTCGGCACCGGCGAGCCATAAGGAATTGAACCACTCGAGGCGGTGATGACGAGTGGAGCTGGCGTCACGCTCACGGTGCCCGTCCAATAGACGATCGTGTACCCAGGCGCTACAGCACGGAAGCAGCTCGTCGTATAGGTCCCTGTCACGGGTGCACCCTGGGTGTAGCTCGAAGTACACACGGGCGGTGTCGCAAGCGTCACGGTCGGAGCCGTCGTGTAGGTGATCGTCGGCGGAGCAGAGCCGTAGGTCACCGACGTGCTCGACGGGATGATGACGAGGATGTGCGACCCGCAGATTGTCACCGCGCCGTTCACGTAGCTGATCGAGTAGTTACTATCGACCGCTCCCTGGCAGTACGTGACCCACGGGCCCGCGCTTGCAGGAGCGCCCTCGGTGTAGGCAGTGGCGCACGACGGTGGAGTAGCGAGCGACGCGGGAGTGTCACCGTTTACGAAACCTGAGTAGCTCGGCGTGATCGTCGGCACCGGCGCATTGACATTGACCTGAGGGCTCGACGCGGTAATCGTGAGTGGCGCCGGAATTACGGCCAGGACGCCTGGAAGATAGGTAATCACGTAGTTGGAGTCAACGGCCCCCGAACAGCTCGTTACGTAGTGACCAACGGAGCTCCACGACGTCGCCGTGGTGGTGCACACCGGTGGGGTCGCAAGCGACGCTGGAGTGTCACCGTTGACGAATCCTGAGTAGCTCGGCGTGATCGTCGGCACTGTCGAGCCGTAGACCATCGAGGTGCTCGAGGCCTCGATTACGAGGTCCGCCGGCCCAACGGTGGCCTTGCCCTTACCCCAGCTCGAAGCGCAGTTCGAGTCGCCGTTGTACGACGCCGTCGCGAAGTAATTCCCGGCGAGCGAATGCATGATCGTGCACGTCGCCTGGCCGGCGGAGTTCAGCGTGGATGAAGCGCAGCTGACCGGCTGACCGTTCGGCCCCGAGACGGTCCAGCTCACAACTCCAGTAGGTGAGACGCCTGGTCCCGTGACTGTCGCGGTAAAGGAAAAACTGCTCCCAACGACGGTCCCACCAGCGTTACTTGAGACAGAAGTCTCGGTGTCGGCCTGCCCAAGTTGATGACTTCGATCATGGCCAGAGCCGGCCGAACAGTTACCATCTCCGCCATAGTTCGCAGTAGCGCTGTAGCTCCCGGCGTCGGCCTTGTCGATCGTGCAGCTCGCTTGCCCGTTGGAGAGGTGCGTCGTGGACTCACACGGCACCGAGTTGCCGAAGGGATCAGCGACGCTCCAGGTCACTTCACCCGTAGGGATTCCTGCCGCGGGATTGTTCGCCGTGACCGTGGCCGTGAACGTGATCGTTTGCCCAGCTTGATCACCAAGGGAGTTATCGGCGACTTTCACCGTCGACCCAGCCGGCGAGGCGCCTGCTGCCTCCGTGAGAGCTGGGATCGAAAAAAGCGCCACCGAGATGAAGAAAAGCCCTGCGAGGCCGCCTATCCGAAAGCTCGACAAGCAGTGCGAAATCCGAAAACTGGCGCTGTGCGACCTCCGAGAATCTCGTCCCGTCGGTCGCAGTCGCGGCCCGTAAACGTGATGTCGCATGCAGAACTCCTAGTCCACCAGAGGCTGGTCACCCAGAGTCTCTGGTCGTGTCGGTTATGGACCTGACGTTCTCCGACTGTATGCGCCCGCGAACCGAGAGTGGGTGATCAGACCGTCAGCCACCATCTCGATGAAAGTCAGCACCCACAGCAGTTCGCCCGAGGCGTTCCGACCTGAAAATCCGTCCATCCCGTACTGCTAGGGCCGGTTTCGCTGTGGCTCCACGCGGACAAGCGACCAATTAGCGCCCGCGGTTCAATGCCTCCCTGCAGGCGATAGTAACCACCGTCGGTGAATTGTCAATCTGGCGGCCTCACATAACCCCACTACAGACAGGGTGAAGCTCTTGCGCCGGGGCGGCTCGACAAGGAAAAAGGCCAGTCCGGGCCGCTGCGATTGATCGCCGCGCGGAGGTCGAGAGCAGACAATCGCGGAGATTTCGGTGATCAACCGGCGACTCCGACGAGGTGCGAAACGACGGCCGTCAAGAGCGCGCCAGGCGTTGGCTCTCCTGACATATCCACGTCTGACACGCGCTCGACGTAGCTCTGCTACCCCACTGCGATTCGCTCGAGGGCGATGACTGGAATCCGCCTCGAGGTCCGATTCTCGTAGTCATCGAAAACTGGATGCAAAGCCGCCTGACGCCGGTACAGCTGGTCGCGTTCGTCCCCCTCGAGAACGTGAGCAGTCGCCTCGAAATGATCCTCTCCGACCTCAACCGTGGCCACGCCAGCGGCCAGCAAGTTCTTGCACCAATCTGGATCCGTGTCCGCACCCTGATGCGACGCGAAAACAATGAAGCGATCACCGTCTGGCAAGAACCGCATCGGGTTCGTGAAGGTCTTCCCGCTCTTGCGTCCTTTCGTAGTCAGCAACAAGAGCGCGGCGCCTCGGAAATTCTCCTCGTCCACCTGACCACCGTGGGCTCGAAACTCCTCAGCCAGCAAGCGATTGCGCTCGTTCTGATCGACCATCGATACCTCCTCTTCAACGTAAGCCGACACGACCCGGCGGCCAGACAATTTCCGGTTGCATCTTATGAATTGAGCGCCAGTCGCCACGTGCCCAGTTCCGAACGCGACCTACAGGCCGTCGGTCCCTTGTGCGTACGATCCAAGGACGCTCGAATGCCTACGCGAGCAGACGACGTATCTCGCTGACAGCTGGCCCTGTTCGATCGGTGTATCTATCGGTCCTACATGGAGCGATTTTAGACGTAACACCAAAGGTTGAGCTCTCCATGGTTGCCGAATGGAGAGCATTCTCCGTCGGCCATCAGTGAGAAATACCAGGAACCTCGGATTCGTCTCTCTGATCGCGCGCGCGAATATCGGGCGAGGCGATGGCGGAGGTAATACAACCGGCAAGCTGGCTACGATTGGGAAGTGGGACATCTCGCGAACGTCGCTCCTGCTCTACGTACGCGATGAGCAGCTCCTTTCACCTCAGTCGCCCGCGCGGCGGTTTGGTCCCCTGGATCCTGATCACCGTCGGGCTCGTTTTCTTGGCCGGCGCCGGGGTGTGGCAACTTCGGGAGTCGCTATGGATGTCTAACTACCACCGAGTAGGCAGCTCACTGACTCAGCAAGAGGAGAGTCGAATCGCAGCAGCTCGACTCGACGGCTCGGTAGCGGGAACAGCTGGCTCCTCGAATTCGGCACCGAGCGGATCAACCGCTACGCCGAGTCTCGATAGCGCTTCGAAAGGAAGTGGCTCGGCAGTCTCGTCCTGCGCGCAGCGTCCGACAAGTGGACCACAAGGCCTGCTCAAGTTCCCAGAGCTCGGCGTCGTGGCTCCGATCGAACAGGGGTCCACCGACTCGGTTCTCGCCGTTGCCGTTGGCCATGATCCATCCTCAGTCTGGCCGGGAACCAACGGCACCGCGGTCTTTCTCTCGCACGATGTGACCTACTTCGTCAACATTGGTCATCTCAAGCAAAACGACATCGTGAGTTACGTCTCCCCCTGCGCGAGCTACACCTACAAGGTGAGCACGAGCAAAGTCGTGCTCGCGGGCACGACGATCTACAACTCTCCAGGATCGACGATCGATCTCGTTACTTGTTACCCGTCGAACGCACTCTTCTATACCAATCAACGCCTCGTCGTGTCACTCAGCTTGGTCAAGGCGAGCGTCACCAAGACTTGGCACCCGCTGTCGATCTCGGACCACAACGTGCCGACGCTCGATGCCCGCCAGCCGACCGTCCCAGTACCGCCTCAGCTAGCCGCGCAAGGGCTCACGCTCGCTACCGACTACGCGCCGATGGGCACGCTTACAATTCTCGGTACCCCGGATTCACGATACGTACAGTCCCCCGCGGCGCTGCTTGCCCAGGATGCTGCGCTCGTGGCGTACTTCGGCGGTATCAAAACTCTTGCTGAGGGCCACCTGGATTGGTGGAAACAATTCGCTCCACATGTGTCACCTCCGAGCGCGTTGATTGGCCACACCATCGGTGGATATACCAGCGCCGTGAATGTCTACATTGAAGCCAGCAACCTCTCCATCCGCGGCGTCATCATTCGAGATGACGTTCGGATCGGCGGCTCCTCTTATGCAATGCAAATCGGCATGGCGATCTCAAGCAAAAATGTCTTGACGATCACCTCATGGAAGGTCTAGTCCCGACTCACTCGCTTCGGCGCCAGGCAAGCCGACCTCGGCTCCAAGGTGCTCATGGTCCTGCACAAAACTCCGACCACCTGAGATCCAAACCTGCTTCAGCTGGCCTGGAAGCCCGAAAAAGGGCCAGCGGTATACTGCACTAAATGGATACCGCTGAGCTGCTGGCGGCCGTTGAGCGGCGCATCGCAGAAACTACGCGCGACCGCGACCGGCTTGCCGAGGCGGTGGCTGCGCTCGACGACGAGACGCTGCAGTTAGCAAACGAGGCCGAGGTACTTGCTCGGGTTATTTCGAGATTTGCCGTCCAATCACCGTCGGAGGACGGCGGCGGCGGCGGTGAAGCAATGGCACCGAACAGTGAACCGCGAACATCGGCCATCGTCTGGCCAACAGGTCCGGGCTTTGACCAACCAATCAAGGCGAAAAAGCTCAAGGCCTGGGCGAAGTACAAGATGGAAGCCGCGGACTGGTATCTCGACACCCTCCTCGCGATGTCGCTACAACAGGGGCGAATCGACCGAGTGCTCGGCGTCGAGATGGCTGTGGAAGGCGTTATCCACTCGCTATGTGCCGCGTTCGAAGTCATGATCTGCGCTCTGACGCAATCGATCGAAAAAGCTGCGGGAATCACGTCGGACCGTCGGACGCCACGCCACCTGGTCAGTTGGTCACAACTCGCCGCGGCCGCGAAGGTCTTCGACATCGACCTCGCGAGCACGCTCAGCATCTCGTCTGCACTGCTCGGAGAGCACTCGGAGAACCCCGAGGGGCCCCTCGCGCAGCTTTTCGTCCTGCGACGTCATGCCGCCGTACAAGATGTGCTGGTCGAGATGGCATCGACGGACGGCTCGGACGACGCCCTCGGCATCGAGATTCCGGGACGTGGTCCATTACCGCTTGTGGACTATCTATTCGAGGCGCGAAATCTCGTAGGAGAGCTTCTCGAGACGATCTTGCACGATATCGCTGACGCCAAAGCGGGCCGGCTCTACATTCCAGCGTCCAACGAACTACGCAAGCGTGCCGAGCAAGGCCTCGGCGTGATTCTGGCACCCGACGGATTGCTCGCCTCCTAGGCCCAACTCTGGTCCGAGAGGGCCAAGAGGCATCGCTTGAGCGCCGCCGCGCATTTTCACCCGGCTTGATCATGCCGTGTCGATCTACTCCGATCAGGTCGTGTCGATCTACTCCGGGACCCCGCCGCTTCAGCGGTCCCAAATCCCAGCAATCAGGGAAAAGTTCTCAAACCCCAGTCGAGACGTGTCGTTACAACTTCCGAACGGGAGTGAGAGACCGGAGTCTTGGCTTTGGAACTTGCAGAAGAGGGTGTGCCGTACATGCCAACAAATTCGATCAAGCGATCTGCCAGGCGAATCACGCCGGTACTGCCTCCCGACGAAGCTCGACGACTGGCGACGCTGTACTTTCTCGACATTCTCGACAGCCCGCCGCAGGAGCAATTCGACCGGATCGCTCGAATGGCCCAGCGACTCTTCACCGTCCCGATGGCAGCGATCAGCTTCGTCGACGCTGAAAGGGACTGGTTCAAGTCCTGCATCGGACTCAACCTTCTCGAACTACCTCGTGACCTTTCCTTCGCTAGTCACACCATCTTGAGTCGGGAGACCTTCATCGTCGAGGACGCGACAGTCGACCTTCGCTTCTTCGACAACCCGCTCGTAAGGGAGTCCCCCGAGATTCGCTTCTATGCCGGCACCCCGATCAAGGCGTCCAATGGCGTCAACATCGGTGCACTCAGCATCATGGACTCGGTGCCTCGTACATTGACCGATTTCGAGCGCACCGCGCTTCGCGATCTGGCCGCTGCCGTCGAGTACGACATCGGCGCTGGCGAGCTCAAGCTCGTCGACCCGCTGACCGGTCTCATGAACTCGCGCGGGCTGAGCTTGATCGCAAGTCACATCGTGCCGCGCGTCAGCCGGGATGGTCAGGCGATGAGCATGTTGTTCATCGATGTCAAGGGCCTTGCTGGCATCAACGAGCGATTTGGGCGAGCGTCCGGCGACGCGGCGCTCTTGATGATCGCGGCCGTACTTCGAGAGACGCTCCGAGGAGCGGACATTCCTGCTCGCATGCGCGGCGACGATTTCGCGGTCCTCCTTCCTGACACCGAAGAGACCGAGCTCTCCGTGGTGATCGAACGGATAGAAAACGAATTGAAAGAGCGCATGCAGCTTCGACCGGCGCTGTTTGGCGCCACCGTCCGGATCTCTCGGGCGACAATCGACCCTTCGGCCGAAGACTTCAGCCTCGAAGGACTCATCTCTCGCGGCGCTTCGTAGAACGCGGGTACGGCGACACCGGTTGCGTTTCGAATCCTGTGCGAGGAGTCGCGGCTCGTGGGATCCGGCCCCTGGCGTCCCGCAACCGTCGATGGCAGCAACCGCCGATCTATGACCTCGTTTGGAACGGCGTGGCCGCTGAACATCGCAATTTCTGAAGCACCAATCATCGACTCGCGCCAGAGCGTCGACCATGATGGAGGTGTGAAGGTCCTGATCGCGCTTATTTTTGCAGTGTATGGGCTCGTGATCGGGTCGTTCCTCAACGTGGTCATCGACAGGGTCCCTAAGCGGGAATCAGTAGTCCGGCCTCGCTCGCGATGTCCTCAATGCGATGCCGCGATCTCGTCTCGCGACAACATCCCGCTGCTTTCCTGGCTTCTTCTGCACGGTCGCTGTCGCTCGTGTGGGCTACCTATCTCAGTGCACTATCCGTTAGTCGAAGCCGGAACCGCGATCGTATTCGGCGTCACCGCGGCCCACTTCGGCGCCGGATGGAATCTCGCGATCTACCTCGTGCTCTTCGTGGGTCTCATTCCGCTCGCAGTGATCGACGGCTACCAACGACTGCTGCCGATCCGTGTGCTGTACCCGGTACTTGCGACCACGATCGCGCTACTCCTCGCCGACACCCTTGATCACCACGATTGGCGACGGTTACTCGTCGCTGCCGCCTGTGGCGCGGTGTGGTTCGGGGCGTACTTTGTGCTCAATCTTCTTCGTCCCGACGCGCTCGGATTCGGAGACGTCCGGCTCGTCGGACTGTTGGGACTGTCTGTCGGCTGGCTAGGCGTATCCGTCGTCTTCATCGCCTTCTTCGCTTCCAACCTTCTCGGAATCGTCTGCGCGCTCGTGATGTTGGCGCTGCAAAAAGCACATCGGGACACGCCGATCCCCTACGGCGTATTCCTCGCGCTCGGCGCCGGCGTTGCGGTTCTGGTCGGCCCTTCCATCGTCAGCCACATCCCGATTCTCCAGGGCCACCGATGAGATCTCGATCGCGTACCGCGCTGCCGAGGTGGCTCTTTTACTTCGCTATCGCTGCCTCGTGGCTGCTCGGTGCGGAGATCGTCGTCCTTACTGTTGCGCGCCGATCTCTCCCAGGCCGACTTCCGACCTTCGCAGGGTGGCTGTTCGTCGCAGCAGTAGCGATGTCTGTTGCCGCAATCGCACGACTGGAGATGTCCGGGAAACACCGCACACGCACGCTGCTCGAACAGCTCGAGGAGGCTCTCAGTTCGATCACGGCACTCACGGAGACGTCACTGAACTCACTGGAGCTGTCCGAGCTGCTCGAACGCATCCTCGAACGCCTCGTAACCGTGCTCCACAGTGAAGTCGCGATCATCTTCATACTCTCGGATTCACGACGCGAGCTGCAAGCGATTGCTGCCCGCGGCATGGACGCGACGGACCTCACGATTGACCTCTCAATCGATGAGGGACTGCTCGACGATGTGTTCGTGACGGCCGCATCTGCAGCCACCACCGATGAACGCGCCCTGAGACTGCTTCGCGAACGCACCGGGCTCCCACTGCTTAGCGCCGCGGCGTGCCCGATTCTCATCGAGGGCCGTCTGATCGGTGTGTGCGCGACCGCCACGACGCTTCCGAAGCGCTTCGACGAACGAGAGCTGCATCTCATGCAACTCGTCGCCGACCGTTCAGGGCTCGGCATAGAACGAAAGCGACTCGACGAAGCCGAGCGGAGCGCACGCCTCGATGTGCAACGAAGTCAGCGATACGCGATCGTGCTGGCGTCTGCGAGCGCCGCCCTCTCGACTGCTCGCGACAATTTTCAACCGAATCTCTCGACGCTGGTCGACATTGTCGTGCCAGCCTTTAGCGACTGGTGCGCAATCGACCTACGCGACGACACTGGCAACCTCCGCCGCCTCGCGGTTCGTCACGCGACGGACCGCAGCAGCGCCGCAAGCGACGAGCTCAGACTGCGCGTACCGATGATCGACGCCATGACGACGCGAGCGGTAGAAACGGGCGCCATCCAACTTTCGGCGTCGTTCACGACACCTACGTCAATGCAGCGAGATCTCCCACCGATGCGACCGGTAATCGACCCAACTCCGTGGATCACGGTACCAATGACGATCGGCTCGGGATCGATCGGAGCGATCACGTTCGCCTTCGACGGCGGGGAACCGGCGACGAACAACGACATGGTCATCACCGCGCAGGACCTCGCACGACGCTCAGCTATTTCTATCGAGCGAGTGCTCTTCTACCGCGAGGCACAAGAGGTCGCCGAGCACTCCACCCGGGTCGCCCACCAACTCCAGGCACTTCTCGACGCTTCACTACAGCTCTCCCGACTAACCGACGACGGCGCAGTGATCGCCGCCATCGCCGAGTGCGCGCTCGCCATCTGCGACGCCAACGGCGCGCTCGTCGTCGTCACGCCAATCGGCCAGCCGCAGCTACGGGCTCTTGCACAACGCGATGAGTCGGTCCGCGTCGGCGACGGCGAGCTCACCCCGTCTACTGTCGAGCTTCCTGCCGACCTCCACATGCTCTCGGGCCCGACACGCCTCGGCGCAATGCTCGCGACGCCGATCATCGGGGTCACCGGCGAGCACCTCGGTACGCTTTCGATCTGGCACGACGACGCCAAGGAGTTCTCGAAGGAGGACGAAACGGTCCTCACGCTGCTCGCCCAGACGAGCTCGACCACACTCGCGAGCGTCGAGCTCTACCGAACGATTCAAGCAAGCGAGGCGCGGTGGCGCACGCTGATCGAGACGGCACCAATCGGCGTGATGGAGGTCGACCCACACGGGAGCGTGCGCTGGGCGAATCGCTCGGCACAGGAGATCTTCGCCAGAAGCAGCTTGCTTATCGGCCGGGACATGAGCAGCGCGACCGGCCAACGAAGCGGCGTCACCCAGCTCGAGAATCTCTGGCTTCGAGCCTCGACCGGGGCCGAAGTCCGCGACCGCGAGCTCATCGGTGTCCGAATCGGCGATGTGACACGCGACCTCCTCGTATCGGTAGTGCCACTGTTCTCCTCGGAGAACCAGGTCCAGGGCATCTTGACCCTGGTTGCTGACATCAGCGATCGGCGAAGGCTCGAGGGTGAGCTCCAGCAGGCCCAGCGGATGGAAGCGCTCGGACAGCTGGCCGGCAACGTCGCGCACGACTTCAACAATCTCTTGACACTGATATCTGGCTACACCGAGTTGATGCGTGCCCACGTCGGCAGCGACGTGCGGCTCATCGACCTGGTCGGCAATATTCAAGGCGTCACCGATCGGGCGGCGCTGCTCACCGGTCGACTGCTCACGATCAGTCGCCACCAGAGCTCTCATCCGCGAACGCTCAGTCCTGCGACCGCGCTCCGATCGATGCGGGAGGTGCTCGGAAAAATTCTCGGCAGTGGGATCCAAATCGCCTACGAGTTCACCGACGAGGACGGCCACGTATCGATAGATCCGGGCTACTTCGACCAGATCATCTTGAATCTCGCCGTCAACGCGCGAGACGCGATGCCAAATGGAGGGACCTTCAGCATTCTGTTGGACAAGGAGCGAATCGGCCCAACCGATACTGCACGGCTTGGGGTACGGCGCGGCGAAAGTATCGAGCTCGTGATCAGCGATACCGGGACCGGCATGGACGCCGAGACACTGGCCCGCTGTTTCGAACCGTTCTTCACCACCAAGGAGGCATCAAAAGGCACCGGACTCGGCCTGGCGGCAGTTCGCGGTGTCGTCGTTGAGTCGGGTGGGACAATCCAGGTGCGAAGCGTGCCGGGCATCGGCACGTCATTCACCATTCACCTCCCATCCGTCGGCGCACCGATCGAGGAGCTTCCAGTCGCGCGAAAAGACGACAAGAAGATCAGTCACTCACACTTTTCGATCCTCATCGCTGAGGATGACGACACGCTTCGATCCATGATCGAAAAGGTGCTGACGCTCGCCGGCTACCAGGTAGTGGGTGCTCCAGCGGGAGATCTCGCCTTCGAGCTCGCCAAGTCACACGCCGGCACGATCGACTTGTTGATCACCGACGTCACGATGCCGGGTATGACCGGTCCCGAGCTGGCCAAAGCGGTGACGAAACAGTCCCCAGATACCGCTGTGCTCTTCATCTCGACCGATCCGGCGGGCGTATCAATGGTGGACCTGAACGGGCGCGAGACCTCGTTCATGGCAAAGCCGTTTCGGCCAAGTGAGCTCGTCGATCGAGTCGAGTCCATACTCGGCGTGCCCGACCCAGTGGTCGCGTCGAAGACGGAGTGAACTGAGCGATGCTCGGTTCGGCTCGTCTGGTTAGTCGTCGGGGTTGAATCCCTTGTTGGAGAGACGCTCACGAGCAACTTTCAGCTCATCCTCGGAGTAGAGCTCCCGGAACTCCGGTCGAAGCACGATTGCCTCGACACTGATCTCGAGACGGCCCATCTCCCAAAGCCGCGTGAAGCTCCCGCTGGCGAACTTGCTCTTCAAGTGACGGTGAGTCATTGCGACCGCGCCATACTCGTCGAGACCTTCCCGGTCTCCAAAGCCCATGTGACCGAGCGTCTCATACGTTTCGTTTACCGTTCGGCGAAGGCGTCGTAGCAGCTCAGCGTCGCTCGGCTCGCTCGGCGTAGGACTCACAACTTCACTCATCGGCGTGCTACCCATCTCCGCTTATCGTGAGGTCCGAGGACCGGTTGTCCGACTTGGATCCTATTCCTCTCGATCGAACGCGACGCGGCACAGCCCATCGCTTACGGACCACTCCGCCACACCCGCAAGCCGGCGCGTGGTGTTACTGACCCGTCACGCGCCGATCCACCTGCCCACTCCATTCCGACGCTTGAATCGGTTCGAAGCGATACCCAACGCCCCGAACCGTGCTGATGCGCTTCGGATTGTCCGGATCTTCCTCGATCTTTCTGCGGACTCGTCGGATGTGCTCGGTGACGGTTGCCTCGTCTTGCCACTCCCCCGAGGATCCCCAAACCGACTCAAGCAGCTGTTGGCGGCTAAAGACTCGGCGAGGCGAGGCGGCCAGGAACACAAGAAGGTCGAACTCCTTGGCGGTGAACGCAATCTGCGTGCCGTGCAACGTCACCTCGCGCGAGCTCACGTCGATTGCGAAGTCCCCGAGATCCATGA
>Ga0208357_1000423_pt1 | contig 34400 bp, 21 predicted proteins | sample NGESurdeep092012_6_FD_184487 | JGI IMG/M metagenome (GOLD analysis project Ga0208357, IMG submission 184487) | Arctic peat soil microbial communities from Barrow, Alaska - NGEE Surface sample F52-2 deep-092012 (SPAdes) | ecosystem: Environmental > Terrestrial > Soil > Wetlands > Peat ...
CACAGAATTTCGATTTATTCACCTCACCTCCAGAGCCGTAAGAGGGCTTCGCCCGATGTCTTCCAACCCACCTTCTCGGAAGGTGGTGGTTGAGTGTAAATTAAATTTTTCTAAATAAATATTGCCTTTGAGTAGAGCTTTTCTTTAGCCAAAAAATTTGAAAAATGGGAAATCAAACTTCATGACTCTGTTATTTCAATGCTTTAGTTTGGGGCAAACACTAAAATAATGAGTACTTTTATTTTTCATTTTTAAAACCTGATAAATATGTTTGATGAAATCCTCAATTTAGTAAAAGAACATCTGGACAATAATCCTGCGATATCTTCAGCTATTCCGGCTGGCCAGGCGGATGCAGTGCACAATGAAATCGCAACTCATTTAGCCAATAGTCTAAATAGCCAGCCCACACCTGCAGCAGAAGGTGGAGGATTAGAAGGCATACTCTCTAAAGTAGAAAGTAGTATCGCGTCCGGGGGCACATTTACAAGCGCTATCGAAGGTGGTTTGGTAAATAGTCTTGCTACTAAATTTGGATTGCCACCGTCAATTACTGGTGCTATTGCAGGAGCACTTCCTGGGATATTACAAAAGTATGCTGCTAATAAAGTGCAGGGAAATACGCCTTCATAACTCTATCCGGGACTTGAAAAGAATTTAATAACCTGCTATGAAATTTATAAAGAAAAATGAAATTACATTATAAATAAAATTTTTGATTCGTTGCGATTGTTGAAGTATTAGTTACAACAACCCGCTCATCGCAAAGTAAAACATCAGATAATCATACAAAATCATTAAATAAGAAATTAACATGGAAAACACCACAGGTACTACGATTACATTAGGAGGAAATCCAATTCATACAGTAGGAAAATTACCTTCAGTAGGTACTCAAATTAAAAACTTCACTTTAACTGGTACAGACCTTAATGAAAAAACGTTATCAGACTTTAAAGGGAAATATATTGTAATGAATATTTTTCCCAGTGTAAACACAGGTGTATGTGCAAAATCAGTAAGAAAATTTAATGAAGATGCAGCAAGTTTAAAAAATACTACGGTGCTTTGTATTTCTAAAGACCTTCCTTTTGCACAAAAAGCATTTTGCGGCGCTGAAGGAATTAAAAATGTGGAAATGCTTTCTGATTTCAGAAATGACTTTGGGAAAAGTTACGGAGTACAAATGGCAGATGGTCCAATGAGAGGATTACTGAGTCGTGCAGTTATTATAGTAAGTCCTGAAGGTAAAATAGTATATGAGCAACAAGTGCCTGAAATAGGCCAGGAGCCTGATTATGCATCAGCCATAGCTGCGATCAAATAAAGTGTACTGAACCTACAATAAACATAAAGCAAACGCCTACCTGACCGAGCTATTTAGGGGTAACAAATATTCTGAATTCCAGGTCTTCTAACTTCCACATTAGAAATAAGAAAACGGTAACACAGTAAAAAAACAAATCCTGAAGATTACTGTTTTGTTATTTGTTTTTAGATTTTACATCATTTCAATAAAAAAGCCCTTCGCATTTGCAAAGGGCCTAATTATTAATTAAAATTATTTTTTAAAATTTTAAAGCTCTCTTTTCTTTTATTTGTTTACGCTTTCTTTATTGTTTTTTAACGCATCAAAAGCTGTCGCGGTTAATACTTCGCCAGTAAGTTTTACAAATTTTACATCATCTGCTCCGGCAAATTTCACAGTGAGGGTTTTATCAATGTGACCAACAGCTGCGGCATTATAGGTAGCTTTAATTGTTCCGGTTTTACCAGGAGCAATGGGTGTTTTTGTGTAATCAGATACAGTGCAACCGCATGATGGAGTGGCCTGTTCAATTAGTAATGGATCTGTGCCAATGTTAGTAACTGTAATAGTTGCAGTAGCGGGTACATTCTGTTTTATTTTCCCAAAATCATACGTTTCAACATTCAGCTTCGCAATATCATCTACTTTTTTTTGGGCAAATAATGAAGTTGATGTGAAAACAAGAGCCGCTAATAGTAATTTTTTCATGATTTGTTTGTGTTTAAGGTTTTATTGTTCGTTTTTTAGGTCGTTTAAAGAAGTATTTACAGGGGCCGAAGTTACAGGAGTTTTCCAAACTTCCCCTTTTATAATTATTTGTTTGCTTTGATTGCCATTGTAAATAACAGTAACTAGTTTTGTAAAAGGTCCTTCATTGGCGGCATTATAACCTACCTTAATAATGGCAGAAGCACCTACTCCTACTGTATCTCTGCTCCATTCGGGAGTAGTGCATCCACAACTTGCTCTTACATTATCAAGTGCTAAAGGAATATTTCCGGAATTGGTAAATTGAAAATTGTGAGTTACCGGTTTCCCTTGAGGTATTTTCCCAAAATCATATTCAGTTTCTTTTAAACTAAGGTTTTCTGTGGGGGCTACAGTTGCATTAGTTTCTGAAACTGAAGAATTACTTAAGGCATTATTAGTCTTTTTGCTTACTTTAGTAACGCTCGATTGGGCAGCAGCAAATAAAGAAAATGAAATACAAAAAAGAAAGGTAAATAATTTTTTCATGTTTATATTTTAGCGATATCAAAGATAATAAAACGCAGTATATGGTTGCAAATTGTGAAAGCCTTTTGAGTTTTTTAACATTCATCAATCATTATTAATATTTTTGCCTAATATGGAAACCAATCAAATCAGCGAAGAAAACCTTTTAGATAATCTTTCTTTTGAAAAATTCAGGCAGGAAGTTTTAAAAGATTACAAACTGGTGTGTGAGAGCCGTGAAACGAGTTTATTAAGCAGGAAAGAAGTACTCACCGGAAAGGCAAAGTTTGGAATTTTTGGAGATGGAAAAGAAGTTCCCCAGGCAGCTATGGCAAAATTTTTTCAGCCGGGAGATTTTCGTGCAGGGTATTACAGGGATCAAACGTGGATGTTTGCCAGCGGAATGGCAACAATAGAACAATTCTTTGCTCAGCTTTATTCTGATCCGGATATAAAAAATGAACCTTTCAGTGCCGGAAGGCAGATGAACTCACATTTTGCAACTTCCTTTGTTGATGAAGATGGAAACTGGCTTGACCTGGCTCATAAAAAAAATATTTCTTCGGATATGGCGCCTACTTCGTCACAAATGCCAAGAGCGCTCGGACTGGCTTTTGCATCTAAAGTTTTTAGAGAAGTGGATGCATTACATGAGTTTGTCAACTTAAGTGATAACGGAAATGAAATTTGCTTTTGTACGATTGGGGATTCTGCTACTTCAGAAGGACAATTTTGGGAAGCCATGAATGCTGCCGGGGTATTGCAGATCCCTCTTGCGGTTTTTGTATGGGATGATGGATATGGTATTTCGGTTCCAAAAAAATACCAAACCACCAAATCGTCTATTTCTGAGGCTATGGGCGGGTTGCAGAAAGAAGAAGGTACCAATGGAATCAATATTTATAAATTAAAAGGATGGGATTATGCAGGAATGTGTGAGATTTTGGAGGGAGCAATTAAAAATATCAGGGAAACCCATACGCCGGCATTATTTCATGTGGAAGAATTGACGCAGCCGCAAGGGCATTCTACTTCGGGTAGCCATGAGCGTTATAAAAGCGCAGCCAGGCTTGCTTGGGAAAGAGAATGGGATGGTAAAAAACAAATGCGCGACTGGATTATAGCCAATTCGCTGGCTGATGATAATGAACTTAGCGATATTGAGAACGCTGCTAAATTATTTGTAAAACAATGCCGCCAAAATGCCTGGGAAAAATACGTGACCCCAATAAAAAAACAGGTAAAGGAAACGATTGGTCTTTTGCAAAAATATGTTTCAACTAACAAAAACTGTGAAGTTGACAGCCTGGTAAAAGAATTATTGTCATTGCATGAGCCGTTACGAAGAGATGTAATGAAAGCTTTGGCGTCTGTGATCAATCTTTCTTCTCCAGGAGATTCCATAAATGAAATAAAAGATTATTATGAAAAATTAGCCCTCGAAAATAATAAATTGTTCAATAGTAAGCTGTATAACGAAGGGCCGAAATCGGCTTTAAAAGTAAATTCAGTTGCTGTAGAATATTCTCATGATGCAGAAATGGTAAATGGGTTTGGCATATTGAACAGGTATTTTGATGAATTATTTGCACATAATAAAAAAGTAATCGCATTCGGTGAGGATCTGGGACATATTGGCGATGTAAACCAGGGATTCAGCGGCCTTCAGGAAAAATATGGGAAAGAAAGAATTTTTGATACCGGTATCCGGGAACTTACAATTATGGGGCAGGGGATAGGGCTGGCTTTACGTGGGTTGCGGCCCATTGCAGAAATTCAATATCTTGATTATTTGCTTTTTGCAATTGAGACTCTGAGCGATGATGTTTGCACCACTCACTTTCGTACTGCCGGGCAACAAAGTGTTCCTTTAATTGTTCGCACTCGAGGACACCGGCTCGAAGGAATATGGCATAGTGGTTCACCTATGGGAATGATTATAAATTCACTTAGAGGAATGTATGTATGCGTGCCAAGAAATATGACCCAGGCTGCCGGAATGTATAATACATTGCTGGAAAGTAACGATCCTGCATTGGTGATTGAATGCCTGAATGGATACCGGATAAAAGAAAAATTGCCTTCTAATTTAATCGAGTATAGGGTGCCGTTAGGAATACCTGAAATTGTAAAAGAAGGGAAAGATGTTACAATTGTTTCTTATGGATCTATACTTCGCATTATTGAGGAAGCCACGCAATTTCTTGATAAAATAAATATTAGCTGCGAAGTAATAGATGTTCAAACTCTTTTGCCATTTGATGTTCATCATTCTATTCTTGAATCTTTAAAGAAAACCAATCGTATTTTATTTATAGATGAAGATGTTCCGGGAGGCGCTTCGGCTTTTATGTTTAATAAAGTGATGGAAGAACAAGGCGGCTATCGCTGGCTTGATGTATCGCCACGTACCCTTACGGCTTCCAATCACCGTCCTTCTTATGGAAGCGATGGCGATTATTTCAGTAAACCAAATGTAGAAGATATCATAAAAATTGTAAAGGAAATGATGGCTGAATAATCTGTTCATTCATTAAAATAATCCCCGTTATTTAAAAAAAATGCTCACAAATACAGAAAGACAATTTATAGATCACTGGCGTGATCAGAAAAGCGGACCAAGATGGAAATATTATTTATTATTTACGATGGCGTGGTCCATAGTTTCTTTTCTTGTTATTTTTTTTCTTACAAAATTATTTACTCCATTCTGGCAAACCGGGGGTCCTAACTTTATTTATATTTTAATTATTATTGCTTTACTAATCGGTTTTTTTGCTACTCATTTTAGTTATGCAATCAATGAAAAAAAATATCATAAAATAATTGAAAGAGAGAAAAGAAAGATGAATTAATATTAATCAGATTTGCCGGCTTTTTTTGCAATATCTTTTATAATTTTTTTGGCATGTTCTCTCGAGTTTTCTATAAATAGTAAATGAGTATTCATGCCACCACAAATCACGCCGGCAAGATAGATTCCCTTTACATTGGTTTCATAATTTATTTCATTATAAGTGGGCTTGCACACTTCGTCATCTGATATCCGGATTCCCAATTGCCGTAGGAATTGAAGATTAGGCTGATATCCCGTCATTGCGATTATCCAATCATTTGTAACGGTAACAATTCCTTCCGGAGTGGAAATGTCTACTTCGTGCTCTCTTATTTCTTTTATTACCGAATTAAAATAAGCTGTGATAGAGCCTTCTTGGATTCGGTTTTCAATATCTGGTTTTACCCAATATTTTACACGGTCGCTTATCTTATCACCACGGATCACCATGGTTACAGTAGCGCCTTTGCGCCAGGTTTCTAATGCAGCGTCAATAGCAGAGTTTGCTGCACCCACAACCAATACATTTTGAAAAGCATAAAAGTGCGGATCATCATAATAGTGTTTTACTTTAGGTAAATTTTCACCAGGCACGTTAAGAAGAAAAGGTATGTCGTAAAAACCGGTAGCAACAATAATATTTAATGTTTCGTACGATGATTTTGAAGTAGTTATTTTAAAGATTTTTCTGGTTTTTTTTACTCCTGTTACTTTTTCAAATAAATGAACATTGAGGTTAAATGAAGTAACAATTCTGCGGTAATATTCTAATGCTTCGTTCCTTGTAGGTTTATTATTATTGCTTACAAAAGGAACATTTCCAATTTCAAGGCGCTCGCTTGTGCTGAAAAAGGTCATGTTTACCGGATAATTGTATAATGAATTTACCAATACTCCTTTTTCGATAATGAGGTATTGTAAACCTGCTTTTTTGGCCTGGATGCCACATGCCAAACCAATAGGGCCGCCGCCAATGATGATTACATCGTAAATATTTTTTTTCATTGTGTGCGAAGTTAGTTCATAGTTAACTTTTGGAAAGTTATTAAACCGTCTTTTAAGTAAAGACTCCTAAAAAATATTTCTAAAAGTTTACAATGCGAATCAGTAAACAAACTTTTAATTCATATTTCTATTTATAAAAATCAAGGATTAATTGATTTTTGGAAATTTATTAAATCTTCTTTTAAACGAATCCTCCAAAAAAGCTTTCCATAAGTTTACATCACTAAACAGTAAACAAACTTTTTTTGAAGATTTGTATTTCGTATAAATAACAAAGCCACTATTTGAAAGCGGCCATGTTTAATAAATCAACTAAAGAATAATCATCGCATAAAATACATTTTGCCGTAGCCTTTCGTGAAATATTGATCGGTATTATCACCACTATCAGTAAACTTGCCCAATGCTTTTCCATTCAAATTAGTAAGTACCCTGTATAAATAAACTCCATTAGCTACCTTTTGGCCAAACATATCAGTTCCATCCCATTTGAAATCGGTAATATTCCTTCCTACATGCAATGGCCCCAATTCATCTTCAGTAATTTCCCTGATTATTTTTCCCGTTATAGTTAATATCTGGATTCGAATATTCTGTGGAACCACCGAGCCGGTTATAGTAAACACAAAAGCCGTAGAAGTAGTAAAAGGATTGGGATAATTCATCATATTGGAAATCATGGCTTTGCTGATAACTCTAAAATCAATTTCATAATTCAAAGCTCCTGCGGGATTACCTGAAACATCTTTACCTGAAACAATAAGTTCATAATCATCATCGTCTCCCATAAATACCGGCGTAAGATCAATAGTGGCCGTGTTTTGCCCCGAAGCTAAATTAGCGGGAGTAAATTTCATCGTGTCATTATCAAAATGATAAGTTCTTAAAGATCCATCCGGATTCCTGATTTGCACATTTAATAGAGAAGTATCATTTAATGCAAGGGACATATTTTCATCTTTTAATTTCACTATTATGTGTGGACGCGCGGAAACAATATCTTTATTTAAAATATGTACACCATCAAAAGTAACATCCAATAATGGATTGTATTTATCCGATTTTACATAAAAATTAGTGTATAAGAAATTATTAAAAAGGTATTGTTCCGGCTGGGCATAGTTAGGATTGAAATCTACATAAATTGTGTTTTGACCGGGATAATTTTTAGTGATTATATCATATTTAATAGTAAGGGTGTCGCCTGATACTAATGGTTTTTGCTTTGGAATAGAAATGATGTGTGTAACATTGTTATTGTCAATAATAAGTAATTCCACTTTTAAACTATCAAAAGCATGAATACTGATATTCTTGAACGAGATTCCAAAATGTAAGGTATCACCATTTTGTAAAGTATCTTTTGATGAAAAATAAATATTGGGCGAAATCGCACCTTCAGGGGGCATCACGTAATTTAATCTCCAATAAGTAAGCTGGTAGGGTGTAAGGGTGACACTATCAACATTCCTCATTTTTAATTGTATATAAGGGTATTTAGAAGCACTTACAGATGAAATGTCAACATCCTGTTGCGTTTTATTTAAATTAAAAAGCGGAGTACTATTGCCCGATGTATCTACCCCAATAATTTGCACGGAAGGATTGTCCGCAGAATTAGTTTCGAGGCTTGTACCTCTCCAGTGCATTTCTTGCCAGGAAGAGGCGGGTCCAAATACAGGAGAAGTAATGTAACCAAGCGTATCGGGTGTTACGAAATTTGCTTTAAGATCTACCTGGTCCGAAATTCCCTGGGTAAATGCAAAAACAGGTGTAAAGCCAGTGTTATTTTTTTGGAAAATAAAACTAAAGGCACGTGGACGATTAAAAGAATCTATTAAAACAAAACCATCGGTTTTTAACCTGTTATAAAGTGAATTGCCCGGGCCAAAAGCCGATGTATCCGCTTCCCAGGTATTTGCAAAAATATCACTGGCCGAATCAGGCCCTGTTATGTTCCTTACCATCACAATGTAATTATCCGGGATAGAATCAAGAAAACGCATAGCAGATAATCTGTCACTTTGAGCTGTAGTGTTAAATGCGAAATTTGCTGCCCTGGTAGAAGCACATGCCGGATTAAGACCGATGCCTGTATTGATCCATGGTTGCAGGGTCAATGGATTTATCACATTGAAAATGATATTATTTGTAGCAGTACAAATACCTGTGGAAAAATTATAGTTATTAACTCCGGCGTAACAATCAGAAGCTGTAGCGCCGCCCGTTGGAAAAACGGTATTTCTTAATTCAAGGTAATTAAGTACTGTTGAAAATTTCCACAACCTTGTTGCACTGTCAAGCTTAATATCCAGAGTATCAGATGCTAATTGTTGATAATAGTGCGATTGATTAATACCTTCAGAGCCACCCGCCAAATAAATAAATGAAGAGCTGTTCCAATGATAATCGGCAGGTAAGCCTGAAACAGGTTTTACAGCTACACGCCAATAATAAACCGTATTATTGGTATAAGTAAGTCCTGGATCAAATTCCAAAATGCCACCTCCCTGGGTGAGAGTTCGGGTAACCATAAGCGAAGAATTAAATAATGCAGTAGTGTCAATTTCCATTAAATAATCGGCTGGTGCACTCAGAGGATTAGAAGTAGATGCGTACAGTTTTTGATTGGCCACATTTATAATTGCATAATTACCAGGAAAACTTGGCGTTGCTTCATCTTCATAAATATAAAACTGGACAGTGGTGCTATTATTGCTTTCCGACAATTCACTTATTTCATTATCAGCATCAATGGTTACGGTTATTTTATTAAGCCCCTTATCCCTGGTGGAAATAATGGGCACATTAATATTGAGGGAATCGGAATAATACGGCGCTAATATTCTTTTTCTTAAAATAATAGCTGTACTGCCATTTGGATAAGTTCGCGATACTTGAAAAGTGATAGAATCATTAATGGCTCTGCCTATATTGTATGTGATAGCTTTTACTGAAAAGCTGTTAGCCGACACAGAAATAAATTGCGGGTTAATGAATACATTCTGGCTTTCCATCACATAATCAGGCTTTGCCTGTGGGTTTATTGTAAGTGCAGGATCTCCATGAAGCGCCAATTCTTCCAGGTGTACTCTTGTAAAAAAATCTATAGATGGATTAGCACCTCCCAGGTTACTTATGGTGTTTTGCATGTCGTTACCGATAGATTTTCCATAATTAATACTACTTAACTGTTGATACATCTGCATATCATAGTTATTGAGATAAGGTGGAATACCCAGGTAGGTATCTGCCAGGAAGCCTATACTTCCCCTCTCTTTGGCTAAAACAAAATTCTCGGAAATGGTTAAACTGTTTTGAGTAGCCCTTAGAGTGTCGTAATTATAATTATTCCCGGCAGTACATCCGCTTACCAAAAATAGTGGGTAACGTCCTTGGTTTGAATATTCTGATGGATCATTTAAATTGTAAGCTAAAACCGTAGCAGAGGAGTGTCCAAAATATCCAAGAATACTTATTCCACTATTAAATAGTTGAGTGATCCTTTGTCCCGAATATAGCTGAACCTGAGCGCTTGACTCTTTTGTAAATGTTTCTACATTTGCCCCAAAAAGAGTATCTTGAATAATGCCTTTGTATAAATCCATGTAGTAGCCAAAGAGTGCATTATCCGAACTGTCAGCACCCCCCACAACATTGACCACTTTTTTCATCCACAATTTATTAGCTAAGGTTTGTGTGGTGGAAGCCTCTGACTGCTCGTATTCTTTTATTTTCTGAAGATAATTTCCTACTTCATCTCCGGAAATGACAGAAAGCCTGCCGATAGGAACACTGGGCACAATACTTCCATAAGGCGACGATAGTAACACATCGGATGCCGGAGCGCCAAAGGTAGGTACCAAATTCAATTTATCTGCATACTGGCTCGTTTGATTGACTGTGTATAGATCATATTCAATTCCCTTTCCAATTATAAAAACATATTTAGGAGTTACAGAAAAAGTTTGTACTGCATATTGAATAAAATCTTTAATGGACGAAGGATGTTTTTTGATTCCATAAGCAAACTGGTCCTCAAGTTCATTTATGTCAATCACTTTGGTATTAAAACTTCCGCCGGCAGAAGAACTTCTGTATTGTTGGTAAAGAGCAACATTATTATCTCCCGTACTACTGGTATAAAGAAGAGGATTGCTGATGATGAGATAATTTCCCTGGTTAGAAGGGACTGCAAAATTTACAAAATTTCTTGTTATAAATGATGAAACGTTTTTTACATAAGAAGGGTCCTCACTGGAAAGCTTGAATTTTCTGAGTGTAATAGCAGATGGCGGCAATACGAACTTTACCTGGCCTGGAGTGCTTATGTCTCCCATATATCTTTTTTGAGAAGTGATATCAAATAAAACGGGTGGGGTACTTCCATAATTAAAATTATTAATAACCAGGTAATTCCCAATGTTTGTGGCTGGCAATTGAAAATAGAATTCTGGTTGATTATTAAAATTAAAAGTACTTGGATAGGTTATTTCATCATAAGCAAGATCATACCTATCTAATGCAACTTCAGAAGTGTCTGCAAATATGATCTGTAAATTATTTGGATCCTGAAATGTACTGAGTGGAATATTAGAGATTGTTTTTTTTAAATATGTAAAATAAGGCATTGATTCATAATCAACTACCGTATTGTAAATACTTACATTTATTTTTCTGTCATTAAGAGCATTCCCCGTTACTGCAAATTTTAAAGTTGCGTTGGGACCATTACTATAAAGATTGATATTAGTGAAACCGGCCGATAATACGCGACCGGGCGATATATCAAAACTTGTCCATCCTTCGCCAATATCATATGAAGAGGAATATATATAACTACCTACATAAGCAAAATACCCAGGATTAAGCTGGTCTCTGAAATAATTTGTCTTTACATTCATAAAATAAGGTTCCGGAGTCAATGTAGTGCCAGCTACATTATTGGAATCATTAACATACCTTAAATTATTTCCCGTTGGATTTACTGTTAAAAAAAAGGACGCTGTATCTGTTTGTAAACTATAATGGTCAGAAAGTTGATAATCCGCTACCCTGTATAATTTGGTATCCGGCTTCCCGTCATTCATTTCCCCCCAGAATTCTATATATCCTCCTGCGGGCAAAGGCCCTGTAGGCGTGTTGGTGTATAAAGTAACTTCTTGTCCGTTTCTCCAAAGTTGAAATTGCTCAGCAGGAATATTTCCGAGACCTAAACTGTTAAGTGTAGATTGGGTAATATGGTAAAGCCCGCTGATACCTACTTTGAATTTATAATAGGTCTTGCTGTAATCAATCCAACTATTGGAATAGGTTTGGGCACTACCTATTGCTGAAAGAAAAGTAAAAAATATGACTAATAATTTTTTCATAATGGAATATTACTTTTTACTTACTTTTTTATTTTTTACCAAATCAATTTTTAACGAAAAAACATTCGTGTATAAGGGATTCGATTGGTTGGCAAGATTGGTAAACGCGTAATCTATGCTTACATTATTTATTTTGAAACCGGCACCAAGGCTTGGCTGATAGATCCATACTTTTTTTTGATTGGTGGTGTCGCCATCAGCTAAAGCTCTTTGAAAATTTGAAATCCCTGCACGTACAAAAAATACTTTTTTTATAGATGCTTCTATGCCTGCATGCGGGTCCACACTTACTGTGTTGCTACCAATAACAGTATTTCTTTCTCCATCAAATGTAAGATCAAAATCTGCTTCTGTAAGTAGATTTACAGAGGATCCTAACCTGAAATTATAAGAGGTGCCCACCGTAAGGTGTGGCGCAGTAAGTTCAGTAGATTTCACAGGTATTTCATTTTCAGTTAGATACAGAACCTGCTGTTCTTCTTGTGTAAAATGAAATGACCATGCATTAAATGTGGTCGTAACGTCTTTAGCCACAATCCCGAGGCTCCACCTGTCTTTTTGCAATTTAAAAGCAGCATCAAAACCGAACCCCCATGCAGTCGCAAATTGCCCTACTTTTCTATAAATAATTTTTGCATTAGCGCCAAAACTGGTTTTGAAATCGTCATCATCTTTTATTTTTTGGGCAAAAGAAAAAAGGAACGCATAATCTGCAGAAGAAAATGTAGTGATGTTCCCATAATTGATGCTTCCATCAGGCTCTACCAGGAAAAGTGTATTTGGAATATCATCTACTGCAAAACGTAAAGCGGTTAATCCCAGCACTCTTTTATTATCATCCACAGGAATGGCCACGCTGGCAAAATCATATATACCAATATTATCAAAATAACTTGCATGCATTATATTTACAGAGGGATTATTTTGTACTCCTACAAGTGCTGCAGGGTTCCAGTATCCGGCAGTACCATCAGATACAGAAGCTGCTTGTGAGGATCCCATACCCAGCCCTCGTGCTCCCGCACCTATATTTAAAAATTCGTTTGAGTATTTCAAAAATTGAGAAGATGCAAATACAGGCATTAATAATAGTATTACTAATTTGAAAATTAAGGGAATTCTCATAAGGGATGTTCTGTTATTTGAACGATTCGAAGTGTAAATCCGGCAAATTACAACGAATAATACTATAGTTATATTGTACTTTTCGGGTTCAATTTGAGATAAAATTAAGAAAAACTTACCCGAAATTACAAATGATTTTTTTTGAAATTATTTTTTAATCATGCCGTCTTTATTGGCGTTTAACAACAACTACTCTATCAATTGACAATTTCACCTTTAAAACAGGTTGTTATTTATCAAAGTAGCATTTTTGAATTTGTAAAATTGCTGTCATAAATAAAAAGGGACAAAAATCAATGATGAGAATCTGTTGTTTATTTTTGCAACTTATTTTTTAAATAATATTATGAAAAATGTAATAACAGAATTAAAATGGCGAGGCCTTATTCAGGATATAATTCCCGGCACAGAAGAGCAACTTTTAAAAGAACTTACCTCAGCTTATGTAGGCTTCGATCCTACTGCAGACAGCCTTCACATAGGCAGCCTGATTCCGATTATTGTCTTGGTGCATTTGCAAAAATATGGACACAAGCCAATAGCATTAGTTGGTGGTGCTACAGGTATGGTAGGAGATCCTTCCGGAAAAAGTGAAGAAAGAAATTTACTGAGTAAAGAAATTCTGGATAAAAATGTGGCCGCAGTAAAGCAACAATTATCAAGGTTTCTTGATTTTAATTCTGATAAATCCAATGCTGCTGAAATGGTAAATAATTACGATTGGTTCAGCGGCATTTCATTTCTTGAATTCATTCGTGATGTAGGTAAGCATATTTCGGTTAATTATATGATGGCAAAGGATAGCGTAAAAAAACGACTTGAAGGCGAAAATGGAATGAGCTTTACAGAATTCACTTACCAACTGGTACAGGGGTATGATTTTTACTGGCTTTACAAAAATAAAAACTGTAAACTTCAATTTGGTGGGAGCGATCAATGGGGAAATATTGTAACCGGTACAGAATTGATAAGAAGAAAATCCGGTGGTGAAGCATTTGCATTTACCTGTCCGTTGCTAACTAAATCAGATGGCAGCAAATTTGGCAAAAGTGAAAAAGGAAATATCTGGTTAGGTGCAGAAAAAACCTCGCCTTATACTTTTTATCAATTTTGGTTGAACACTGCTGATGCCGATGCAGAAAGATTTTTGAAAGTATTTACTTTTTTATCGGAAAAAGAAATTAATGATTTGGTTCAACAGCATAATGGAAATGAGCACCAGCGGATACTTCAGAAAAAATTAGCTGAGGAACTTACCTGCTTTGTTCATTCAAAAAGCAATTATGAATTTGCAGTAAAAGCCTCATCTGTTTTATTTAGTAACGATACTGCACAAACGCTGAAGGATCTAAATGAAGAGCAATTGTTGCAGGTGATGGAAGGCGTACCAACCGTGGAGATAGAAAAAGACAAATTAAGAGATTTGGATCTTGTTACTTTATTAACAGAGACAAAGATCTTGCCCAGTAAAGGCGAAGCAAAAAAAATGCTTGCCGGTGGCGGAATACTTATCAATAAAGAAAAAATAAATTCTGTTGATGAAAAAATAAGTGTTGATCATCTTTTGAATGATAAATATTTATTGATACAAAAAGGAAAGAAGAATTATTATTTACTGAAAGCCTTGTAAATAAAAAGCCGGATTATATGTATTGTTTATTTTGCTCAGCTTGGGAATTTCCAATTTTTTATAAATACTCAGGCGATTTATTTTATCTATCGCATTTCGATTTTCAGTAAACTCATAAATACCAAGAATTCTTATTCTGCTTTTTGCATTTCACATTTTTAATCTGACAAAGGCTTCCATAGCTGCATATTTTGTTAGCCCCAGGCTGGCGTACATTTCAGCGGTATTAGCATTTCTTTCTTCGGCTCTTTGCCAAAACTCTCTTTCATCGCTTCCCTGGAAGGGAACAGAATCTTTCTGCGATTGATGTATAAAAATGCCATACCGTTTTTTCCTAACCTGCTCAGGACTCATAGGTACAGCCATTTCAATTTCGCTGATATCCCATTCTTCCCAGGCGCCTTTATAGAGCCAGATATAACAATCTTTCAGCCATTCATTATCTTTTCCTTTTTTGATTTCATCAAGAGCTGCAAGAATAATGTCAAGACAAACTTTATGAGTACCATGTGGGTCTGCAAGATCGCCGGCACAAAATATTTGGTGAGGTTTTATCTTACGCATAAGCTTCACAGTTATGTCGACATCTTCTTTGCCCATGGGATTCTTTTCGATAGTTCCTGTTTCATAAAAAGGGAGATTCATAAAATGGATCTGGTCATCATTTAATCCTACGTACTTGCAGGTGGCACGTGCTTCGCAGCGGCGAATTAATCCTTTTATTTCCCTTATTTCGGCACTGTCTTGTTCAGTGGATCTTTTATCTTTCAGGAATTTGGAAGAAGTTTCAAAAACTTTTTTGCTAATCGTATCGTCTATATGAAATATTTTTTCGAAGCCCACTGCAAAATCTAAAAAACGGGTTACAAATTCATCAGTAACCGCAATATTTCCGCTGGTTTGATAGGCTATGTTAACATCATGACCCTGGTCGTGCAACCGCATAAAAGTGCCACCCATACTGATAATGTCATCATCGGGGTGAGGAGAAAAAATAATGACTCGTTTAGGGTAAGGTTCACTTCTTTCAGGATGATTTGGCATTATTGAATTGGGTTTTCCACCTGGCCATCCGGTGATAGAATCGCGGAGCATATAATATACTTCAAGATTTATATCATAGGCATTTCCTTTTTCTACCAACAGATCGCTTAATCCGAATTCATTATAATCGTGATCGGTAAGGCTTAAAACCGGTTTGTTTAGTTGCATCGCCATATTGATAACGGCTCTTTTAATAATTTTTGGAGTCCATTCACATTCGCCGGTAAGCCATGGAGATTTGAATCTTGTTAATTCAGAAGCTGCTTCTTTGTCTAAAACAAAAGTGCAATTATCGTGGTGCTGTAAAAGCGACGCGGGGATTTCTTCTGTGGGCTTGCCTTCCACTGCTTTTTGAATTACAGGGGCTTTAGTTTTCCCCCAGGCCATTAAAATGATTCGGCTGGATTTCATTATAGTACTGATTCCCATACTGATGGCCATTCGGGGCACTTCAGACATATTTCCGAACTCCTGCGAATTGGCGATTCTTGTAGAATTGTCTAATGCAATCAATCTTGTTTTTGAATACATTGGAGATCCTGGTTCATTAAATCCGATATGTCCATTAATACCAATACCTAATATCTGTAGATCTATTCCACCTGCCTCTTCGATTTTTTTTTCATAATCGGCGCAATGTTCTTTGATTTTATCTTTTGGGATCATTCCATTGGGCAGAAAATAATTTTGAGGATCAATATCAGTTTGTTCAAATAAATATTTCCGCATAAAGTAATGATAACTGTTAAGCGCATCTGCTTCCATGGGGTAATATTGATCCAGGTTGAAGGTGATCACATTTTTGAAACTCAATCCTTCTTCATTGTGCATACGAACCAGTTCAGCATATAATGATTTTGGTGTAGAACCAGTTGCAAGGCCTATTACAGCTTTTTTCCCTTGTGAATTTTTTTCTCTTATGAGGACTGAAATAATTTCAGCTACATACTGTGAACCTTCCAGAGGGGTTTTAAATATTTCGACAGGTATTTTTTCAAGTGAATCTGAAAGATTGATACTTATTGGCATAAATAATTAAGTTTGAAAATATGGGTTATATTATTTTGACTATTTAAATAAAAGTAAAGATAAAGCAGAATGCAAGCAGATATAGTTTGTATAACATCTGAACCTATTTCTTTTAATTAATTTGAATAAAAGGCAGTAAAAATAAAGTGTTTTGGTGATAAAAATTGATTTACAAATTTTTCTTGCTAAGAATTATTATGACCTTAAATAAAAAGGATTTGATTGTATACTGAAAATTAAAATTAAAAGAATTGAATAATAACATTTCAAAAGCTTTTTAATTATTTTCTATTAATTATTTTCTCAAATTGTGGATTTATTGTGGATTTTTTTGGACAGAAAATATTTTTATGGCATAGAAATTGCCTAAATACAGTGATAATTTTTTTATAAATATTATAATTAAATTCAATCAAACGGAATGCCAGTATTTTTTTAGAACCCGAGAAACAATGAAATAATCCAAAGAAAAAAGAAAGACCATGCTGCTTGTAAAATATCCCATGTATTTTTTCGTTACTGAAAGGTTTAAGAAGAATATCACGCTAACCGATATCTTTTAATTCTTTACTGCCCATACTATGAATGGGTATTAAAAGTTTATAATCTAATAATCCTAATAGCAATCCAATATGCTAAACAGAAAACCTATGAAAACACTGCTGGTATTGGGCTTAATTATTTTTGGTTATACGGTAAATGCTCAACCGATAGCCAATGCTGGCCCCGATCAAACAATTTATCTCACTCAAACAAACTCTGCAACGCTTAATGGCAGCGCCAGTTCAGGTGATTCTTATCAATGGACAGATATATCTACAAATATTGGTTATCCAATGCTTATGAATTTAGGTGTTGAAGGGCATCCTGCAAATACGGGAAATATAACTTCTCCTACCTCAGCTGCTACTACTGTTACAGGCTTAAGTCAGGGTACATGGTATTACCAGATTGCAGTTACAGCCGGAGCATCAACTACGTATGATACAATGGTCTTAATAGTTGATTATGATGTGCCTCCGTCTAATGGTGCATTATTAAGAAGTTTAAGCAGTAAATATGCGCAGATGTCAACTGTTGTCAACAATCGCTCTGATACTACATCTCCTTATTTTAATCTTCAATCAGGCGACATTAATTTTTCAGACAATTCTAATGCTTATATATTCTATGATCATGGCCGTTCTATTGGGTCGTATATTGATACAATGAGGGCAAAATATTACTCTGTTATTGAGGATGGATACCCTTTTAATGGCTCAGATTATACCCGTAGCGAAATAGCTTATGGCTCTTATTACCCTTTAGATAGCAATAAAACTTATCAGTTTGTATGGAAGGGATATTTCCCGCAAGATTTTTCAAATTTTACTAATGATAGAACAGCTGTTGGGATTATGCAAATTCATGGTAATGATGGTAACCCCCCTGTATTCGCATTATATATGATAAATGGACACGATGGGAGTAATGCCCAAGTTGGAACAGAGGGGTTAAAGGGTTTATATATTGGAGATAACGACATTCCGGATAATACACCAAATAATGATAGTACTTACCACTTGATTGTTCCACTCGATAGTTTAGTTAATAAAGCACATACTTTATCTATCACGATAAAGGAAGGGATGGGACAAGGTGGAAAAAGTGCATACATCCAAGTGCGATATGATGGAGTACTTAAATATATGAGAAGCATTGGTCCGATAGGAAGAACATGGCAACAAGATTACCCAAAGTTTGCAAGTAACTATGATTATAATAATGCACTTGTAGATGCATCTAATCTCACAAGGAACAGGAAATTTGCATTGGTAACAGAAGAATTTAATGTATATACATTAAGCCAGAATCAATCTCCAGTAGCCAATGCTGGTTCCAATCAAAATATTACCTTGCCAGTAAATACAATCTCTCTTTCCGGAAGTGGTACAGATGGAGATGGAACAATAATATCATATCAATGGACAAAAATTTCGGGGCCCTCTGCAGGAACTATAACAACTTCAAATTCAGCTTCAACAACAGTTAATGGATTGGTTCAAGGTACTTATCAGTTTGGGTTAACCGTAACCGACAATAATGGCGCTACAGGAAATGCAACCGTTCAAGTAACAGTAAATGCTGCCAATGCTCCGCCAACAGCCAATGCAGGATCTAATCAAACGATAACATTGCCAACAAGTACCGTGAGCCTTTCAGGAAGCGGTACTTCTTCATCAGGGACCATATCTTTATACGCCTGGACAAAGATTTCCGGACCCTCATCAGGGACAATAACAAGTTCAAGTTCTGCATCAACAACAGTAAGTGGTTTAACTCAGGGAGTATATCAATTTCAATTAACAGTTACCGATAATAATGGATTGACAGGAACATCAAATGTTCAAATAACAGTAAATGCTGCCAATGTTCCACCGACATCCAATGCAGGAACAAATCAAACAATAACCTTACCATCAAATAGTGTAAGTTTATCAGGGAGTGGTAGTGATTCAGACGGAACGATTAGCTCATATCAATGGACAAAAATATCCGGCCCTTCAGCATATAGTATTGTAAGCCCGAATTCTGCCACCACAAACGTTTCAGGACTATCACAGGGAGTGTATCAATTTCAATTAACTGTAACAGATAATGGGGGAGCTATAGGCACATCAACCGTAATGATTACAGTGCAAGCAGCAGCTAACATACCACCCACAGCAAACGCTGGAACAGATCAAACAATAATATTGCCAGCAAATAGCGTAAGTCTAACCGGTAGCGGAAGTGATACTGATGGAACGATTACATCCTATCTATGGGAAATGATCTCCGGTCCTACAACTTATAACATTGTGGATCCTTCCTCTTCTGTAACATCTGTTACGGGATTGACACAGGGAGTATATACATTTCAACTAACTTTAACGGATAATGGGGGAGCTATAGGCACATCAACGGTAATGATTACAGTGCAAGCAACAGCTAACATACCACCCACTGCAAATGCAGGAACAAATCAGACGATAACATTGCCCACAAATAGCGTAAGTCTAGCTGGAAGTGGAAGTGATGTTGACGGAACGATAGCCTCCTATCAATGGACAAAAATATCAGGGCCATCAGCTTATAATATAGCTAGCACAAATTCAGCAACTACAAATATTACGAATCTGGCACAAGGAGTGTATCAATTTCAATTGACTGTAACTGATAACGCCGGAGCTGTAGGTTCGGCAACAGTTCAGGTAAAAGTAAATGTTGCAGACGACATACCGCCAACCGCAAATGCAGGATCGGATGTAAGCATTAACCTACCAATAAACAGTGTAAGTTTAACAGGAAGCGGTAGTGATGCCGACGGAACCATTTCATCTTATCAATGGACAAAAATTTCAGGTCCTTCATCCTATAATATTGTTGCCCCCGGTTCAGCCACAACAAATGTTTCTGGCCTGGTACAGGGAGTGTATCAATTTCAACTGACCGTCACAGATAATAAAGGAGAAATAGGCACATCAACTGTACAAGTAGCTGTAAATGTCATTCCCAATATCCCTCCAACAGCTAATGCAGGATCTAATCAAACTATAACCTTGCCAACGAACAGCGTTAATTTATCAGGGAGCGGAAGTGATGCGGATGGAACGATTGCCTCATATAAATGGATAAAAATCTCAGGCCCTTCAAGCTATAATATTGTTAATCCATCCTCTCCTGCAACTGATGTTTCGGGCCTGGCTCAGGGTGTGTATCAATTTCAACTGACCGTAACTGATAATGATGGAGCGGTAGGTTCAGCCACCATTAAGGTTACTGTGAACTCCGCAGCCAATATCCCTCCAACGGCTAATGCAGGATCGAATAAAACGATAACCTTGCCCACAAATAGCGTAAGTGTAACAGGGAGTGGCAGCGATACTGACGGAACAATAACCTCCTATCAATGGACAAAAATTTCAGGGCCATCAGCTTATATTATAGCCAGCCCAAATTCAGCAGCTACAAATATTGGCGGCTTGATAAAGGGAGTGTATCAATTTCAGCTTACTGTTACTGATAATGATGGAGCTATAGGTACAGATGCAGTTCAGGTGCAGGTAAATGCTGCACCCAACATACCTCCAACTGCAAACGCAGGATCAAACCAAACAATAACCTTACCAATAAACACTGTAAGTTTATCAGGAAGTGGTAATGATATAGATGGAACAATAGTATATTATAAATGGACAAAAACTTCTGGCCCGTCAACTTACAATATTGTAAATGCATCCTTGCCGACAACAGATGTTTCTGGCTTAGTGCAGGGAGTATATTATTTCAAACTAACTGTAACTGATAATGAAGGAGCAATAGGAACATCTATTGTTCAGGTGACAGTAAACGCCGCAGCCAATCTGCCTCCAACTGCAAAAGCAGGATCAAATCAAACGATAACCTTACCAACAAACGATGTAAGTTTAGCAGGAAGTGGTAGTGACGCCGACGGAACAGTTGTCTCCTATCAATGGACAAAAATCTCTGGTCCGTCAACTTATAATATTGTCAATGCATCCTCACCGGTAACAGATGTTTCTGGCTTAGTACAGGGTGTATATCATTTTCAACTAACTGTTACAGATAATGAAGGAGCAATAGGAACATCTATTGTTCAGGTAACAGTAAATGCCGCAGTCAATGTACCTCCAACAGCCAATGCCGGTTCCAATAAAAATATTACGTTACCTACAAATAGTGTGAGTTTAGAAGGAAGCGGCAGTGATGCAAATGGAACGATTGCCTCATACCAATGGGCAAAAATATCCGGACCTTCATTTTACAATATTGGAAGCCCGAATTCAGCCACAACAAATGTTTCAGCTTTAGTTCAGGGTGTGTATCAATTTCAATTGACTGTGACAGATAATGATGGAGCTACAAGCAAAGCTACCGTACAGATAACAGTAAATGCAGCGGCCAATATACCACCTACTGCCAATGCAGGAACGAATCAAGCGGTAAATTTGCCAATAAATACTGTAAGTTTAACAGGAAGTGGTAGTGACACAGATGGAACTATTGCTTCATATCAATGGACAAAAATTTCAGGCCCGTCAGCATATAATATTGTCAATGTATCCTCGCCGGTAACCGATGTTTCAGGATTAGTTCAGGGAGTATATATATTTCGACTAACTGTAACAGATAATGATGGAGCAAAAGGTCAGGCAACGGTACAGGTCACAGTGAATGCGGCAGTTAACCAACCGCCTACTGCTAACGTAGGATCGAATCAAACGGTAACTTTGCCAACAAATACTGTAAGTTTAACAGGAAGCGGCAGTGATGCCGATGGTACTATTGCCTCATATCAATGGACAAAAATATCCGGCCCAACTTCATATAATATTGTAAATGCATCTTCGCCAGTAACCGATGTTTCAGGTTTAGTTCAGGGAGTATATGTTTTTCAGCTAACTGTAACAGATAATAATGGAGCTTCTGGCTCAGCAACTGTGCAGATAACTGTAAAAACAGGGGTAACCACAGAAGTCGCAACAATTAATATAGCACCGGTGGCCAATGCCGGGGATGATACAACAATTGTTTATCCGGAAAATTCTATTATGTTAAATGGAAGTGGGACTGACGCGGATGGGAGTATAGTGAGCTATTTGTGGAATCAGGTGGCAGGGCCTTCAGTTAGCACCATTTTTCCAAATAATACTGCTTCTACCGATATCAGCAATCTTGTTGAAGGGAATTACGAATTTGAACTAACAGTTACCGATAATAATGGATTGACGGGAACAGATACAGTTGCAGTTAATGTTGCAGAGGCAAGATTTGCTGCGAGAACTACAACTACCACTAGTATAAAAGTTTATCCGAATCCGGTACATGATATTGCAAACCTGCAGATTAATACTTCACAAATAAATACTGATATAATGATCGTTATCACAGACTTGTCGGGGAAATCTGTTTACAGTGAAGAATTTGTGTCTTCAACTAATAACACAATAAAACAAATCAATATGAGCAATCTTATAAAGGGAACCTATATAATTACCATATTTTTCGATGGAATCGGAAGGCAATCGATAAAAGTATTAAGGATTTAACTTTATCGGTTAGTTAAAAGAACTGAATAAGACTTGGAGGGCAAAACCCTCAAGTCTTATTTCCAAATCTCAGGCTAAATTTTGCTGTTTTATTAAGAATAAATGCGATCCAAACTAATAGTGGAGGGACGATCATTGTAAACATTCTTGTTTCTGCGCTTCCTAAAATGCTTCCTCCCAAATATACCAGAACAAAAAATAATAGAAACCGAAGAGGAAAAAGAATTTTTCTCCAATTTATTAGTGTAGGGATAAGGCAAAATAGTGCCAATACCAAAATAATTCCATTCAACGGTAATCTAAGTAATGTTCCCGGTTTTTGAAGTTCGTAAGCACGGGGGAAATTAAAAAGGATGCGGCCAACATTGCTAAAACAATTTTTCAGAAATTTTAGGGGATGAGACTCGATATTATTAATTGCTATTTTTTTATAAACGTCATCTTGCTGGACTCCTTTATATTTAAAAATTTCTTCGAAGTCTTCTTTATGAAGTTGCTCAATAATTTTATCGCTTCCTTTGATTCTTTTAGCTTGACCTATTTGTGTTATTGGGTATTCTATCCAACTTCCATTTTCACCCTCATAGGGACTAGTCATCCAATATAAATTATTACCTCCATTGGAACCCCAATAAAATATTCTACCCGTTAGGTGGTAATTATAAATTAAATAGGGGGAGCAAGTTAAAAGCGATATCAATAAAATGACCAAACTTTTTTTATAATTTGACGCATCCTTATTTATTAACCATAAGAATGAAATGCCGGCTAAAAGGACTGTTAATACGTATCCAAATATTGGCTTAGTGAGTGCTATATAGCCAATCAAAAAACCAGATAAAAAAAAATATTTTTTTCCAGTGTTAGAATTAAAAACTTTCAATAAAGTGAAAATAAGTAATGAAATAAGAAAGACTACAAATGTTTCAGTATATATAATAGGAAGGTATTCATACGAATTAAAATAAAAGGCCCAAAATACACTAATGATAAGAGATAGTTTATGTGATGCAACTTTTTTTAATGACTTGAAAACGAATACAACTGAAAGGTAATATAATATAGCATTTAAAATAGTAATACAAATTAAGGGTAGGTGCAATTTTAGAATAGGTATTAGTATTATTGAATACCCTGGACCATTGCCCAGATCTATAGCAGGAGGAGGAGGTGAATAAAAACCATTGATCAGATTATGGGCAAACATCAAATACCTGTTTTCATCTCCAAAAGTGCCGTTAGTGGGGAAAATAAAAACTATCAGAATATAAAGTATAAGGAAAGGAAGGAATAGTAAAAATGGATTCTTAATAATTTTAATATTTTTCATCATAACAATTCAGAACATTTTAATTTATGATTTAGGAAAAGATGTATTCGGTGAATAGATATTTGTATGTTGACAGACTAATAGCATTAAATATTATTGTAATATTATCATGATTATAGGTCAATAATCTTTTGATTTTGTTTTTTTAATGAACTTCCAAGATGAAATAGTTCTTCAAAATACCGCTTGCTTTGAAGTGACAAAAAACCAAGGCTTAAAAATTGAATCGCAGCAATAAAAGTAATTCCACCCACAACAAATGACTGTGGGTTTTTTCTAAATTGCAGAGCGAGGCTTATAGAGAAAGATTTATTAATTTCAGGATGAAGCGACATATTTGAAAGGGTGTCAAACAATAACCATATCAATTCATACATGGAAAGTAACATCAAAAAAGCTCCAATTGCCAGGAAAAAGATATAGGGACGGAAAATAAAACTTGACATAATGCCTGAAAAAAATCCTCTTAATACTCTCATGCTAGAAGTGCGCTTGTCAGTGTATTTATTTTGTTCTGTCCAGTCAAGATGAGCGGGAATTTCATATATTCTTGCTCGCAATATCATTGCTTTGTATAAGATCTCCGGATTAATTTCGTAATCTTTTGTTTTAAGATTTACGGTTTGGATAAAATCTTTTCTGTAGGCTCTTACCATGCCGGTATATGTATGAAATTTATCCTGTGCGGCCACACGCATAAATCTGTTTACCCATCGGCTCATTACTTTTCTTCCAAAAGGCACATCGGTTACTTTTCCTCCTTTCATGTAGGGAGAGGCAATAACAATATCTGAACGGGTTTCAATCATTTTATCTACCATTTTTTCAATATGGTCTACAGAGTAACTCAGATCAATATCCATCACTACAATTATATCTCCCTTCGCGTTTTTGAAGCCTGTTTTAAGCGCGTTTCCCAGGTTCAAATTGGTAGGGTGATGAATTACTCTGACATAAGAATATTTCTTTTCAAAATTATCAGCTATTGTTCCCGTGTTATCCCTGCTTCCGTCATTTATGATAACAATTTCCCACTGGTATTGGTCATTTTTGCTTTCCAGGTATTTTATTATTTTAATGAGATTTGTTTCAAGAATTGCTTCTTCATTATAGCAAGGCAGTATAACACTAATGAATGGTATATTCGGTATCATAATATTATTAACTCTTTTTCAATTTATAATGGGTGTAAACAGGAAAAAGCTTCCCTATTAGAGGAATCATATATCCTTTTTTAATTATTGTAAAGTTCTGCTCTAGAATTTTGGAAACTTTTTGCCTTGAATCACCAGATTCCTCTTTGGGTGGTTTCCTCGTGTAAAGTGAAAGGAAAAAATCAAGTAAATTGCTTTCCATTGGGCATATTGTGATAAAGACGCCCTCTTTTTTTAGTATTCTTTTAATTTCATTTATCGCCTTTTGGATATCTGGTACAAATTCTAAGACACTTACTGCAACAACGGCATCAAATGATTCACCAGGGAAATTGGTGTTATCTATACTTTGAGAACTAAGATTATAATTTTGAATTTTATAAGTTTCGCAGAGTCTGGCAATATTGTCAAAATCATGATGAATATCACAGGCATACAGATGTTCACAGTGTTTTGATAATTCGGGGAGAAATATTCCACTACCAGTACCAGCTTCTAATAAAGAGAAGTATTTTTCATTTCCTAATAATTGCACGATTCTTTTAAAGCGATACAGTTGTATATATTTGATTGGGAATTTATAATTCCAATCGTAATAATCAACATCGCCGGTCGTTTTTAATAGATCTTTGTCAGGAATAATTAACTTCATATATGTCAAATTTATTTATATTCCTTTAAATGGCGGATTTGTAAGATTTGAGTAGGAATTAAGCAATGTTGGATTATACGGTTTCGGCTGAAAATAAGATTTTAAAATAATAGTAATAAGCAGAAAGCAAATACAGGAAAAAAGAGAAACCGAACTTAAATAAAAAAATATACCAATTATCGGGATGTTCAAATAAATTTTAAACCCAAGTTGTTTCTTTTCATTAAAAAAATGAAAAACGATGAATAATAACAATACTCCATAATGGCTTAAAGTACCTGGGTAAAGCATTAAACCCACTAATAACACAACGGCCCAGATATAATCGTAGAGTTTTCTTTTTAATAAATAAAAAAATAAATAGGAAGACATTAATAATAACGCGCCAATTAAAATATAAATGTATATTATAGGTTTATCCATCGTAATCAAATGATGCCTTAATAGGACAGCTTGCAATGATTGATTTATGTCTTCTGAAAAAACACCAACAGGTAGCCGTTTTGCAGGGTTATTGAAAAGATAACTCATGAAAGGTTTGGCTCCAAAAATTATTGCAGTGATTCCAATGAGTACTAATGAGCTAAATATAGCATAAAATAGCGGTTTCCACTTCTTTCTTAAGAGAAAAACCAATCCAAATATGATCATATAAGGTTTTGTAAAAATAGCAAGGGCTAAAAAAATACCACTAAATTTTTTATCTGAATATTTTTTCATAAGGAGCAATAAAAAAAGTAAGATGAAATTTGTTTGTGAATAGAAAATAGTTGCCCGTACTGGTGTTGAAATGAGGAATAAGATTAGTACTAGCATTAATCCGTTTAGTTTGCATTCTTTAAAGAACTGATCATACACGATATAGATACTACCAAAAAGGAATACCAAAATGAATAATGTCCATAATAGTAAAGCTGTATTAAAATTTAAAAAACCTAAAGGGAAAAAATATAAGATTGTTGGTGGAGGATAAGGGAAACCTACATTTACAACTTCACTAATAAACCCTCCTAAATTAGTGAATGGAAATTGGAAATTGATGAAAACAATATGAAAATTCTGAGGAAGATAGAAATTATAACCGCTGGCGGCTACTTTGCCATATAGGTAAAATGCAGTAAAATCCCAGTCACTAGGATGGTTAATAACTAAAATCACCTTAGAAACTGAAAGATAGAAAGCAATAATAAGGATTAAAGAATAAAAAAACCAAATGACTGGGTTTATTTTTTTTTCCCCACGTTTAAGTAAGTAGAAACATAGGCATGTTAATATTACTAACAGACTTAAAATAAATGCTTTCATTAAGTATAATTTTGGTTAAATGATATTCTGAAATAAAATTTTCTCTTTTATCTAATTAAATATTTGATAATACCCAGCGTTAAAATTTTGTCATTTTAAGGAAATATCTTTTTAATAAAGCATATTAATTGTCACGGCCCAAAACAATTTTTTCAATAATAAACCTTGGCCGTGATTTAACTTCCTGATATATTTTTCCAAGATATTCTCCAAGAATTCCAATACATAGTATTTGAACTCCGCCCAAAAAATAAATTGGAAGGGTTATAGATGTCCAACCTGGAACCGTACCCAGGTAAAAATAGGAAATCAAAGAATAGAGAGTTAAAAAGATACAAATAATAAATATAAATATGCCAAGTAAACTGACTATTCGTAATGGTTTAACACTGAATGAAGTAATTCCGTCCAATGCAAATGCCAGCATTTTTTTTAAAGGATATTTGGTTTTTCCATCTGTTCTTTCCAGTCGGTCATAATAAACAATAGTATGATTAAACCCTATGAGTGGGAAAATGCCTCTTAAAAAGAGATTCACTTCTCCAAAAGAAAAGAGATTTTCGCATACCCTTCTACTGGCCAATCTAAAATCGGCATGGTTTTCAATAATATTTGCCCCCATAATTTTCATTAAGCCATAGAAAGATTTAGCAGTTGTTCTTTTGAAATAGGAATCAGTTGTCCTCCTTTTTCTGACACCATAAATAATTTCAAAGCCATGATTAAACTGCAATATCATATCTTCAATTACAGAAATATCATCCTGAAGGTCAGCATCAATGGTAATGACACAATCCACCTTTTGATAAATATAAGATGTCCCTCCAAGCAGCGCTGCCTGGTGGCCAAAATTTCTGGAAAATTTAATCCCTAGCCTGTTTTTATTGGACTCAATTATTTTTTGAATTAATTCCCAGGTTTTATCTGAGCTTCCGTCATCTACATAGGCGATAATGCTTTCATTTGAAATTAAATTCAAGGAAATCATTTTTTCTATAAGTTGGCTCATTTTTTTATCTGTCTTCAATAAAATTTCTTCTCCGTTGAAGCATGGTAAAACGATACCTAAAGAAGGTGGCAGAATGTTCATTGGAAAATTATTTTTAATGCATTGATTGTTATTTTATTTTTTTCAATTCAATCTTTGTTGACTCTTCAATAAATCTAACATGTCCGGACATATTTACCACCTCAAAGTTCTTTTTCAATATCATAATCACATTTTTAAAAACCTCAACTTTCTTTCCACTGCCCACATTCATCCCGGGGAAAAAAGCCAATTGTGTAATTTGATCCCCTCCGATAAGATCAAGAGGGTGTAATAAAAAACTGATTGTCGTATTGGTAATTTTACACATTTTGATAGCAGTATTGAGATACAATTTCATCAAAGGCGTTGAAATATTTCCTAAATATATCAAATAACTTAAATGAATAGGTAATTTAAATATTGGCATTGTTGTTACCGGAATTTCTGTAATACTTTTTCCTTCTCCTAAATCCCATTTGTACGGTTTTAATTTCCGGAAGCCTTCACTGAATTTTCCAAATAACTCCATACGGGCTTTTTTTTGTTCTTTGCTCAGATCAGACTTTTTGAAATAATACATCCTCGCAAGCGGTCCTAAATAGGTGGGAAGAGTCGAAGCATCAAATTTATATCCCCTGCTTTCAAGCACTTTCAACAAATCTTTGCTCCAACTGAATCCAGGCCCTCTGAATCCGGTGGTGCGCTGACCAGTAACTCCTTCAATCGCTTCTTCCGCTTCCCGGATCTCTTTTTCTATTTTTTCATAACTGTAGGTTTGCAACCACGATTCATGATGATAAGAATGGTTCCCTACTTCATGCCCTCTTTCGGTTATCATCCTGAGATACTTATTGTTTTCTTCTGATTCGGTGTCCTTTCCTACAATGAAAAACGTGATTTTTAAATCAAGTTCATCCAATACATCCAATACGTGTGGCACAAAAATGTTGAAATAAGAAGGGTATTTGTCCCAACCTTCATCGCCATGAATTTTCATGTACGTCCATTGATTGTCGAGGTCAAGGGAAATGCTTGCTATGGGTTTTTTCTTAGCCATGATTATTTAATATTTCTTTCAGTTTATTTTCAGCAACCTGGATGGTTTCATTTACGTTGAGTGTTCCATTAATAATCTGTGCTGAGTTAATAATATAATAATTGCCTAAGGATGTTGTGACTCCCGGAACATTTTTAGAATAATTAATAGTAGGTAATGCGAATACAATTCGAGCCTTTGACACACCCCAAAAAAGAAGATCTTCTTCAGACACATTCGGATACATCTTATAAAGGGATCCTAAAAATATATTTCGTAATTCTTTTTCGGGTTTGTCAAATAATTCATCATCAGGATTTACATATTTTGGAAGGTAAACAAGATGGTTTCCTTTTATTTCGTTGTTATCTATCAGCGCTGTCATTTCAATGATTCCGGTAAATGGCGGCCAATTGTCGGTTATGTTAGTAACGTAATAAGGCGAAATAGATTTTTTTAATAAAATAGAAGGACAAATAACTCCGAGATATTTAATGTTATTATGTTGATAAATCTCTGCATTTGTAAGTCCTTCCACAATTTTAACCGATTCCCTTGAAGACAATGTTGATATGACTTCATCAAAAATTTGTGTTGAATTTTCAGTTGTAACTTCCATTTTTCCGAAAGAAGTTTTTTTAATACTTTTTACTTTTGAATTGTATTGAATGTTGATACCAATTTTTGCAAGGTGTTCTGCAAAACGATTATTTATTTTCTCATATCCTCCGGTTACATAACCAAACATTTCTTTTTTAAGCCCGCTTTTGCGTGCTGCATACATTCTCTGTATAGTACTCCAGATAAAGGCTGCAGAAGTATTTTTATAATTATCTCCAAGTTTCGCTTTTAGCAGTGGCAGCCATATCTTTTCAAAAACTCTTTTCCCGGACCATTTTGTTAACCAATCTGCAACAGGAATATTTTCTAATCGCTGCCAGTTTTTTATTTTGGAAGCTGCAAATATGGTAAGACCCAACCGGAATTTATCAATTAAATTGATTGGGGGAAATTTAAAAAATTCAACAAGATTTGACATGGAGTATAATTTGCCATCAGAGTAAAAACCGGTTTTGGTTTCTACCCAGCGAAGGTCATTTTCTAATCCTATTTCTTTCAGAATTTTTCTTGTGTTTAAATCTGACATGAGGATTACATGATAAAACCGGTCCCATACAACACCGTCCATTTTCCACGAACTTGTAAGACCACCAACTTTTTCGGCAGATTCATAGATTGTAACTTTATATCCTTTTTGCGAAAGCCTTAATGCCAGCGTCATCCCCAACATTCCTGCGCCAATAATTACCCATGTTTTTTGTTCAGCCATAATTTATCAGATATGATTAATTATTTTTATCATCTTCTCTGTTACATTTTTCCCAAACACTTCTTGCTGGTCTTTCGGCGGGTCGAAAGATGAAATCTTTGAAGCAATGTTTTTTTGGGAAGGATTGATAAGTAGGTTCCATTTCTCTTTTACAGTTTCCACCCATTCAGTTTCTGTTCGTAAAGTAATGCAGGGCTTTTTTAAAATATACGCTTCCTTTTGAATACCCCCGGAATCGGTAATGATTTTTTTAGAGGAATGCTCGAGGGTTATAAAATCCAGGTAGCCCTGCGGATCAACCATCTTGATGTTTGGAGGCACCCTGTCATCATCAGCAAGCATTTTTCGCGTGCGCGGATGAACCGGGAAGATGATTTCCTCTTCCAATTGTCCCAATTCATTTAAAATGTGTTCCAGTATTTTTGTATCGTCAACATTATAATTTCTATGTAAGGTTAGTAAATTGTAGTCTGTGTTTTCTAATTTGAAATCTGCAATAATTGTTGATTTACTGAGTGCTATTTCAAGATTACTTTTCATGGTATCTACCATAATATCGCCTGTGAAGAAACTATTTTTACCCAGCCCTTCCCCTTTAAGAATATCAACTGCTGTTTCTGTAGGGGCGAATAGATATTTGGACACATGATCTGTGACAATGCGGTTAATTTCTTCTGGCATTGCCTTGTTATAGCTTCGCAAGCCCGCTTCAATATGCACAATTGGAATATTTATTTTCGCTGCCACCATTGCTCCTGCAAAGGTTGAATTAGTATCTCCAAACACAATAACAAGGTCCGGTTTAAATTTTATCATTGCAGAATCCAGCATTAGCATCATCTGGGTAATTTGCGATGTGGAACTTCCCGTATTTATTTCCAGATGAATATCAGGTTCGCGAATGTCCAGATCAAGAAAAATCTTTTCAGACATGGCATAATCGTAATGTTGCCCAGTATGTACAATAATTTCTTCGTGTATTCCGGCCAATGCCTTTGATAAAGGCGCCAGCTTTATAAATTGAGGGCGTGCCCCCACTATTGAAAATATTCTCAAGATGATTGTTTTGTTTTGTTAAAGTATTTCATTTCTGTACGTTGCGAAGAACCACGAATAAATTTAATCGATTAGAAAGATGTTAATTGCGACCTGGCAATCTCTGATTGAAACTGTAAATAATTTTGTAAAAAAGAAAATTTATTCTTGCAATTGGTAAGATTGCCCCGCCTGCTGCGCTATTCGGTTAGGAACGGTGTATGAAGTTCTTTTTAATTTTTGAAACTGATGCTCCCCGCTATGGCGATTATTTTTTACTATTTGAATATCCTTTTTTTGAAAGTACACTTGAGAAACCCTTATAGTCAGGAACTTTTTCTATTGGGTCAGGATTAGCTATTTCACATCCTGTAGAACAGGTTTTTGCTAATCGCTGTACATCCTCGAATTTTACTTTATTGTATTCATCAAATGCATAGTTTGCATTGTAAAAATTAATAAGCCCGAGAAGTTCATGTCCTAATCCTTTCTCCATAGCGAGAAAACTTTCATATACAAATTCTACAAAATCATTTTCAGGCTCTTTTGTTCCTTTTCCAATACCAGCATACTTTTCAGGAGACTGGGAAAATTGTTTTTTATTGTAAATATTGGAAGCATCCACGATGCCTCTGATATGTTTTGCTGATGTTATTATATCAAAATGATCAATATATTCTTTGTGTGCTGAACAAATAAAAACATAATCGGCAAATTCTAATGCTTTATTTAGATCATGAGTCAAGTGATCCTGCTGTTTGAATCTTAAAACATTTTGATCATCTTCTTTTACATAAGGATCGTGCATGATGTATTTCACATTATTGTTCCTTAAATAATTTGCAAGTACAAGAGTAGGAGAGTTGCGTGTATCTTCAGAATTGAAACGATAAGCTACGCCTAATAAGGCAATTTTTTTATCATGCAAATTCCCAAACGCTCTTTCTGCTTGTTTGAAAGTGCGAACTGGTGAGGCATCATTTATTAGCCTTGATTCGAGAATAAGGCTTTTGCTCGTATCATTTCCTTTTTGAAAATTTCTCCACCAAAGAAGAATTCCATCCTTTGGCAAACAATGTCCGCCAACTCCAAGCATTGGAATTAAAATTCCACCACTTGGAACTGCATTAGGATTTGTAGAAGCTTTATCTGATTGGGATAGCCTGGTATTAACTTTATCCCTTACTTTATAAAAGTCAATATCATGCTCATCGCAATATCTCACTATTTCAGTCGAAAAAGCGATTCTTACATCACGATATGCATTTTCAAGTGTCTTTACAATCTCTGCAGTGAGGCTGTTTGTTTGAAAAACCTCACCATTGGTTACAATGTGATTGTAAAGTTTTGCAATAAGTTTTGGTGTTTCTGGGTGTAAGCCACCTGCAAGTTTATCGGCGTCACGGATTCTTTCTACAAGCCTTCCCGGCATCACACGATTGGGGCTGTTTCCCAATAAAATATCTTTGCCTTCTTCCAGGCCATACTTTTCAAAATGTTCTCTGAACAAAGTATCCATGGTAGTAGGGGCAAGTGTTGACTCAAAGATCACTAATGGAATCTTATCTGCGGGTTTTTTTTGTAAGGCTTCGGCTAATTTTTCAAGGCCGCCGAACATTGGTCCGTAATCGGGTTCAAAACCCTCTTCATTTTTATCAGTTTGAATGGAAACCAATATAACATCGGCATTTGAAAGGACTGAAAAATCTGAACTTGCAGAAAGTGTTCCGGCTTCTACCGCTGCATGGGTAATATCATCCAGCTCCGGTTCGATACCACCAATAACAGATTTGCCACTATTAATCGTATCAACCTTCCAGCCTGAGTTTTTTGAATTTCTTTGAACAACCACTACTTTTGCTGGTTGGTTGGTTCCGATTTTTATTTTTGCATTTGCCAGCATAGCTGCCATTGGCATGCCAACAATACCTGGACCTATCACTCCAATTTTTTCAATTTTCCATGATTCTGCCTGAATTGGCGCTTTCTTACTTTCCATTCTCTATTAAATTTATGGGTTAATGTTTGGTGATTAAAAATTTTAGAAGCTAATAATTAAATTAATTTACGCGAATTGGATTTAAAGTAGGCAAACAAATAATTGTGTTTTTAACACCGGTTTTCCACGGCCCGAACGAATACGGAGAATGTTATATTGCTCCCCTGTCTCTTTGAATTTGAAATCCGGATTGAATTTATTTAATAATTAACGGATTGTAAAGTGATTCGTGACACGAACTATAGTCGGGAGTGATTAAAAAGTTTACTATGATCTACCAGCAGTCAGTTTTCAGGTTAAAGAAAAATTTTATGGCGATGATTTTAAAATAACTCACAGCAAACAAACAGATAGTTCATATCCTTAGGTTCTTATGATTTTTTCCAAATTCTGCCAATTATCTGATTGCAATTGAGTTCATCAGCCAGGAATCATGTTGTTTTTTATAATCAATTAGTTTATCAAAGTAAATATTTTCTCTCATTTACAATATAATCTGGCTTTTCATATATGCTCACCAAAACCAATTCTCATTGAGTAAAACTATGATTCTATAATATTTTACGGAAATTGTGCAATAGATAACTTACCAAATTAATACTATTTTCAAAACCGTTCGCCATTTGATAAGTTAATAAAAAAAATAATACATAAAAAAGTCCAGTATATTTTGATGAAAATTTAAATACATTTTGAATAATAGGTGTACTAAATTTATTAATTGATATTATAAGGGTAATAGCCACACCTATTATCGCTCCTCCTAATATATCTGTAAATACCCGAGATAGCCCGTCTTGTTTTCAACATGGTCCACTGCTACATTTGCTTTTTTGATTTATAAACCCTTGTTAGCATGAAGCAATCCATTA